>Ga0182032_10001368_pt1 | contig 10886 bp, 7 predicted proteins | sample tim00Cox00000000_FD_125970 | JGI IMG/M metagenome (GOLD analysis project Ga0182032, IMG submission 125970) | Lab enrichment of tropical soil microbial communities from Luquillo Experimental Forest, Puerto Rico - timezero.00C.oxic.00.000.000 | ecosystem: Environmental > Terrestrial > Soil >... | reverse complement strand
TCCCAAAAGTATCGGTTCGCGAAGTGCTCGCCAGTCGCCGTGAAGACGATGTTAACCCAGCGTTCCGATGGAAAGGTCTGCGCCCAAGCGGGCGGGGCCAGGCCGGCCAGCGCGGCGCCAATGGAGCCAACCAGCAATTGGCGACGCCCGACCATGGGAGTCATGTCCGTCATGCTTCGCCTCCGCGAAACGACACTCTGTAGCTAATACGCGGCGGGCGTTCCGCTACCTCGGCGATATGATGGGATTACTCTGCCATGTTCCCGGTTCGTTCGAGTCGCCACAGGGAGCCGCTAACGGCCGCTCGTCTCGACCCGCAGGGTCGCGACGAGGCCACGATTAGCCGAATTCGTGCCGGTCCTATCGAATACCCGCTTTAGGTCGCGCAGGTAGCCGGCGGCATTTTCGATGCGCGGGCGGTTGCGCAGATCCAACGGGACCGGTGTCGCAACGGCCGCGATCAGTTCGGTTCCAAATGGGGCGCCGCCGGCTCGCCAGTCCTCGCCGTTCGCCGGATCACCGAAAAGATGTGTTTCGCCGGCCGCGAGCCTGGGCGGGGCCTCTCCGCTATCGGGCTTCATATGAAGCACGCGACCGTCCAGCGAAAAATAGTCGATGCGCACAACAACCGGATATTCCGGAGCGCGGACCTGGAGTTCGATCGGTTCGCCTTCGCGCAACCTGTTGGTGCCGTTATGGAGGCGCAGGCCCAGTTCGCGTTCGCCGGTCTTGCCCGCGGACTTCATAAGGCCGAGTGCCACGAGCGAGCGGCAAACTGGCGGCGGCACGATGTCGACGGCAATCTCGTTGCGTCCGGCGGGGAAATACTGCGCGGCGAGCTGCAGCAACTTGGCCTTTTGTTCGGCGTCCGGCACGACGCCGGTAATGACAGCCGCGTCATCCGCCGCCGACTGGCCATGCAGCTCGGCGCAGTCGAACCGAGAGAGGGCCTCGTTCAACGCCAGGAGCGGTGGTTTTGCGGCAGATGGCTTGGGGGACGCCGCGGCCTCGACCGGCGCCGGATGCGATGGCGGCTGCACCCCGGTCAACGCCGGAAATTGCTCGGTGCAGGGCAAGGTGGGGAACGGCCAGCCGGGGCATCCGCCGGATTTCCCCGCTGGTGGGGGCGGTTGCGCGGGCGTTGCGGCACCGGTGGTTTCGGTCTTAGCGGCAGCAGCGGTTTCGGTCTTATCGGCGGTGAGCGCGGCGCCCCAGGCCGAGGCGCGCTTATCTCCGTCCGCCTGTTGCTCGGGCGTCGCCACCAAGTCGAGCAGCTTTTTGAAACGGACGGCGAGACTGCCCCAGACGCCATGACTGTGCATCGCCAGATCCGCCCATTTCTCCGCCTCGGCGAGATCGCCGGTGAAACGGTCGCCGCCCGCCGCATAGATCAGTGACAGGCGGTATTCGGCTTCGACATTGCCTTGCCGCGCCGCTTTTCCGTACCAATACGCAGCGCGGTTGTAGTCCTGGATTAGATCGCCAGCGCCAAATTCATAGAGACTGCCGAGGCCAAATTCCGCCTCGGGATCCTTCTTGTCCGCGCCCGCCTGCCATTCCGCCATGGCTTCGCCGTAGTCGCCTCTTTCGTAGGCCTGACGGCCGGCCGCGGCGTCGGCATGGGCCGGAGCCGCAGCGGCGGAAAGCCAAAAGACGGCGATTGCGGGCATCCGGAGCAGCAATCGGAGCCGCAGCCGCGGATCTCGCAAACGGTTCATTCCCTGACTGAAGCTTGCCGAGTATGTTGGTAGGCGGCGCCGCGTCAAGCTAGCCTTCTGCCGTTGCGACATCTCTTGTGGATCGCCAATGGCTCGGGGGATCATGTGTCGTTTGGCAGTTCGCGGCCGGCGCCTATTGACAGCCGGTTGCCGGGGGGGCGTAGGAGCTCCCCGCCTGCAACTGGAAGAAATGCAATGTCGCAGCACCGCTGCCGGACGGCAAGGCAGCGACAGCCTGTGACAGAGCCGGCAGGTAGGCGTGGGCATCCTCGACCTCGGCCCGCGGATCCAGGAACAGCGGCTCGGGGGCGGCAACCAAAGTCAGGAGCTGCTCGCCGGCAATCCCGCCCAGCACCCAGCAGCGGGCAAATGGTGGGCGGCCAAGGACGAGGTGGTTGCGGGCCGGCCGAAAGGTTAGCCTATCCCGGGTGTTCGGGAAGAGATGCAGCACCTGTCCCTGGCGGTCAAAATAGTCGATGTAGACATAGCCGTCGAAACTCGGCGTGCGAACATCGACGACGAGCGGCTCCCCAAGATGCGCCGCGTCGCTCGTCGGCAACAGCGCCAGGCTCGCGGCGGCGCGCTGCGGGCGAGCGATCAGGCTCCGTAGCATTGCAGTGAGCTCGCAGTAGGGCCACACACGGAGCTGCACCGCGAAATCGAGCTTGGCAATGCCGCCGATCGATCCGACGGCTTGGCGGAATCGCGCGATATCGTCTGGGCTTGCCGCGTATCCCGAGATGCGGACGGAGTGATCGGCGCCTGCCGCGAATTCGAGCGAAGCACAGTGGTATCCTACGGTCGCAGCAGCGAGTGCGGCGCGCAATCCCGCTGTCGAAGGCGGCGGCTTCATTTCCCGGAGCGCAAAAAAAGCGGCGCCCGCCAGGATGGCGATTGCGGCGACGGCCCCGATCGCGAGCATCGCCATTCGTCGTGACCCGTCCGGCGCGCGCTCTGCGCCGGCCGCGGGTTTCCGGCCACCGTCGCCGTCATAACCCAACAGGGCGCGCATCGAGGGCGGCCGGTTTTCTGGCCGCGGCTCGAGCATCGGCGCAATGACCCCGCGCAGCGACGCCGGTACCTCGGAGAGATCGGGAACCTTTTGCCGTGCCGCGAGCATCGTCGTCGGCGAGTTACCCATGTCGAGCTTCTTGCTAAAGCCGATCGCCGCCGCCGCGAGCACGAGACCAAGGCTATAGATGTCAGAACGTAGATCGATGTTGCCGCCGTAGAGGCCGAGCTGCTCGGGCGAGGCGAAAGAATATTTGGCGGAAGAGCTGCCGCCGACCAGCGTCGCACCTGCCGGCGCCATCGCCTCGGCAATGCCGAAATCGATCAGCTTGGCGCTATCAACGCTGGCGTCCGGCAGCAGAATTTTTTCCGGCGATACGTTACGATGCGCGATGCCCATCTCGTGCACCGCCGCCAGGCCCGACGCCAGACGGTCGCGGAGCCGCAGCACTTCATCAGGCTCGAGGCGCCGGCGGCGCAGCATTTGCTCGAGCGATTCACCCTGCACGAATTCGGTGACGAGGTAGCGCAGCCCATGCTCGTCACGAAAGAAACCCTCATAGTCGACGATGGCGGCGTTGTTGACGCGACACAACTTGCGCGCTTCTTCGCTGTACAACTGCACGATCTTCGGGTCGCTGGCCAAGCTCGGCAGCATGATCTTGACCGCATACTCGGTGCCGAGCCCGATATGCTTGGCGCGATAGACCTCGCCCATGCTGCAGCGGCCAAGTAAGCCTTGGATGACATAGGTATTGCCGAGCACCGTGCCGGGTCGCAAAACCGCCCGTTCCGGCATGCCGGCGGTCATCAGCCGCGTCGCGTCGTCGTCCGGAACCTGCATCGGAGAATCCAGGTCGGGCATTTTGGCCGGGTATAGCACGAACCGGTAGTGGCTCAGCGAGCCGGTGCGGCGAGCGCGCCGAGCCGCCGCCATAGCGGCGCTCGTTCGGTGAGCAGGCCCTCGATGAAGCCGTGCAACCGCTCCTGCTCGGTCTCCGGCTGCCCTTGCCCGAGCATTGCAGCCCAGGACGCGACGTCCGGTGGCTTGTCCTCATCGAGTCGCGCCGCGACGAAAAGATCGAGCATCGTGCAGGGCACCGGCGCGCCGGTGCCGCTCACGGCGAGAGCGCTCCCGTTATTCAGATTTCCCGGCCGCACGAAATGTTTGGCGGCCAGCCGGTTGAATAGGATGATACGCGGGTCGGGCGCGCCCGGTGGTGCCAGGAGCGGCAGCGCCTGGTCGGTGCCGACCAGCATGCCAACCAGTTCGGCCGGATTGTCGTGCCGGGAGAGTTCCGGCAGCGCCAACAACTCGGACACCCGGCGCGGACCCTGCGCCAGCGCCGTGACGATCGGGCCGAAGAAGCGCTCTTCGAGCGCGGCGCTGCCGGACGGCACCTTGAACTCCCAGTCGAATTCGGCCTCAGGGCACATCAGCCCCAGGACGACGTTGCCCAGCATCGCGTCCCGTTCCGAGGTTGGCAGGCGGCGCGGACCGCGCACAAAGACGTCCTGGCGCAAGCCGCGCCTCAGGCACACGTCCTTGACGAGTTCCCGCATCACCGGGTCGTCGAACCGGGCCGAGACGGAGCGTACCTCGTCGGACAGCATCAACGCGGAAAAATTTTCGAGGAGTTGCGCCGAGCCGACCCAAGAGAGCTTTGCTTCGGCCAGCGCAGCCACGACATCGGCATGAAAGCAGGGGCGCCATGCCTCGTTCATGAATTCGTGGGCGAGATAAGTTGTGTGCCTGTGGTCGGAACGCTCGATCAGCGAGTCGACGAACGGGTTGCCGTACAGGTGGAAAGCATGCGCGGCCGCGAGCGTCCGGACGATGTCAAAGCCGGCCTCGACCTGGCGCTCGCTCGATGCGGCGAGCCGCTCGCCGGCGGCGCGCACCAGGCGTTGCAAGCCGAGCGCACCCTGCCAAGCCGGCAACGCGTTATAGCTCAGATGAACGATGCCGCCCGGCCGAACCTTGCGGGCGAGCAGGCCGACGATGCCGGCGCGGACCGCGTCTCCGACCCAGCTCCACACCCCGTGCAGACTCGCGACGTCGACCTCCGGAATGTCGTGAGAAGCGGGATCGGCTGCGAAGGTTGCGAGGTCGGCCTCGACAAAGCGGGCATTGGCGACGCCGGCCTCGGCCGCGAGTGCCTGCGCCGCCGCGATATGCGCCGGGTTGAAGTCGATGCCCAAGACTTGCCAGGCGGGGTTGCAGACGGCTAGCGCCAGCGCGCCAAAACCCCGGCCGCAGCCCAGCTCCAGATACGAGAGCGGGCGGCCCGGAGCGAGATGGAGCCCGGCGACACCGCCGATCAGGCAGGCGAGGTTGAGGTGGAGCGGCGACTGATGGCGGTAATAGCCGGGAATATAGGGCACGTCGGTGACGTAGCCGCCGCCCCATCCTGACGCATTTGCGCTCAATGGCGACCCTCCCCGGCCAGTTCCTCGGCTTCGATAATCTCGGCCTCGAACAGGGCATCGGCGGCATCGGCGCGGCGCAGACCCAATGGCGGACCCTCCGGCGCCGGGATCCAGCTGTTCCAGCCCAGACGCGGCGCCGGGACCGCAGCCGGGTCGAGGTGGAGCGGAGGCACCTCGGGGCCGGCCAACACCGGGTTGACCGCAAACGCGATCTCGAAGCCAAGAAAGGCGCGCACCAGCGATACAAGGCGCTGCAAACCCACCCGGTCCGGAAGCAGTGCCTCGAACGAGGTCCGATCGAGCGGTCCGATGCGCAGGATGATCCGCGCATGCAGATCCCAGGCGCGAACGCCGACTGCGGCGTCGACGCCGAGCCGGTTCCAATTCCCCGGCCGGCGCCCGACAGCGAGCGCCGTGCGCTGATCGGCTGGCAGCGCCAGCCAAGCGCCGGCGAACTGGACGATTTCGACATTGCGACCGAGCCAATCCGAGACGAGTGCGGCAAGCTTCTCGGCGGAACGGGGCCGGCTCGCAAACAGTCCCGCGTAGTGCAGAAGCGGCTCGGTGCCGACCGAGAGCCGCTCCGCGAGATTGGGCGTTGCATAGCCCGCGAAAGCCAGCAATGCCTGGGCGGCGAGGTCAGGCGCCGGCGGCCGCTCGGCAGCGCCAGTTTCCGCAGCCCGATTGAGGCGATATTTCGCACCGGCGCGGGCGAAGAACGCGACAAAACGGTGCGACAGCAGGTCGACAAAGTCGTGCAGCGCCGCTGACCGACGGCGCAATGTCGCGGTCAGGAATTCGGTATAGGGGCGCGGCAGCACGCCGGCGGCGCCGGTGAGGCCGATCCCGCCGGCGACCACCTGCGGTGGTTTGCCGTCGGCTGCTGGCGCGACCGCCAGGATGTCGGCCGGAGGGTAGGCGAGACCAGGGGGTGTGCGGAAGCGAGCTGCCTCGGCCGGATCATTGGTCCCTGCCGCGTGTGTCAAGACTCGCACCGCCGCATCGAAACGAAAGCGCCGCGGGTCGGCGCGCAGCCGGGCGTAAGCCGAAGTCGGCGGCATCAGAGGAGCACGCGCATGCCGGCCCGCGCCGGCCAGGCGGCAACACGCCCGCTGCGGCCGCGCAGCACGACCGCGGTCCGCACAAACGAGTTCACAGTCGCATGCAATGCAAGAAAACGTTCGAGAACGGCGGCAAGCAAATAGAGCCCGCCGTCCTGCCAAAAGCGCTGCTCGAATTCGAGCGTGGCCTCAAGCCCGCGACAGAACGCCCCGGCGCGCGCGCCCGGCACGCGGGCTGTTCCCGGCGTCGCCGTGACGCCGGCGAGCGCCTCGATGGCGGCGCGGCTTTCGGCCGAATCCCTGAGGTCGTAAAGCCGCAGCACCTCGCGCAGCGCCGCCGCGCCCTCAGCGCCGCCGACCACCGACAGGTGGCCCAGCGACAGATGCGACACGAGCTGCCAGAAATGCCGCTCGCGCAAGGGCCGGCGCAGTGTTGGGGTCGGCGCGGTCAGACAGAGGAGGGCCGATATCGCCGCTGAGCCTTCGACCAGCCGCAATTCCGGATGGCCGCCACCGAACGGAATGACGTTGGGCAAATCGCGATTGAAACACAGCGCGTCGACCGACAGCACCGAATCCGCGGGAGCCGCCGCGTCGAAACCGGGGTCGAACGGGGCGATGTAGACTTCGCTTCCAGTGAGCGGCGGCGTCGTGTCGCGGCGCATCACGTGATAGAAGCCACCAGGCGCGCCGGCGTCGGGATCGCCATGCGTCAACCGGTAAAACGGCCGCCACGGGCGCGCCGTGCCCTCCGGCCCGGTCTCGCGCACCCGCTCCACCTGCCACACCTCTAGTGCCGCCGGACGGCGCGCATCCGCGACGACCCGGTATTCAGTGTCGGTATGGGTGAGGCTGATCGGCTCGCAGTGCTGCGGGAACAGATTGACGATCGGCGTGCAACCCAGCGCAAAGTTGTCGGCGCCGACGACGCGCTCCAGCTCGGGTAAAGCACGGTCGAGGTAGACGAATATCTCGAGATGGCCGCTATTGAGCAGCAGGGTCTTGCCGTCCATCCGGGTAAAATCGATGAACAGGAACTTGTCCGGCAGGGCGAAATATTCGGTCAACAGGCGGAACCCGACGAAACTCCGGACGGGCCATGGCAGCAACCCCTCGTCGGCGCCAAACCCGGCAGGCTCGATCGCCGTCGGAGGCATGATCGTGGCGGCGGTGTCGCCCGGCCCCTCGGCATAGGCCACAGAGAGCGTGTGCGCGCAGATCAGTTCGTAGAGCGGCAAGGCGATATTGGGCGGACCGCGCAGAAAGACGCGCAGGCGGTCGAGCCCAAGGCGCGCGAAACCGCCGTCGGCTGCGGTGCAGTCGAGAACGATGCGCAGGACTGCCGCGGCACCCGCGGCGAGCGGGTTGTGCGGGACGGCGAGTGGCACCCCTGACAGGCGCGCGCTCGCGATGTCGATCGGCCACAACGTCATCGGCCAAGCGGTGCGGAAGCGGCAGGGCTCGCCACGCACCGGTTCGGTTTCGATCGCAAGCGCGGCGGGGAGATGAACCGGCACCGCAAGATCCGGTTGCGGCCGGAATTGCGCGATCGCCGAGGAGGGAACTGGTGCGAGATAATGCGGATAGAGAACACCGAGCAGCGCATCGGTGATCTCGGGAAACTCGTCGTCGAGCCGATGGTGCACGCGGGCGGCAAGAAAGGCGGCGCCTTCGAGTAAGCGGGCAGCATGCGGGTCATCGACGCTGTCCGGGGCGAGCCGCAGGCGCCCGGCGATTTTTGGGTGCGTGATCGCAAACTCAGCGGCCAGGCGGCGGATCGCATTGAGCTCGCGGTCGTAATACGGCAGCAGCGCGTCAGACACCGTCGCCCTCCTCTGGCGCCACGCCGGGCCGAACGACGATCTGTGCGCTGACCGAGTCGACGAGGGTGTCGAACGTCACCTGCTCCGGCGCCGGTTCGGTGTGCAGGGTGGCGTCGACCCGAAGCCGCAGCGTCGCCTCCAGCGGGTCGGCGCTCTCAACCAGGGTGACGCGCACCCGCAGCAGCCGGGGTTCGAACTGGCGGATGGTCTGCTCGATCTCGGCGCGCAAGCGGTCGCGCCGTTCCGGATCGTTGAAGGCGCCGGCGGCAAAATCGGAAATGCCATAGCCGACCGGCGATACCGCGAGCTGGGTATAGCGCTCGGACCAGGACCGCCAGCGCCGGCGACTGTTGAGCAGCGCCTCCACGTCGCGGCACACGCTACGACGCAAGGCCGCGAGGTTCACGATGGCCGAGGCCGGCGGATCGCGCGGCCGATCCGGCTCCTCGTCATTGAGCCGATCGAGCAGCGACAGCTGGGCAATCGGAGCCGGCGATCGCGCACTGCCGCGCGGCAAGCGCTCGCTCATTGCCCGAAGCGGAGTGTCGTCAAATCCATGATGTCGCGCACCTCATCGCCGACGAGAAACACCCGCTGGCCGCGCCCGAGCACCAACCCGTCCTCCGGACCGACCCAGTCCGTGTTGCGACCGAAACGCAGCTCCTCGGTAATATCCGACGCGTCCGTATCGTAGATCGCCGGAATATAGACAACGCCATCCGGCCCCTCGGCGACCGAGACGCTGCCGCGACGCCAGGTCAGATCGCGCGGCCGGTGCGGCGCATGGAAGTCGATGCTGATCACCCGTTCGGTTGGTATCCAAAAATATTTTCCAGTCGTCGTCAGCATCTCAAAAAAGCCGGCGCCGAGATCGTCGGCATCGCGGAAATCGTCGAACGGTACATCGCCCACCCGGCCGGGCGCTCGCGGGCGCGACGCTTCGGCCTCGCCCGCACGGCGGGCGGCTTCGTCGCGGTCGCCAGCGCGCAACGCCACCAGAGCGGCAAGCACAGCGCGCAGCGCTGGCGTTGGCTCGCCGATGAATTCGGGGGCACGACCCTCGCGCCGGCATTGGCGGCGCGCGGTTTCGGCGCGCAGCAGCTGCCGGAATTCGGCGACCGCGACGGCGGCAGTCGGATCGATCAGGGACGCCGCGTCGAGGATCACGTCGGCGCGCTCCAGGTTGCCGGCAAACAGCAATAGCTCGGCGAGCAGGATGCGGCTGCCGAGATCGGTGGGATGGTTGCGCACGTCGGCAGTCGCCGCGGCGATGGCCGCCTCGAGCTTGCCGGCGCGAAAGAGCCCGCCGGCCGTATCGCTCGTGTCCGACATCGGACGATATCCTCTAGGCCCGCATCCCCGGTGCGTCGAGGTCGGTGACGAGCCGGAAGGTCGCGGAAACGTCGTCGAGCTGGAAATACGGCTGCAGCTGCATCGTGCAGCCGAACACGCCGGGCCGGCCGGGCTGCTCGCGCACCGTCACCTGCCCGGCGACCAGCGGAAAGCGCGCCCGCCCTTCCGGCCCAGCCGAAAGACTGCTGTTGACATAGCCGGTCAACCAGTGCTGCAGCGCGTTCTCGATATCCTCCGCGGTCTTGAACGAACCGACCATATCGCGGCCCATGATCTTGACGTAGTGCGCAAAGCGCGAGACGCAGAGCATCGAGTTGAGCTGGACCGAAAGCCGCCCATTGGCATTGGCCGCCGCGGCGGTGCGGCCGATGTACCCGGCCGGCGCCTGCAGGCTGCGCACGGCCGAGAACACTGCCTCTTCGCCGTAAGGCAGGGCCGAGAGCGGCATCAACCCCGCAGCGACCAGCGCCGCTTCCAGCCGGTCGGAAAGGAGGAGATCGAGCGGTGGCCTGACCCAGACACGGTCCGGATCGGTGCGGAACGGTTCGATCGGCAGATCGGTCACGAGCCCGCCGCCGACGAAGTCGGTCTCCGAACCTCGTACATCGGCGGGCCAGGCATGGTTGTCAAAGGCGCGGGCGACGACCGCGGCAAAGGCATAGCCGGCCGTCATCCAGACGCGGGACGAAATGTCCGGCGCATGTTCCGCATAGCGGAACCCGTCGGCCCGCGCCGGATCATCCTGCCAGGGCGGCCGCGCCAGCACGCGCGGCAGCGTGATGCCGACAAAGCGCATGTCCTCGCGCCCCGACAGGCCGCGAAACCGTTGAAACTCGGGCGAGCGGAACGGCTCGGTGAGATCCATCGTCATGCCGAGATCGGCGAATTCTTCGACCTGCAGCAAGGCTGGCGAGGCCGCGAGCACGATCGGGGCAAAAGCGGCGGCAGCGACACCGGCGAGCTGGCCGAGCGCTGCGACATCGTCGGTCGGCGCACCGGCCATCGGGCGGTGGCGGATTTCGTGGTCGATGACGAGGAGCCCGTATGGCTGGCCACCCGGCGAGCCGAACTCTTCCTCGTATATCTTGCGGAACAGCTGGCTCTGATCGAATTCGACGGCGCGCTCGAGATCGCGGCACAGTTCCGGCCAGGCAATATTCAGCACTTTCACTTTGACCCGGCCCGACGCTTCGATCCCGTCGACGAGCCAGGCGAGGCCGCGCCAGCTACCCTCGAAGCGGCGAAGCCGCGGTTGGTGCAGCACCGCATCGAGCTGCGCGCCGATCAGCGCGTCGAGTGCGGCGATATCGCGATCGAGTGCCCCGCGGCAGCGCTCCGGTTCCGCAGCTAGCTGCCGTGCGGCGCCTGCCCCGAACCATTCCGCCAGCGCCTTCGCCGCGGCCAGGAATGGGAACCCAGCGAGGCGCTCGGCCGCGGCACGGTGGTGCTGCCCGAAAAAGGCGCCGGCGAGCAGCTCTGCGCGCAGCGGC
>Ga0182032_10001366_pt1 | contig 10892 bp, 10 predicted proteins | sample tim00Cox00000000_FD_125970 | JGI IMG/M metagenome (GOLD analysis project Ga0182032, IMG submission 125970) | Lab enrichment of tropical soil microbial communities from Luquillo Experimental Forest, Puerto Rico - timezero.00C.oxic.00.000.000 | ecosystem: Environmental > Terrestrial > Soil >... | reverse complement strand
GCGTTCGTCAACTGGACGGAAATTTTGGATTGGCAATACACCGAAAATGTGAAATGAGTATTAGCGTTTTCCATTGGGAGGAAATTCTATGACGCACACGAAGCTGCTCTTTGCTATCGGCCTGGCCGTTCCGCTCGTCCTCGGTACGCAGGCCTCGCGCGCGCAGGATGGGGTTAAGCGCACCGACCTTCAGACGCACGACCTCTCGATTCCCGGGCGTGAAGTGGTGCAGCAGATGGTCGAACTGCAGCCAGGGACGGTCGTTGCCAAGCATACGCATCCGGGCGAGGAAGTCAGTGTACTGCTGGAAGGCGAGCTGCTGCTCGAAGTAGCGGGCAAATCCCCGGTGACCATGAAGGCGGGTCAGGCCTTCACCGTACCGATGGGCGCGGTGCACGGCGTGAAGAGCACCGGCAACGCCCCGGCGAAGTTGCTCGCCACATACATCGTCGAAAAAGGCAAACCGCTCCGTTCGCCGGCGCAATAGCGGTCCAGGTGACGAGCCTCAACCAAGGCCCACTGCGGACGCTCTTTCTCAAACTGGACGAATTGATGCGGGCGGATGTAGTAGCCTAGCGACCGTAGACTCGCAGCTCCCTGCCATCCGCCAGTACCACTCGCTCGAGCTTGACGATCTTCTGGCCGTTGGCGAACTGATAGCCGATGCCCGTGATCACGTCGCCAGGCTTGACCGTCGTCTTGGTCCAGCCGTTCGCCGCCATCCGGTTGATGGCGGGCCCACCGACCAGCCACGTCTCCAACTCGCCCTCATCAGTCCGAACCTCCAGGGTGATCATCGGGTGTGGGTTTTCCCAGGCGAACTCCATCACCGTGCCCTTCACGGTTACGAGTCGGGAAGTGCTCACCGGCCACGAGTGATGCGCAGAGAGCGGAACTGCGCCGGAGACCACCGCAAGAATGACCAAGACCGACGCGAGTAAGACCCTCATCCCCCTCCTCCTTCAGCGATTCTAGGATAGAACCATGGAGATAGCGGCTGGGGCGGGAAGTGACGCCCATCGTCCCCCGTCCGTCGTGTCTTCGAGGCCTTGCCCCTCAGGTTCTGACTATTGACGATTCGGTGTGGCAAATCGTCGAGGTGATGAGCTTCCTGAACGCGGACCTTGGTCGCGCGCGTGAATCAGGCAATGGCTCGCGCCTTCGGGCGCGAGCCACGCCAAGTCGCGTCGCATGTGCAGGCTGCGAGGTTCGCGAAGCCAGCGAAATCAGCACGCTCCGGATCAGATGGCAAGCGGCCCAAGAGCTTGCAAGAGCTTCGTACCATTCGGCGATCCCCAGCCCGTAACGGCGTCAAATCCCGGTCCCGCGTTGTATCCCCCGACCGATGCGGTGTCGTTGTCCCCGGTCGTGATGTCGTTGCAGCCCGACGCGCCAACTGTTGAGCCGCCAATCAGCTGATAGAGGAGGGGCGTCAGGAAGGGCAACCGCTTCCCCCCAGGAAGCTTTGCCGAGATTCGGCAGATGAGGCATGCCCACAACGGAGTCGCGGCACTTGTTCCACCGTTTCCACCCGGCTTGCTGTCAATCACCACCTCATACCAGGGCGAGCCGGCCAGGGCGGCAACATCGGGCACGATGCGGCCGTCGATCGCATGGGGGTTGATTGAGGAAACATTCACCGTCTGCCAGGCGGGACGAGGGAATTTCTCGCTGACGCCACCGCCGCTCGAGCCGCCTCTGTCAGCCCGCCGACCGTCGCCGTTCTTCCAAGTTTCCTCATTCACGATGGCTCCCCCGGCGACGTTGAATTGCGTTCCGCCAACTCCGAGCACGTAGGGGCTTGCCGCCGGGAAGTCCGCGTGGGCCAGACCATCGTCTACTTGGTCGTACGAACCGTCGTCGCCTGACGCAACGCACACAGTGATTCCGAGGAGCGCCGCCTGATGGAGCGCGTCGTTGATAGCGTCAATCGCTCCCTGCGACCATTGGGGGTCGTCTTCCGCGAGCCCCCAGCTCACCGAGATGACGGTCGGCTCGTCGTTCATCGCTTGGTCCAAGATATCAACCCACCCTTGCTCGTCAAATGTGCAGAAGTACACATTGATGGATGACCTTGGGCATACCGACGCTGCCACCTCGACATCCAGCATGACTTCGCCTTCCTGACCGTCGTGCGCATCAGTTGGCGCATTGTCGACGCTGATCGGACGGATCGTGGGCACCGGTGACAGGCCCGCAATCTGACAGAACCTCTCGAGGTCATGTGGGAAGTATCCACCGCCGAACTCCAAGAGGGCGATCGTCTGCCCCAGGCCATCCCCGTCCGGAAAGGCGTAGAGCTCGGCCAGTTGTGACCCGTAGAGCCCTTGCGGCCGAATGGCCTTGACGTGTTCCGTGTGGGTCAGAGCTCTGCGCTCTCGCACGACTTTTCGCTCGTCCAATCCGAAGACGCCGATGATCTTGCCATCGAGTTCCTGAGGAATATGGATGCTCCCGGTACGTCCGCGATGCACCCGCGCCGCCGTCTTGAAATCGAACAACTTGATGTCAAACGCGTTCTCTACCGCGGAAACAGGACCCTTGAAATGCAACAGCGAAGAATTGGCATCTCCATTGGAAGGGGTGAGCCCATATTTTTGGAATACCTTGATGGCCTCTTCTCTGTCGGCTGGGTTGGCACCGTACTTGGAGTCGAAATCTTTTCGACTCATGATTCGAGGGCGTTCCGGATCGATATCCGGGAGTGCAGCTTTGCGGCGCAGCCTGACCGTGACGTCCATCTTCGAGTCGGGATTGGTGGGTCGGAGAAGGGTTCCTCCCTTGGGTGCGGCCCGATAGCTGCCGGGTAGTTCGACGTGGGACTTTGTGCTCATCGCTTGCCTCCTTGATTGGATCGCTGGGCGGCGCGCTGCGGCATGCCAGTGTGGAAGAGCAACCAGGCGTGATTTGAGTACTACACGTCGATATTGATCTCTCGTCTGAGACTAGACAGACATCCGCGAATTTTTCTCGCTGGGCGAGTCCCGCCAACGAACGCTTACTCGCCAGATCGACGTTCAGCGGATCCGGGATCTCTCGAGGGGCATCGCAGTCGGAATCTCATGGCTCAGCGGTATTCCCGAGAAGATGGCCCAACGCGCGCCATGCCGTTGAGTTAGGTGCTGACTTGAAGTCTCGTCCTGGCGCGACGGTTCACTGCTCCTGCGGTAGCAGGCCTGTGACTGACCATGCGGGTCGGAGCGCGGTGCCGGGCTGCTACGGCGCCGGGCTGAGGCCATGACGGCGCATGATTTCCGCCATCTTGGCACGGTCCGGCGGCCCGCCGGCCGCGTTGATCAGCGCGGCAGACTCGCGGAAATACTGAGGACCGATCGCTGCGGGCGTGATGGCACAAAGGGCCTTCACGTCCTGGCTCCCGTGATTGTCGAACCGGTGAACGGCGCCGCGCGGAATGCAGAGGGCCTGCCCCGGCCCGACGTCGAACCGTTTGCCGTCGACCGTCCAGGTCAGCACCCCTTCGATGCCGTAGACCGTCTCCTCGTAGTGATCGTGACTGTGCGCCGGCGCTGCCAGCCGCTGGGCGGCGGGGACTGTGAGCTCGAAGAGGGCGACGCTGCCACTCGCGTCTTCTCCCGTGATCAGGAAGTGCACGGCGAGCGGCCCGAGGTGGATGGTCTCGTCGGAGGGATTGACCTGGACGTCGGTGGACGGTTGTGCCGTGGGCGAGCCTCCAAAGGTAAATGTCGTTTACTCGTGTATACTGTAAATGAGATTTACTATCATGTCAAGATCGTCGTGGCCCCCTCTTTCGCGGGTCGCCCCGAACGAGATGCTGATCGGCGCTCTACTCCGCGTTCCGGCGCAGGCTATTCACCGCCGGATCATCAAGGAGCTCAACGCCGCCGGCTTCCACGAGCTCCGCGTGCCGCATATGGCGGTGCTGCAGTTTCCGAGCCCGGATGGGGTCCGCCCTGGGATGCTTGCCGAGCGCGCCGGCATGAGCAAGCAGGCTATGAACCAGCTCCTGCGGAGCCTCGAAGCCCTCGGGTATCTCGCCCGGTCCGACGCACCCGATGAAGGACGCGCGCGAATTGTCCGCCTGACCAAACGAGGACGCGCCGCTTACGCGAAGATCCACGAGATCCTCCGCGACGTCGAACGCGAGTGGAACGCTGAGCTCGGAGCCAGGCATTTCACCCAGCTCAAAGCGCTGCTGCTCCGTGTCTGGGAGAGCCCGTTGATTCGCTAGCCGCCGGATCGACCTTTTGCCTAGCTGCGAGCAAACGCCACGAGTGTCCACGCGAGTGCGATGCCGACCACAACCAGGGTGAAGAGAGGATTGCTCAGGTCCGCGCCGATATATGTGAGCACAAACCACGTCATGGAGGCCGCAACCGCGCCGACGCTCAGCGACACGACGAGGCGTCCGAACATCGTTATGACCCCAATATCCCGGAGCCGGGGCGTGCTTTTCGTGTTGATCTTGCCAGGGTATCTCGATAGTGTCTCGATTTGTCTCATCGTGCTCGCAGGGTGGCTTCGGTGGCAAGCGCGTTTCGCTGAAGGAGGCATCCAATGTCCAAGAGTGCCAGTGAGCGCGGCCTCAGACGACGCGAGTTCATATCTTATGCACTAGCGATGGGTGGCGTGACCGCAGTCACACCCGTCATCAGGACCGCCAGTTTGCGGGCAGACATCCCGCACCGCGCTCTCGACCCGGTCAATCCGGACATGCTCTTCGGGACGACCAGCTCGCTCTGGAATCAGCAGCACGATATCGCATGGGGAGTCAAAAGGGTCGCGGCGCTCGGACTGCAGGGGATCGAGACCTACGGGATCGATGTCGAGTCGTATCGAGGCAAGCCTGCGGCCCTCAAGAAGCTGTTCGACGAGTCCGGAATCACGTTCATCGATTCTTCCAACGGTGAGAAGGGGCAGTCGACGAACTTCATTGACCGGGACGAGATCCCCAAGACCATTGCCGACCATGTGGCGTTTGCCCGCGACTTTCTCCAGCCGCTCGGCGCGCGTCACTGGAAGTGCAACATGGGCAACCGCCCGACTGGCGGGCCTACCGACGATCAGCTCAAGAGACTCGCTGACACGCTGAGCGAGATCGGGAGGCAGACGTTTGCGATGGGCATAAAGATCGCCCCGCACCCTCATATCTGGGGGCCCATGGAGCGCGAGCCCGACGTGCGGCGGGTCATGGAGCTGACCGATCCCGCATACGTCTGGCTTACCACGGACACGGGACATCTCGTTCTGGGTGGGATGGATCCTGTGCAGATCATGAGCGACTATTTTCCGCGCATCGCCGAAGTTCACCTGAAGGATACGTACGCAAAATATCGCGGCAACACGTCCACGCCAACGCAAGAGCAGCATCGGACGGCGAGCGTCTACCATAATCTGGGCGGCGGTGGCGTCGATTTCGCGGCCGTTTTCAAGTTGCTGCGGGAGCGACATTACAAGGGTTGGGTCGTGCTTGACCTCGATGGACCGCGAAAGGGCGACGACGGCTTTGACGCGATTGGCGGAAACGTCAGCTTGGCGGTGGATGACTACATCGCGCACAACGTCAATTATCTAAGGGACGTTCTCGGCGTCCGGCTGCCGCCTGTTTGACGGGGAAACGGTTGGGCAGCGGCTGTCACTAAAGGATCAACCAGCACTCCGCCGACAAGGGATGGGTGGGGCCTCGGGCGGTGCCCTGTTACGCACGCACCCGGGCTGAACCCTATACCGGTAGCCTCGTCAAAGGAGCTTTACGATGCGGTGGCGCGACATCTCGACATGTGTCACGGTGATCGTGATCCTCAGCAGCGTCGCGTGCGGCAAACCGGAGCCGAAACCTGGAACCGTCCAGGACGAAGCACTGCGCGCTGGACTGCCCCCGACGCATTTTGTGGCTGCCGGCGAAGACTACTTCCACGACATGGACTTCAACGTCGTGCGTCGTCAGCCGCTGCGACCATTCACACACGAAGAGATCGCAGGCCGCAACATGTGGCTGCTCTGGACGGGCGGTAATGATCGGCTCTGGGATCGGCTGGCCGTCGACAGCTTTGGCACGTTTGACCTGCTGAAGACGATCTCTTCGCATCCGCCTGTTCAGTACAACGATCCCCACGCCAAGCCGGGCGGCCAACCAACGTATCTGTATACCTATGGTCGTCATAACCGGTTCAAGTATCTCGGGCTCATGAACGAGCCATGCTTCTCGGAAGCGACAGGGCCGGATCCCAATCACTTCGGGCTCTGGCTCGATCAACGTGATCCCACCTGTCCACCGGATCCGTTCGCCGACGAGACGCGATATGCCGGTGTCACGGTGGGCGCGCGCGGGAAGACGGTGAAAGTCGGCTCCTACTACGGCGAACCGACAGGGGTCGTCGGCCTGCGCCTGTTTCCGAATCCCGACTTCGACTCAAAAGCGCGGCAGCATTGGAAGGCAGAGCGCTTGTACAACGACCCCGACTATTACTTCGGCCGGGATCTCGTGCGGCCGTACCGCGTCGGCATGGCGTGCGCGTTCTGCCACGTCGGACCGAATCCCATCAAGCCGCCGTCGAACCCCGAGGCGCCAACATGGGAAAACCTCAGCTCGAACGTCGGCGCGCAGTACTTCTGGTGGGACCGCATCTTCAATTGGCGCGGCGACACGGTCAACAACACGCTCTTCTATCAAGCGCTACACGTCTCGCGGCCGGGCACCCTCGACACGTCGCTCGTGTCGACCGACAGCATCAACAATCCCCGCACGATGAACGCGGTGTATTACCTGCTGCCGCGGATGTTGGAGGCACGCAAGTGGGGGAAGGAAACCCTCACGGGCGGCGGGCTCCACAATAAGCAGCTCAACGACTACGTGTCGCCTGGCGATCCGCTCGCACAATTCTTCGCGGCGCCGTCGACAACCTGGACTCCGCGTGTGCTGAAGGACGGGGCGGATTCGGTCGGCGCGCTCGGCGCACTCAACCGTGTCTACCTCAATATCGGCCTCTTCAGCGAAGAATGGCTGTTGCATTTCCGTCCGCTGTTCGGGGGCAGACCGACGTCGCCGATTCCGATCGAGACGGCGGAACGCAACTCGGTCTACTGGCGCGCCACCGAGATGCAGACGCCGAACATGGCGCGGTTCTTTCTCGCCAGCACCGATCCGCACCACCTCCGCGACGCGCCAGGCGGATTGGACTATCTCACGGCGGATGACGCGACGCTGCGCCGCGGCAAGATCGTGTTTGCGGAGCGCTGCGCACGGTGCCATTCGAGCAAACTTCCGGATCTGCCGACCGGCCTCGACCTCGAGAACGCCAACGGGCCGAACTATTTGTCCGCGTGGAACCGCTACTGGGCGTGGACGAAGACAGAGGAGTTCAAAGCACCCATGCGGGAGATGGTCCTTGACGATGGGTTCCTCGACGGCAATTATCTGTCGAGCGAGCTGCGCGTGCCAATCACGCTCCTCGGCGTCAACGCATGCGCTCCGCTGGCGACGAACGCGATCCGGAACAACATCTGGGACAACTTCTCGTCCGAATCGTACAAGACGCTGCCGTCAGTCGGGTCTATCAGCGTCCGGCATCCCACGACGGGCACCCCATCGATCTACCCTCTGCCCGCGGGCGGCCGTGGTTACATCAGACCGGCATCGCTCGTCAGTATCTGGTCGACCAGCCCGTTTCTGCTCAACAACACGGTCGGCTATTTCGAGCAGGATCCGTCGGTCGATGGGAGGATGAGCGCGTTCAGCGACGCCGTCTGGCAGATGCTGTACCCGCAGTTGCGCCGAAGGGATCCCTTGTTCGCGACGGGGGCTCCTGCTGGGGTGGGCATCATCGATCGGATTACAACCGACAGCTATCTTGATGTACCCGGAAGCTACATAACGCCGCTCCTGGCGCCCTTTGTCCCGGTGTCCCGTGCGCTCGCGCCGACGATTGGCGGCCAAGGAACATCGATCAGCATCGGTCCGTTTCCCGAAGGATTTCCAATCGGTCTGATTACCAACATCGACCTTGGTGCCGATCTCGCTGGATCTGAACGACAGGCGCAAACCAAGAAGGTGCTTGGATTGCTGGAGCGTGCCCTTCAGGAGTTGAAGTCCGAAAAGGACTTTCGTGCCGTCGCCAACAAGCTCGTCGACGATTTGCTCGCCGTCAGCAAGTGCAAGGATTTCGTCCTCAACAAGGGACATTACTTCGGAACTGACGCCTTCGCTGAAGAGTCTGGGCTGAGCGACGCTGACAAGTATGCGCTCGTCGAATTTCTGAAGACATTCTAGTCTCGCTAATCCCCAGTGCGCGATTCGGAGCCGCTTTTTCTGGCACCAACCGGCACTCAGCGTCCCCCTTCGCCTGTTGCGCGTCCCAACTCCTTGACGTACTCGATCAGCGGCGCGTAATCGGTTTCTCTGATCACACCGTTCCAGGTCGGCATCTTGGTTCCGGGCTTGAGCGCTGGCGCATCGCGAATCCACGCCTCGAGCTGTGGATCGGTGGGATAGTGCTCAACTGCGTGACGGAGGTCGCCAATACCCACGCCCTGCTCGCCGTGACACGAGGTGCACCCGTACTTGTGATAGAGCGTGTTGCCGTCCGTATCCGTCGGCGCAGGCCGCCGCTCGGCGCGTGGCACGCGATTGCCGATCTTTGGAACCGTTTGCAGATACGCGTAGAGCGCCGCTGTGTCGACTTCGGTCAGCTCGGGCATCGGCACCATCGGATACCCCAGCACGGTCCGGTCCGGGGTGACGCCGGTGCGCACCGCGCGCGTGAAATCCGCTTCGGTCCACCTGCCGATCCCGCTCTCGTCGAACGTGATGTTCGCGGAGGGAACGATCTCACCGGACTGATCCGGCATGGGGTTGCCGCCGCCCATGTAGCCACCCGATTTTTCCGGTTCCAAATCGTTCATGGTCTTGAAGTCTGCCGAATGACAACCGTAGCAGCCGACAACCGACGAGACGTAACGCCCGTACGCGACTTTGTCCGAGATCGGCGGTGTGGTGATTCGAGCCTGCGGGTACGGCAGCGGCCTGAACGCCACGTGCGTGAGGAGCTTGCTCAAGAACGATGGTTGGGAAACGCCAGGCGGCGCAGCCGGTACCGGCGCCACCAGCGGATCGCTCGAGCGAAGGAATGCGATCAGTGACGTCAGATCGTCGTCTGACATGTGTGGGAACTTTGGCATCCACGGCGGCACATACTGGCCTCGTCGATCGATGCCGGTTCGTAAGAGATACGCGATCTCGCCATCTGTCCAGTTACCGATCCCGTAGACACGGTCCTGTGTGATGTTCTTCGAGTACGCGATTCCGAATTGTGCCGGCAGATCGACGATCCGCTTACCGGTGAGCCTGCCAGTCGTCGGGTCCATGTGGCACGTCGCACACAAGAGCGTCATGTACTTGCGGCCGTGCGCGACGTTCTCAGGCGTAACGTCCACGTGGACCATCACGTGCCCTGGTGAATAGGATGGGATGCCTGTGATCGCCACGTAAGCGGCAAAGCCACCCAGGACAACGACGACCGCAAGGACGGCGTAACCGACAAACGTCAGGACTCTCTTCATTCCGCCATCTTACCCGCAGTCGTGTTCGCTGATCTGCCTGCCCGCGTTGGTTCTCCCTGTCGAGTAAGACGAGTAAAGGGAACAAACCCACACCACTGATCGTCTTATAAGCCTCATTTGCGTGTCCGTGATCCGGTGGAGGGGACGAACTATCGAGGTGCGGGGAGCGTGCTCCGGAAGGGGAGCCTCCCGGAGCCCACGCGTCTGTTCAAGCCTTACGCTACGATGTTGGCCGCGGTCGGAAGCTCAAGGCGTCGTTGCGTACGTACACGGTCGTCTGGATGCTCGTCACGATTCCAGCGGTCTTCTGCGCCAGTTTCGCTGCACCATCCTGGCCAAGTACGCGCACGACAGCGGAACCGGCATCGAGGTCCGCAAATTTTTCCGCGAATGTCGCGAGGCGGTATTCGACGGAATCGCCGCCGAATATCACCCGACTGACAAGGAATCGCTTCACTTGGCCCTTCTGCTGGACGGGCAGGAGATCGTTCCGAACGTAGCCGAGAAAATCATCGCGGCGCCCCGGCGCGACGTGACTCGTCTGCAGCACGAGGATCTTGTACGTCGCGTTCGGATTGGGATCGAACGACGCTTCTGGAACGGCCTGAATCACATAGGTGGTGCCGCTCGCGATCATTTTTCGCAATTCGGCGTTGTACGTTTTCACGCCCTCGGCGCCGAGCGCACGCTCGATCGGACTCGGGTTGTCGCGATCGGCGAACTTGCCGATGGGCGTCACAATCCGAAACTCGCCGAGTGGTCCATATGCGGACTGGTACACGTCGCGTTGAGCGACACCCGCCTTCTTGAGCGCGGGGATCGTCCGCTTCTCCTGAAAATCAAGCCACGCATCCACCATGTCCGGCTTGATGCGGACAACATTCACCGTCGACCGCTGTACCTGCGGTGGTGGCTGCTGTCCGGATGAACTTGCGCAGCACGTCGCCCAGATCCCGAAAATCGCTACCGCGCCGACGGCCGTCCACGCGCCTTTCTTCATGGCTGCCTCCTCTCGCGTGATCCCCTGTGTCAGCTGTCTATGGATGAGGTAAGGGAGTCTACTGGTCAGGTGGGTGCGGGATAACCCCCGAGGAAGCCCGCGCTGTCCCTCGGGATCCGGTCGAGCTGTGGTTAGCGAGCATTTCATGAGGGGGGCGCAAATTCTGCCCAACTCGGTCGTTCGCTCGATCGCGAGACGTCGCCGCATTAAAGCTTATAGACAGCCCTTAGAGAAGAATTCTCAGCCCGCGAACGGCTCTACCAGCTCCCGCTGGCCCCGCCGCCGCCCCAGGCTCCACCGCCGAAATCGCCGCCCGACCGATGACGACGACGATCCGGAGTCGGATGGTGCCTAG
>Ga0182032_10001361_pt1 | contig 10902 bp, 10 predicted proteins | sample tim00Cox00000000_FD_125970 | JGI IMG/M metagenome (GOLD analysis project Ga0182032, IMG submission 125970) | Lab enrichment of tropical soil microbial communities from Luquillo Experimental Forest, Puerto Rico - timezero.00C.oxic.00.000.000 | ecosystem: Environmental > Terrestrial > Soil >... | reverse complement strand
GCGAAATCGAGCCGCCGGCCGGCGGCTGGTACGATACCGGCGACATCGTCACGGTCGATGCCGATGGATTCATCGCGATCGTCGGCCGGGCGAAACGCTTCGCCAAGATTGGCGGCGAGATGATTTCGCTCGCTATCGCTGAGCGAATCGCCGAGACGGCAGTTCCCGACATCCGGCACGCCGTCGTCGCTCTGCCGGATCCACGGCGAGGCGAGAAGCTCGTCTTGGTGACCGAGGCGCGCGGCCTCGACCGCAGTCGCCTTGCCGAAGCGGCCCGTCGGCTCGACTTGGCGGAGATCACCGTGCCGCGAGAGGTGATTGAAGTCGAGCGCCTGCCCCTTCTCGGCACCGGCAAAATCGATTATCCCAGCGTCATCCGGCTCGCCGAAGAGGCGATGGCGGCTCCGTCTCGTGAAATCTCGGCGGCAGAGCCAGCCACTTTGTCACTGGTCGAAGGATGAAAACCGGGAGGATGGGATGCATTGGCTCTGGGTCATCATCATCGGGTTTCTCGCCGGCGCTATTGCCAAGCTGTTCATCGCCGGGCCCGGCGGGTTCATCGTGACGACCCTACTCGGCATCGTCGGCGCCATCTTCGCTAGCTGGCTCGGGCAGCAGATCGGCTGGTACGGGCCGGACCAGCGCGCCGGTTTCATCGGCGCCATTGTCGGTGCCGTGCTCATCCTGGCGATCTACCGCGCCATCGTCGGCGCGCCGCCGTGACCAGCTGGCGGCATCGCAAAATTGCCAAATTTGGGTTGCATACTGACTTTGGATGGTCCGCGGCCGGGCCAAGAACCGTGCAACCAACTTCAACTATTAGGAGAATCTGCTGCAGATTCGCTGCTGATTAGCAACATGACCATTGACAACACAATTTAGGATTGCGGGTTGCGGAACGGAATGGCCGGCCCGACCTGCGTCGACACAAGCCGACTTTTCGCAGCTGCGAAATGAGGTAATATTTCCGCGCGATGACCATATAGATCGTCAGTGGCCGCCGGCCTGAAACGGGGGGTCGCTGTTTCGTTGTTAGCCACTGCATCGAGCACTCTTGGCCCTCACCGCTGCACCCCCTGCTGCCCCCGACATCACCCCGGTCACGATCGAAGAGGAGATGAAGCGCTCCTACCTCGATTACGCGATGAGCGTAATCGTGGCGCGGGCGCTGCCCGATGTTCGGGACGGGCTCAAACCCGTTCACCGCCGCATCCTCTACTCGATGAAGATGAACGGCAACGAGTGGAACCGCGGCTACCGCAAATCGGCGCGCATCGTCGGCGACGTGATCGGCAAATATCACCCGCACGGCGAGCTCGCGATTTATGACGCGATGGTGCGGATGGCGCAGGATTTCGCGATGCGCCTGCCGCTGATCGATGGCCAGGGCAATTTCGGCTCGATGGACGGCGACCCGCCGGCTGCATATCGGTATACCGAAGCACGGCTCGCCCGCGTCGCCGACACCTTGCTAGACGACCTCGACAACGACACGGTCGAGTTCCAGCCGAACTACGACGATACCGAGCAAGAGCCGAAGGTCCTGCCGGCTGGCTTCCCAAACCTACTCGTCAACGGCGGCAGCGGCATCGCGGTCGGCATGGCCACCAACATCCCGCCGCACAATCTCGGCGAGGTCATCGACGCCTGCTGTGCCTATCTCGCCGATCCGGCGATTCCCACCGACGAGCTGATGCAATACGTGCCGGCGCCCGATTTTCCGACTGGCGGGATCATCATGGGGCGCGCCGGCACGCATGCCGCCTACACGACGGGGCGCGGCGCCGTGGTCACGCGCGCAAAGTCGCACATCGAGGAGGTACGAAAGGAGCGCGACGCAATCGTCTTCACCGAGCTGCCCTATCAGGTCAACAAGGCAAAGCTGATCGAGCGCATTGCCGAGACCGTCCGCGAGAAGCTGATCGAGGGCATCTCCGACCTGCGTGACGAAAGCGACCGCGAGGGTTTGCGCGTCGTCATTGAATTGAAGCGGGATGCCGAGCCCGACATCGTTCTCAACCAGCTCTACCGTCACACGGCACTGCAGACGAGCTTTGGCGTCAATATGTTGGCGCTGAACGGCGGCCGTCCCGAGTTGCTGACCCTTCGCGAGATCATCGCCGCGTTCGTCACCTTCCGCGAAGAAGTGATCACACGACGGACGAGCCATCTGCTCGGCAAGGCGCGGGACCGGGCCCACCTCCTCCTCGGCCTCTCGATCGCGGTCGCCAATCTCGACGAGATAATCGCGCTGATCCGCAACGCCCCCGATCCGGCGACTGCGCGCGCCGGTCTTGTCGACCGCGCGTGGCCAGCGGCGGATGTCGCTCCTCTGGTCGAACTGGTCGGCGAGCCCGGTCGCGAGGTCGCCGCCGACGGCACCTACCGCCTTTCGGATGAGCAGGCGCGGGCGATCCTCGACCTGCGGCTACAACGGCTAACCGGGCTGGAGCGCGACAAGATCGCCGAGGAATTGCGCGGCCTCATTACTGAGATCGCGGGCTATCTCGAAATTCTCCGCTCGCGGGCCCGCCTGATCGAAGTCCTGCGCGGCGAACTGCTCGAAATCAAGGAGCGCTTCGCAACGCCGCGGCGCACCGCAATCGAAGATGTCGAGTTCGAAGCCGACATCGAGGCGCTGATCCAGCGCGAGGCGATGGTCGTGACCGTCAGCCACGCTGGCTACATCAAGCGGGTACCGTTGTCGACTTATCGCGCGCAGCGCCGCGGGGGCCGCGGCCGCGCCGGTATGGCGATCCGCGACGAAGATTTCCTCAGCCAAGTCTTCGTCGCTTCGACGCATGCGCCGGTGCTGTTCTTCACCTCGTCGGGTCGTGTCTACAAGCTCAAGGTGCACCGGCTGCCGCTCGGGACCCCGCAATCACGCGGCCGCCCGATGATCAACCTGCTCCCCAACCTCGTTGCTGGCGAACGCATCTCGACGGTCATGCCGTTGCCCGAGGAGGAGGACACCTGGGCTGACCTGACCGTCATGTTCGCCACCGCCAACGGCTATGTCCGACGCAATGCGCTCTCCGATTTCGGCGACGTTCGCGCCAACGGCAAGATCGGGATGAAATTCGAGGGCGAGGACTCGGATGACAGGCTGATCGCGGTCGCGACCTGTACCGAGGCCGACGATGTGCTGCTGGCCACGCGCAATGGCAAGGCGATCCGCTTTCAGGTGAAGTACGAGGAAGACGGCAAGGGGGTTCGCGTGTTTACTGGGCGCTCCTCGGTCGGCGTGCGGGGCATCCGGCTGCTCGGCGACGACATGGTTATCTCAATGTCGATCATCCGGCATGAGGAGGTCACTCCCGAAGTGCGTGATGCGTACCTGAAGCTTGCCAATGAGCGGCGCCGGGTGAACGGAGACGAGGACGATGGCGCGGAGCAAGCGGAGGTCGACGAGGGCGCGGCCGCCGACGAGGCAGCCATCTCGGAAGACCAGTACGCCGATCTCGCCGCCCGCGAGGAATTTCTGCTAAGCGTCACCGAAAAGGGCTTTGGCGTGCGCAGCTCGGCCTACGGCTACCGGATTACCGGTCGCGGCGGCCAGGGCATCAACAATATGGATTTGAGCCGCCGGGGCGATGCCATCGTCGCGGTCTTCCCGGTCGGCCAGAACGATCAGATCATGCTGGTAACCGATGGCGGAATGGTGATTCGCTGTCCGGTCGGGGATATTCGCATCGCGCGACGGGGCAGCGCGGGCGTCGTGATCTTCAAAGTAGGCGAGGGCGAGCGGGTGGTCTCGGTGGCGCGGCTGCCGGAAGAATCCGAAGAGAATGGCAATACAGAGCCCGACGCAGCTGGAGAAGCTCCGGACGACCGGCAAACCAATGAGGGGGGCACATGACCCAGCGACGCATCGGGATCTATCCCGGTACGTTCGATCCGATCACGAACGGCCATACCGACATAATCCGGAGGGCGATCAAAGTCGTCGATCAGCTGGTCATTGGCGTCGCTCGAAATGACGGAAAGGGGCCGCTCTTCGCCACCGACGAGAGAGTCGAGATCGTACGCGACGAGATCGCACATCTCGAGAATGGCGATGCCGAGCGTATCGAGGTTCGCGCGTTCGACACCCTCCTGGTGAATTTTGCGCAAGCGGTCGGTGCAACCGTGGTGATCCGGGGGCTGCGGGCGGTATCGGACTTCGAATACGAATTCCAGATGGCGGGCATGAATGCGCGGTTGAACCCCGACATCGAGACCGTCTTCCTGATGGCCTCGGACCGCTTCCAATTCATCTCTTCACGTTTCGTCAAAGAAATTGGCGCTCTTGGTGGCGACGTGTCGCATTTTGTCAGCCCGCGGGTCGCCGCGCGTCTGTTGGACCGCTTCGCCACAGGGCGGGCCCGACCACGCCGCCGGGTCGCCGCCGCAGATTAGCACCGGGTCCCCACTCTCAGCGCAAGCCAGTTTGCAGTGTGGTGGCGTAATGTTATAACATGCGGCTTATTCTGGGAGGGCGAAGTGACGCCTCGGCAAATCGAAGCTGCGCTCGGGCGGGCGCAACGGATCTGCGCCACGCACGGCGCGCGGTTGACACCGGTCCGCCGGCGCGTGCTTGAGCTGATCCTGCGGGCCGACCAGCCTAGCGGAGCCTATGCGCTGCTCGCTCAGCTGCAGCGAGGGCGAAGCAGGCTCGGGCCACCGACCGTCTATCGCGCCCTCGACTTTCTGCTCGCGCACAAGCTGATCCATAAGATCGAAACTTCGAGCGCGTTCATCGCCTGCGGTGACATCGAGCATCCCCATCACAGCCAATTCATGATCTGCGACGACTGCGGCGCGACCGAGGAGATCCGGGACGAAGAGATCGTGCGGAGCCTGCGCCGGCTCGGCGAGGGTCGGGGTTTCGCTGTCGAGCGCCAGGTGATCGAAGCCCGTGGACGCTGTCCCGCCTGCCGTTCCGCACAACGGTGATCGCGATTGCCCAGGTGATGGTCGGCCATCTCCGGGAATTTCTCGGTCGCGACCTGATCGAGCAGAGCGCGATCGAGCGGCTTGTGAGAGCCGCATGTGTAGCGGGCTTTCTCTGGATAGCGATTGCCTGGGCTTTGTCGTGAGCCCCTCAAGTCCTCGTGCGTTGAGTCTGCAAGGGGTCACTTTGGCGTATGACGGGCAACCGGCGGTCCAGGACTTGAGCGGCTCGTTTGCGCAGGGCTCGCTCACTGCAATTGTCGGCCCGAATGGATCCGGGAAGAGTACATTGCTCAAAGGGATCGTTGGCCTGCTGCAGCCGGTCGACGGCCTCATTCAACAATCAGCTTTCGGCTGTGGCAGGATCGCCTATCTGCCCCAACATGCCGAGATAGAAAGGCGTTTTCCGATCTCGGTGATCCAGACGGTGCTGCTTGGGCACTGGCGGCGGATCGGATGGGCGCGGGCCGCGTCCCCGGAGGTGCGAGAAGCAGCACAACGGGCGCTTGCCGCGGTGGGTCTCCAAGGGTTGGAGCGCCGGCCGATCGAGACGCTTTCTGCAGGCCAGTTCCAGCGCGTTCTCATTGCTCGACTGATCGCGCAAGATGCCGCGCTGATCCTACTCGACGAGCCCTTCGCAGCGATCGATTGGCGAACCGGAGACGATCTTCTGCGCTTGATCGCCGGATGGCATGAAGACGGGCGAACCGTTGCTGCCGTTCTCCACGATCTCGATCAAGTTCGTGCCTATTTTCCCGAAACCCTGCTGCTCGCGCGCGAATGCGTAGCTTGGGGACCGACGCGGGAGGTGCTGACCCCGCGCAATTTGCAGCGGGCGCGCCGCATGTCGGGAAATTGGTCGGTTGAGCCGGAAGAGTACCGGCCCGTTCCTGCCTGAAGCCAGCGCCGGCGCTCGACAATGGCAGTGTATGATCTTGCTTTCGGCCCGTTTGCCGAGTTCGGGTTCATGCGCCGGGCGCTCGTGGGCTGCCTGGCATTGGCGCTCGGAGGCGGCCCGATCGGCACTCTTCTGGTGATCCGCCGGATGAGCCTGATGGGGGATGCGCTGTCACATGCCGTGCTGCCGGGCGCCGCGCTCGGCTTTCTCCTCGGCGGTCTGTCGTTGCCGGCGATGAGCCTCGGCGGCGTATGTGCCGGATTGGCGGTGGCGTTGCTGTCGGGACTCGTGACCCGGCTGACCCCGTTGCGCGAGGACGCCAGCTTCGCTGCCTTTTATCTGATCTCGCTGGCGCTCGGCGTGCTGCTCGTGTCGACGCATGGCAGCAACGTCGACCTGCTGCATCTGCTGTTCGGCTCGATCCTCGCCGTCGACGATACTGCGCTCATGGTAATCGGCGCCATTGCAACATTGAGCCTTCTGGCGCTCGCGGTGATATACCGCCCACTCGTCGTCGAATGTTTCGACCCCGACTTTCTGCGGGTCGTCGGCGGCCACGGCGGGCTCGTCCACACGATCTTTCTCGGTCTGGTCGTCGTAAACCTCGTCGCCGGCTTCCAGGCGCTCGGCACCCTGATGGCCGTCGGTCTGATGATGCTCCCGGCGGCGGCGGCCCGGTTCTGGGTTCGCGAATTGTGGGCGCTCGGCGTGACGAGCAGCGCTCTCGCGCTGGCGTCGGCCTTCCTCGGTCTGCTGTTCTCATACCATCTCGACCTGCCCTCGGGGCCGGCGATCGTGCTTGTCGCGGGCGTCGCTTATTTCGGCTCTGTCCTTCTCGGTCCACGCGACAGCCTGTGCGCGCTCTACATTCGGGGCGGGCGGCTAGAAGCATGAGACGTGACTACGGGATAATTTGCGAAAACAGCCAAGCATGGCGGAACGCAGTAAAATTTTTGGTGAAAACAACCCGAGGATCACGAAGGCGGCGCCCCACGCCCCCTTCTGACCCCGAGAATTCGAAGACTGGAGCGAGTGATCGGATTCGAACCGACGACATCCAGATCCACAATCTGTTCGAGACCCTCTCTCTACCATTTCACTACATTGCTCTGACGCCGCAGAATTCCTTGATTTTTTGTGGAATGCAATGGTATGGGACGGGGTGCAATGGGTAGCCCTTAACAGGCCATTTGTGCTACCCATACGCTACCCAAGAGGGATCGCCAGATGCCAAATCTGAAACTCACACAGGCCGCGGTCGAGAGGCTGAAACCGCCGCCGAGCGGGCGCATCGAGGCCTGGGATTCGCAGCTACCCGGCTTCGGTCTGCGCATCGCCGCGAGCGGGCTTAAGACGTGGCAGGCGTTCTACCGGGTCAACGGGAAGACGGTCCGCGAGAAGCTCGGCACCCTGGCGCAGATCCCGAATGTCGCCGACGCGAGAGAGCTCGCCCGCCAAAGCATGGCCAAGGCCCAGGCCGGCGCGCATCCCGTCGAAGATCGGCGCCGAAGGGAGCAGCAGGAGCGGAAGCTGGCACAGGCGGAGGAGGCGCGGAAAAAGAACACGCTCGGCGCCGTGATTGACCGTTATCTCGCTGAACGACCAAGCGACAAGAGCCGCCGCCCGATGCGGGCCGAATACCTGGCCGAGACGGCCCGCACCCTCAAGAGGGACGTTAAGCAATCACCGCTCGGCAGGCGGCCGCTCGACGAGATCACCGCCGATGACATCAAGCAGTTGGTCCGCGGCATCGCCAAGGATGCGCCGTCGCAAGCAAATCACACCCTGGCCTACCTTAAAGCGATGCTCAGCTGAGCGGTCGACGAAGGCCTGATCGCAAAAAACCCAGCCGATGGCGTCAAGATGCCCGCGCAAAAGGCGGAGCGTGAGCGGACGCTCGACGACGAGGAGATTCGGCCATTCTGGCTCGCCTGCGAGCGCATCGGCTGGCCATTCGGTCCGCTCGCCCAGCTGCTGCTGCTGACCGCGCAGCGGCGTGACGAACTCGCGTATGCGACATGGAGCGAGTTTGATCTCGAAAAGCGGACCTGGATCCTACCCGGCGAGCGCACCAAGAACAGCCGCGCCCATATCGTGCATTTGACCGGGCTCGCCGTCGAGATTTTGGAGAAGCTGCCGCTTCTCGCCAGCAACAAAGGCTGGGTCTTTACCACTGGCCGCGGCGACGACACCTCTGTCAGCGGGTTCGGGCGGGGCCGTGAGCGCATTGCCGGCGCGATGACCGATATTTCGGGCGAAGACACCGCGCCCTTCACGCTACATGACTTGCGCCGCAGTGCGGCGACTGGGATGGCGCCGCTCGGGATCGCGCCGCACGTAGTCGACAAAATCCTCAACCACAGCTCCGGCAAGATCGCCGGCGTCGCGAAGATCTACAACCGATTCGAGTATCTGCCGGAGCGCAAGGCCGCGTTCGACGCCTGGGCCCGCCACGTCGAGAGCCTGATTCAGCCCCCACCGTCGAACGTTGTCGAGCTGCCGCGGCGTGCAGAGGCATAATCTGCTCGGCGCGGCTAGGCTGATCCCCGAACACCCGGACCTGACCGCCGCGCCATTTGACCGCAGGACGCCAGCAGGAAGCGTGTGTCCCCCCTCATCTTAATAGGCAATGCGCTGTTGGAAATCGGCGCCGCGCTCGCGAGGCCAAGGGTTGACCTACCCGGCCCTCCGGCAGGGCGGCCACCGAATCCAGCGTATATGCGGCCCAGGAAGACTATCGTGTCCGTCGGCTACTCTTGGAGGCAGGAGAAGCAAAAGCCAAAGAAAATTCGGCTTTTTGAACCGTCGGTCGAGACGGCGAAGCGTCTGCTCGATGCCGCACAGCAGCGCCTCAATTCGGCCTTGCGTCCCCAAGAAGAAGCAGGGAACGAACCATCGCGGCTGGGAGCCTACGACGAAGCGTGGCGACAGCTTTGTCAGGCGTGTCAGGACGGCGCGATTAAGGCGTACAGCGATGAAGGGGAGGTGCCAGCGTCGGCTTTCTTTAATCCCGGATCTCACCAGCACTGCGGTTTGCATAATGAGATTATGCCACCATCCGGTTGCTATCATCATGTTAAGTTCTTGGTTGTGGACATAACTCGGTTCTGGCCCATGCCGGCATCGGCCGGCGCTGGTCGTCCTGAGCGCGCGTCGGAATGGATGTTCGGCTACGCAAAGAACCAAGCCACTCTCGGACATAAAGTCAAGAAGCAAGCGGCTATCCAAGAATGCGTCGCTGCGACCGGCGTGAAATGGCGCCAGGCTGAGAAGGCTTATGACGAGCTCTCACCAGCATACAAAAACAGGCCACGCGGGCGCTCTCAAAACCGCGCCCAAAATGCTCCCTGATTGCTTTCTGCTTTCGTTCGGCATCCGTAGCCAAGCTCACTAACTGTTGGGCTCCATCCCAGCAGTGGAGCGCGCAATTTTGTCAAAGCCAAAACACACCCAGCGGCGTGTCATCCGCAAGCCGCGCGTGCGCGAGCTAACGGGCTACTCAGATTGTCAGATCTGGCGCAAAGAACGGAACGGTTCGTTCCCGCGCCGGATTCAACTCGGCCCGATGGCCGTCGGTTGGTTCGAAGATGAAGTCCTCGAATGGCTGCGAACACGAGTCCGCGGTATGGGAAAACAGCCGCCGCTCCCGGCGGCTCGGCGAGATAGCCTACGCCAAGCGATGGACGAACGCGCCCCGAAAAAGGATGAATTCAATATTCAGTCAAGGTCAGGGACAGCGCAGGTGGCAAACTGTCGGGAATGGACCGAATGAAGCGGAAGGACAGCAATAACAATCGCACAGCTGGTAACCCTCCGGTGGACGAGGGGCTTCTGACGGTCCACCAGGTGGCCGAAAACTGGCAGGTCTCCCAGCGCACGGTCCGCCGAATGATTGCGGACGGTCGGCTCGCAGTAGTTCGCCTCGGGCGAGCGGTTCGTATTCCTGCAAAAACGGGGTGGCGCTAAACGCGGCGAGCGACAAGCCGTTGAAATGGCTTAAAGAGGCTATACACTGAAATCTCCCTCGTTATTACTTATAACAATCAACCTGGTAGGTTGACGTTATTAGAGAATAACGATATCATACTTGGGTCATTCAAGGTCATCACGAGGACATTCATGTCATCACGAAGTATATCACACACGGAGTGTGTGTCACCCCTCAGCCTGGCGGGTTTGCTTGCGAGGGTCGCGGCCACCGACCTGCCGGAACGCAAACGCCAGGAGCTCTCCTCAGCAATCCGTAGCGTTGCCCGTGCACTTGGCAGATTGCCAGAGAACGTACCGGCAGATGGCCGGCTTCTTGCCGGTCGCTTGAAGGATGTCGGGCCGGCGGCGATCGGAGTATCCCGCGGTCGCTGGCGCTCCCGCAGGAATTGATGCGCCAAGCTCGGCGGCATCGGAACCTGCAACGAGGGGCGGTGCGGGCTCAGATGGCCGCCGCGATCGAAATCCTGCTGATGGCGCCGATCCGCATGCGCAATCTCGTCAGCCTCGATATCGAGCAAAATCTTGTCCGCTCGGTCCGGCGGGGCGCTGCATATCGTCATCGGAGCCGAAGACGTCAAAAACCAGGAACCCCTTGAGCATCCGCTTCCATCGGAAAGCACCGCTCTTATCGATACTTATATCGATAGATTTCGGCCTCATCTGGCCTCGAAGAACGGTACGGCTCTATTTCCTGGAATTGGCAGCGATCCAAAAAACCAGGATGCTTTTGGAACCCAGATCTCGCGAACCATCCGCGCCCACACCGGATTGCGCGTTCACCCACACCTTTTCCGTCACCTCGGCGCCAAGCTGTATTTGGATGCCAATCCCGGCGACTATGAGACTGTCCGCCGCGTTTTGGGTCATCGATCGCTCCAGACCACGGTCGATTTCTACACCGGCTTAGAGACCCCGGCAGCGGTTCGGCATTTCGACAAGACGATCCTGAACTTGCGTACAGCTAGTACCGCAGGAGCCCCAAAGAAGACTAAAAGAAGACATCCAAAGAAACCGGGGCAGGGGCAATGACCACTTTTTCATCTAGAAAGATTGAGCGACGTTGTAAGCCTGTCGAGCAATGG
>Ga0182032_10001351_pt1 | contig 10928 bp, 12 predicted proteins | sample tim00Cox00000000_FD_125970 | JGI IMG/M metagenome (GOLD analysis project Ga0182032, IMG submission 125970) | Lab enrichment of tropical soil microbial communities from Luquillo Experimental Forest, Puerto Rico - timezero.00C.oxic.00.000.000 | ecosystem: Environmental > Terrestrial > Soil >... | reverse complement strand
GTCACGACCGAAGCGCCGTTGATTTGGTGTCCGGGTGGGCTCGCTACAGGGCGGCCCTGCTCACCTGCGAGGACCTCTCCACGCCCGGCTGGGAGTTGCGGCTGCCCGATCGCTCCGGTTCTCGGGCGGTTGTAAGCGGTCAGATCGTTCGCGAAGACGACTTTCGCGGGGTGCTTATAAGGCGACCCTGCATCCTCGATACCGAACTACTGCACATCGGGGCCAGCGACCGTGAATTCGTGACTGCGGAAATGAATGCGTTTCTGCTGGCATGGTTGGCCGGGTTGCGATGCCGTGTCCTCAACCGTCCCTCCGGCACCAGCCTGTGCGGGCCCGGTTGGCGGCCTATGCAGTGGACTCAGGCAGCGGCAGCCGCAGGTCTCGAGGTGGCTCCCTCGACTCAAAATGTTCCTGCGTGTCGCAAGCGAACATCACCCCGCGCTGAAGCAACACCGCCGATCGAAGTAACCGTCGTCGGCAGCTTGTCCTTCGGCGCTGCCAGTGACAATTACGCCGACGCCGCTCTCCGCCTGTCCGCCTACGTGCATATTCCGCTTCTTGCCGTGCGCTTTGCAGGCGGAGGCAGCACTCCTGTCTTTTCCGCAGCCACTGCCATGCCCAGCCTGCGGGACCCGGCCGTCGCCCAGGCGACGTGCGAATACCTGACGGCCGAGTCCGTTCCCGCTTGAGTCACCATGGTTCTGCTCTGGGGCATCTCTTCAGACGGTCCATTTGCAGCCGTGCGCGACGAACTGCAGCGCATTGGCGTGGCTAACCGATTCCTCGACCAGCAGACCTTGTTGCGGTCCAAAATTTCCCTGTCGTTCGAGGGCGTTCCCGGCGGAACACTGACAACTCCCCACTGGTCCGCCGACCTCTCCGCCTTCACGGCGATTTACCTCCGGCCCTATGACCCACGCCGTCTGGCCGCACTAAGCGGCCTCAAGCCCGACAGCCCGCGCAAGCTTCGCGCCTTAGCCTTCGAGGACACTCTCACCTGCTGGCTGGAGATCACATCCGCACGCGTCGTCAACCGCCCGTCCGCGATGGCGTCGAACAACTCCAAACCGTACCAGTTGAGTTTGATTCACAGTCACGGTTTCGCTGTGCCCGAGACACTCGTGACGACCGACCCCGCGGCCGCTCTCGCCTTCTGGGAGCGGCATGGCACTGCGGTCTATAAGTCGGTGTCCGGTGTTCGCAGCATCGTCACGCAATTACGAGACGAGCATCGCCAGCGATTACAGGATGTCGCGCACTGTCCCACGCAATTTCAGCAATTTATCAGCGGCCCCGACTTTCGCATCCATGTCGTCGGAGACGAGGTGTTCGGCTGCGAAATCCGCTCTGGCGCCGACGACTATCGTTATCCCGATCGTCAAGGGGCCAATGTGGAAGTCAGTTCCTACGATGTCCCACCCGAATTAGCTGAACGTTGCCGCAAACTGGCAGCATCGCTGAACCTGCCCGTGGCAGGCCTCGATCTACGCCTTGCCGACTCGGGAAAGTGGTTCTGCTTCGAGGTAAATCCGTCGCCAGGATTCAGCTTCTACGAAGAAGTCACGGGACAACCCATCGCCAATGCCGTGGCCAGGCTCCTCGCTAGCGCTGGTGAATAACAATCCGTCGGATGCCGCTCACAATCGGGGCGCGGGTGCCCGACACAAACCCAGTATTGGCTTGTGTTGGTCTTTGCGTAACAAGCTGAGTGCCCCGCCGCCCTCGTCGCCCTCTTTTGGCGGGGTGGGAGCGTCCGCTCGAGCGAAACGGTTCTCTGCCGATCCGGCGATTGCGTCATAATCGGTACATATCTTCTTTCGTTCAGGAGCGACCTGCCAGTTACATGACTGATTCAACCGCAAAAATCTACCAAGGTGTCACCGTGCGCGGATTGCCCGTGCGGGTCGAACTGCAGTGGCCCTTTCACCGCTCCGAAGGCGGCAGCGACTGGTACGTCGTGCACGGCCGGCTCTGGCTGGCCGATGGCGGCGATCTCCACGCCGACATCGCTCTCAATCTTTCCGAGAGCATCAACGAAGTGCTGCCCTCTCGCGACGGCGAGCTGGCCTTCTGGGTCGCGGTAAACACCGCGCGCAAAGCCCTCGACGACAAGCAGCTGCAACTGCTGAAGTCAGGCAAGCGCCAGCCGGTTCCCGTTTCCAGCCGTTGTTACAGCTTGCGGCAAAAGCAGTTTACCTTCTGGCACATTAAGCCCGAAGAACCGGTAGATTTCGTCGCTTGCAAGGTCTTCTGGGCGGGAGGCATCGAGCGCCAACCTGTGCTCATCGCCGATCCGTGCGACGCGCTGTACCTGGACGCCGCCGACCCACAAATGAAAGACAAACTCGTCGCCGCCGCAGAGAAGCTCGCTCAGAACAGCCTCGTCGAAATCTCTGGCGATCACGCGCGCGCGACTGACGCTCTCGCCGCCCGCGGGGAAGAATTCCACGCGGCCAAAGAGAAAGCACTCGACAACCTCCACGCCAAGCACGCCTTCGAGCGCGCGTAGGCGAGGTCGCATGCAGCATGAGCAAGCCCCCCCCTCTTTCTGTCACTCTTCGTGCTTTGCTTCTCATCAGCTCCAGCACGGACTATCACCTCTGCGAGCTCAACTCACACCATCCGCTTCAGAAGGCTTTACGGGTGTCGCTGGTGTGCGTGCTCGCCATCGTCGCCGGAATTTTCCTGCGGACGCAACTCCCTACGCTGGCTAGCCTTGGCCTGGATCGCCTTTCACGTCCTTATCAGCTTCTGGCGCTTTCACAAGTTGCCGAGCACGTTCTGGTCTTCGCGTGTTCGGCTTTTTCTTGTTTCGTCTGCGCCGACTGAGTACTTCCGTTCAGATCAGCACTCAACATAAATACCGCTGAAGCGCTCTCTTGCGAAAGTCAAAAGAAGACTGAGCGGTCCTGAAAAGGATGAATATGGCTGAATCCATAGTTACATACCGGGGCACTGTTATCCCAGGCATTGCGATCACCTGAGCCACATGAGGTGATGTGGTATGGGGCAAGTTCGTGAAGCGACATGGCGGAGTTGTGCGCTGGTGACCTACTTACCATACAGTCGTCCATTCAGGAAGTCGGAGATAAAAATCCTCACGATCTACGAAATGACGAATTAGGAAACCACAGAGCTGGCTTCGCGAGCACTTCACGGTTTTATTGACCACCAGACACTAATACCTGATCGCTGATTGCTAACTGCCACCGCTAATTGCTGTAAACTTCCGCTGTACACCCGTCAAGGAGGCCACCCCATGAAGAAACAACTATGGATCGTGTTCGGAATCTTTGGATTGCTGCTCTGCCTCTCAACCACGCCGGTAGAGGCGCAAACGTCCTCTAGTTCATCTGCTTCCAGCTCATCCTCATCCGACACCTCAACCGCGAAGAAGAAGAAATCGAAAGACGACGTCGAGAGGGCTGCTGACGCAACTGCTGATACCACCAAAAAAGCAGCCAAGAAAACCAAGGAAGGAGCAGAGAAGGCGACCGACGCGACCGTCGACACTTCAAAGAAGGCGGCCAGCGAGACCAAGAAAGGCGCGGTGAAGGCCACTGATGCCACGGTTGACACAACTAAGAAGGCTGTCGATGCGACGGTTGGTACCTCGAAAAAGGCAGGCACAGAGACCAAGAAGGGCGCCGTCAAGGCCACCGACGCGACCGTCGACACCACCAAGCAAACCAGCAACGCTACTGTCGACGCGACGAAGAAAGGTGCGACTGCAACCACGGATACGACCAAGAGAGCAGCCGATGCCACCGCCGACGCCACTAAGACGACTGCTCATAAAGTCACGGGCAAGCCTGCAGCCGGCCCGCCTCCGCAAAAGGGCATGGTGTGGGTGAATACCGACAGCGGCACCTATCACCAGGACGGCAGCCGCTGGTACGGCAATACCAAACAAGGCAAGTACATGAGCGAGGCTGACGCCCAGAAAGCTGGTTACAAACCCGCTAAAGGCAACCAGTAGGCCATCATAGTCCCACAATGTGGGACGATGATATGCAAGTCGGATAAGGGTGGAGCGCCGCTTCAGCCTCTGTCCCCGACAGAGTGCGACTTACTGATCACAACTTACTTCCTCCGTGTTCGGAACCTGCCTTGCGCGAAGTCGAGGGTGCCTCTGTGGTGAAAAGGATTTCGAGCGAACAGCGCTCCCACCCCGTGCTACTCTGTCCGTCTCTCAGGAACCTTCTCGTGCGCTTGTTGCTTACTCTCGCCATCCTCGCCGTCAACCTCGCTGCCCAGAGCAAAACCATCGCCGAACGCCTCGGCTATCCCGCCGACGCCAAGCTGGTCATCATTCATGCCGACGACCTCGCCGTGACCCACTCCGAAGACGCCGCCAGCTTTACAGCCCTCGACAAACGTTCTGTCTCCTCCGCCAGCATCATGGTTCCGTGTCCGTGGCTCACCGAGGTTGCTGAGTATGCCAAGGCGCACCCAGAAGCCGATCTCGGCCTACACCTCACTCTCACCAGCGAATGGAAGACATATCGCTGGGGCAGTGTTGCCCCCCAGTGATACGGTGCCCAGCCTGTTCAATCCAGCGGGCACGCTCTTCTCCACCACTCCGGAGGCGGTCCAGCACGACAAGCCTGCCGACGCCGAGCGTGAAATACGCGCCCAAGTCGAGCGCGCCATGGCGGTTGGTATTCATCCCACACACCTCGACAGTCACATCGGCGTGCTCTTCGCAACGCCCGAGCTCTATGCCGTCTACGTGAAGGTAGCGCATGAATATCATTTGCCGTTTATCGCCATGAAGGACGCGGTCCAGCGGCTTCAAGCCCAGTCGCTGCTCTCCCCCAACGACGTGTTCTTCGACAATGTTGTCATCGCCGGACCCGATGTGAAGCCCGACCAGTGGAAGAGCTTCTACCTCAACGCCATCAAGAACCTCACGCCGGGCCTGACATACCTGATCGTGCACCTGGCGTATGACGACACCGAATCGCGCGCCATCATGGGACAGAATGACGACTACGGTGCGGCGTGGGCGCCAGCGCGACTTCGACATCGTCACCAGCGCTGAATTTCAGCAGGCCTTGCGCGACGACCACATCATGGTGATTCGCTGGCGCGACCTGCAGAAGCTGGCAAATCAGCAATAGGCGGAAGCACCATGTGCCCCGTTCCGCGGCCTACCTTGGCCGCTTGAGCGGAGGTTTTCCCCACCCACCTGAACCTCAGCTTGTTGCGGAACCGGCTTACCCGGCATCTAACCCTTTTGTTACAGCATGTTCCAGTACTCCCACTACGACCGGCTCAATGGAGTACTCAGCATTGCTCTACAGGCGCTGCTTGCGTCCCAGATCTTTCTCGCTGTTTTCGGAGTCGGCTCCGCCCTTCCCCAAACTGTCCGCGATTACCCTCTCGTCCACAAAGACGCCTCAGAGTTCACGGTTGGCTACACCGAGCACGGGATGCGCGGCGGCCCGGCGCTTCTCTCCGAAGCCGCCTTTCGCTACGGAATTGTTTTAACCGATCCGATGGGCAAGGGTGCATTCCGCGGCAACCTCGAGTACACCGTGGACAGGCTCCCTGCAATCGTCCTCACAAAACCCAAGGTCGTCTACGGCGCTGGCGTGGCGCCTCATTCGGTCTGTGAGGAACCTGCCGGGCCACCCGCGACTGCATCCTTACGGCGAACTCGTGCTGGGCGGAGTGCTCAGCACCGGCAACATCCCTCCCCGAGACACCCTGCGCCCCTCCACTCGAGTCACCACGAGCTCCTCTTTTGTGCTCGTTGATGGATGCCGCCCTTTCTTGGCGTGGTTGGTCTGTCCTCTGACAACTAATCACTGACACCTTCGCTCACTTTCTACCGTCCGGTTCCGCTAGTCCCCGCTCCGCGATGCTCTCTAAGTAATCAAACCCACGTTGCTTACCGGTTAAATTTCCGCGAATACACTACTCACTCCGGTTCCCGCACCCCAAGTCCGCCCTAAATGACTTAGACTGCTGGCACTTTCCTGTGAGGTGAGTTTCGATGCCGTGTTCTGTAGATGTCCTGCGTCGTGTACCGCTGTTTTCCAACATGGACGACGATGAGCTCAAGGTCCTGTCGGAGCAGGTTGAGCTGAAACGCTTCGCTCTTCATCAAAAGATCTTTCGCATTGGCGATCCCGCCGAGCGCGCCTATATCGTCGTCTCGGGAGGAGTCCGCGTCTCCGCTCTGGACGAAGACAAGCAGGAAATTGTGTTCCAGGAACCGACTCCCGGTGAGTTCTTCGGATTCGCCTCGATGTTGGAGCACACGCCGCACAGGGCCGAAGCAACGGCTACACAAGAAACCACCTGCATCGAATTCGACCGTCATGACCTCAGTGTCCTGTTCGAACGGAAGCCGCATACGGTAACCGACATCCTCGCATTTCTCGGCCGTGAGCTGCACAACGCGCATCAGCTCGCTCGCACGCGCTCCTTGCGGCCTCCCGAACAAGTCATCGAAGAGCAGGTTACCCCCGGTGAACGTATAGCCGACAACGTCGCTGGCTTTGGCGGGTCGTGGACGTTCATCACCATCTTCATCGCATTTATGGTTATCTACTCAGCCATCAATATCTTGTTGCGCGAACGCGCCTGGGACCCCTATCCCTTCATCCTGCTCAACCTGTTTCTTTCCATGCTTGCAGCCATCCAGGCGCCCGTCATCATGATGAGCCAGAACCGCCAGGACAAAAAGGACCGCATTCGCAGCGAAATGGATTTTGATGTCAACCGCCACGCGCGCCTCGAACTGCAAGGCGTCGCGCAAAAGGTCAATGACATTGACCATCGCATCGCCGATATCGAAGAAATGCTCCGGCAGAGGATCTAGCAATTTGGGTGGAAGCACCAGGCTTTTTAGCCTGGTGAACGCGATCAATCTCGGCTGGCTTAAGCCTCGGTCGGCTCTTGGTTTTCGGCCTTATTCTGATCCGCGTGCTCCGCGCAATCCGCGGTTGCTCTTATGATTTGTCATCGCGAGCGAGAACGCGCAGTGCGAAGCGCATTCGACTCAAGAGACCTGCATTTACCCGGCATTGGCCACAACCAACCATTTATCCTCTTTCCATGGCCAAAAAGTTCCGCGACCTCACCGAACGCGAGATCTTGGCACTCGCCATCTCTCTCGAAGAAGAAGACGCCCGTATCTACGCCGACTACGCCGACGGCCTTCGCGACACTTATCCCGACACGGCTAAGATTTTCGACGAAATGCACGCTGAGGAAATCGACCACCGCAACAGCCTTATGGAGATTTACAAGAGCCGCTTTGGCGAGCACATTCCCCTGATTCGCCGTCAGGACGTCAAAGGCTTTATCCAGCGCCGCCCGCTATGGCTGTCGCGCCCTTTGCGCATCTCTGAGGTACGCAAGCAGGTCGAAGTCATGGAACTGGAGACCCGCCGCTTCTACGATCGCGCCATCCAGCATGTCACCGACGTCGACATCCGCAAGCTGCTCGGCGATCTCGCCGATGTCGAGCGCCGCCACTACGCCACGGCGGAATCCTTGCAGGAAAAGATAACCCCCGCCATCGAGCAGAAAGAAGAAGACGCCCAGCGCCGCCTGTTCGTGTTGCAGATCGTCCAACCCGGACTCGCCGGCCTCATGGATGGCTCAGTCTCCACCCTCGCTCCCGTCTTTGCCGCCGCCTTCGCCACAAGAAACAGTTGGGACGCTTTCCTCGTCGGCCTCGCTGCTTCTGTCGGCGCCGGCATCTCGATGGCCTTCGCTGAAGCGCTCTCTGATGACGGCTCGCTCACCGGCCGAGGCCGCCCCGTATTGCGCGGCTCCGTCACCGGCCTAATGACCGCCGCTGGCGGCATCGGTCACACTTTACCCTTCCTCATGTCCGACTTCCGCATCGCCTTTGCTCTGGCCGTGGCAGTCGTTGCCGTCGAACTGGCCGCCATCAGCTATATTCGCCACCGCTACATGGACACCCCAATCCTCTCCGCCGCCTTCCAGGTTGTCCTCGGCGGAGTCCTGGTCTTCGTCACTGGCATTCTCATCGGCAGCTCATAGGTTCTCGGCGGAGGAAACGCAGTGCCGAGGTACCCTATAGTCTGGTCTAACTAGGCAAGGGCTCCGCCCTTGATATCCCTGACAAGTGAAGTTACGGAGTGCTCGTAGAGAGCGCTCAGCAGCTATGCTCCTGGTATGTCACCACACAGGAGTCGGCCATGAATACTTTCTACGAGCACCACCAGAGTAGCATTCGATTCGGATACCGCTGCTTCGACCGCATCCTGCTTAACGGGCTCATCCAACCCTTTCAGCAACCGCAGCGCGTGGTCGGTTTCTTCAGCAGCTATCGACATCAGTACCCCGTCAGTCGTGATGTGTTGCGAGACATCGCCACCCAATTTCAGAACTGGGTCCAGAACCGATCGCAAGCCTGGAATGCACCCATTGTGGCTGCTCCTGAGGGACGACGTGACGACTTCGTCGCACCCTACTTCCGTCATGCCCAACCCGACCAGATCGTGGTCATCCTCAAGGCACGAGAACCGGCACGGATCCTCATTGCGATTGGCGACAAGAAAAACAATCGCTGGCATCTACAACTGGCCCACCGTTGGATCATGCAGTACAACTTTTACCTCAACGACCGTGTTTGGGGCCACATGTTCGTTCGCCTATGCCCCTACTTCCCCTTTTCTGCCCGCGTCTGCCTGAACCAGCATCACTGGCTTGCCAATCGCCTGCGGGAAGAAAAAATTGATTTCCAGCAAACCACCAATGCCTTCTTACGTTGCCGGGATGCCCAACGACTCCAACAACTGGCCGATTCTCTGACGGCACACGATCTGCTGCTCTGCGGTCGCAAGTGGCTGAACCACTTCACTCCTTTCTTCACCGAAAAAGAGCGCAAACACGCCGGTTGTCAGCACCGCCTCTTCTTTGCCCAGGTTGAGTACTGCGACAACCTGATCTTCCATCGCCGTGCTGCCCTCGACGCTTTAGGGGAACGACTTCTCGATAGCAACCGTACCATCGGTCAACCCCACAAGATCACCCTCATTTTTGGCCGCAAGATCACCCACCACTATCGCGGGCAGCTGCAGACCGTTCTCGAGGACCTTCATCTACCCAATCCAGTCATCCGCAGTCATTATGGCCACGGGTTCATCAAGCAGTATGTCCGCGATCATCTCCTTTTACGTACCGAACCCGCTACCAACAACGTCAATGATTATGCCGTGAATAAAAGCATTGAACATCTCCCCGCACTTCGCCAAAAACTCTCCTCCGTGATCGATAACTACCTTAACGTTCAGCAGGACATCCTGGAGACCTTTGTCGATCGCGGCCAGCTTCGCCACCTCAACCAACCCTCCCTACTGCCTAACGGTAAACGCATTCCCGGCCTGAAAATCGATCACCCCCGACAACTCGCCGTGATGCACGCACTGCTCCGCTTCTCTCACATCGCCGGCCAAGGCACTTTCACCACTGCCGAACTACATCCTCAAGTCGCTGAGGCCTTAGGCTGTTCTACCACTCACTATCGCCTCTCTAGCCTACGTTATGACCTCTCTAAGCTCAGGGCCAAAAGCCTAGTCGAAAAGATCCCCCACTCCCGCCGTTATCGATTACTGCCCAACGGCTATCGCATCTGCCTGGTCTTCCTGAAACTGTTTGAAAGGGTCTATGCACCGCTCACCGCTGGGCTCCTCCCGCCCTTTTCAGCAGATGACAAACTCCAACAACAGCGTCGCTCCCAACTTGACCGCCTATACCAGAAAGTCACCACTGCGCTCGATCAACTCCTCCAAGCCGTCGGCCTCAAAGCCGCCGCATGACCCAACGCAACGAGGACAAAATCTCCGTTTCCCTGGGTATAAGCTACTAACCCAGCATGGAGCCCAAGGCGGAGAGCTGGGTCAAGCGGGAGATTTCATCCGGGGTCGCGTAGGGACGGCAGAGTTTCGTAACAGCCTCGTAGGCGCGCATCACTGTGCCAAAACTAACCCCAGCCGAGCGTCGTCTTTTCTGTCCTTGATTTGCTGATGGCTGGGCCCTGTCGAAGTTGAGCTCTTGCTGGGGTGACCAGATCGAAAGCCAGCAGGCGAAACCCTGAATGAGCGGAGCGAGTCGAAAGGGATCTGCTGTACGTACTGAAATGCGCGATCTGCCGCAAATCCGCGGCTACCTTCGTCTCTTTCTATTCCTGACCCGTTTCTCATTCGTGGCTGTTATTGTTCTTTCTGACCACCGACAACTGAACATTGGCCACCCGCGCTGGGTGTACCATTTTCCCCAGCAATCAAAGGAGCCTCCCATGGTTCATTGTCAGAAGTGCGGCGCCGAACTCTCACCCTACGCGCGTTTCTGCAACAAGTGTGGACAGGAGCAGCCCGTCTCAGCCAACCCCGGACCTGTTACTCAATCCGGTCTCTCCGAAAACTCCGCTGCTACCCTGAGCTACGTCTTGGGATGGATCACCGGCCTCATCTTCTTTCTCATTGATCGCCGCCCCTACGTGCGCTTTCACGCTGCACAATCCATCGTGACCTTCGGTGGCCTGCACATCATCCGCATGGTGCTCGGCGGCATCTTCGGCTTCAGTTGGTTTTTCGGCGGCTTTCCCAGGCATCACTTCGGCGCGTTCGGTCCCGGCATTGCATTGCTCGTCCTCATCGGCTTCGTCTCCTTCATCCTCTGGATCGTCTGCATGGTCAAGGCCTACCAGGGCGAACGCTTCATGGTCCCCATCGCCGGCGACCTCGCCCTCAACCTCGCCGGGAACCCATAGGCGCTGGGGTGCCCCAGCCCTTGCCGGCCTACCCATCGAGCGCCGCCGTCGCGTTGGTTGGGGCAGCTTATCCTGAAATCCGAAGTTGAGGCGTGCGATTCCTCGTTTCTTGCCACTTGGGAGCAGGGTTAAAGCAAGGGCCTCAGCTCAGGTAGCTACGGCAGACTCC
>Ga0182032_10001350_pt1 | contig 10934 bp, 11 predicted proteins | sample tim00Cox00000000_FD_125970 | JGI IMG/M metagenome (GOLD analysis project Ga0182032, IMG submission 125970) | Lab enrichment of tropical soil microbial communities from Luquillo Experimental Forest, Puerto Rico - timezero.00C.oxic.00.000.000 | ecosystem: Environmental > Terrestrial > Soil >... | reverse complement strand
TGCACTCGTATGCCCGGCGCTTGACTGATGATCAAGAGGTGCGCCGAGGGCCGACCGCGTACGATCGGGCGAGGGCCGAGCGGGAGGTGCGGCGCGCAGATCGTGCAGGCACCGATCTCGGCGCTGAGCCGGCTAAAGGCCGGCTCAGCGTCTTGTCGATTAGGTTGGCACGATCGCCGCGAATCTCCCTGAGAACTGGGAGAAAAATCGGATCCGGCGTGGCCCACGATCTGGCTCAGTGCGAATAACATGGTCTTTTCGATAATTTATGATCTAAGCACAGCGAGAGCAGCGGCGTCGAGCAGGATGGATCTCGGCGACGAGTCGGCTGAGGGTGGGGTCAAAGATCAGCCGGGTTTGAGCGAGCGCCGCGCTGGCCTGGAGCCGATAGGGGAAGCCCCAGCCTTCAGGTCGGAACTTTTGTTCAGCTGAACCTGATTACTATAGTCGCCCTCTCCGCCAACGCCGGCGCAAGGCAACAGCGATGCCGGCGAGCGCATCGTTTCCGTTGTCGCCGTGCGCCAGCGCCCGGCTGAATGCGGCAATGGCGTCGAGCAGCCGGCCCTGCTGTCGCGCTACGATGCCGTCGAGCTCGCTGACCAGGACGTCGTCAGAGTCATCCCTCTCGAGATCGTCGATCGCCTTGCGCGCCTCGGCCGGCTGCCCCCCGGCGATCAGCACCCGGGACAGGGAGAGCCTTGCCGCCTTGTCATTCGGATCGAGCTTCACCGCCTAACTCGCCGCCGGAATGGCAAGTTCCGGCTTGCCCTCGGCCAGGTATGCCTCGGCAAGGTGACGATGAGCGAGAGCGGCTCGCGGCGCGACGCCGACCAAATTCTGAAGGGTCGTGACCGTCGCGCCCGCTTGGCCGAGTGAGAGCTGGGCTGGCCGAGGACGTCGAGAAGAACCGGGTCGCGAGGTCGCTTCTTTACGACCTTCTCAAACCATTGCAAAAGCCGCCTGGTCCTTGCCTTGAGCCAGCCGGTGCGGTGCCACGGCGGCAGCTGCAAGGGGGTCGTCGGGGTTGGCCTCAAAACCCTTGATCAGATACGCTTCGGCCTCGTCCGGATGTCCGGTTTGGGTTTCGAGCGCGGCGAGGTCGCGATAGGTCTGCGCGCTCTTTGGGTTGTCCTTGAGAATATCGAGGTAGTATTCCCGCGCTTGGTCCATCTTGCCATCGGCCAGCGCGAGTTTTGCTAGATTACTATTGGCGTCGACGTCGGAGCGACGCATTTCATGCGCCTCTAGTAGAGCTGCCCGTGCGGCTTCACGATCACCCTTGATAAAATAGACCGCGGCCTCCATGTCGAGGCCGGCGGGGTTCTTCGGCTGGCTTTTCGCCGCTTGCTCGGCCACGCCGAGAGCTTTGTCGAATTCACGTATACGAAGATAGGCCAGAAACAGCGATGTCTGCGCGCCCAGGTCCTGCGGATTGGCTTTGATCGCCTTTTCGAATTCGCCGATTCCGGCTTCCGCGTCGCCGAGAGCGACATCGGTCCTGCCGAGTTCGACCAATAGCCTGCTGTTCTCGGGGTGTTTTGCACCGCCCTTTTCAGATAGTGGTTTGCCGAGACCATGTCGCCGCCACGGGAGGCAGCTTCGCCCATCATCGTCAGCAGCTGGGATCGTCGCCCGAGACACCGAGCGCAGGCGAAAGCGTCTCTACCGCCTTGACGGGCTGTCCGAGACGCATCTGGAGCGTCGCCAGCAGCTTTCGCGCCGGCCCATCCCCCTGGTTTCTTGTGCACGTATTGTGCGAGGTAATAGGCACCGGCTTGCTCGTATTGCCCGAGAGCATAGGCCGCCGAGCCTCCGATCAACCGCGCAGGAGCGAAGTCCTGCGCGACGGCCAGCGCATTCTGGACATAGCCGTAGGCCGCACGAAGTCGTTCTGGCGATATGCCGCCAGTGCCCGCAGGTAGTTCACGTTCGGGTCCTTCGGGGTAACCTTCCGCAATGCATCAAGGGTTACGATCGCTTCCTTCAACTTGTCCGTGGCGATTTGTGCCCGCGCGGTGTCGCTACGGGCAACCGAATTCCACGGCTGGACGGCGACTATGCTTCGGTAGGCCCCCTCGGCCGCGTCATAATCGTGTTCGGCAAAGGCGAGATCGCCCTGAACTGCATGACCTTGGGGTCCTTCGGTGCCTCGGTCAGCGCTTCAGCGAGCCGTCGGTGGGCTGAGGGCAGATCGCCCGTAGCGATGAATACCCGGGCTGAGGCAATTAGTCCCTTACGAACGGACTCGTTACCGTTTGTAAGCAAAAGTTATTGGCCAGAAAACGCGGATGATGCGATCATGGACGCGCCGTAATGGCTCGAGCCCATTGGGTTCGCTAAGTTTGCACCCGCGCTGCGGGAAGGAGTGCGTTCGAAATCCCTGTTTGGTTCCGGCTTGGCCGGCTTAGGACGTCCACCGAATGGGGGATTCAGTGAGAGGCCCGCCTCGATCTACTCGAGGGCGGCATCCGTCTCGCTCAACGCCAAATAGGCCGATGCGCGCGCAGCGAGCATGCTCGCCTTGAGATCGGTCGAGGCCCCTGCGGGCGGGGGCGCAGTATGCCTGACGACGTCTTCGAATTGGCGCGCGAGAAGCTCCGCTTCCGCGCGCAGTTCGGCCATTTCCAGTTCGGTGGCCCCGTCCTGCCGGGCGTGACGCAGCTGCCCTTGGCGGCCTCGCCGTCCCCTAGATCGATATATAGCTGGGCGCACAAGAGCAGCGCGGCGCGGTTCTCGGGGTCCTTCGCCAGCGCATTCTTCAATCGATGAGGCGGCCGGAAAATTGGCGGCCGCGCGTTCCGCCTGCGCGGTGGCGATAAAATCTTCGACGGATTTTTCATCGTCGTGGGGCACGAGTAGCGCGCCGGCCAACAAATAGCCGCTCCGACAACCGCGGCAGCAGCGATCCAGACGATTCGACGATGCCGCAGCGGAGCCTGCATCGGTACCAGCCGGAACATTCCCGCAAAATTAGTATTACGAAGCTACAATACTCGTTTCGAGACGACGAGACCAGGATGGACTGCAGTCGGCCTCTCCGCCCCTCGGATTTGCAGTTGCTTGCACGCGTTCTCCGTCGCCGCGGGCGCTCTATGGCCCCGGCACGGGTGTACCGGTGCGGCGCTGCGCGTTTGACCCTAAGTTCGCGCGGGTAAGTATCGGGCTGTTGCGGCGGACGGTCCCCGTCGTCTTTCCGATGACGCGGGATTCCAGGCCAGAGCGGTGCAGCTAGGAGACGTCGCGGTCGATACGATAAACCCTTGTCGAGAAAGGGAGGGTGCTGGCGGCGAGGTCGCGCCGTTTGATCGCTTTTGCGGCGCTGAGGCGGAGTGAGCTTCAGCGTGTGCCCCATCTTCGCGGAGTGATGAAACGCTTGCCGATATCGGGCGCGGCTAAAAACGTCAGCCCGACGACGATTTCGCGGCCCGCAGACCGGCGCACAATGGCCACAAATCGCGTCCGTATAGGTGGTGATGAGTGCCAAGGGGTGATCCCGACTATTCGGTGAAGTGGTGCCAATTCGGTTTCCGCCCTCCGGAGGCCATCTTGCGCCGCCTGATGTGCCCGTGCTAAGGGTCGTCTCGCATACACCGCATCTATCCACTGATCGGTGGAGGGGTGGCCGAGTGGCTGAAGGCGGCGGTTTGCTAAACCGTTATACGGCGAAAGCCCGTATCGTGGGTTCAAATCCCATCCCCTCCGCCATTACGTTGAAATCAAAAAGAAATGGCCTTTGCTGGGCGCCAGGACGCCCTCCTCCCAGAGAGGCTGATCACGGTATTTGCCACCGGATTGCCACCGGGACGTGCCCGAACCGTTCTCAATCCGACAGCACGCCCTTGAGTGCGGTCTCGACAACCGTTGCGGCGCGCTCGTCGGTATTCCCGAAAAGGTGAGCCTAAACCGTTAAGGTGACCGTCGGGTTGCTGTGTCCGATCCGGCGGCTGACCGTAACCACGTCGAGGCCTGAGGCGATCAGCTGGGTGACATGGGTATGGCGCAGCGCATGCAGGGTGACCTTCGGCAACTTCAAGACGCGGATTGTGCGTGCCCAATCGGCCGTCAAGGAATCGGGAGGCCAGGGGCTCCCATCCGCACGGGCGAATACGAGTTCGTCGGGCCCGGCCTTGCCCATGCCAAGCGCGAGGCGCTGTTCTTGCTGCTGGCGCCAGTGATCGCGGAGCTCGGCAACGATCGAGAGCGGGATCGAAATGGTGCGCCGGCCGGCCTTGGTTTTCGGTGCCTTGAACGCGAGCCCAGCATTGGTCTGCTCGAGCGAGCGCTCGACCCGGATCTTGCCGCCGTCGAAGTCGACGTCGCCCCAGCGCAACGCGGCGATCTCTCCACGGCGCACGCCGGTCGCAACGGCCACGACCGCGACCGGATAGAGGGGCCGGCCGCGCAAAGTGTGCAGGACCGCCCTGATCTCTTGCGCATCGAGGATCTCGATTTCGGCGCGTGGGACCCTCGGGGGCTCGGCGGCGCTCACCGGGTTGGCGGCAACCATGCCCCATTTGAGCGCGTGTCCGAAGACGCGATGCAAGAGTCGGTGGACGTGACCGACGGTACGCGGCGCCAGGCCCGCGCCGCCCTCTGTTTTCGGCCGCTGCAGCTTTCCGTATAGCTCCGCGAAGTCGGCTGTCTTGAGCCGCTGGATGCGGGTTGCGCCGAGATGCGGACGGACATGATGACGGGCGAGCTCGCGGTATCGCTCGAGCGTCTTCGCCGAGACCTGGGTAGCTGCCCATGTCTCCCACCGATCCAGAAACTCATCGAGCGTAGTTTTTGTCGGATCGATGTAGTCCCCGCGGTTCGCGGCGGCCTTAAGGCGCACCAGCTCCGCCTCAGCCTCGCGCTTGGTCCCTTTGAACGAATGATATTTGGTGAGCCGCCTGCCGGTCCGCTCATCAGCCTCGATGTCGCATTTCAGCTCCCAGCTCTTGGCGCCGCGGCGACGGATGTGACCTGTCATTTCTTTGTCCTTTCTATGCCGTAGAGTTGTGCGAGCGGGCTTTGTTTGAGCTTGTCCTTGAACAGCTCGGCCGCTTGTCGCCATTCGGTGATGGTCATGCCGCCCCAGTTGCCTGCGATTGGCGGATCGGAGTCGAGGAGTGTCGCCTCGATATTGGCGAACTCCCGTCTTGCAAGATGCTGGCCCAGCGGCTCTCCCATGGACATGAACTTGCGCGGGGTCCGCGCGCGCCCGAAGGGCTTGAAGCAGTCCAGCATGGTGTTGATCAGGACCTTCATCTGCCAGTGGGTATAGGGGTCGCGCCACCATCGCCCCTCGGTGAACCGCTCTAAGGTTCGAACCTGGTTGGCGATGACCAGGAACAGCCAATAGCTGGTCGGGCCGCCGAAGCGATCTTTGACCGGTTGCTCAGGGTCCTCGAATGAGCGGCGCAAGCGGAGCTCGATCTCGGTGCTCAAAGAGTGCGTGGTCTCGGATTGCTGGCACGCCGCCTCGAGCCGTGCACGCAAGCTCGCTGGAATCCGAATGCTTAGCTGCGCGGTTCTTTTGGAGGCCTCGTCTTTCTTTGGTCGGCCCAAACGCGGCATGGCAAGGTATTTCCCGGAGAACTTATTGTAATGCAATATATGCGGAATTTCGTTGCGCGGGTCAAGACGGAAATGCCACATCGTTGGGCGAAGCACAGCGACACCAGAGGGATCCAAATTATGGAAGAGACCACCAGTCACACCCAGCGCAACCGACAATCCGGCCGCTCCGCTTATTCGGTGGACGAGACCGCAGAAAAGCTCGGAGTTGAGCGAAAAACCGTCTACTCGGGGGTTCGCTCCGGTGTGATACCGAGCGTCAAAATCGGCCGGCGAATCCTTATTCCGGCCGGTTATTTCGGGCGATTGGAAGATGCCAGCCAGTAACACCAGAGGCACGCGAAAGAACAGCTCCGCCTGATCAAGAGCGAGCCATGACCGCGCCGGCACGTCCGTCGGCGAGCGAGCTGCGCCGCGGCGAGGCGGCCAGCTTCGGGCCGCGCCCGGCGCCATCGACCAAGATCTTAAGGTTCACCAAGTATCGCAACCCGGCGGGCACCATCCACCGTCGCACTGCCTTCGGGCATGATCGTGCACGGGCTCAAGTCGATGCTCGGGCCCAGAGGCACCCACTGGATTGGCATGCCCGATAGCAAGCGCCGCGACCGTGATGCCAACGTGGTGCTCGGCGACGACGGCAAGGCGATCTGGGACCCCATCATCGAATTCAGCAGCCGCGAGCGCCGCGAGCGCTTCACCGAGGCGGTGCTCGCCGCACTGTGCGTTCAACACCCGGCGTTTTTGGATGGGGGTAAGTTATAGTCATGAACGCCGCGGACATTGCCGCCGCGTTGGGCGAGGCCAGACCGGACGGGCAGGATTGGCGGTGCCGCTGTCCGATTTGCGGCAAAACTACCCTCGCACTGCGCGACAATCCGAAGCAGAGCCGCATTCGCCTGCTGATCAATTGCTGGAACGGATGCAAATCGAAAGACGTGCGGGCCGAACTCGGTAATCGGAATCTGCGCGCTGGCAAAGAAAACGGGAAAGCCGAGGAAACCGATGAGCAACGCGCGGCTCGCCGCTCGAGCGAGGAAGCCAAGCGCCAAACCAAAATCAACGAGGCAATGGACATCTGGCGCAGCAGTCTTCCGGCTGATGGTCAGATCGCCGAGACCTATCTCGCCTCACGACTGCTGCTGCATCGTCCCGTCCCGCCGGCGCTGCGCTTTACGCACTCAATCTTTCACCCCAGGGAAGCCCGCACTTTTCCTGCCCTGATCGCCCTTGTGCAACACAAAGAGCATGGTGCTGTCGCGATCCACGCCAGCGTTCTCAATCCACTCGACCCGACGTCAAAACTGACAATCGAAGACCGTAAATTCTCTCTCGGACCTGTTAAAGGTGCTGCCGTTCGCCTCTTTCCTGCCGGTCCTGAGCTCGCGATCGGCGAGGGCATCGAAGACTGTCTGGCATTTCAGCAGGCGACAGGGATTCCGGCATGGGCCGTCCTTGGTGACATCGGAATAGCTAATTTTGTCCCCCCGCCGGTCGCCGAGACGCCATCGATCATCCTGATCGAGGACCAGGACGAGGGCGGCCGCAAGGCTGTCGCCAACAAGGCGCTGGCACTTGGCGGCGCCGGATACAAAGTCCGGATTGCCCGTCCGATCGTCGGCAAGGACATTAACGAAGCACTGCTCGCCAAAGGCCTCACCGAGCCGATTTGCACGATCGAGGAAATCCCTTCCGTCATCACCATCGAGGCAGGCAAACGGCACGTCGCCGCCGATCACGCCATTGCGGCGCTAGAAGCCGCGAAAACCGCCATCTATCAACGCAATGCCTCGCTCGTTCGCGTCGCTCTCGTCAAAGCCAAAACATCCGGCGGTGATACGATGATGGTGCCTGGCATCGTCCAGGTCGAGCCGGCCTGGCTGGAGCGAGAGCTCGGTCGTAGTGCCGTCTGGCAACGCTACGACGAGAGAAAACGAGACTATGTCCGCTGCTATCCGCCGCCGCAGGTCGCCATGGCCGGGCATTGGCCGTTTCCTCCGTTGTACGGCATCATCCAATGCCCGACGCTGCGCGCTGACGGCACGCTTCTCGATCAGCAAGGCTATGACGACGACACCGGACTGGTGCTCGTTGGATGCGTGGAAATTCCCCCGATCTCAATGCAGCCAGGCAAACAAGACGCAGAAGACGCGCTCGGCACCCTGTGCGGCTTGCTTTCCGACTTTCCGTTTGTCGACGCCCAAAGCAAAGCGGTGGCGCTCTCGATGCTGATCACCCCCGTCATCCGCGGCGCTCTGGCTGTCGCCCCGATGCACCTGGTGTCCGCCCCACTGTCAGGAAGCGGCAAGTCCTATCTACTCGACTGCGCTGCCATGATCGCGACCGGCGAGCGCTGCGCCGTCGAGGCCATGGCTCCGAAATACGAGGAGACGGAGAAGCGCTTGATCGGTGCGGCTCTCGCCGGCTTTCCGATCATCGCGGTCGATGATGTCCGGGAGATCGTCGCCGGCGACTTCTTTTGCCAAGTCGTCGAACGGCCGTTGATGAGTCTGCGGGCCCTCGGTTCATCAACCAAGTACCGCGTGCCCAACAGCTTTACCATCTTCGCCGATGGGAACAACGCAACGGTCGCCGAAGACATGATCCGGCGCACCATCCGCTGCAACATCGACGCCAATTGCGAATACCCCGAAGAACGTGCGTTCACCTCCGACCCGCTCGCCGATATTAGTAAAGATCGCGGCAGATATATCGCCGCGGCGTTGACTATTCCTCTGGCCTACCTCGCCAACGCCAATCGGCCAAAACCAAAGAGCCCGTTGTCCAGCTTTGGCGCCTGGTGCCGCCTCGTCCGCGATCCGCTGCTCTGGCTCGGCTGCGCCGATCCCGTCGCAAGGCAGGCCAAACTACGCAATTCTGACCCCCGAAAAGCCGATACTATCACGCTGTTCGAGAGTTGGAAAAGCTGTTTAGGGCTCGAACAGCGCCAATCGCGACTTACCAAAGACATGTTGAGGTCGCCAACCAGCACACCGAGCTGTGGGCCGCTCTGTTCGCTGTCGCTCCCCAACGCTACACCGCCGAACGCAAAATCGACGTGCGGGAACTCGGTAAGTGGTTGGCAAAGCACGAGGGAACCATCGCCGCACGATGCAAGCTGATGTGTAACCGGGCAGATCAATCCCGCCCAAAATGGTATCTCGACCTTGTGGGTTGAGTGGGTTGTGTGGGTTGTTTTCAGTCGTTCTAGGGGAAGTGTCATATCCGCGAACAGTCGAATATATTCGTTCGTTCAATGAATGACTCTTACGCGTAGCCCGTATCAATGATCCCACACAACCCACATTTCTAGGCCCGCCCGCGGTGCCTTACGGCCTGGGAAATGACTGCAACAGGGCAGGTGAAATATCACTGACTTCACTGACCGAGAAACGCCATGACCAGCCTTGAAGCCGCCAACCAGATCAAAGCCTCCGGTGATGCGAAGCCATGCGGCGAACCATCAGCAGCATCTGCGATCGCCTCGTCGACCGCCTCGCTCGCCAGTAGGGAGAGGACCTTCATTATGGACATCACACCGACACCGGAATTTCTCGAAGCCTGCCGGCGTATCCTCGGCGGCGATGACCCCGCTACCGTCCTTGGCGCAATGATGGACGGCGATCCCAGAATGGATTACGTCAGGGCGCTGCACGCTGACCTCGTCGAGCAGAAGCGAGAAGGCAAGCCGTCAATCATCCACCGCCGAGCAATGACAATGCGTCGTCTGAAAGCCTCGATCACGATGGAGTAACGTCTCGTGATGAACCCCAAGCTTATCTGCGAAGACCGATGGATTGTCGCAGCTTGGCGCTCGCTCAACTGTCTTGAACGGGATGTTCGTGCGGTCTTGCTGGATATGTCCTCTGAGGAAATTCCATCAAATGACCGTCGGCGAATTCAAGAGGCGAACAGGCCGCACCCCAAAGCTTGAATTGGTCCCGTGATGAACCTCGTTCACCCTGCTCAAGGTTCGCGCGTGTGCCAGAAAGAGTCGCTCGGGTTATTCAAAAAACCGAGCAGACGCGCGGGCTCGTCAGATGACCCGAGATTTCGTGCATCCCCCGCCGTTGGCTGAGGAAGCTGCCGGCGTGTGTTGCGGTGGCAAATCCGGTGGCAACGGCATCAAACGGCACTGCACGGAACAATAAACAGTTTATCATTTCAATCACTTAAGTCGAGCAATGCAGCGGTTGACCTGCGTTATCCGCCGCGGAGTGCAAGGCCGGCAGCTTGAATGTTATCGGCCGTTCACGGCGCGGCGGCAAAATCCGATCGAGACAGAGGCGTAACGCAGTGGGATCGCCGGCGAGCGCCAGCTCAATGGCCTTGCGGGTCAGCATTTCGCCTTCACCGTCGAGCAACGCCTCGGCCGCAAGCGTGACGCGGTGGCGCGCGCCATTGGGCCGACCCGCATTGCCCTTCACAAGGGGCCGCCCCGGACCGCGACCTGGCGTTTTTCTGGCGTTATTTCGCGAACTCTCGGGCATGATTTCCCCGGCTATTAGCTGATATGGTACCACAAAATGAGCCCAATACCACGTGCTGTGGCAGCTGTGCGCGCGTTCTCGCCGCTGACGATCATCACCACACCGGGACCCACTTGCGCGCGCGAGCGCGCACGCACGCGCGCAGCTCTTGCCGCTCGCCGGCAATCTAGTGGCGATCTGGATCATTTTTTGATATAGGTTCCACCGGAGTCGCGATGCCCATGGCCAAAATCCTGACGCAAGCACAAATCGATCAGTTCCGTGAACAGGGTTTTGTCTCGCCGATACGCGTCATGTCGGCCGCTGAGGCGTTCGGCTATCGCCGCCAACTCGAACGCTTCGAGCGTGAGACAGGTGGACCGCTCGGCGGCCACCTGCGGCACAAGTCGCATCTGGTGTTTACTTGGCTCGCAGATCTCGTCCGCCATCCGCGTATTCTCGACGCGGTCGACGATCTTTACGGCCCAGACCTCCTCTGCTGGACGACGAATTTCTTTATCAAGGAGAAGGCAAGCCCGGCCTTCGTCTCCTGGCACCAGGATTCAACTTATTGGGGCTTGAGCCAGCCCGATGCAGTGACGGCTTGGGTCGCCTTTACCCCAGCGAACGCTGGGAACGGCGCGATGGAGGTAATCCCCGGCAGCCATAAACTCGACCAGATCCCGCACCGCGAAACGTTCGCCGAGCACAACCTGTTGACCCGTGGCCCGGAAATCGCGGTCGAGCTGGACCAGTCGAAGGCCGTCCGGCTCGACCTCGAACCGGGTGAGATCTCGCTGCACCATGTGCGGCTGGTGCATGGCTCTCCGCCCAACACCTCGGATGACCGTCGCATCGGATTCGCGATCCGCTATATACCGACCCACGTGCGCCAGCTTTTCGGCGACG
>Ga0182032_10001337_pt1 | contig 10970 bp, 15 predicted proteins | sample tim00Cox00000000_FD_125970 | JGI IMG/M metagenome (GOLD analysis project Ga0182032, IMG submission 125970) | Lab enrichment of tropical soil microbial communities from Luquillo Experimental Forest, Puerto Rico - timezero.00C.oxic.00.000.000 | ecosystem: Environmental > Terrestrial > Soil >... | reverse complement strand
TTCCCCCCAACCAGAAAAATCGAAGGACGCCGGTGATCTTGCCGTCGTCACCGCGCTGGGAAATTGTCGCGACCAACCCCTCGCGCGTATCTTCGAGCTTCAGTCGCACGGACATGTCGTTTCTCCTTTGCGGGCCATCTCGGTCATCATTTCGCGAAATTCATCCGGTTCGTAACCCGCGCTGCGGAGAACGGGCGCCATCATGTCGTCCGACAGAAGGTCATCGAGCGTCGCCCGGCAGCAGAGGCATCCGCCCGGCGGTTGTCTCTGGAATGTAGCGGACCGCGAGGCGTTGAAGGGTTCGGGACGACAGTAGGTCATCAACTTCCTCCTCGACCAAGACTGAGGAGGCCATAGCTAACGCCGAGTCTCCTGGGGCGGCGCGGGCCGTCGAGCGCGATCACGATTTGTTTAGAGCCTACCGACGCCGGGCACAAGCCACGGACGATGTGGCCGCTCGGGGGGTGTGATCACCCTACCATCGAGATCAGGGTCTGCGCCCAACACCGTGTCGCCCGCGCCCGGATCTTTGTCGATCTTTCGCTGACGAGCGTCGGACCATTTCGTACTACCATTGGCACCGCTATCTTTGAGAAAGATATACATCAAGGCACCTCAACTGCAAAATTTTGCGAATGAATATGGGTACGATTTCGAATTTTACCAGGAAAATTCGGCTTGTAGTTGGAAAATAGCTGCGGAATTTTCTTTTGATGATGGGATCCGACAGCGTATTATTTAAATAAATCTTGATAATCCAATCACACGCCTATATACAGGCAAGGCCCTGGTGAAGTTTCTCCCAGAGTTGAGTCGGGCAGACGACTTGCGCAAACGTGTACCCGCCAGACCGGTTGCGAGCGCTTTTCTCCACCACCAAACCAATCGCATCGGATCAGAATTTTCTCAAAGGAAACTCTAATGAATATCGGCACTGTGAAATGGTTCAACACCCAACGCGGAACGTGCTCGTTGCGGTCAACCCGCGACACGCGATCGCCTTCCTGGCACAGGGCGGGTGGGGTGGCTTTGCCGTTCTCGGCGGCGTCTTCCTAGCGATCACCGGGGGCGAGGCGCTTTACGCCGATATGGGACATATCGGAAGAAATCCGATCCGGACCACCTGGTATTGGATCGTGCTGCCGGCTCTCCTTCTCAACTATGCCGGCCAGACGGCGCTCCTCCTCGACGATCCGATTCTCGGCGGCAATCCGTTCTTCAAGCTCGCCCCAGACTGGGCGATTTTCCCGCTCGTGCTGCTCGCGACGGGTGCGACCATCATCGCCAGCCAAGCCATTATTACCGGCTCGTTCTCGCTGACGCGCCAGGCGATGCAGCTCGGCTGGTTCCCCGGCTTGCGTATTCGCCAGACCTCGGATGAGGAATACGGCCAAATCTACGTTCCCTTCGTGAACTATACGATGCTTTTGACGATCGCCCTGACGGTGGGTTTCGGCAGCTCAGGCCGTCTCGCCGGCGCTTACGGCACCGCCGTCTCGACCACGATGCTGCTGACGACGGCTCTGCTCTACAAGGTGATGCGAGATCGCTGCGGCTGGTCGGCGCCGTCCGCGTTGCTGACGAGTGGCGTTTTGCTCGTCGTGGACTTCGCCTTCTTTGCGGCCAATCCACTCAAAATCGTCGAGGGTGGCTGGATCCCGCTCACCTTCGGCGGGATCGTGTTCATCGTCATGACCACATGGCATTCAGGCATCGAGGCCCTTCAGCGCAGGCTCGCGGCCATGACCGAGCCGCCCCAACAGTTCCTTGACCGGCTTAAAAAGAACAGGGTTCCGCGCGTGCCGGGCACAGCCGTATTTCTAACCCGGATAGCGGAGGCGATCCCGCCGCTGATGATCCAGCACGTATCGCAAATCGGTGCGCTGCCGCAGACAGTGATCGCCCTCACGGTGAAGTTCGAGGAGATCCCGCGCGTCAGTCTCTCAAATCGCCTGGAGCTGGTCCGTGTTTTTGAAGGCTTCTGGCACTTGACCGTCCACTACGGCTTCGTCGAAATACCCGATCTGCCGTCCACGTTGCGCGCTGCAAAAGATCTCGGCTGCCCCGTCGATCTCGACAACGCTGTTTACTTTGGCGCACACGACGAAGTCGTCCGTGGCAAGCCTGGCGGAAGGCTTTTGCGGTGGCGTTTGCCACTCTTCGCCTTCTTGTTCCGCAACTCGGTGCGAGCGGTCGATCTCTTGAACCTTCCGCCGCCCAACTTCGTGGAAATTGGGCGCCAGATCGAGATCTAGCCGAGGACCTCGCCCGTGATGCTGACGATCTTGACCGCAATTAGGCCTAGGCTAGCCCCGATGAGACAAGCGGGTCTGAGACCATCGCGCCGCTAGATTCCGCTATGGAATATCGAGCCGGCGAGCTCGCGGCAGACCGCATCATACACATGATGGGCACCCTAGTGGGTGCAGTTGGCTCGGCCTTCTTGGTGGGCATCGCCGCAGCGGTGGCTGTCCTACCGACTTTCTCCGCGAGCCTCGTCTATTCCGTTTGCCTTGTCGCGATGCTCGGCTGCTCGGCAGCCTACAACCTCGCCTCCAACACATCTCGGCGAAAGTTTCTGCGTCAACTTGATCACGCCGCGATCTTTCTGATGATCGCCGGTACCTACACGCCATTCACGACGTGCCGACTAAATGGCGTTTGGGCGATCGGAATGACAGCCGCGGTTTGGACTGGAGCGGTCACTGGAGCCGTCATGAAGCTGATCTGTCCACGTCGTGTCGAGCGAGTTTCTACCGTTGCTTACCTGGCTCTGGGCTGGATAATCCTAGTGGGGATGAGGCCCCTGCTAAGCTCGGTAGACGTGCAGACGGCGGTTTTGATCGGAGTCGGCGGCGTGCTCTATTCTATCGGGACCGGCTTTTATCTCTGGCGGGCGCTGCCTTTCCACAACGCAATATGGCACAGCTTCGTGCTGATCGCGGCCAGTTGTCATTACGCAGCTATTCTGCATGGGGTGGTGTTGGCGCAATCGTGAGCCGCCACCTTGCTCCGATCTGAAAACGCCGCACTTTTTGACCCACCATGATCTGAGAGGGGATTGATTCGAAACAATAAGACTCTTTCGATCAATCCGCATGGACTCGCGGGGCGTTATCGAGGTTCTTCTGGATAATGCGAGTGAGCGGCTTATCTAAATACGCCACCGATTACCGAGGCCAAAAAGATCAACGCAATGGCCAAGAGCAATCCGGCAACAATCTTTTTTCTCAGTGCAACGCCGCGGCGAGCAGCCGGTCTGCGAGGTTGCCGGCGCGGATCTAATTTGGAGGACCGCAATTTCTACTACGGGGCGTAGATGATAGAAAGAACAGCCTATAGCACGGGCATCTACTGTCGGCAGCCGAAAATATCGATGCTCGGCCGTTTCCACATCGCGAGCGTCGACAAGAGCAGTTGCGGCGAGCTGAGGAAGATAGTATCGGAAACTACTCAGACGATGTCGACGCCGGCCGATCCCACCGCCCCGACCAAGGGTTCATCAGCAACGTCGGCTGGCAGCGGCCGAGGAAGGTAGCGGCTGCGACGATTACGTCGATGCCCAAGAAAAATTCTGAGTTGGCTGATCTTCCGGAACGGACCGTCGGCCCTTCGGCACGGCGCTCGTGATAGCCACACCGCTCGCCGCCTCGCTTTCGGGTATCGGATCCATCAGCTTGCGGAGCGACTCGCGACCGCGGAACACCCGCGAACGGATCGTCCCGACGGGCACGTCGAGGATCGTCGCGGCCTCCTCATACGATGTCCCTTCCAGACCAATTAACAGAATCACCCGGCGTTGCTCCTCGGAAATGCGAGCGAGAGCACGATCGAGATCGCGCAACGACAGCCTCCCTGTCGGATCGGTTGCCGCTGTGAGGGAAGGCCACTTATCGTCGAACTCGACGGCTATGCCTTCGCGCACGCTGCGCCGGACGCCGTTTATATTCTGGTTATGCATAAGGGTGAAGAGCCAGGCGCGGAGGCTGGTATCCCGCTGCCAGAAATCCTGCTTTGCAATCGCGCGGACGAGGGTGTCCTGGACGAGATCGTCGGCCCGGGACACGTCACGGGTCAACGCGCGGGCATAGCGCCGCAGGCGCGGGATTTCTTTTTCGAGAAGCCGACCGAAATCGTTCATCCTAGCCGCCTATGTTCTTGGCAAAGTACCGGCCGGGCGGGGCGCCTGAGCGAAGGGCGCAGGCGTAATCTCGATTACGGTGAAGCCCAGTCCTTCCAGGATCTCTTTCTCTGCCGCTCTCTGCGACTGATCGGGGACGAGCTTCATGCCGGCCTCACCGGGTCGTCGCGGATTTCGGTATAGGATCTTCAAACCCACCCGCACGACCCTTCGACGCCCGCATCTATCGAACATGCCAGCGAGATCCGATCACGGGTAGCTTCGGAAACTACCTATGGAGGGTGGGCCGATGCGACGACTTCTGGAACGTGGGCCCCCGGCCGAGAGACCGGGGGCTTTCGCCGCCTAGCGAGGACAACTTCTAGGCCATGCCGACTGGTGACGATGCCGCGCTCCGGAAACCGCGGGTCGGGGCACTCTAGCACCAACCTTCCGACCTAAGGCGCGGAACCCTCAGCAGGGTCTTAGTCTCACCAAAGAGCGGCACGCACAGATATATGCGCGCGACAAACACATCGGCCGACCGGAGTTCTGCCGAGACGCGGTATGTCACCCCGTCGTCGGGGTTGTAGAGCAAGCCGCTATTCCAGTGATCAAGACCAGCGGGCTGTAGCCCCTGAAGAATGGTCAGACCGCAAAGCAGGCGCTGTCGGAACGCCGGATCCGGGTTCTTTTTATCAGAGGCTGGCCGCCCAGCGATATCGCGCGCCGTCCAGAGCCAGATGATCCTGCCGCAAAGTAGGCCGTCGCAATCGAAGATTTGGACCGCTCCGCCAGTGCCGTCGATGAGCCACGCCCCGTCGGGAACCATGGCCGAAGCAGCGGCGCCGGGAACAACGAAAAACGTTAAGGCGATGACAAGCGAACCAGCACGAGCGGCTCGACGCCGCCAATCTCCGAAACGGACTGGAGCTGGCGTCTGCACAATCCGCTCCTGCCCGATTACGTCATGAGCAGCGATACTCCCTCGAAGCTCAGAGAGAGGCCCCCGATGTGCCCGTGCACCAGCCACACGATCGCTAGGCCGACAACGATCAACCCGAGTACGCCGCCGATCCCAACGGGTCCGCCTTGACGGTAATAGCCGCCGCGGTAGAACCCAAACCCGCCCCCGAAAAGAACCACGAGCAGCACGATGATCAGAATTAGTTCCATCGGTTTGTCTTTCATCAGTTTGTCGGCAATCCATGCCGAGCGGCAGCTGGCGGCGTTCCACGAGGGCCGATCGAGCCGGCTGTGGAACGGCGATCGAAGTCAAGGTGTCGCAAGATGTGAATTATAGATCGGGTAGCAAACATCGACTTGCAATGGATATTAGTGTCCTGAGTATTTATACTCAAGGAGTGCAGGACTCGCCTTTCTCCAACACTTTATTTCTGGATTACTCAGCTCAGAATGCCTCCGGTCGCGCCGGTCATCAACCCTTGCCGTGGCCCGCATGGGAATCGGGTCCTACGAGCAAGGGTCGCGCGCGTCGTCGGACTAATCGACGCGTAACGCGCTGGAACTAGAGATAGAGCAGCCCTAGATGCGGCGCCCTTTGTCTCTCAGGCGCACCACTTGCTGGATAAACTGCTCAGCGTATGCGGCCGTACCGGTGTAGTCGTGCTCGTCAGCGCCCAATGTGTGGTGCTTCGTGAATATTTGCTGTAGCCGGTCCAGAAATTTTGGTTCCGCTTCTGCCATATGGGCAATGAGAACCTGCAAGATCTGTTCGTGCGCCAAAACGCGCCGCTCAAGATCCGTATTTTCGACGTCCATAACCCTTCCTCCTTAGGGCCGCCTTTGCAAGGGTCCGCTGCGGTCTCCGAGAGAAAAGCCGCAGCATTGCCCGCATGGATGAGAACTCAGCGGTGGCCGCCCCGTCGCTCTTTGATGCTCGATCTCGTTCTCGCGGAAACGCCCACAGCAAAATAGCCATAGCTCATAAGCGGGAAAAGATTCGGAAACTACTCAGACCCCACGGAAGCGGGAGATACCTACTTCGGCGTGGGGCCGAGGGAGGATCCGTTAATCCGGAGCCCCCGTTTCTTCTGATTTTTGAGGAAGCTCGGGTGAAGATCCGATATTCTGATCGATCTGATCGATAATACCTTGTAGGGTCTCCCGAGAATCCGGATCTTATTTTTTCGATTGCAGTCTTGATGGCAAGCGTCCGTAGGGACAAACCTCGTAATATTGTATGAGAACAAGCTCTCAACTTCTCGAATGACGAAAGATCCCTCTAGTTTTATTACTTTTCCGTTGATGGGAATGCAAGAGAGGAAGTAATAGTAATGGATATAGTAAGCGTTTACGATCACGTCGTCCGCAATAGGTTTCATAATTTTCTCTCTTGTACCTCTTTCGAGCTTCTCTTCGTGGAGGCCATGCCTATCCGCGATGCGGTCGATCTGGCGCGTTTTCTCGTGGAAGCGACGATCGGCTTCGTGAAGTTTTCCGTCGCGAGGCCCAAGACGGTAGGCGGCTCGATCGCGATCGCCGCCATCACCAAGCATGAGGGTTTCCAATGGGTGCAGCGGCAGAATGGGTTCAGCACCAGCCGTATTTAGCTGACGTCCAGCAGGCACCCCTCGCCGCAAGACGTTGCCCACCCGGCTTTTAAGTCGTGAACTCGAACCAACTCGGTACGGGTGGACGAAACATGTTGAAAGCCATCCGTAGGCTGGAAAACTCAGCTTGCTGCGCCGGTGCAGGTCTCCCTCGCGCGCTCACGATCCGAAACGGACCCGAATCGTATCCGGATTGCAGTATGCTTGTAGTCAATCCATTGGCCGATGTGCCAAGGGCCAATCTGCTCGCTGCCTGCAAGCGCCTTCAGCCTGGTTGCAAGCCGACCGACGCCGAAGACTCCACCGACGACGGGAACCGTAATTACGCATTCGTCTAAATTCGTCATCTGTCTGGTCCTTTATACGGTGCGACCACAGGCTCACGGACGTCCCATCCTAATGTGAGAAATTCGAGCTAGCCTGGCCGGACGGCATCACTTCAGAGCGTACCCCACCCAGGCACGAGCCACGGACGATGCGGCTGTTCCGGCGGTGTCATTATCGGCTCGTCAAGGGCCGGGACGGCGATCGTGATAGGTGTGTCATCATCGTTGCTGCTCGGCGGGTGGGCGATGGACCATTTCTTGAAGCTGTTTGCACCGCTAGCGTTCAGAAAAATTGTCATCATAGCCATTCACCTGGGTGAGCTTGTGTGGAAAAGAATATGGGAATGATTTCTAATTATACTAGACGTTCAACCGGTGTGTTGGAACAATATTCCGAAGGTTATTTTTGAAAGATAGCTCATGTCATTCTTTTATCTGGGAGATCAAAAGTCCTTTTCAGCCTATAACAGGATATGGAGGGGTGCTGGATACGGCGATGTCTTGCCAGCCTGGTGTCGTGGGTGATCCCGAAAGGACTGTGAACCAGGACTTCGCCTCCATCAGCCGTCCAGAGAGCGCCGCATCACCAGCATTGTCCCGCGCCTTTCTCGCGGACCCAGAATTGTGGGACCGGTCGGTCGACACGGCCTCCAGCTTTGCGCAAAGGACCTGGCTTGTTCGATTTCGGCCGGCGTCAAACCTATGCACGCCCCCTCGTAAGCGGACTGAGCACTCGCAAGCTTGCGGTCGTCAACAGGATCCACCCGCACGCTCTGACCGATGTTCAGTCCGTTTACGTAAATGACTCGGAGGTTGAATTGCGCCTCGGCATCGCCTCGTTCGGCGGCTTCAAGTAGGTGTTTTTTCGTACGAGTCGCTGATCAGGGGAGGGCGGGCCGCCCTTCCGCAGCGTCGACCCGGGCTAGAAGATTAGAAATTCATATCGCCCATGCCGCCGGTCATTGCCGGCGTGCCCCCACTTGCCCTTGAGTGAGCTGAAAACAAAACGCCCCCCGAAATTCGGGGGGCGTTTCGACGTTTGGACGGAGCCGTTCGACGTGCCGATTATGCCGCTTTTTGCCCCATTACCTGCGGTTGCACGGGCTCGACTGTGGTGCCGATCTTGATCGTGCGCGGCTTGGCTGCCTCGGGCACTTCGCGAACCGCATCGACATAAAGCAAACCATTGTCGAGGCTGGCGCCCATCACCTTCATGTGGTCGGCGAGACTAAAGCGCCGCTCAAACGCGCGCCGGGCGATACCGCGGTGCAAGTAGCCACCGCCGTTCTCGTCCTCCTTCTGTGCCTTACCCGTCACCAGCAGCGTGTTCTCCTGAACGGTAATGTCGAGCTCTGCCGGCGAGAACCCGGCCACGGCCATCGTCAGCCGATAGGCGTCTTCGCCGGTCGTCTCGATGTTGTAAGGCGGGTAGGCGACGGCCGCGCTGTCAACGCGGGTCGCCGCATCGACGAGGCGGGTCAGACGATCGAAGCCGATCGTCGAACGGAACAACGGAGAGAAATCGAAACGATCCATGACCATATCCTCCTGTAAGCAACATGGATGTCGACACTTGGCCAACAGGCCATATGTCAGTCTTTTATGCACGACTCTAAAATAGTAGCCTTGCAATTATTGATATGATTATTTGGAAGATATTTTACAATGGGCTTGGAACGCTGGTTTGTGAGTATCGGAACTGCGTCCGTCGGCGACGCTCAGAGTTTGATGCCGAAATCCCAAAACGTGGTTTGCAAGCGAGCGATCTTGCCGCCGGCATCGACCAGGCGCTGCTGGCCGCTGGTCCAGGCCGAGCGCGACCTCCGATCGGCACCCGAGATTGGCGCGGGGGATCCCTTCGACCGGCCGCACCGCGTTCGCGGTCAGCGGGGAGATTCTGACCCGGTGCCTGGGTCGCCGGCGAGGGCCAAGCGGATCAGCTCCGAAAGCGAATGCGAACCGGTTTTCTTCATGACGGCGGCGCGATGGTTCTCGACCGTGCGCTGGCTGATGCCTAGGTCGGCGGCAATGTTCTTGCTGGGATGACCAGCGAGCACCAGCTCCATGATCTGGCGCTGACGCGCGGTCAGACCCGCGAGGCGCTTCGCCGCCGCCTCCCGCCGAACCGACAACTTGCTCGAATCCCGGATGTGTTCCAGGGCATGTTCGATGTTGGCGAACAGTTCGTTGCGGTGGATCGGCTTCTCGATGAAATCCGCAGCCCCGGCCCTCATCGCCTCGACCGCATCGGCACGTCGCCCTGGCCGGTGATCATGATGGGCGCCAGCCGGCTACCCTCGCCCTTGAGCCGCTGCAGCAGCGCGAGCCCGCCCATCCCGGGCATCCGGGCATCGACCAGCAGGCACCCTTCGCTACCGGGACGATAGGCGTCAAGGAACGCCTCGGAACTGGTATAGGTCTCGACCGTCCGGCCATCTTCCTGGAGCAGATCGCGCATCGCCTCCCGCACCGTGCTGTCATCGTCGACCACGAAGATCGTCTGCGGTCGCTGCTTGCGGGCCGCTTCGGCGGGCCGCTGAGTGCTCGCCTGCACCCGCGGCAGCGCCTCAGCGAGGCGGCGCTGGATCAGGCCGATCAACTCCTTCGCCTTCACCGGCTTGTTCAGATGCAGGTGGCCGCCCTGGGCGATCTCGCGCAAGGCGGAGGTCGAGATGTCGCCGGTGAGGATCACCGCCGGGATCTCGTGACCGAGGGTCTCCCGCAGGCCGGCGACGACCTGGAGGCCGTTCAGACCTTTTGGCAGATTGTAGTCGGCGACGACGAGATCCGGGCGTATCGCCCCTCGCTCCGCCAGCTCCAGCGCCTTTCTCCCATCCTCGGCGGTCGTCGTGCGGTGACCCTCGCCTTCGAACAGAAGCGCGAGCATCTCACGCACCGGAGCGTCGTCCTCGACGACCAGGATTGCGCCGCTCTGGTGTACGTTTTCCTTCACTTCGCTCGGGTCGAGCCGAGGGCGCCAGGGCGGCCCGCCTCGACCGAGAGGTACCTCGACGGCAAACATCGAGCCCTTGCCCGGACGGGAACGGACATCGACAGCGAGGCCCAGCAGGTTCGCCAGGCGCTCCACGATGGTGAGGCCGAGGCCGAGACCCTTGCTGCGCTCGCGCGCCGGATTGTCGAGCTGATGGAACTCCTCGAAAATCGCCTGAAGTTGCTCTTCGGGAACGCCGATCCCGGTATCCCAGACCTCGATGCGCAGCTTGTCGCCGCGCCGCCTGCAGCCAAGCAGGATCTTGCCCTTATTGGTGTATTTCACTGCGTTCGAGAGCAGGTTGCGGATCATCTGCTCGAGCAGGCGTGGATCGCTGCGCACGCTGAGCCCGCTCGGGACTACGCGCCAGCCGAGGCCATGCGCCGCTGCATGAAAGCTGAACTGCGTCCGCAGTTGCTCGAGCACTGCGTTGATCGGAAAATCGACCAACTCTCGACTGACCGTCCCGGCCTCGAGCTGGTTGATGTCGAGGAGCGTGTCCAGCATGCTCGACATGGTGCTGACGGTCTCGTCGAGTCTGCCGACCAGTCTCAAGGTGGTTTCGTCCTTGAGCTTCTTCGCCAATATTTCATGGAGCAGGCTGATCGTCTGCAACGGCTGGCGCAGGTCGTGGCTGGCGGCGGCGAGGAACCGTGACTTGCCGAGGTTGGCCTGCTCGGCTTGCCGCTTGGCGGCCTCCAACGCCTCCGTACTTTGCTTGCGTTCGGTGATATCTTCGATCGCCAGCAGAATCTTCCGCGTGGCAAGGGCCTCTTCGCGGATCTCCAGCGCACTCACTAGCAACGACCGCATTCCCCGCGACGGCAGCTCGACGTCGATTTCGCGATCCTCGATGACTCCCGCGCCGAGCCGGAGGCGGTCGAGGAAGCCGCGCAGCGCCGCGATGTCGAGGCGGCCATCATCGACCGCGTCGAGTTGTCGGCCGACGGTCTGCTCAG
>Ga0182032_10001333_pt1 | contig 10989 bp, 7 predicted proteins | sample tim00Cox00000000_FD_125970 | JGI IMG/M metagenome (GOLD analysis project Ga0182032, IMG submission 125970) | Lab enrichment of tropical soil microbial communities from Luquillo Experimental Forest, Puerto Rico - timezero.00C.oxic.00.000.000 | ecosystem: Environmental > Terrestrial > Soil >... | reverse complement strand
GTGAAATGCGTGATCGTCTTGATCACCGGTTCAGGCTGCTGGTCGGCTCGCGGCGCGGCCTGGAACGCCACCACACGCTGCGCCACGCCGTGGCCTGGTCCTACGACTTGCTCGACGACGCCGAAAAAACAGTGCTGGACCGCTGTTCGGTGTTCGCGGGCGGATTTGACCTGCAAAGCGCCTGCGCGGTAGCCGGATCAGATGACCTCGACGAATACGCCATCCTCGAAGTACTCGACGCTCTTGTGCGCAAGTCGCTGCTGATCGCCGACCGATCCTCAGGGCGGACCCGGTTTTCGATGCTGGAGACGATCCGCCAATTCGCCGAGGAACAACTCGTGGCCCGCGGTGAAGCATCCGAGATTCGAGCCGCCCACTCGCGGTACTTCGCCGGACGCGAAGCCGACATCCTGGCCCTGTGGGACAGCCCCCGCCAACGCGAGGCCTACGACTGGTTCACCGTCGAGTTCGCCAACCTGCGCACCGCGTTTCGATGGGCCGCCGACCACGGCGACCTCGACGCCGCCGCCACCATCGCCACCTACGCGACGTTCCTCGGTGTTTCGCTCATGAATTATGAGCCGATCGCCTGGGCCGAGGAGCTCATCGAGCCCGCCCGGACCGTCGACCATCCCCGACTCGCGATCCTGTACGTGATGGCAGCACGGTGCTGGTTGCCCGGACGAATCCAGGCGGCTGTCCGCTACGCCGACGCCGGCCAGCTGGTGATCAGCGGTGGCCGCCACGAAGAGGTGCCGTTCCGCAGCGAGGCCATACTTGGTGCTGCGTACGCGATCGTCGGCCAGCCCGAACGCTATGTCGAGTGGTGCCGCACCCAGCTCGCACGCGGCCGCGACACCCACGGAATCACCAATGCATGCCTCGTGTTCGCACTGGCGATGGCCGGTTGCGGTGAGGAGGCGAGGGCCGCCGCGAACGGCCTGATCGACGCCGCAGAGGCCTCACCGACAACCCGTTTGTGCTCGCGTACGTGCTTCACGTCCACAGCGTCGCTTTCCGCGATGCTGATCCCGCCGGTGCGCTGGAAGCCTCGCGCCGGGGCCTGGTGATCGCCCAAGACACCGGCAACCGCTACATCGAGACACTGCTGGCCGGCGCTGTGTCCCACCTCGAGGCCGAGCATGGCGACCCACTGGCCGCGCTCGATCACGTCACGCTGGCGATCCGCAACTACCACGACGCGGGCAACACCGCCGGGGTTCGCAGCACGCTGGCCCTCCTCATCGCCACTTTCGACCGGCTCGGACGCTATGAGCCGGCGGCCATCATCGCCGGGTTGGCGCTCAGTCCCCTCACCGCGGCCCTGCCCGAGTTCAATACCGCAATCACCCACCTCCGTGATGTCCTCGGCGAGGCGACCTACGAATCGCTCGCCCGCAAGGGTGAAACGATGACCACCGCCGCCATGGTGACCTACGCCTACGACCAAATCGACCAGGCCCGAACAGAACTCGAACACCCAAGCTGAACGCCCCCTCAGGAGCGGAGGCGCTCGGCGGGGGGTGGGGATGCAAAAGTCTGTCCGATGGCCGTACCCATTCTGACGGCCTGTCAACGGTTTTAGGCAGAGGCGACGGCGAAGAGGTGCCACTCGCCGGGCACACCCTTGAGTTCGTGTGTGCCACGCGCCTCGAACTCAAGACCCGACCCGATCACGAGGTCGCGCAGCGTGCTGGACACCAGCACGTCATTCGCCCCGGCCAAGGCGCTCACGCGCGCCCCGATGTGCACGCCGATGCCGCCGATGTCGTCGCCGCGAACTTCGCACTCGCCGGTGTGCAACCCGGCGCGCACCTGGATGCCGAGCGCCTGCACCGCGTCGCGGATCGCCATCGCGCAGCGGATCGCTCGCTGAGGGCCGTCGAACATCGCAAGGAAACCGTCGCCCGCGGTGTTCACTTCGCGGCCTCGGAAGCGGTTGAGTTGTACGCGCACGACGGCGTCGTGTGCGTCGAGTAAGGCATGCCAGTCGCGGTCGCCCATCTCGGCGGCGCGGCGCGTCGAGTCCACGATGTCGGTGAACAACACAGTGGCGAGCACCCGATCGTCGGCCACTTCGGCCTGGTGGCCGGTGAGGAACTTGTAGATTTCCTGGAAGGACTCGCGCCACGGTTCGACGAAGTGGTACATGTTGCGCCCCGGCACTTCGACGTATTTCGCGCCCGATATGTGATCGGCGACGTACTTGCCAAACTCGGGCGGGGTAAAGGCGTCGTCGGCGTGCTGGACCACGAGGGTCGGCACGCGGATTGTCGAAAGCACCGCCCGCACGTCGACTTCGATCACGAGCGGCAGCACGAGAGCAAAAGTCGCTGGGCTGCCCGCCAGGCGATCATGCCTTGCCCAGGTTGCTCGGATCTCCTCATTCCACGGCATGTCCGGATTGACCACATGTTGGACCTCCCCGGTCCCCCACATCGCGGCGAGGGCAGCGAGGACTTCCTCGGAATTGACCCCGTCCGTGCGTTCAGTCCAAGGAGCCGCATAGCCCTCCAGGACAACCAGCGCGGTAGTACGGGACGGATATGTTGCTGCAAAAAGGGCTGCTGGCCCGAACGCGCCGCCGGATGCGAGGACGACCGCTTCGCGACTCCCGAGATGATCCAGTACGGCGGTGATGCTGTCGGCCCACTGCTCCAAGGTCGGCAGCGCGCCCGGTGTGACGGGATCGGATGCTCCCGTGCCTGGTTGGTCGAAGAAGATGAGCCGACCGAGCGATGTCATCGCCTCGACCCACCCTCGAATGGACGGTAGCTCCGGAAAAAGCTCGCAGCAAAAGAACCAGTTCGGGACGAACACGATGTCGCGCGGGCCTTCACGAGACGCGCGATAGGCGACGCGCAAGTCGCCATTCATCGCGTAGCGCGTCTCCGAGAACATTGCGGAAGTGTAAGCCGCCCGAACTGCACCTAGGAGAGACAGCTCTAAGCGCGCTGACTCCGACTGTTCATCTGCGGCCGGTGGCCGGGGCGAGGCGGGCCATCCCGCGCACGATCCACGGTGTCCGCCTCGCGATCACCTCGACGGCGCGATCGGAGCGGCGCATCGCGGTCCGACGGCCAGGAGTGGGCATTGACGCCAGTTCCGCCTCGGGCGATCCCGCCCGCGGGCCGTGGCGATCGACCGCCAGCAACAGCGAGTCAAACACTCGCAGGCAACGGATTGATCCACGGCTGGCCGCTGCGGGCTGGTCCGCCCGGCCATTCGACCACGCATATCTCGTGCGCGCCCGGGCCTCATCAAGCAGTGGAAGCGCCTGCACGCGGTCGTCGACAACTTTGGGCAAAGCTCGCAGCTTCTGGGTGGAATTCTTCGCCGATGACGTCGCGGATTGTCTGGAGCACGTCGCCGATTGGGATGTGCTCCTGCTCGAGCTGCAGGTCGCTCCCGTTGGCTTGGTGATGGGCGTTAAGCCGTTGATACAGGGCGGTTTCTGACGGGTTGAGACCATCGGGGATCTCAAGACTTGTCGTTTGGGTGTCGGTGTTGTGGCGGAATTGCGTGTACTTGTCCAGGGTTGCGCTGTCCATAAGGAGGGCGGTCGCGGCGACGCCGGCGCGTCGCAGTGAGGCCAGGATCGATAGTCCGGCGCGATCGATGTCACCCCAGTACAGCACTGTTGAGGCTGAGGCAATCCAGTGCAGGTCTGCGAGGATGGGTGCGCCGAATCCGAGACCGTGGATGATCGCGGCGCCGGGTATGTCGGCGGTTAAGGTGTGGCCGGGTTCATCGTTCTCGATGATGAGGACGACGTCGGGGCGGATGGTGCTGGCGTTGAGTACCGATATGGGCGCCTGCAGACGTTGAAAGTTCGCGGCGGAGGCGCGTAGTCGAGGGCAAGGTAGTGCGACATGGACGGGGGTTTCCTTGGCTTTCAGACCGATGTGGTTGATGAGCCGGGTGAGCGGGTCCCCGAGGCTACGGTCTGCTGGTACACCAATCATTGCGCACACCAGGCTGGGGTTTTGTTCAATCCATTTGGTGTGTACGCCGGGGATGGCTAGTTGGCGAACCATCGTGGCTTCGATGGGCCCAGCGGCTAGGTGTGAGACGACTGCGATTGCGCTGGACCAGTCGGCGTCGTCGAACGCGGCGATGGTCTTCGCGGCCGGTTGTGGTATCTGGCTGATGCGGTCCCAGATCACGCCCGGGTGTTCCACGGCGAAGTTGAGTCGCGCGGCGGTCGTTCGGTATCGCTGCGCGATGTCGGGGGCGACAGTTAGGGCTTCCTCCGGGCCGGCGATGATCCAGCTGTGCGGGAGGTCGAATCTGCCTAGTCTCAGTTTGCGCGGCTGCCGGGTGACGGTGTGCACTGAGCCAGGCAGTCGATGTTCGGCGAGGGCGGTGTGCCATGTTGCGGCCCAGTTTTGGGCAGCGATCGGCTCGGCGGCGAATTCGTCACCGCTGGGTGACCCCAACTTGATCTTGAGGGGCCAGGTGTCTTCTCCGAGAAGCCAGTGCAGCCATCGCTTTTGGCAGCGCAGCCGAAGATCGGCGAGGGCGGTGTCGACGGCCAGCATTTAGCCGCCTGTGACGATCGGCGCCGTGGCGGTGAGGTCTTTGCGGATCTCAATGAATTCGCGGATCGTGACCGTGTTCGTCGAAGCGACCGGTGTTGCTCCCGGGGCGTCAGCTTTGGACACCATCACGACGCTGTCGATGTAGGGCTGGATGGTTGTGGTGTTTTGCACGGTGGCCACAATCACGAGCTGGAATCCGAACTTTCGGAACGCCGACAATGCTTGCCGCGCGAAGATCGGGTCGGACTTGGAGAACGCCTCGTCGAGCATCAGCTGAGCGAACACGGGTCTGTTATCGCCGGTGTCGGGGTCGGCGAGGTTAAAGCTCAGCGCGCCAGCCAGGCAGAAAGCCATCAGTTTTTCTTGCTCGCCGCCGGAATTCGCGCCGGCATTGCTGTGGGTGCGATGAAGTTCACCAGTGACGGCGTCGCTCTCGGCGCAGTACAGCACGAACCGGTTTCGCACATCGAGCGCGTCACGTGTCCACTGTCGTGCCTCGGCGCTGTCAGATGCTAGCAGGTTGCGCAGTTGCAAGATTTCCTCGTATTGGTCGTGAATGGCCTTCTCCTCGCCCATCGACACCGCCATCGCTCGATTCGAAATCCGCCGGGCACGTTCGTTGAGTTCAGCGACGGCTGCGAGCTGTTTGGGGTCGGCATGCAGTGTCAATCGGGTGCCGTGATTGAACTCCACCGAACCCAATCCTATGTTCACTCTGGCGATTTGATCTTCGATGCGCTGCGCTTCTTCTTCGGCGAGCTGATGTAGCCGCAGTACGGCGGTCGGGGCCTGTTGGGTGATCAACCGCAGCATCCGGTCGTAGGCGGCGGGCAGATCGCGGTCGACGATGCGCCGGCACAACGCCACATAGTCGTAGACCTTCTCGTCGAGGTCGGCGCTGTCGTTGGGAATGGCATCCGGAAACTGTGTGTCGTACAGGTTGATGATGCGGTTCAGATCGTTGCGGGACCGGCGAACGCTTTCCCGCAGCGTCGATTGGTCCTTTTCGATGAGCCGCCACAGCTCGAACAGATAGGCGTGGGCATCCAATATATCCAACGTTGAGGACATTTGCGGCAGGTATGTCTCGATGCCTGCTCTCGAATGGTCGCCGATGGCACCGGGTTTCAGTTGGTCGGCGAGGTTGAGCAATCTGGTGCGGCGCATGTCATGCTCATTGGTTTTCTGGTGGAGCACGCCGATCTGGGCGCCTAGTTTCCTGATGTCCTCGCGGTAGGTATCGGCCTGTTGCTGCAGTCCCGTCAGATCTGGGTTGGCATCCAACAGCGTATTGAGCTGCTCTTGAAGCCGCTCCACCGCGGCCGCGGCGGCGACGGTGTCGACCTGGCTGAACAGCTCGAATTGGCTGTGTAGCCTCGTCCACCGCTGTTTTTCGTCCTGCAACTCCTCACGCCTTTTGGTGAGGTCGTTGACTTGTTGTTCGGCACCGTCGGCGATCTGTTTGGCGTCAGCCAGCTCGTCACGCAGGGCGGCCTTCTTCTCCTCGATGTTGCCTTGGAAGATGTACTGCGAGACACGCAACTCGGCCCGATCGTCTTTAACCGCGCGCCGCTCGCTCTCCTTGCGCAAACCCTGATCGGTCACGGCGCGCCGGTGGTGGGTGAAGTCGTCCGAACTGTCTACCCGCACGTAGTCACCCGATGTGGCGATCATATTTGTCGCCGCCGCGGCGCATTCATGGCGCCGGTCGGTCAGTTTCAGGCATTCGGCCAACGTCCCAGCGGTTGGCTGGCGGATGGCACCATCGGCGGTGACGTGCTCGATGCGCAGCAGGCCGCGCATGTCGTGCGCATCGACGTAGCGCAGCACGTTGCGGTGGTATCGATCCGGCACTAGCAACACCAGGCCAGGCGAGCGCAGCACTTTCTCAACGGCCTTGCGCCACCGGCCGTGCTGCTCATCTAGGTCCATCAACTCGCACACATAAGGCAGCTGTTTGGCCGTGACCCCGAGCGCGGCCGCGATTTCGCCGCGCATGCGATCCTCGGCCGGGGGCACTGCGGTGCCGATACGCTCCACCCGCTTGAGTTCATCGCTGGCGGCCTTGAGTTGGTCGCGCGCAGCCGACAGGCGGCCAGCCGCAGCGACGAACGGGTCTTGCCCAGACTCCAATTCAGCGCTGATTCCGGTGATAGCACTGAGGGCTTCAGCGCGCATGGATTCGAAGTCTTCGGCGGTTTCCGCGGCCGGGTACCCGAGGTCCCACAGCAGTTGCTCGTATGCGCTGCGGTGCCGTTCGACCTCATCGACCCGCGCTTCTGCATGAACCAGATCCGCGCGCAGTGGGGCGAGGTTGCTATCGAGGGCGGCGATGCGCGCGGTGAGCTTGTCGCGCTCACCATTCAGGACTTCTTCCTGAGATTTGAGTTCGTCGCATTCTGCGCTGAGCCGGTTGATTTCGGCGTCAAGTAGGTCGACCTCTGGCCCTATCTGGGCCAGACGTCGCTCATCGACCCAGTCACGCACCATCTGTTGGTCGATGATGTCGACTTTGGCCAGCTGAGCTGTGTCGCCGGCATAGGTCAGCTGAATTTCCTCGATGTCGCCGAGGGTTTGGTGTTTGCGTCGCACCATCGCGAGGTCGTTGCGCGCCTCGACCAATGGGGTGATTTGGTTGAGCGCATCCGTGATCCCTTTGTAGGATTCGGGTTCGTCGAGCATGTATTCGCGCACGAACTGTTCCAAACCACCTACATTTTTCAACGATTTGGCCTTGCCGAGCAGGTGCAGCGCGGCCGTGGATCGCTGGATGCCGGTTTCCCCGTAGAGCCTGTCCAGGTACCAGGCTTCTTTCCTGTCACCCCTCCAGCCGGCGTTTTCGAACACCGCGCGCGCATAGCCTTTCGTCGCCCATGCGTTGCACACCTCGCGGATGTCGGTGTCATCGTGAATCACGCAGTAGTAACTTGAAGCATCGGTATCGGCGCCAGCGGCCAACCATTTGAGCACCAGCCCGGTGATGACCGTCCCGTCCGTGCCGGTATAGGTGAGAGCGATCGCTGACCAGGTCGAGCCCTGGCCGCGCAGAAACATCTGCTGGGCTCGTTCGCCGGGGTTTTGCAGCTCACCCCATAGGCCGCGCACATATTTGTCCACGGTCCGTTTGCCGATGGTCGATCCAGGCGCGCTGAGGTCGCTGGATGCGTTGAAGTTGCGTTGCGCCGCTGAAAGGAACCCCAGCGAAATCGCGTCCAACAGTGAAGATTTCCCGCTTCCGGATGCTCCGGTGATCAATGTCCCACGACGGCTGAATCTGATGTCGTGATAGTTATCGAACACGCCCCAGTTGATGACCTGCAGCCGCGACAACCAAAACTGCTTGACCTCAACACTACTGGTCATCGTCAGTCTCCCGTGCGTCGTCGCCCGACTCGTCGAAGTCGGATTGTTTGGTCTGCGGCTGTTCGTCGGCGAGATCGGCCGCGATGTGTAGCTGCTCGAACTCGTGGTTGAGGGCGTCGATCATCTGACCGGTCATGATCGCCAGAATCACCGGACTGATCGTGTAGCTATCCTCGTCATCGCGGGTCTGTCGCAAGATTTCAGCCTTCGTGAGCCGGGCGATCGCCTCATCGATCCGGCCACGCAGCATTGCCTCGTCGCGGTCGACGCTGTGGCGGACGTTGCTGAATAGGTCGTGGATGTCGCCGCGACTGATCAGCACGTGGTCGTCGTGAGCGGTCCGCGCGATCTTGGCCAGATGCAGCGCCACGATCGAGGCGTAGGTTCCCAACGGTTCACGACGCAGCACCTTCACGCCGTGTGGGCTCGGGTTGTCCAGGACGGCTGGTTCGGCGTAGGCGACCTCAAGGTCGTCGTGGATGCGCAGCCGCAAATCCAATTCAGCCAGCCGCGATGCGAGCACCTTACGGTGCTCCATCAGCCACGCCCACTGGTCACGTTGGCCTTCCTTGCTCAGGTAGCGGCGGGTGAGCAGGTTCTGCAGCACCCAACATGCCTGATTGGGCAGCTCGCTGACGTCGCCGGCAAATCGGGGTACCCGAGCTCCTGGTGTCACCTCGAGATCGGTCAGATCGACCTCAGGCAGATCGTCGAAGTTGAACGCGCCCGTCTCTGTTGAGGTCATAGTTCCTCCAGGCTCGGTACCGGTTCGCGGAACATCAGCACTGGAATGTCCATCACTCGGTCACGCCCATCGAACGAGAGGAAACGCACCGGCTGGGCTCCTGCCTGGCTGGTAGCGGAGTCCTGTTTGAGCGCCAGCGCCCACAACACCACCACGTCTGCCAGATACGGGCTGTCGACCATGCCGACGATCTCGGGCAAGGAAACCGGCCCGGCGGCCACAGCCGTGTTCACCATTGCAGTCAGCGCCGGCATGTCCACTTGGGTGGCTAAGCCGGAGAACCCGCTGAGATCCAGCACCGGTGTCGCCTCTTCCGCCGGTGCGGGGGGCGCCGGGTCTTTGATCGCGAACGACAGCGCGCCGATCGTCGATATCGCCGAGCGTCCCATCGGCAGGCCCGCTTGCGTCGGGGAGTCCACGACCGACTTGCGCAACAATGCGTGTCCGGACAGCAGGGCCTCGTTGAGTTGGCGCGCCAACCCGCGTGCTTGCTCGGCCGTTCCGGACGCGAAGAAGCGGCGGATCCGTTGGGCGCAACGCTGTTCAACCCGACCGACTTCACCGATTTGTGCCGAGACAAGTTTGAAGAAGTTTTTCATGACGTCGCGCAGGCCGGCGTCGAGGTCGGGCAGGCCGCTGGTGACCGTTGCGACGTCGGCGCGCAAGCGCGCGCGTTGATCGGGATCTTGGACCATGCGCGTAAACGCCGCGTAGGACGCGCGCTCGCGCGAATTGAACAGGGCGTCGTAGTCGGCGAACATTCGATGCGAGCGATCGCGGAATCCCTCGTCAGAGTCCTCGACGCCGTCGATCAACCCGGTGGTGATCTCGTTTTGCATGCTGCCGTAGCGCACGATGTCAGTGATTACTTGCTCCATCTGATAGCCGATCACCCTGGCCTCATCTTCAAGATCAACCATGTTCGGTTCGGGCCGGCGCCCCTCATCGAGGTCGGCCAGCTGCTGGTAGAGCTCCTCGATCTGCGCTTCGATCTCGGCCCGCACTCGCGCCGGGTCATCATCCAGCTGTGCGGCAACACGCTTCAACCCTGCGGCGATGCTCGTGATCGACCCTCCCGTGGCCACTGTGTCAGCGCGGCGTAATCGCCGAATGAACGCCAGCGCACTGCGGGCGTCCTCGGTCAACGAGCACACGTTCTGCGCACCTTGCCCAGCACTGTCAGAAATCCTGTTCAACCAGCCGTCGCTGGCCCAACTCTTGATCAAGAGCAGACCGCTTTGGTCACCCATCCCGACCTGGTCGAGGTCCCGCTCCAATCGCTGCACCAGCTCCGGTTCAGCGACCTTGGCACTGTGGTCGAGGTGCCTTTCCATCAAGGTGATGTAGGGCGCGAGTTTCTTCGCGGCAAGCAACCGCACAGCACGCGACTTCTGCAGCTCGTCGTTCAACGCGAACAGCTCACCCAGCGTCGGGGTATCTCTCATTAAGGACCTCCTATTCCTGCCGGATGACCAGACGTTTGCTGACACCCATCATGACGGACGGCTACGACACGGCTACCGGGATTCCTAACAACCCCCTCGAAGCCACGCCTACACCACCGATGCGCCCTCCCGCGCCTCCACCGAGGAGCTGCTGCTGGAGCTGCGGCGGCGCATCATCCGCCTAGGCGATAGACGCAACGAGACCTTGGGACGAACTGGGACGGTCTCGACTCACAAGGCTACTGGGCCCGAGGAGGGCTAGAAGCCACGTTCCGAACCGGTCCGACGCCGGAGACCTCCGGGGGATCGCCGCACCAAAGTCCCTCCTGCGCCGGGAGCGCGCGAGCGGGAGCTCGCGGTTTGTACCTCTTGGGTCAATCCCCTCCCCGTCCCCCGTGTCAGCTAATAATTGCTGGTCAGAGCCGTAATACACTGGCTAATACGCGCTAATACGGCGCTGATACGGGTTTGCTGGCCGGAAAGACGGTGTAGACCGATAATTTCGTAGAACGGGATGCGGTGGCGGCGTCCGAATGCAATATGCAGCGATGCACAGCCACCGTACGCGCATGCTTCGGCAGGAGAACGACATGAGTCTAACCACGGGATCTATCGCGGTCGAGAAAAGCGACAACGTTTTGGTGGCAACGCTTTCCAATCCGCCGCTGGCGTTGATGGACCACGAGGTCGTCGAGCAGCTCGGCCAGCTGGCTCAGCGCGCCGACCGTGATGCGTCGGTGGGAGGTGTGGTGCTGACCGGTGCGCACCCGGACCGGTTCGTCGCTCATTACGACGTCGCCGAGTTGTTGCAGAATGCGCGGTCGAGTCCCCGTGTGCGGCCTCGCGTCGCGCGTCAGGCTCTGTCGGTGGTGGCCGGCTTGCGCAAGCTGCCCGG
>Ga0182032_10001327_pt1 | contig 11006 bp, 10 predicted proteins | sample tim00Cox00000000_FD_125970 | JGI IMG/M metagenome (GOLD analysis project Ga0182032, IMG submission 125970) | Lab enrichment of tropical soil microbial communities from Luquillo Experimental Forest, Puerto Rico - timezero.00C.oxic.00.000.000 | ecosystem: Environmental > Terrestrial > Soil >... | reverse complement strand
GTTCGTGCCGGTCAGCCGCGAGGGTGCTGTGGTGTTCAACAATCTGCTGCTCTCTGCAGGGATGGCGACCGTTTTCATCGGGACCTTCTATCCGCTCTTCGCCGAGGTGTGGAGCGGCGTCAAACTGAGCGTCGGCCCACAATATTTCGATGCGACCTTTGTGCCGATCCTGGCGCCCGGCATCCTCGCGATGGTGATCGGCCCGGTGCTCGCCTGGCGGCGCGGCGACCTGAGAGCGGCCGTGCATCGCCTCGCCCCGGCGCTCGTCGGAGCGCTCCTCGCCCCTGTGGTCGTCTTCCTCCTCAACCACACCGCACCACCGGCAGCGCTGGCGGGAGTGGCGCTCGCGGTCTGGGCGATGCTCGGGGTATTGATCGATCTCGCCGATCGCAGCGGCCTTGCAAGACTGCCGCTGCGTGCTAGCTGGCGCAGGCTGCGCCATCTGCCACGCGGCACATGGGGCTACGCCCTCGCCCATTTCGGCGTCGGCGTGCTGATCGCCGGGATCGTCGTCTCGACTGCCGGGCGCAGCGAGCGGATCGAGAGCATGCATGCCGGGGAATCGCTGGAAATTGCCGGCCGCACTTTGCGCTTTGTCGGGGTAACCGAAGGAGATGTCGCCAACTACCATGTCGAGCGCGCGCAGATTCTCGTCGAGCGGCCCGGCATCGCAGCGATGACTCTCTATCCCGAACGCCGCTGGTATCCGGTAGCCCGTAGCCAAACGACGAACACCGCGATCGCGACCAACGGTTTTGGCGATCTCTATCTGGCGCTCGGCGATCCCGATGGCCAGGGCGGCTGGGTGTTGCGGGCGTATTACAACCCGCTTGTTCCGTGGATCTGGTTCGGCGCCGGCCTTGCCGCCTTGGGCGGCCTTGTCTCGCTCAGCGACCGGCGGGTGCGCAGACGCGCGCGGCTGGTCCGAGCCCCAGTCGCTGCCGCGACGCGTCCGGTGGACTCCTGATGACTTTGCGGCTGCTCTTCGCGGCTGTGCTGCTCGTCGCGAGCGCGGGGCCTCCGTTGCACGCGGTTGAACCCTCGGAGCGGCTCGCCGATCCGGCGCTCGAGGCGCGCGCCCGCACCCTCAGCAAGGAGCTGCGCTGTCTTGTCTGCCAGAACCAATCGATCGACGAATCAAACGCCGATCTCGCCCACGATCTGCGTCTGTTGTTGCGCCAGCGCCTCGTCGCCGGGGACACCGATCAGCAGGTTCTTGCCTACATCGCAGCCCGATACGGGGTCTTCGTGCTGCTCGATCCGCCTTTCGCACCGCTCACCTGGGCGCTCTGGCTGACACCGCCCGTGCTTGTGTTCGGCGGTGGAGGCTTGCTGCTGCTCCGGGCGCGGCGCCGCCGCCCCGACCCTACGGTGCGGGAATTGACCCCAGACGAAAGCGTACGCGCCACGCTGCTGCTGAGCGATCGTCGATGATCTGGTTCTGGATGGTTGCTGGGCTGCTTATTCTGGTGGCGCTGGCTGCCCTCTTGCGGCCGCTCGTATGGCGAGCCGGGCGCGGCGCAAGCGAAGGCGAGGCTGCCGTCGCAATGTTCCGCCGTCAGCTCGCGGATATCGACACGGAGCTCGCACAAGGGAGGCTCGCGTCGGACGAGGCCGCAGCCGCACGAACCGAGATCACCCGACGAATGCTGGCGGCAGCCGATCGGGAACACGAAGAAGTTGATCTTGACACGGCCAACACGACAGAGGCTTCGTGGCGCGTCGGCACCGCGGTCGGCGTTGCCGGCATATTGCCGACGGCGGCCCTCGCCATCTATTTCGCGGTCGGCGCTCCCGCGGCGATCAATCCGCCGGCGACCGCGAGCACTGCGCGCGGGGCAGGACAACACGCCGTGCCCGAACTCGCCGCGGTAGCGGATCAGCTGAAAGCACGCCTCGAGCGCGAGCCCGACCATCCCGAAGGCTGGGTCCTGCTCGGTCGGACGTTGACCTCACTGCAGCGTTTTGACGAGGCGCGTGACGCGTATGGTCGCGCGATCGCCTTCAAGCCCAATGAGCCCCAGCTGCATGCCGAGCTGGGCGAGGTCCTCGTGCTCGCCGCCGGGGGCACCGTGACGCCGGCGGCGGAGGCGGAGTTTGCCAAATCCGGCGATGACCCGCGTGCCCGCTTTTATGGCGCCGAGGCCGCGCTGCAGCGCGGCGATAACTCTGCGGCCAAGACTGCGTTGCAAGCGCTGCTCGCCGACGCCCCGGCCGACGCGCCGTGGCGCAAGGCCGTCGCGGCGCGCCTCGCCGAGATCGCGCCGGGTGAACAGCCCGCCGGCACGAAAGCCGGCCCGACCGCACAGGACATCGCGGCTGCCCGATCGATGTCCCCGGAAGAGCGCCAAGCGATGATTCGCAGCATGGTGGAACGCCTCGCCGCGCGGCTCGAGCAGCACCCGGACGACAAGGAGGGATGGGCTCGCCTCGCCCATGCGTACGAGGTCCTCGGCGACACCGACAAGGCGCAAACGGCGCGCGCCCATGCCGAAGCCGTCGGCGCGCCGCCACCTCCTTCGCCCTCGGCCCGCTGAACCCACACGCGGGCCGGCGACCGCGGAAAGCGCGAATTTCGCGAGACACCGGACGGATTTCACGCTACCACGCGGGAGGCGGCTAAAGAGTGATCGGCGATGTCCCTGTCACCGGGCTTGTGCCTCGTCACCGGAGCAACCGGGTTTGTCGGTTCGGCCGTGGTGCGCGCGCTGTTGGGAGCGGGCCTTAGTGTTCGCGTGCTAGTCCGCCCAAACAGTGATCGGCGCAACCTCCTCGATCTTTCGGTTGAGGTTGCCGAGGGCTCGCTGGAAGACGCACCATCACTGGCGCGCGCCGTTGCCGGTTGCCGATATCTATTCCACGTTGCCGCCGATTATCACCTTTGGGTCACCGATCCCGCGCCGATGTTCCGCGCGAATGTGGAGGGGACCCGGGTCCTGATGAGAGCCGCGCTCGATACCGGTGTTGAAAGGGTGGTTTATACGAGCAGCGTCGCCACGCTCGGTCTGGTGCCCCAGGGGTCGGCTGATGAGGAAACTCCCAGCAATCTCGAAGACATGATCGGCCCCTACAAGCGCTCGAAATTCCAAGCCGAGGAACTCGTCCGCGGCTTGGTCACCAAGCGGGGATTGCCCGCGGTCATCGTCAATCCGTCGACCCCGGTCGGGCCGCGCGACCGCAAACCGACGCCGACCGGTCGGCTGATCCTCGAAGCCGCGCGCGGGCATATGCCGGGGTATGTCGATACCGGTCTCAACATCGTGCATGTCGACGATGTCGCTGCCGGCCACCTGGCGGCGGCAGAAATGGGCTGGGTCGGTGAGCGTTATATCCTCGGCGGCAAGAACCTGTCTCTTGCGAAGATCCTCACGCAAGTGGCGCAGGCGGCCGGGACGCGGCCCCCTCGAATTCGCGTCCCATATACCGTGGCCTATCCCGTGGCGATCGGGGCCGAGCTGATGGCGCGGCTGAGCGGCAAGGAGCCCTTTATTACGCTCGACGGAGTTCGGATGGCGCGAAAGAAAATGTATTTCACCTCGGAGAAGGCCGCTCGTCAGCTGCGCTACACGCCGCGTCCGGCGCGCAATGCGATTGCCGATGCGGTGCATTGGTTCAAGGCGAACGGATACATCGGATGACGGCTGAGCACGCCGCGCTGCGACAGGAGGTTGCCGATAGTGTCGAGACCCCGTCGGGCAAGGGGCGCAGTGCGGAGAATTTTCCGGTCGGCTCCTTCTTGATCCGGCGCGATCTGCGACCCCATGTGCACGCCTTTTACAGATTCGCCCGAAATGCCGACGACATCGCCGATAACGCGGCGCTGACCGCCGACGAGAAGCTTCGCCGCCTCGATCGTATGGCAGCGATTCTCGGCGGCGCGCCAGGCAAAGATTCGCCCGCCGCTAGGGCGATGCATGAAAGCCTGGTCGAGACGCGGATGACCGCGCAACACTGCCAGGACGTGCTGCACGCCTTTCGCCTGGATGCGACAAAGCTGCGCTACCACGACTGGGAGGATTTGATGGCGTATTGCCGCTACTCGGCCTCGCCGGTCGGGCGGCAGCTGCTCGACCTCCATGGTGAGAGCCGCGAGACATGGCCTGCCTCCGACGCGCTATGCTCGGCGCTGCAGGTGCTAAACCATCTGCAGGATTGCGCCGATGACTATCGGTCGCTCGATCGGGTCTATCTGCCGATGACGGATCTCCTGGCGGAAGGGATCGGAGTCGAAACTCTGGCAGCCCGCGTGTCGTGCCCGAGATTGCGTCGGGTGCTCGACAGCATGCTCGACCGGACCGAGATGCTCGTAGCGAACGCGCGCAATCTGGCGCCTCAAGTCGTCTCATCCGGATTGCGTTGGGAAAGTGCCGTCATTGTCGAACTCGCAACGCGCCTGCTGCGCCGATTGCGGTGCGGCGACCCCTTGGCGGACCGGGTAGGACTCCGAAAATCGGATTTCATAGCTGCCCTTGTGGTTGGCGTGCTGCGAGGTTTCCGAGGATGAACGATGTCGCGTTCGGCGCTGTCGCAGAGCGGCCGGGCGACACGATGCTGCGCCAAACGATCCGGCATCGGGTCGAGGCGGCCGGTACCTCGTTCTATTGGGCGATGCGCCTCCTGCCGAAGCACCGCCGGAACGGGATGTACGCGGTCTACGCATTCTGCCGGGAGGTCGACGACCTCGCCGACGGCGATCAGCCGGTCGAGTGCAAGATTGAAGCCCTCGCCGCCTGGCGCGAGGAAATCGATGCTCTCTATGCCGGATATCCGCGCCATCTCGTCGCTCAAGCACTGAGTGAGCCGGTGGCGCGCTACCACCTGCGCCGGCGAGATTTTCTGGCCGTCATCGACGGCATGGAGATGGATGCGCGCGGGGATATCCGCGCACCCGATCTCGCGACGCTCGACCTCTACTGCGCGCGCGTTGCAAGCGCGGTCGGCCATCTCTCGGTTCACGTCTTTGGTGAGCCAAGCGATGCTGCTCATGCGGTCGCGGAGTCGCTCGGCCGGGCTCTGCAGCTGACCAATATTTTGCGCGATCTCCACGAGGACGCCGGCCGCGGGCGGCTCTATCTACCCCGCGAGGTTCTCGACCGGCACGGGATCCACGAATCCGACCCCAGGGCGGTCTTGCGCCATCCAGCGCTACCGGCGGTCTGCCGCGAGGTCGCGGCCATCGCCGAGGAGCACTTCCAGTTGAGTATGCGCGCTATGGTGAGCTGCTCGCGCCGAGCGATGCGGCCCGCCGCGGTGATGGCCGCGATCTACCATGCGACACTTTCGGCCCTGCTGCAGTCGGGGTGGCGCGACCCCGCGACGCGCGTGAACGTGTCAAAGCCGCTTAAGCTCTGGCTGGTGTTGCGGCACGGTCTCGTATGACAGCTGGGTTGGGTACCGTGCATGTCGTCGGCGCCGGGCTCGCTGGCCTCGCCGCCGCGGTCAGGCTCGCCGCGGAGGGTCGGGGCGTGCGGCTTTACGAAGCCGGCCGTCACGCCGGCGGGCGCTGCCGTTCTTATCTGGATGCCGAACTCGGCTGCCGCATTGACAATGGCAACCATCTCCTGCTCGCCGGCAACCATCGGGCGCTCGACTACCTCGAATTGATCGGCGCGCTCGATACGCTCGAGGGTCCGTCGGATGCAGTCTTTCCTTTCATAGATGCCAAGACCGGGCGGCGCTGGACCTTGCGGCCGAACCGCGGGGTCTTCCCGTGGTGGATCTTGAGCTCGAAGAGACGAGTGCCAGAGACGCGAGCAACTGATTACCTCGCTGTCATGACGTTGCCGAGAGCCGACCCATCGGCCACGGTGGTCGAGGCGCTCGACCGAGGAGAGGAGGTGTTCCGCTGCTTGTGGGAGCCGCTCGCGGTTGCTGCGTTGAACACCAGCGCCGGCGACGCGTCGGCCAGGCTGTTCTGGCGGGTCCTCGCAGAAACCCTCGGGCGGGGTGGCGCGGCGTGTCGCCCGCTTGTACCGCGCCACGGGCTCTCGGAAACCTTTGTCGACCCGGCGCTCGCCCGCCTGCGCGCGCAAGGCGCCGAAATCTGCTTCGGCGCGCGGCTCCGGGGCCTCCATTTCGCCTTCGATTGCGTCACGGAACTCGTGTTCGATACCCGCTCGGTTGGGCTCGGCCGGGGCGACAGCCTGATCCTCGCTGTGCCTGCAGCAGTGGCGGCTCGGCTGGTTCCGGCGCTCACCGTGCCCGATGGCTATTCCCCGATCGTCAATGCGCATTTTCGTTGTGCCGTACCGGCGGGCTCACCGCATTTCGTCGGGATGATTGGCGGTGCCGCCGAATGGATCTTTCGCAAACGCGAGGGGTTGTCCGTGACAGTGAGCGCCGCGACCAGGGTTGTCGACCAACCAGCGGAGGAGCTGCGCGATCTGCTATGGCGCGACGCCGCACTCGCGTATCGGCTCCCGGCCTATCCGGTCCCGCCCGCGCGAATCGTCAAAGAGCGGCGGGCGACCTTTCTGGCCAGCCCCGCACAGCTGCTTCGCCGTCCGGCACCGACGACACGGTGGAAGAACCTTCTACTAGCCGGCGATTATGTCGATACCGGGTTGCCTGCAGCGATCGAAGGCGCTATCGCCTCCGGCTTTACGGCAGCAGGGCGGGCGCTCGCGGTGGCTGGCACGCCTATGAGAACCGATCGTTGCTGGCCAACACGCGACGCATCGACGACAGAGCAGGAACGGCAGCGTGCCCTTCCATGAATGATGGACTGACGGCGAAAGAATTCGCGGCTCCGAGCGGCCAGGTCCGCGTGCCGGGGCTCGACAAGGCCGTGTTGCGCGCCAGCGAATCATTACTCGCGCAACAGCGCGCCGACGGTAACTGGGTCTTCGAACTCGAGGCCGACGCGACGATACCGTCCGAATACATATTGCTACAGCATTATCTTGGGCGTATCGAGCCGGAGCTTCAGGCTCGGATCGCCCGATACATCCGGGCGCGACAGGGGGCGGACGGCGGCTGGCCCCTGTTCCATGGTGGCGATCTCGATATCAGCTGCTCCGTCAAAGCCTATTTCGCACTAAAGGCAGCGGGCGACCCGATCGACGCGCCGCATATGGCGCGGGCCCGCGCAACAATATTGGCGCGGGGCGGTGCCCGCCGCTGTAACGTATTCACCCGCACTACATTGGCATTGTTCGGGGAGGTCCCTTGGCGGGCGGTCCCGGTCATGCCGGTCGAAATCATGCTATTACCCGGCTGGTCGCCGTTTCACGTCTCCAAGGTCTCCTACTGGTCGCGCACCGTTCTGGTGCCGCTGCTCGTGCTGATGGCGCTGAGGCCGCGCGCCCGCAACCCGAAGTGCGTGACCATCCGTGAACTGTTCGTCGATCCCCCGGAACTGGAGCGCAACTGGATTTCTGGCACGACATCGTCGCCCCTGTCGCTGGCTTTCGGAATGCTCGACCGATTGTTGCGTCGGGCCGAGCCGTATTTCCCCGCGAATGCGCGGCAGCGGGCAATCGAGAAGGCCGTCGCCTTTGTGACCGAGCGCCTCAATGGCGAGGATGGTCTCGGGGGGATTTTCCCGGCGATCGCGAACTCCGTCATGATGTTCGATTGTCTTGGTTATGCGCCCGATCACTCCGATTGTGCGACCGCCTTGGCCGCAACCCGAAAGCTCCTCGTTCTCGACGGCGAGCAGAGCTACTGTCAGCCCTGTCTCTCTCCGGTCTGGGACACGGCGTTGGCCTGCCACGCACTGATCGAGGTCGGTAATCCGCCGCTTGGCCCGACGATTCGACGCGCGCTCGACTGGCTCGAGACCAAGCAGGTGCTGGAGCATGCAGGTGATTGGGCGGTGACCCGCCCTGGGGTGCGGCCCGGCGGCTGGGCCTTCCAATATGAGAACCCGCACTATCCCGATCTCGACGACACGGCCGTCGTGGCGCTCGCCCTCGATCGTTTCGATTCCGCGCGCTATCGCCGGGCTATCGACCGCGCGGCCGAATGGGTCGTCGGCATGCAGAGCCGAAATGGCGGGTGGGCTTCCTTCGATGCCGACAACACCCATTATTACCTGAACCATATCCCGTTCGCTGATCATGGCGCATTACTCGACCCGCCGACGGCCGACGTTAGCGCCCGATGCCTCGGGTTCCTCGCCCAGATCGGCTATGCTGCCGATCACCCGGTTCGCTCCGCGGCGATCGAATATCTCCGGCGTGAACAAGAGCCCGACGGCAGCTGGTTCGGCCGATGGGGCACGAATTACATCTATGGAACCTGGTCTGTGCTCGCGGCCCTTAACGCTGCCGGTACCGAACCCTCTTCATCGGAAGCAAGGCGAGCAGTCGACTGGCTGCTTGCCCGGCAGCATGGAGACGGCGGCTGGGGAGAAAGCGCCAAATCCTATTTTCCCGGCGCGCCTCACGGCGACGCCCAGTACAGCACAGCGTCGCAGACGGCTTGGGCCTTGCTCGGCCTGATGGCAGCCGGAAAGGTAAAACATCCGGCGGTCGCCCGCGGCGTCGCTTATCTGATCGCCAACCAAGATGAGGATGGAAATTGGGACGAGTCGTGGTTTACGGCCGTCGGTTTTCCGCGTGTCTTTTATCTTCGTTATCACGGGTACCGCGCCTTCTTCCCGCTATGGGCCCTAGCCCGCTACCGCCGCCTAACGACAGGAAACTCTCGGCAGGTGGAGTTCGGCATCTGACACCCGACTGGTTCGCCTTGACCGGAGCGGAAATCGGAACTGGCATATCGACGGGACCGTTCGCGACTTGCAGGAGCGCGAGCGGTGAGCGAGTTACGAATAACGCCACCCCATATTGCAACGGTATGGGCTTCTTGGCGAGCCTGCTGAAGGCATTGCGCGGCAATGCGCTGGCGACATTTCCACGTGAGGCATTCGAGGACGACATCGTTGTTCATCGATTTCTCGGCCATCGTCAGTTTATCTTCAATCGCCTGACGCAATTCGCCGCATCCTAGTCGAAACTCCGGCAACTACGTTCGGACGGCGCCCACGATTCGCGTCCTCGGGCCGGTCTTCGGCCGTGGCCTGTTCTTTAGTACAGGCGAGGAATGGAAGCGCCAGCGGCGAACCACGGCCTCGGCTTTTGCACCGCGCGCGGTGTACATCCTGGCGCGGCACGTCGCGGCCGCCGGAAACTCGCTCATCGCTGATCTGATGGCGTCCGGGAGGTCCTACATCGACCTCGTCCGGGTGCTCAAGCGCCTCGCTTTGGAGATCATCGGGCCGCGATGTTCTCCCTCGAGATGAAAAATACGGCGTGGAGACGCGCCGGCTGATCTTACGCTACGCAGCGCACCTCGGGCGCCCGACCCTGCTCGACTTCGTACTACCTCTCGAAAATCCCGACACCCTTTGACCTCGGGCGGCCTCGCTTCCGGCGGCGCTTGATAGCAGTGATCGAGAACACACTCGACGAGCGGCGGCGCAGACCCCGTGACGGAGCCGAACGAGGCCTCTTCGATCTGAGCAGCTCGCCGAACAGGTCGCGACGACCGTCGTGGGCGCGAAACCACCGCCGCCGCTCTGTTCTGGTCGCTCTACCTGATGGCATCAGCGCCAGACGAGCAGAGGCAGTCGCAGCGGAAGTCCCGTCGGTCGATCTCGGACCGGAAGGCGCAGCCGATGCAGCGCCACAACTCATCCGCACGCGAGCGATAGTCGACGAAGCCCTGCGACTGTATCCCCCGGCATTTGTGAATCGTCCGCCAGGCGTTCGCCGAAGACCTCATCGATGGGATCCTTGTGCCCGCGCGGTCGCTGGTCCTGGTCGCCTCCCTGGGTCCTGCACCGGCGCCGTCGGTTTTGGGACAAACCGGAGGCCTTTGATTCGTAGCGATTCTTACCTCACGCTCGCCACCGGCCCGTTTCGCTTATCTGCCGTTCGGCGCCGGCCCGCGCGTATGCATCGGCGCACAGTTCGCACTCACCGAACTCATCCTGCTGGTGGCGATCATGTTTGGCACCTTTTGGGTCAGGCTTGCCGAATCTCGCATCGTCAGGCCGATCGGGATCGTCAGCACTCAGCCGCACCATCCACCACCCTTCCTGCTGCAGCTTCGCGGGGAACCGCGCGCCGCGTCGCTTTGTCCGTAGCCAAAGTCCCTTTCTGCGGGTAGAGAATTCCCAGGCAAGGGGCCCGTGGCTTGGGATCGCACTCTGATCCTTCGCCGATTACCAAATTTCGAATAAATTTGGCCGCCCCTTCGTAGACGGAGCGGTTGAGCACAAAAAGTAACGGGAGCTTTACATGCAACGACCCGCTACGGTGCTGTGCACTTCGGGCCTTGCCGTCGAAGCGCAGATCGCACGCGCCGCGGGATTTTCGGCCGTAATCAGAGCCGGAGACCGGGATCGCACCGCCGCACGCGTCGGCGCGGCAGCTGCGCAGACCGAGTGCCTGATCAGCTTCGGCATTGCCGGAGGGTTAGCGCCGGAACTGGAGGCCGGTACTGTGATCGTTTCCGGTGAGGTCGTTTCGGAAGGGTGCCATTGGGTTGTCGAATCGCAATTTATGCGGCGGCTGAGCAATTTCGCGCAGTCGATCGGCGCCATCCGAGGGCCTGTGTTGGGTGCTACCTCCATCCTCGCGACGCGGACCGAAAAGAAGCAGGCCTGGGCCACCACCCGTGCTCTCGCCGTCGACCTCGAAAGCGAGATCGTGGCGCGCACAGCGACGGCGCTCGGTATCCCATTCATCGTCCTGCGTTCGATTGCCGACACCGCCCGACGGGATCTCCCGCCGGCATCGCTGATTCCCCTTAGCGCGGACGGCAAACCCGATCTGTTGGGAGTCCTTGCCGCCGTACTGCGGCGGCCGTTCCAGGTCGCCGGGATGATCGGGCTGGCTCGGGAGACTGGGATTGCGCTGTCAGCGCTAATCAAGCCGGCTCGGGCTCTGCGCTCACTTGTTGCCGCCGCCTAGGCGCGCCATCGCCGCTTCGACGTGACCCGAAAAGACGTATCTCGCCGGACGTTGCCGATCGAGAGAGATCTCGGGCGCCATGTCTCC
>Ga0182032_10001325_pt1 | contig 11011 bp, 11 predicted proteins | sample tim00Cox00000000_FD_125970 | JGI IMG/M metagenome (GOLD analysis project Ga0182032, IMG submission 125970) | Lab enrichment of tropical soil microbial communities from Luquillo Experimental Forest, Puerto Rico - timezero.00C.oxic.00.000.000 | ecosystem: Environmental > Terrestrial > Soil >... | reverse complement strand
TGGTTTTCGGAAATAGTACACCAGGGGTCGTGCATTTGCGGTGATCGCGACGTTCGCTCAGAACGCCATCGTCTATCGCCACGTATTTCCGGTCCGCGAGCGCTTTGATGATTTAAATTCAGCAATGCCCATTTCGCTTCCCCCGCTTTGTGACGCGAGGCGCTGCAAATGCGCAAGCCAAGCGCGCCGGTCGTCGCCGAGGGAGGGCCCCGACAGCGTCGTCCAGGTCGACGGGCACCGCGTGGCCGGCTGCCACCTCGCCGCCGAGCTCCTCAAGGCCGATTTCGACGTCAGCTACGCCTATACCATGCGGCACGAGCTCGGCCTGCCGCACGCTTTTATCAACACCATCCTCTATCTCGACTATAACCGGGGCGGGTTCCCCTATCCGGTGGTGCCCTTCCACGTCAATTGCTACGGCTCCTCGGTCATTGCCAAGCGCGGCAGCACGGCACATCTGACCGGCGCCGCCGATCCCGACGCGGTCGATCCGCCCGGCCCCAATCCGTCGCGCTGCTTCGATGTCGGAGCCGCGGTTGCTCGCGCTGTCGCCGACAGCCCATGGCGCGTGGCGCTCATCGCGTCGTCGAGCTGGTCGCACGCGTTTCTCACGGCGAAGCATCACTGGCTCTATCCCGATGTTGCGAGCGATCGGGCGCGTTTTGACGAGCTCGCCTCGGGTAATTGCGCGCGCTGGCGCCGGCTCACCACCGAACAGATCGAGGATGCCGGCCAGCAGGAATTCCTGAACTGGGTCTGCCTCGCCGGGGCGATGGATGCTCTCGGGCGCAAGCCCGAGATCATCGACTACGTCGAATCTTACCTCTTCAACTCGGACAAGTGCTTCGCGCTGTTCCGGCCTTAGCGGTTAGCCCCTCACTCTCCCATCGCTAACACGACAGGTCCGTCCCCTCCCCGTCTGCGGGAGCTGCTTGAGAAACGGCGGGCGGCTTCTTATGCTGGAGCACGATGCCGAGACCCCGTCGAAGGGCGGTTCGAGACAAGGGGGTTCGGCAGTCGCGGTTTGGCCGCAAGGGGGCGTGCCGGCTGCGTGGATGGGGGGATTAAATGGCGAGACGGCTCCGCTTCTCTGCGGTACCGGCCACATTTGGGCGGTCGGCGATTCGCACTTGTTGTCTTGTGCTGGCGCTAGGAGGCACGCCGGCCTCAGCCATTGCGGAGGATACGCTCGTACTCCAGCTCCCGCGCGAGCCGCAGTTCGAGTTTGCCGGTTATTACGCGGCGTTGTGGAAGGGCTTCTATCGGGATGCCGGCCTCGAGGTCGAGATCAAGCCGGGCACCGCGCCCGGCGCGACCCCGATCGATCCGGTCCGCGAGGTAACCGAGGGACGCGCCCGCTTTGGAACCGGCACCGTCCAGCTGCTGATACGCACAGCCCAGGGCTTGCCGCTGCTGCTGCTTGCACCGATTTTCCAACAGAGCGGCACTGCGGTCTATTACCGGGCCGATGGCGATTTCTCCTCCCCTCGCGCACTGCTCAACGCTAAGGTCGGACGCTTGCCGGCGAGCAATATCCTCGATCTCGAGCTGCGCGCCGCGCTCAATAGCGAATCGATCGATCCAGAGAAGCTGAAATCCGTTTTGATCGAACCCGGTCAAGCCATTGCCGCGCTTGCCGATCACCGCGTCGACGCCGTGGTCGGATCGGCCTGGGAGCTGCCGTGGCAGGCGCAAGAGCGCGCGGTTGCGCTAAAATCCTTCTCGCTCGGTGACTATAGGCCTGAGTTTTATGGCGATAGCCTCTTTACTTTGCAGCGCTTTGCGAAGGCCGAGCCGACGACAGCGGAGCGCTTCCGCGAGGCCTCGATCAAGGGTTGGGAATACGCCCTGCAGCATCCGGATGAGATCTCCGCGCGGATTACCAGCGAGCTGCCGCAAGAAGCGCCAGTGTCCAATCCAGTGGGCTTCGCACATTACCAGAGCGAGGTCACGCGCAAGCTCGCTCGCTTTCCCGAAATCCCGCTCGGCCATTCGGACCCGAACCGGTGGAGCGCGAATCAACAGAGATTGATGGCGATCGGGGCGATGTCGCGCCCGGTCGACCTCGAAACATTTCTCTACGTTCCGCAAGCGGGCTTCACCGAGCGGCGCGCCTGGTTGATCCTCGTCGCAGCGGTCGGGGGCGCGTTGCTCGTCCCGGCGGGTCTCTTGTGGCGCCGGCGCCACCGGCTCAGCGCGCTCACGAGTGCCCCCACGCGCATATCGGCGATGCTCGATCAGACCCCTCCGCATGCCCTCGTGCGGCCCGCCCTCGCACGATTGCAGGTCATGGCACTCCGGGGGCGCGACCGGGTGCTGAAAGTCACGCGGCAACTCGCCGCGTGGGGCGCGCGCGCTTGGTCCGGCCCGCACGCCACCGATCTCAATGCCACCCTGATGGCCCTCGAGCCATCGGTCCGGCGGCGGGTGCCAGGCAGGGTCACGTGCCGCATGTCGCTGCTGCCCGAGCCATGTCTGTGTCACGCCGACACCGACGCAGTGACTGCAATGACGATCCTCGATCTCGTCGGCGAGGCGGTGGCCGACATGCCGGAAGGTGGAGAACTGGTCATCGGAACCCGTCAATCCACTGTCGATCACTCATCGGCCGCCGAATTTCCGGGAAGTGCTCCAGGGGATTATGTGCGGGCGACCGTCAAGGACAGCGGCCACGGACTATCTGCGGGCCGCCTAGAGCGTATCTTCTATCCGGAGACGACCCCCAGACCGGCAGTCGCCGCTTCCTGGGAATTGATGCGTCGACTCGGCGGCTTCGCCGCGGTCGAAAGCGCCGAAGGAATCGGCACCGCCGTACATCTCTATTTCGTCCGCGCTCACGGGACCGGAGGGAACGCGAACGAGCCCTCCGCAGATGAGATCCAGGCGCAGGCCGCCGAATAGGATCCACTCCGGCGGTCGCTCTGGACCCTCGCTCTCGCAGGGTGACAAGGAGTTCAATTCACAATTGTACCTTATCGGCCAACTGCGAGAGACAGTGCGCGGTGTCGCCGAACATGTGCTCGATGACCATGCACCGGCGGAAGTAATGGCCGACCGCATATTCCTCCGTCATCCCGATGCCGCCATGCAATTGGATCGCGTTCTGCGAGACGAATTTGCTTGCCTGCCCGACCCCGACCTTCGCCATCGCGATGTTGTGTGCACGCTCAGTGGCATCGGGCTCGTCGACCATCATCGCCGCCAGCATCGCCATGCTGCGCCCCTGCTCGAGCGCCATCAGCATCTCCGCCGCGCGGTGCTGCAGGACTTGGTTATCCCCGATGGGCCGGCCGAATTGCTGGCGGGTCTTCAAATATTCGAGCGTCATCGCCTGCATCGTCTCCATCGCGCCGATCGCTTCCGCGGCTGTGGCGGCGATGCCCGCTTCGGCCACCCGCTCGATGACCGGCAGTGCTGCTCCAACTTCGCCGAGCAAATCGTCGCGGCCGACCTCGACACCGCTCAATGAGATCTCCGCAGCGCGTGTGCCGTCGCGCATCGGATACGAGCGGCGCGCCACTCCGCTCGCCGCCGTGTCGACCAGAAAGAGTGTGATGCCATTCGGGTCGTCGCGGTCGCCAGCCGTGCGGGCGCTGACGATCAGCCGCCGGGCGCTGTCGCCGTGGAGAACAACGCTTTTGGCGCCATCGAGGACCCAGCCGCCGGGTTTGAGTTTGGCCGTCGCCAGCACATCCGACAGATCGTAGCGCGCTTGCCGCTCGCCATGGGCAAAGGCGAGGATCGTCTTGCCTTCGGCAATCTGCGGCAGGATCGCTGATTTTTGGGCCTCGCTGCCGGCGCGACGCAGCGCCGTTCCGGCGAGCACCACGGTCGCCAAATAGGGCTCCAGCGCCAATACCCGGCCAAACGCCTCCATCACCAGCATCACGTCGATGGGGCCGCCGCCGAACCCGCCATAACTTTCGGCAAAGGGCAGGCCCAACAGCCCGAGTTCGGCGTATTGGGACCACAATGTGCGGCTCCAACCGTCAGGCTCGGCGAGATGGGCGCGGCGCTTGTCAAAGCCGTAATGGTCGGCGAGCAGGCGTTCGACGCTGTCGCGCAGCAGACGCTGCTCTTCGGTCAGATCGAAATCCATTGGTCAAGCCTCCCCTGTGAGCGAGGCCTCTCACCCCAACCCTCTCCCCGCTTGCGGGGAGAGGGAGGGACCCGCGCAGCGGGAGGGTGAGGGGCAGCAAGCGACGGATCTGGGCGGTTTTGCCTACAGCCTCAACACGGCTTTGGTCAGGATGTTCTTCTGGATCTCGTTGGTGCCGCCATAGATCGAGGCGGCGCGCAGGAAGAGATAGCTGCGGGTCGCCTCGGTCGCCCATTCCGGACCCAATTCCGGCTCGTTGCTGAAGGCCGCCAGCTCCTGCGCCCAGTCCGGCATTGAGAGAGGGCCGCCGACATCCATCGCCAATTCGGTCGTCGCCTGCAATAGCTCGGTGCCTTTGACCTTGAGCACTGAGGACAATGGATCGGGCTTGCCCTCTCGGCTCTTGTGATGGGCGGAGACCACCCGCATCTGCGTGATTTCCAGCGCCTTTATATCGACTTCAAGCTGAGCAACACGCTGGCGGAACGCCGGATCTTCGATCAACGACCGACCATTCGCCCGCATCTCGTGCGCCATTTCGCGGGCGAATTTGACCCGCTCCTTGGACTTGCCGAGGCGCGCGATCCCAGTGCGCTCATGGCCGAGCAGAAATTTCGCGACATCCCAGCCGCGGTTCTCCTCGCCGACGCGGAGGGAAGCCGGAACCCGCACATCGTCGAAAAAGACCTCGTTCAAATGATGGCTGCCGTCGATCGAAATGATCGGCCGCACGGTGATGCCAGGCGTCTTCATATCGACCAGCAGAAAGGAGATGCCCTGCTGTCGTTTCTTCGCCTGCGGGTCGGTGCGCACCAAGCAAAAGCACCAATCAGCATGGTGGGCGGTCGAGGTCCAGATCTTCTGGCCATTGACGAAATAATGCTCGCCATCGCGCTTCGCGGCGGTCTTGAGCGCGGCGAGGTCCGAGCCCGCTCCCGGCTCGGAAAATCCTTGGCACCACCAATCGTCGATATTGGCGGCGCGCGGCAGAAACCGTTGTTTCTGCTCGTCGGTCCCGAATTGGATCAGCACCGGGCCGATCATCGTAATATTGAATGACGATACTTCCGGCGCCGGAGCAAGCTGGTTTTCCTCGAGAAAGATCATCCGCTGCACCGGTGTCCAACCCGGGCCGCCATGCTCTCTCGGCCAGCTATAGGCGGCCCAGCCGCGCCGGTTGAGGATGCGCTGCCAGGTGACGGTATCCTCTTTACTCGGGGCGTGGCCGAGCCGAGACCGTTCGCGGATATCGCTCGGCAGGTGATCGCGGATAAAGGCGCGAACCTCGTCGCGAAACGCCAGTTCGTCAGCGGTGTAGCGCAGGTCCATCGCTCCAGCTCCACTGTGTTTGGGTTTGCGCACAAGGCCCGCGCCGCTCGGGATTCTATTTCTGCCCGAATTTTGATCACTATAGCAAGCGCATCGTGCCGAACAATGGCGGTTCGGGCACGGGGATGTGAAGACAGGGGGCGAAAGCATGAGCGACTGGCTGCATGACCTTCCAGTGCTATGAATGGCGTCGATGGTGTTTGGTGCTACCTACCTGACTGCGGGGTTGATACATGCAGCGCTCAACCTGGTCATCTTCGGGCCTCTATCTCGCATTCACAGCCGCGCAGGTCTGGGGTGATATCGCACTGCGAGAACCGCCGCACCTCTGTCATTGCGATGGGGCTGTTTGCCACCGGCGTGACCGTCTCCGTGTTGCTGATCGCCAGCCACAACCGGCGTTTCACTGGAGAGATCTCGGTCGGGCCCGACCCACTGCTGCAGGTCCGGCCCGAGTCGTAATCAGCCTCAGAACGCAGCGACGATCACATTGGCTTGCATTTTTGCGCTAACAGGCCCGTGCCCAAAACGCGCAGCGACGGCGCTCGCAGCGGCATCGGTAGCCGCGCTGAGTCGAGTAGGGTCTCGGGCTTCGATCTCGTTGCGCAAGGGCGATCCTTCGCACAACCCAATGACCGCTTCGCGAGGGGAAGGCGCACGGCTGATCTGTTGCACCATTTCGGCAGCAACGGACGAAAATCCGGCCTCCGCCAGTTCGCCGCGGATTGTCCCGATGTCGTAATAGGCATAAGGGGTTCGCACCAAGAAACGTGGTGGGTCTTCAGGAAACAATGCCGCCACGGCCTCGCTTACGATTTGCGAGAGTTCATTCTCTTCGAGGCGATCCCACACGCTGAAGATGAAACGGCCGCCGGGCTTCAGGACTCGTCCAGCCTCGCGATAGGCGGCCCGCTTGTCCCGAAAGAACATCACGCCAAACTGGCACACTACCGCGTCGAAGGACTTCTCCTCAAACGGTAGTGAAAGCGCATCGGCCTGCCGCCATGTTACACGCCCTACACTAGGCTGTGCCGCCGCAAAATCGACCATGGGTTGGTTTAGGTCGGTCGCGACAATGGCAACAGCCTCGGGCAGCGCGCGAACGAGCATGCGGAACGCAATTCCCGTGCCGGCTGCCGTTTCGAGCACCTGACCCTGTGTAATATTCGCCAGCCGCGCGGCGAGATCCGCGGCATAGGGTTCAAAGAGCAACGGTCCCAGGTATCGATCGTAAAACGCCGGAATCGAACCCGCAAATACGGTATCGGTCTGCGCCATAAATATCTCCCTGTCAGACGGTTGTTATAGCGTCAGAGCCGGCAAATCGATCCAGCGCCGCTCGCGGCTGCTCTCGTAGCAGGCTTCGGCAAGCTGGACCCCCTTTGCGCCTTCGAGGAGCGGCGAGGGAAATGGCGCGTCTTCGACGACATGCTTGAGGAACAGCTCCCAGCCCACGCGATAGCTGCTGCGGAAGGGCTCGATGTCGGGCATTTCCTGCCATTGATCGTCGAACACCATCGCCTGCGGCCGCTCCGGGTCGAAGAACGGCTTTGGCGTCGCCACCAGCGGCTGCACGAAGCAGCGGTGCAGGCCGCAGACCGCCGAGCCGAGGGTTCCGTCCACCTGGATCTGTAAGAGGTCGTCGCGTTTGACCCGGCTCGCCCAGGACGAACTGACCTGCGCCAGCACTCCGTTTTCGAGCTCGAAGGTCGCGAAGGCCGTGTCCTCGACATCGACATCGTACCATTTGCCACTCTCATCGCGCCGTTCGGGAAGAGCGGTCATGAGGCGGCACGACACCGCTTTGATCTCGCCCAGCAGGTGATCGAAGATGTATCGCCAATGGGCGAACATATCGAGGATCAACCCGCCACCGGTGGCCTTGCGATAGTTCCAGCTGGGCCGTTGCGCCGGGTAGAGCGCGCCGTCGAACACCCACCAGCCAAAATCGAGCCGGATCGACAGAATGAGGCCGAAGAAATGGGCCTCGTAGAGCTTGCGCAGCTTGGTGAGCCCCGGCAGGAACAATTTGTCCTGCACGACGCCGTTCTTCAGACCGGCACGGTCGGCACGGCGCGCCAGATCGAGCGCGTCGGCGAGGCTCTCGGCGATCGGTTTTTCGAGATAGACGTGCTTGCCCGCGGCGAGTGCCGCGCCCGCTCGCGCCCGCCGCCCTCCGGTAGCGGTTGCGTCGAAGTAGATCGCGACATCAGGGTCGGCGAGACAGGCATCGCGATCGGCGCTCCACTTGAGGCCGCCATGGGCCGCCGCCAGAGCGGCGAGCTTCTCCGGGTTGCGGCCGAGCAGCAGCGGCACCGGCACGAGGCGATCGCCGTTGGTGAGCGGCAGCCCGCCTTCACTCGATATCGCCATCAGTGAGCGCAGGTGCTGGGTGGTGCCGAGGCGGCCGGTTGCACCGTCGATGACGATCCCGATCGAACGCGTGGCCATTCGCAGGAGCGCTCCCGAAATTACCCTGTTGCCGAAATGATCGAGGCGCGCAGGATCTCGGGGATGCGGTCGAGCACCTCGGTCGGGGTCGACAGGGGCGGTGCGAGGCAAATTGTGTCGCCGATCGGCGGATCGGCGCCGCCCGCCCGGATGCGCGGGAGCAGTCCGCGGGCCAGCGCCTCGCGGGTGAAGCGCGCCCCAAGCCCGAGCGCTGGCGCTTTGGTCATGCGGTCGGTCACGAGTTCGACGCCGCACATCATGCCGAGCCCGCGCACGTCGCCGACGACCGGCAAGTCGCGCAGCCCTTCGAGCCTGGTCAGCAGCCGTTGGCCCATCACTGCAGCGCGTTCGACGAGACCCTCGCTCTCGATGATCTCGACATTGCGCAACCCGACCGCACAACAGACGGGGTGACCGGAATAGGTGGCAGCATGCATGAATTTCCGGTCGGCCGGCGCGCTCTCGATGGCGTCATGCACGCGCTTGGACGCTATCACCCCGCCCAACGGCAGATACCCGCTTGTCACACCTTTGGCGAAAGAGACCAAATCCGGCTCGACACCCCAATGGCCGAGCGCGAACCATTTGCCGGTGCGGCCAAAGCCGGTGATCACCTCGTCGGCGATCAGCAGGACATCATGACGGTCGCAGATTTCGCGCAGCCGCGGGAAGTAGCTCGGCGGCGGCACGATGACCCCGCCCGCTCCCATAACCGGCTCGGCGATCACCGCCGCCACCGTGTCAGGGCCCTCTGCCATGATCGCCTTCTCTACGGCATCGGCCGCGCCGATCCCAGGATCCTCGTTGCCGGTCCACCGGTAAGCGTAAGGCGGCGTGACCTGAATGAAACCGGGGACGAGCGGCCCGAACATCTTGTGATAGGCCGCCATCCCGGTAGCGCTCATCGCCGCCATCGTCACCCCGTGATAGGCGTGGATGCGGGAGATGATCTTGGTCTTTTGCGGCTTGTCTTTGACCTTCCAGTAATACCGCGCAAATTTGAAAGCAGATTCGTTTGATTCGGCGCCGGCGGTCGTGAAATAGACCGCAGCAGAATTCGAATAGGCGTGCCGAACGATCCTTTCGGCGAGGCGGACCGCCGGCTCGTTGGTGGCGCCGATATAGGCCGAGGCAAAGGCGATCCGCCGCATCTGCGCGCTCGCCGCCTCGGCGAGCTCGGCCCGGCCATGGCCGACATTGACGTTCCACAGACCTGAAAGCCCGTCAATGTACTCGCGGCCGTCGGCGTCGCGCAGCATCGCGCCCCGCCCCTCGGTGACGACCAGCGGCTGCCGGTGATCATCGGGGTGGTGCAGCGGGTGAACGAGATAGCGCCGATCGGTCTCGAGCAGCTGGGTGGTGCCGTCCATGATGCGCTCCTTTTAGGAGGCCCTGCTCTTCTCTCGCCCGCTCGCGGACGGAGAGTTGGGGTGGGGCGAGCTCCCTCGCAAATAACCTAACCGCGTCGGCCTTGCCGAAACAACGGCGAAGCGTGTTGACACCGAAGGCTGCGGAGACCAGCCTTCCATAAGGCGGGACCCACTGCACCATCTTGGGGGCGTCCATGACCGAGCTTTATGCCTCCACGCCGATGGCGATCCGCGATGATTTGGCAGCGGCCCACGCGCGCGCCTGGGCGCACGTCGCGCGACCCGGTAGCTGGTGGGATGGCACGACACGCGTTGCGATCGCCGGCGAAACGCGCAACGCCTCTTCTTGCTCATTGTGCCGCCGGCGTAAGGAAGCGCTGTCACCGTTTGCGATCGAGGGCACCCATGACAGCCTGGGTCAATTGTCCGAAATCGTGGTCGAGGTAGTGCATCGCGTGCGGACCGATCCGGGCCGCCTCAGCGAGCGATGGTATCGCGGGATTGTCGCCAGCGGTCTCAGTGAGGAGCAATATGTCGAGGTCGTCAGCGTCGTCGCCCACGTTGTCGCCATCGACACGATGGCGCGCGGGCTGGGCTTCGATCCGCTGCTCTTAACGCGTCCGCAACCGGGGTTGCCGTCGCGGCGCCGACCGGCGGGCGCCAAACCCGGCGGCGCATGAGTCCCGTGGCTCGAGCCCGCCGACGCGGGTGATGCTATGGCCGGGATCTACCCGGCCGATCGGCCGGCCGCGAACATCAGAAAGGCCATGAGCCTGGTACCCGAAGAGGTTCATAGCTTTTTCGACCTGGTGGCTCACCAATATCTGCCCGGCACGGCGATGCGCGATTTCTCGCGCGAGTACCGGGCGATCAGCCACGCCCGGATAGAGCTATTGGCGGCGCGGGTATCCGCTCTCAATCGGTGTTTCTATTGAACTGCCAGTCATGCTCTGCTGCTCCGTGCGAGCGGCCAGGCCCAAAATAAGACCTACGAGCTGGAGACGGTCACGGGTGCTGCCGAGGGTGATGGCGGAGTGCCCAATGGTCGCCTTCTCGCCTCTTTTGCCGAAGCCGTACTCGGCGAGCAGGAAACTGCGCTGACGCGACCGCGCAGCGCGCTGGCGATGGCGTTGGGTCCGGCGGGTCTTAGCGACGCCGCTGGCGTCGTGGGCCTCTTTAACGCGATCGACCGGATCGCCGATGCGACTGGCATCCCGCTCGAGGCCGACACAGCGGCAGCAAGCGCCGACTTTCGCGCGGCGCTCGGCCTAGACCGTTTCTCCGTTGCTGAGCGAACCTAGCGATTGGGCAGATCGAGCGGGTAGATCGGCCGTCGGACTCTCTTGAATTGGAGCTGCCCGTAATCGGAGGTGCACACGCCGACCCCGGCGCATTCGACGACCGCCTTGGCCATTCGGCCGAGCCCAGCGCGCCAATGGATGCGGCTCTTCAGCATCACGTAGCGTTTTTGCAGCGGATCGATGCCGAGACTGAGGAGGCAATTGAGGTCGGACGGCTCGACATGGCGCGAAATGAGGACGATCTCGGTCGGTCCAGTATCGAGCACCACCGCGGGGCCCATATCCATCTCGACCCCGCGGGCCATCGGGCCGCGATTGCGGTAGCGGCCGTTCGAGATGGTCTTGACCGTGCCGGTTACGGTCAAGGGCGAGCTCTCGTTCGGGATCGCCGGCATCTTGAGCTTGCCGCCGATCGACAAGGTGACTTTGCCGCCGATCCCGGCAGCGATCGCCTGCTGCAC
>Ga0182032_10001322_pt1 | contig 11012 bp, 13 predicted proteins | sample tim00Cox00000000_FD_125970 | JGI IMG/M metagenome (GOLD analysis project Ga0182032, IMG submission 125970) | Lab enrichment of tropical soil microbial communities from Luquillo Experimental Forest, Puerto Rico - timezero.00C.oxic.00.000.000 | ecosystem: Environmental > Terrestrial > Soil >... | reverse complement strand
GTGCGTCTCGAGCGCCAGCAAGAATGCCGACGCGGCGAGATCGCTGATCAAATTTCTGACCGCGCCTGCCGCTGCGCCTGTCTTCAAAGACAAAGACATGGAGCCGGGATGATCAAGGCCACAATCACGAGCGGCCAGAAACCGCGGCGATGAGGTGACCGACCGCCCGGACCTGCGTTCAATTGGCTACGTGGGCGACCGCTTTCGGCGCGTGTTTCTCGTCGCGGCTCGCTTTAGCGAAGGTCTGTAGACCGATCCGTTAACGGCCGCTCGGGCTTCGCGGTGGGAAACATCCAAAATGCCCCAATGCCGACCTTCCGCCGGGACAAGGAAGCTCTACGGTGTTGATTGGATGACGCTCCGCAAACATCCGCCCAGCACAACTTTTTCCGGCCGCTTGTGCTCGCCCGCTCGCCGGCCCAAGTTTGTGCCCGATGGCCGGCACTCTCCCGGAAACGACGAGCGACGCATCGCGACAGCCGCGATCGAGCGCGTTTCTGTCCGAGCACATTCGCGTCGTCGGGCGGATGACGCGTCCGCCCGCTACTTAGTTATTTCAATGAGTTACCGGGCAGTGACACAGCCGCTGCCCGATCGGCTCCCCGCTGGTAATCGTCGAGGCGATGCGGCAGGTTCAGGCGCGGCTGATCGGATGGACTTAGGGCGATGACCGATATTTCGGAAGCCGCTTCCAAAAAGCGCGGTCGACCCAAAGCCGTGCCGGCGTGGTGGCTCCGGAACCTATACCCCGAAATCAAGACCGAGCGCGGTCAGCAGAACCGCTACTACGCACAGCAAGCGATCGGCGCGTTCAATTTGCTGGGTGTGATTAACCCCGAGTGCGGCACGCTTCCTGAAGGCTACGAACATCTCCAATGGCTCGCTGATTGGAAAGGCGGCGAACAAGGCAAAGCGGGTGCGGTCAAATATTCAATCCTGGCCGAACTCGGCAGGATGCTCGAAACCGCCGACTACGACACCGTGCTTTCCGTCGCCGACGTAATTTGCCGGGAGAAGCCTGCGACCAAAGATGCCGTCGTCCGAATTCGGCGGGTCCGCACCGGAGGCAAAGCACCTGCACCAGACCGCGAGGCTCTTTTCGATCGCTTGGCAAAGTGTGTCGACGAGTACCGGCTCCAACACCCGGGCATGACCATCCCGGAAGTGTTGAAAACCATCGACGAACTCTGGCGCGTGGTCCAAACGCTCGAGGAGGAGTAACGCCGCGGTTGATCGGCTAAGGGTAATCGCCGCCAGACGGCGGCAAACCGGGCTCGCCCTAACCTCACCTTCGCCGCCGAGCCTGGCGCGGTGCGCGGTTCGGATCGCGTTCTTCAGGCGTCGGTCGTCTGGCGGGCGGTGGGGGCGCCGGACCCATCGGGCCGAATTTGTGCAGGATGCCGCGCAGCGTCCTGATGCGTGGCGACAGCGGATAGCGATCGGCCTCCATCGTCTCCGTCAGCAGGTTGAGGAGCGCGAGGATCTCCACATCAGTCAGGTCGAGTTGCATGCGGGCAATGCTGCCGTCAGGTTGGCGCGAGGGGTGCCATCATAACAGCGGCGAGCACCGCCATCGCGGCAGCGCGGAGGGCCAAGCGGAGGAACGTTTTTTGCGGCGGGCATGCCCGCGATGCTGCCCCGAAAGGCGTTGACGTGTCGTTACCGCTTACCGGCGGAAATACAGGCGCCTAAAGCTTCCGGCCAACCCGGAATCGACGCGGTGGGCGCTAAAAAGCAATTTTTTGGCCGGAATTATCAAGCGGGTGGCCCGGACGACTTACTAGTTTAAACGGCGCACCGAGTCTGACCCCTTTTTGCGGCCCTTGCCGCCGGATAGCGGTGCATCAACTCGTCCCTTTCAACACACCACTCTAGGGATCAGGAGGAAACTGATGAAAATAAGATCTGCGCTCTTGGCCTTTGCCGTTGCGGGTGGTCTCGGCAGCAGTGAAACCCTCGCGCAAAACGCCTACATCACGAACGCTTCCTCTTTGAATACAAGCGTATCGGTGATCGATACTGCAACGAACACCGTGACCGCGACGATCCCGGTCGGCGGCGGCCCTTTCGGTGTGGCAGTAACCCCTGACGGCAGCAAGGCCTACGTCACCAACCTCGAATCCGCCACAGCGACGGTAATCGCCGCCGCGACGAATACGGTGGTCGCCACAATCCCCGTCGGTAATTCTCCGCTCGGCGTGGCGGTGTCCCCGGACGGCAGCAAGGTTTATGTCGCTAACGGTAGCTCTAACGACGTGCCGGTGATCGCCGCTGCGACGAATACGGTGACCACGACGATCCCGTGTGGCAATGGCCCCCAAGGCGTGGCGGTGTCCCCGGACGGAAGTACGCTTTATGTGGCGAACTTCGTCTCCGGGACAGTGTCGGTGATCAACACGACAACTAATACGGTGACCGCGACAATACCGGTCAGTGTTGGCCTGTTCGGCGTAGCGGTCACCCCAGATGGTAGCAAGATCTATGTAACAAACTCTGGCGACAATTCGGCATCTATACCTGCCGCCGTATCCGTGATCGACACGAAAACGAATACGGTGAACGCTACTATCACCATCGGCGGACTCACTGATGCTGCCTTCGGCGTCGCAGTGACCCCGGACGGCGGCACGGTCTACGCCACGAACTTCGCCGGTACCGTGTCAGTCATCAGCACGGCGACGAACACGGTGATCGACACGATCTCGGGGTTCATTAATCCCCTCGGCGTGGCGGTAACCCCGGACGGTAGCAGGATCTATGTCGCGAATGACAGGGGCTCCGGAAACCCCCAAACTATGGGATTCGTCTCCGTAATCGCCGCGGCTACGAATACAGTTATCGACACGATCCCAGTCGGCGATGGCCCTATTGCCTTCGGTGTCTTTATCCAGCCGCCACCTCCGCCACCCAGATTTGCCGGGACGCCCGGGAAGGCGAACTGTCACGGCCAGAGTGTCTCGGCGCTCGCCAAGCAGTACGGCGGGCTCAACAATGCCGCGGGCATTTTGCGAAGCCTAGCGGTCATGTGCGGTGCCGACCCTTTGCGGACATTGGACCCAGCGTATCAGTTACATCCGCGTTCACCTGCTGTTCATACGTGGTTGCACGTATTGCCTTTCCTAAGCGACTGTAAATTAGTATTTTTATTGTAAAACCGTTTGGCGGAGTTAATAATTCTGGTTGACAGATAGCCGCGACCAGGAGGACGCTGTAATCGGCATGGTTGATCCTTGCCTCATATCTTTGGCCGAACAGGCTATTATTCGGAGGACCTGGAATGACCCACTATAATTGGATTCCGCGTGCGCTAATCACCTCTGCGGTTATACTCGGCAGTGGCCAAGTAGCAGCGCAGTCGAAAGACAGAATTTCGTTCGATATGGTCGTGTCCCAGGGTGCCAGCACGTGTTTACCAGACGCTCAGGGCGAAGTTACGATTAAATCGGACGGTGAGGTTGAAGTCATGACCGTTTCTGTGTCGGGCTTGCCTCCGAAAACCGGCTTCGATTTCTTCGTGATCCAGTTTCCCAATTCGCCATTTGGGCTATCCTGGTATCAGGGGGACATCGAAACCAATGGTGCTGGTAAGGGCGTCCAATTTTTCCGGGGACGCTTCAATATCGAAACATTCATCCTCGCGCCCGGCGCCGCGCCGGCACCAAAAGTCTTTGACGATAATGCCACGACGAATCCGCCGACTCCCCCGGTCCAGATCTATCATTTGGGTCTGTGGTTCAACTCGCCTGACGATGCGATCAAAGCTGGTTGCTCTGGCAATGTAACGCCGTTTAATGGCGAGCACCATGCCGGTATTCAAGTGTTGAATACAGCGAACTTCCTCCCCAACAATGGACCGCTGTTCAATCTGCAGTAAGTGTGCGAGCGGACTGCTCTAAGCTCTCGCGGCCCGAGGCTATGTGGTTGATTGACGCTGTTCGCGCTGTAGGGCGCGACGGGCTGAGATACAGCAGTAGCCCCGCCGCCCACGACCGTATCGACAATTTGGCGCGATACGGTCGTGTGGCAGCGTGTCGTCAGCGTTGGTTCATCTCCAGCAAATGGGTCCCGCCGATCGCGACCCAGCGCTGATCGAACTGACGTCGCACCTCTAGCAATCCGCGCACCTCGGTCGACCAATCAAGAGGGATCGAATGGCAGCTCTCCACCGTTCTCGGCCACTTAGCCTTCGCGATGGGAGCGGCTCTTCCCGACCCAAAGCCGTCATTTACGGCCTTTGCCATCCCTCGATCGGAGTAAAGATTTGTGACATGTGTGAGATGCTTCACACATCCGGCTTCCGCAGCTCGCTAAAATGCACCGTTGCCGAGATCTCGGCTACACCAGCCGCGGCAGCTTGAAGCAGCTGGAGGCCGTGCAAAATGGGCTTCGTGACATTGACCTGAGATCGCCGCTCTAGGCCCAACCTTCGATATGAAAGGACAGCGGAATGGCTAGGTTAAAATGCGTTAGCCGTCGAGTAGGCAGGCTTTCCAAGTATAGCGCACTTGGGATCGCTGGCTTAGTGCTCCTGCTCGGAAGCAGGCCGGCGGGAGCGGGTCCCCCGAACCCCACGCCCAGCGACACCCAAGGGAACCCGGCTGGCGGCGCCTTCGCGCTCCTGAACAACACCACTGGCGTCTACAATACCGCCTTTGGGCAAGGAACGCTCTATCGCAACACCGCGGGCAATTACAACACCGCCATCGGCCTCAACGCGCTAATAAGCAACACCACAGGCGCCTACAATACCGCGAGCGGCCTCAACGCGCTCTCCAGCAATACCACTGGCCTCTACAATACCGCGAGCGGCCTCAACGCGCTCTTCAGCAACACCACAGGTCCCAGCAATACCGCGAGCGGCGTCAACGCGCTCTTCAGCAACACCACAGGCCTCAGAAATACCGCGAGCGGCGTCAACGCGCTCTTTAGCAATACCACAGGCGACAGAAATACCGCGAGCGGCGTCGAGGCGCTCTTCAGCAACACTACGGGCCGCGTCAACACCGCCGTCGGCGACGGCGCGCTCTTTAGCAACACCACAGGCGAGTTTAATATTGCCATCGGCGCCACCACGCTCGATAACACCACGACGGGCAACGACAATATCGCCATCGGGGTCGACGCACTCGGCGGCCCCGTCGCTACGGGTTCGGGCTCCGACAACACCGCCTTGGGCAGCGGTGCCGGGTACGATAACGGAGACGGCAGCCGCAATACGTACCTTGGCTCTGTTGCGGACACCGACGGCAGGGGCGATTATACGAACGGCACCGCACTCGGCTACCAGTCACAGCTTTTCGCCTCAAACTCGATCGTGCTCGGAAACCGTTCTATCAGCAGGATCTACGCTAACGTCACAACGATCACCGCCATTTCCGACCGCCGGCGCAAGAAGGACATCAAGGCGCTCGATGCCGAATTAGGCCTCAATTTCATCGAAAAGCTCAAGCCGGTGTCCTACCGTTTTAATAATGGTGACGAGACCGAGCGCTATGGTTTTATCGCGCAGGACCTCGAACAGGCCCTACCGGCATCACTGCACGACGCAATCGAGAGATCCGAACCCGAGCATGGGCTCGCTTTGATCGAGCGGCAAAACGACGAGGATCGCACCTATCGCGTTTCCTACGGCGAGCTCACCGCGCCCATCGTCAAGGCAATTCAGCAACAGCAGCAGCAGATCGAGGTGATGCGCCAAGCTTTGGCCGCTGTCGAGCACCAGGTCTCCGCTTTGAAGGCCCAGAATGCTGCTCTGCGCCACCGTATTACAGGCCAAAGGGAGCAGGTCACCGCCGCCCGGTGACCGTGGAAACTGCTTGTTCGCCGTGGCTTCGGCGAAGGTCGGCAATCCACCTCAAGCCGACCCACGGCGCAGAACGCAGCCGCACACAAAGCCCGAGGTGTAGAGCGAGCCCGCCCCGGGACCCGCGAGCAGGTACAGCGGGCCGACCAGGCCTGCAAGATGCTCGATCGGTTGAAGCCGGTGCTGGAGCGCGCCGAACGCAGCTATGCCGACGCGCGCAGCGAACTCGCCGCGGCGCGGGCTGAGGTATGGCCGCGGGCCGAGCGGGCATTCCATGTGGAGCGGGAGCAAAAGCGAGAGGAGCGCGAGCAGAGGCGCGAGCGCGACGGACCCGAGCGCAAGCGCGATCGCGGGGATGGATCTGGGGCGGTGATGAAGCTTCCCTCGATCCCAGAGTCGGTCGCCGTCGCGCTCGCCGCCCTCGTCGCCGCCGCGCAACCACGATAGGCTGCGTCGTATTCTGGAGGCTCTACTAATGCCGAGCAGGTTAAGCAAAGTTACGGTGCCGGCGACAAGCGCACGTCGGAGCGGCTGCGCGCCAAAATGTTTGCGCGACGGCGGCCGGCCATAACCCTGCTCAAGGCGCGGCACGTTGTTGACGCGCAGCGCGGTCACGGCTTGACGCTTAGATAAGCCTGCATCGCGCGCTGCTTGAATGCGACCGAGCTTGGTGTCGCCGGCGGTACCATCCTCCTCGGTGTATTGATTATTGCCTCGCGCCGGCTTGATCTCGCGCAGCAGCTCGCCGCACCGGTCGACGGGTGAGAAGCTCGCTGATCCTGGTGGTGATCGGAGGTCAGAGGAATTTCAAGGTGACACTGGCACCTTGAAACGGGGCAGCAACTCCGCCCGCTACCTGCTGGCCCGGCTCAAAAGCGCGGCGCCAGCCCCGGCTCGACCACCCGGGGAGTGATTACCGGGCAGGAACCGGGGCCGGGCAACACCTCGCCTCCCCGTAGCAGTGAAGCGAGGATCACGACACGATCGGGGAATACGAGACGACCGCGCCGCAATTTCGTTTAGCAACCAAGTTCCGCTGACGCGTCGGTATCAAGCGCACGCGACCAAGCGTTGATCCGCTGCCGATGATGCGTTTGCACACTCGCGTGCGCCTCCGGTGTGGTGCGCTCGTCCTCCGGCAGCACCGTTCGCCGCGACGGCCCGGCCGCCTCAACCAACTCGCGCGCCACCGGCCCGTCTAGCTGCGAGATCCAGATCATCGCGTCGCATTCCTCGCGCAGATCGCCAAGTTCCTCCCAATAACCCCGGCGGCGCCGCTCGTTGTCCTGCGCCCGAACCGCCATCACCCGATCCTTGGCCAGCTTTCGCGCCGCCTCGGCCTTCCTCAGCGCCGTCTCGTCCGCGCTTAGCTCAGCCCGAAGGCCACTAACCACCGACTCCGTATCCTGCGCGGTTTGCGCCGCAGTCGCGCGCTTGGCCCTCGCCTCGCTCAGCGCAGGCGGCAGTACGAATTCACCGTTCGGAGACGTCCGCGCAAAACCCATCCGAGCGTTCTGAACACGCGCCTCGACGTCGGCAAATCCGGCCAATGCCGTCATAGCCGCACCGTGTTGACGCTCCGCGCCCTCGACCGCTAACTTCGTCTCGCGGCAGCGCTGCTCGGCCGCCTCGACAGCGGCGTTTGCCTCCCGCAGCGCCTCGATCGCAGCCGCTTTAGTCAGTCCTGTCGCCAACGTCGACGCACCCTGCGCCGCCTCCGCAGCCCGCGCAGCCGTCCGCGCCGCAACCGCATCGTCAAATGCCTGTTGCTTGCGCCGAGCGACATCCTCGAAAAGCGCCTGATGCGGCCTTTGCGCTTCGCTTTGCCAGGTCGGCCCACTCATCGCCCGCCCCAAAATCCGGCTGCGGTCAGCTTGCGATTGCGAACATTCGTCGCTCGAAGGACGTCATGCTGCGCTTGGCTGCTCGCCCCAATCGACGGAATTTCCGGCCCGTAGTGGTAAAGCCGGTCTTTCTCGCTAGGCTCGGCACTTAACTCCGCCGGCTGGCGTTGTGGGTCCCAGCGGTAGCCAGCTCCCCCTTTTTCTGCTTCCGACAGCGGCGGGTTCCCCTTCTTGCGAACCGAACCCTCGACTTCGTGAGTGAGCCCGCCGGTCATCGACCAGCCGAAATCGCTGTCGTAATGCCGCCGTTGGATTGCAGCGAGGTCGGCAGCGCTGATCCCAAGCCCAGACGGTGGCTTTGGCACAGAGCCTTTAGTGTCATCGGCACCTTCAACCCCGTCCTTGCGGATCCCTTTATTACGCTCGCGGATCTGCTGATGCGAAAACGCCTGCTCGCTCAGCTCGTCGCGGGTCCGCCGTCGGCGGCGGCGACGAGCCCAATACTCATCGACGAAATCACGAATTACCTTGCTCCTATCCGTCAAGCTCGCCGGCGGCCGCTTCGGTTTCGGTGCCGCATCCCGCACCGCCCCCCACCGACCCCGACCCGCAGTCCAATAACCCGGATCGTCCCAATCGGCGCCGATCACCTTCGCAGCCGCCGCTGTCGCCTCGGCCATCACCCGCGGATCAACACGCTTCGTCATCATTCACCCATCCCCCCGGTTACAAAAACTGGTTCCCATCCTCAACTGCGCCGTCCACGTCTCAAAGGCCGCCAGATACCGCCGCAGCTGCGTCGCCCCGTCCGGCATCCCCTCCTGCACCACCGCCAGCGAAGCCATGCCCAGCGCAACAATCACGTCGATCTTGTGGCTCGCTTTCTCCTTCGCGATCCGCCAGCCCCGCGTCGTCTCAACCGCCACACTGCGCTGCACCGCTAACCGCATCTCAGCGTCGGGATAAACCTGCAGGTTTCGGCCCTTCACAAGCTCGTATAAATTGCTCGTCGCCGCCGTCAGGTTCGGAACCGACTGCGGGAATTCAACCATCGGGATGCCCTGCGCCGTCAATCGCTGCGCGCTGGCCTGCATTTGATAAGGATCATACCGCGCCGCTCGCAACGAGAACCGCCGCCGCCTCTTCCTTTAATTGGTTTGGCAGGAGCAGGTCACCGAGGACAGGCGCGCGGCCGACCCCGATACACAGCCGACCGCGGGCTTCAAAGCTATCATGCGCGAGGCAGCCGAAACCCGGAGCGCAGCACGAGCTAATCACGGAAAATTTGGCCTGGACAATCTCGCGCTGGTGGTCGGCGGGTCTCGAGGCGCGCAGCAGACTCACGAGTGGGCGGTACGCTACCCGATATGGTGAAGCCTGCGGCGCCGATCGCCGGTAAGGCAAAAAACACCATGCATGATTTCCTGTTCACCGAGACTTGCCGACGTCTTGCGGTCCTCGGGCCGGCGGCTGACCTTCCGGCGCCCGCCCGTTTCATCCCCGGCCCGTCAAGTACGCCAGTGGCGGCCAGCCCGCAATCATCAGCGGCTTTCAGTCCTCAGCAATTCTGAACTAAACCATCCCCCGGCAGCGCCGCTTCCGAGCCAAATTCCCATAGACGGCCAACTGCTCACCGGCTTCCCGCGGGTTCTTTCTTCGGAGGCTTTCGGACGCCGGCCCCCTTACCGGGTCGACCGCTCATGCCAGTCCCGCATCCGAAACCCTTCACGAAAGCGGTCGCTCACTGCGAACTCGCACGAAATCGGGGGACGAACTAGGGCGCGAACCTATAAACGGAGCGGCCATGAAGCCTAATTGGCAATGTCGGCCCTCAAGACAGGGTCTCTGCAAGAGCAATCAAGGCGACAAAGACGCTGAGGGGCACAAGGTGCGTAAATTCGCGGTGCGCAGAACGGTTAGAACCGCTGCCGCGACGATCACCGCACCAAGGATTAAACCCGTTTCTCGATTACCAGGAAGCGCAACCGGGACGGCGACCACCATCTCAAATCCGCCGGTAAGATAGCACCACCATTTGGGATAACCCACCGCGCGAAATCACTTTTCGTCGCGTGCGTGCCGATCGCGTTAAGAGGCCTGCGCCAAAGAAGGCGGCGACAAGAAGCCAGATCGACAGGACATGAAGCATCTCAGGGCACCCCCATGATCAGGGGGATCGCTGCTAGGATCATCACCACCGCCGTAAGGCCGTGCATGCCGAAGGCGAGCCTGACCGAGCCTTTCCCGCCGAGAACGACCAGCATGTCGCCGACAGGGATGATCGCGTCCACAAGGAGGATGAGGCCGACGCCGCGCGGCCCGCCCCACGCCATGAACGCCAGGACGCTCAATCCCGCTACGATGTCGCGCACCCCCTTGAGGCGGAGCCACCAAGCGACATTTGCACCCTCTTCGGGAAGTGGCAGGCCAAAGCTGCGCGTCGCGGTCCTGGGGCTTGTCACATATTGGGTCCCGATCGCGATAATCCCGAGAGCTACGAGCAAGGCGATTCCGAGCGCAAGCCAATGCATCACACTGGTCCTGTCTATGACGGCAACACCCCGAGTTGACGCAGCAAGCCGAGTACGTCCCGCAGCGCCGAATGCTCGACGATTTGTCCGTCGCGCACCCGGAATAGATGAACCTGACGCTGTTGAAACGGTTTGTGCGTCGGGGGCACGCCCTGAACGGTCCCGATATGGGTTCCGGTCATGATCGCCGTAACGACGACGCGTTCGCCCTCCGCGACCGCCTCTGGCTGATCAAATCTAAGCTCGGAAAAGACCTCGCGCAGCCAACGGCTGGTGGCGACCAAGCCATGGGCTGTTCGGAGGAGACTGGCAGAGGTCATCGGCGGGGCCGCCGATCGGATTGTACACAGCCTGGCTCGTTGGAAGGCCGCCGTAGCGATCGGGCCAGCCGTGATAGTCCGGAGAGCCGTCGGGGTTCTGGCGACCCAGGTGCAATTCATCCGGGGCGTTGTTGGAGGGGCGATTACCCCGCTCGTCGGCGCCGTCCATCCCGACGAGGATCCCCCCGGCCAACGGATGATCGTCAGGCGGGAAGCGAATGGCGTACCCGTTCCGATACCCCCACGAGAAAGGCTCGATCGCGTGTGTTGAATCATTCAATCGCGATCGCAGAACGGAACCGTCGCAGACCCCCTGCCGAACCTGACCAGTGAACGAGTTGAAGAACGCCTTTATGGTCCCCCCCGGATTTGGCATGTTGAAGGGGGAGTAGCCGCTCGTCAGCTGACCGCCGCCCGAGTCGAACAAGTTCTTGCTCAGCGTGATATCCTGGCATGGGATATCCGACTGGTTCGCGCCGCCGCCGTTGTCGAGACCGACGACGCCGCTGTTGGT
>Ga0182032_10001303_pt1 | contig 11071 bp, 7 predicted proteins | sample tim00Cox00000000_FD_125970 | JGI IMG/M metagenome (GOLD analysis project Ga0182032, IMG submission 125970) | Lab enrichment of tropical soil microbial communities from Luquillo Experimental Forest, Puerto Rico - timezero.00C.oxic.00.000.000 | ecosystem: Environmental > Terrestrial > Soil >... | reverse complement strand
GCAGGAATTCGAACCCGCTGCCGTGCAGCGCGTTGGCCCCGGACTTGATCTGCAGGTTGACGACGCCGCCGAGCGAGTGGCCGAACTCCGCCGAGTAGGTGCTCGTCTGGAGCTTGAACTCGTCGAGGGCGTCCACGCTCGGGAAGATCACGACCGTCTGCAGCCAGGTCTCGTTGTTGTCGACGCCGTCGAGCATGTAGTTGTTGTCGCGAGGCCGCTGGCCGTTCGCGGAGAACGAAGCCGACGCGCGCCAGGCAAGACTCCCCGCGCCGTCGATATTGGCGCCCGGGATGCCGCGCGCCACACCAGGGACCGTGCGGGTGAGGTTGACGAAATTTCGGCCGTTCAAGGGGAGCGTCTGGATCTGTTCTCCTCCGACGGTGGTGCCGAGCTCCGAGGTCGAGGTCTGCACGAGCGGCGAGACGCCCGTGACCGTCACCGACTCCTCGACCGCGCCGACCTCGAGGCGCACGTTGATGCGCACGTGCTGATCGACGCCCAGGTCGACGTTCGGGACCGAGACCGTTTTGAACCCGGACAGCTCCGCGGTGACAGTGTATTTGCCGGTCGGCAAGGAGGGGACCGTGTACTCGCCCGCCGCATCGGTCGTGACCGTGCGCGTCAAGCCAGTCCCGGTGTTGCGCAGCGTCACGGTGGTGCCCGGCATCACAGCTCCGCTTGAGTCGGTAATCGTCCCGAGGATGGTGCCCGTCACGGCCTGAGCCGCGAGCAAGCGCGGAAAGAAGCTCGCCCCGATCAGGAAACCCAGTGCGACTCTCTTCACCTCTGCCCTCCCTGCGCCGGGATGCCGGCGCTGCAGTGCTTGTCGATTCGCCTCTGTTCGGCGCCCTCTGCTCTATAGGGGGCCCTCTACCCGCGGAGGTTACCGCCGGCGGCCCCCGCCCCCTGGATCGCGCCCTCAACGGCTCCGAGATCGATCGAGATGGCGCGCGCCGCCGCGACCACCGCGTTCGCCATCTCGCTCCCGGCAAGATCTCGCGGCATGCGTTGGCAAGGTCCGGCGACGCTGATCGCCGCGACGATCTCGCCTCTGTGATTGCTGATGGGCGCGGCGATACAGCACACGCCTTTCTCGCGCTCCTCCTCGTCGAGACCGTAGCCGCGCTGGCGGATGACGCGGAGCTCTTTCAGCAAGCGCTTCGCGGATGTAATGGTGTGCGGCGTCAAGGCCGGAAATTTCTGCTTGGCCGCCCACGCCTCGACCTCCGCTTCCGGCCGATATGCCAGGAGCGTCTTGCCGAGGCCGGTGCAGTACGCCGGGAGGATCGCGCCGGCGCGCGAGCGCATGAAGCCAACCGCCTCCGGCGACAGGATGCGCTCGAGGTAAACGACCTGCCAGTGATCGAGAATCGCGATTTGCGTCGTCTCGCGCGTGCTGTCGCGGAGCGCTATCAGGTGCGGATGCGCGGTTTCCCGCAGATCGAGACCGCCGGCCACGATGTTGCCGAGCACGAAGCACTTGATGCCGGGTTGGTATTCGCCGTGAACCTTTGCCACGAACCCGGACTGCTCAAGCGTCGACAGAAGCCGGAACGCCGTCGCACGCGGGATGCCTGTCCGGGCGGCGAGCTCCGCCAGCGACATGCGGGGCTCGCGGAAGGAGAACGCGCTCAGTAGCTCCAGAGCGCGCGCCGCGGCATCGACCGTGTACCGCGCGGTCGAGACGACCGTGGAGGGCCGTTTCATTGGGTGAAATGCTATATCGTACCGTGAACTCAGCTGTCAAGGCGCTCCGCAGCTTTTCGCGTCCACGTGGCGACCTATCTCGCGAGGCAGCGCGCACTCAGCCTGCCGGCGCGTCGGGTGCTTGCAGGCGACCGCGACGCGGGTGAGGACGGCTTCGGCCATTGGGATGCATGGCGCCTGGTTTGCACTGCGTGGAGGCGTACCCGCTATTCACCAGGAGGATCGGCATGTTCTCGTTGACGGTCATCGACCACGTCCGTCTCGATTCCGAACATGTGGCGCAGAATTACACGATTCACGCGCGAGCAGCCGACCGGTTTGCCCGCCTGGCGTTTGGTGTCCGGATGGTGATGGCGCTCCTGCTCGCCGTCGCAACGGCAGCCTGTATCCTGGATCTGCTGCTGACCGGGCGCGTCTACCAGATCACGGCGGCCATCGCGACGTCCGCCGCGGCACTCGGATTCGCCCTCTACTCAGTCGTCGGCCTCGAAGGTCGTGTCATCGCCCATCGCGCGTTCGCCCACGAGCTGTGGCTGGTCTCGGAAAAATACCGATCGCTTCTCGCCGAATCCAACGACGGCCTGATTGATCCTCATGTCCTGCTGCAGCGCCGGGATCAGTTGATCGAGCGCGTGCACTCGATCTACGAGGGCGGCTTCACGGTCGATCAGCGCGCGTACGAAACGGCTCGCCTGGTGATCGACAATCCGGGCGCCCCTCCCTCACAGCCCGACACTCCCGGAGCTCCTCATCGCACGTCGGGCGAGCGAGCCGCGTAGCGAGCGCCAGCGTTCAACCGGCGGGGGGGCAGAGCGGAGCAGGCGAGGTTCTCGTCAGCGCGTGACGACGATCGTGACGTCTTCGTCGGCGACGAGCGCGCCATCGTCGGCGCGGCAGCGCAAGACGTAAGTTCCCGGTTCCTCGAAGGTGACGTTGACCCAGGTCATGCCGTCAGCGGGCAGCGGCGGAGCCGTCCAGAGCGGGGCCCAAGGAGAATTCGCGCCGGTTCGAGTGTCCTCCCACGCCTTTACCTGGGGAGGGTCAAAAGCCACCTTGCCTGCCCCACGGTAGACGAACCACGACACGTGCAGGCCGAGATTTTTCCCTACAGTGACCCGCGTCGGCGGCGACATCGCGGGGTTCCGCGGAGGCGCGGCCGGCCCGGTACTTTGCGCCGCCGCCCGCGCCAGCGCGGCCGCGACACGAGCCGGATCTCGCGGCTTCGGAATGCCGTCGTCCTTGACTTCGACACCGAGCGTGACCGGTTGCCCGATCTTGACGGTCTTGCTCTTGAGCTCGTCGATGCGAAGCGTCGGCGGCTTGTTCGCGCGCACCTCGGGACTGCTCGTGCCGGCGCCAAGCGCGCCCGTCTCCGATGCCTTGACGACGTCGTCGACGATGTAGTCTGGCCGGAGCGAAGCGTAAGCCTTCTCGGTTTTGCCGTGCGTCGTGAGCGTCCAGACGAGCTCGTCTTTCTGGGTGAATCCGGCCGGGACCTTGACGCGGAACACGAAGCGGTTGCGACGCGGCAGGAAATGGGTCGGCTGTCCCTGATCCTGATCGATCGACCCGGCGCCGCCCACGGTGACCGCGTTGTCCGGGCCGATCGGGACGTCGAGCTCCTCCTCCCAGTTGCGATTCATGTAGCCGAACAGGAAGTATCTCGTGCCGTCCGCCGCCTGTTCCCAGCCTTCGTAGGCGGGCGCGACATTCTGCCCCTTCGTGTACGTCAGCGACTGAGCGGCGGTGAACGCCGGGGCGACGAACAAGGCCAGGAACGCCGCCATGAACGCGGCGGCGGGCACCGAGGTCACTGCGGCGGCCCTGAGGGCTTCGCGGCCGGTGCCGCCGGGATCACCAAGCAGAGCGGGCACCCGATGACGACGTCGTTTTTGGTCAAATGGAGCCGCTCGCGCCGCCGGGCCATCTCCTCTTGAAACTGCTCATCGGTCAACGCGACCCGCATGCCCAGGTCGATGAACATGTTCGCGACCGAGCGATTCCCCGACCCCTGCCAATTGCGCGGGTCGGGCACGTTCTTGTTCGACGGCGAGTTGTCCATGAAGCCGACGATATGGAGGATGGTCCCCTTCGGCAGGAGCGGCGCCGAGTCGTCGGCGTAGTCGTACCCCCGCACCCAGTTGTGGTCGTAGCCCACGCAGTTGAGCGTCTGGATGGTGTATCCCCAGATCGCTTCCAGGCACATGCGGGCGCCGGGCGCATGCAGGTGCGGCTCGAACGAGATGATCTTCGTGTGCTGCTGCAGCACCGTGTACGCATGGAGCTGCTGATTGGCCTCCATCGCGCGGATGTCGATGTCGACGCCATTGCCCAGCCCGAACACCGCGCGCTTGTAGGTCGGTTGATACCCTTTCGGTTGGAGCTTGAAGCCAATCTCGAGGTGGGCCCGCGTATCGCGCCCGTTCGAGTGCAGGTGCACCGAATCGGACACGATGCTCGAGCCGGCTTTCAGGAGACGCGCCGACTTGGGATCGAAGAAATCGGGGTTCCGGCCCACCTCGTGGACGGGCCAGTTCACCGCCTCTTCGTCCGTAAAAATCGCGAGCGGATCCGGCGTCTGGTCGCTCTTCGTCGGATCGAGCACCTGGGTTCGCCAGATCATGTGGTGGAACACGAACCGGCCGCCCACCGTGGCGCGGCCGCTGCCGGCTTGCGCGTCGACGTCGTTGACTTCCTTGATCTCGAGCGCCGCGACATAGCGGTCTTCGGTCAAGCCCGTCGGAATGCTCGGAATCTCGCCCCACCAGTCGGGCGCGTCTCCCTTGACGAGAACCTCTTTGGTCTTGACGATCAAGTCCGGCGTGCCGATAGCCCAGACCGACCGATCGGCCCACTGCCGGGGGGGCGGCAGGTCGGCCGGGTTGCCGCGCGGCGCGCCCTGCTCGACCCATTGCGCGATCTTGGCAATTTCCTCGTCGCTCAACGAGGGATCGTTTTGAAACTGCTGGATCCCGATGTTCTTCTCGACATACCACGGGGGCATCACGCCGGCGCGCGGACCGAGGCCGGTGCGCTGCTTGATCGCGCGCGCCCAGGGGCGGACATCCTCGTAGGTAACCAGGGCCATCGGCGCCACGCCGTCGGGCCGGTGACAGTTCTGGCAGCTCCGCTGCAGGATCGGTGCGATGTCCTTGGAAAACGTCACGTCCATGGAAGACGGCGCGGCCGGGTCGGCGATGGTCGACGTTGGAGACACGATCCCGACGGCAACTGGCAGAGCGAGCGCCAGGCCAACCGTAATCTTCCAGCTGAGTGAGTGTTCCAGTCGCATCCAATACCTCCGTCCCCCCGATGCGTCCGCGACGCACGAGCTGCGCGTCCAGGGAAGATTGTACGCTAGAAACGGCGTTCCCAACCCGCGTGGCCTGCTCCGCCGTCTCATAGGCATGACCCGCGTGGACCCGCGTCCGCACGACGGATTGAGAAATCGCGGCGGAACTGTGATGCCGGGGTGAAACAATCGTGAAAGCCGTCGGGAACTGTAGATCTCCCATGCCATCGATGGAATCCTTTAGATCGACATGACACGCGCCGCGTTCGTCGGGGGATGCGTGGCGACATCGGTTTTTGCGGCCGTCGCGGCCGCGCAAGTGTCGCTGCCATCTTCCACTCAACCGGCAGATCGATGTCGGATAACGGGGCGCGTCACGAGCGGCAATATGCCGCTGCCCGGCGTTTCTATCGTCGTCCGAACAGGCGAGGCGATCAGGGCGTCGACCTCGACCGACGTCGACGGCACGTTCGTGATCCTCTTTGCCAAGAGCGGAACCTATCATCTGTCCGCCGACCTCACAGGATTTGTTGGCGCCGGCCGCGATCTCGCCCTGGGCACGCCGCCATGCGACCAGACTGCCGACTTCCAGTTGACGCTGGCATCGCGACAAGCAGTGGCGGCGGCGATACCCGGCGGCGAAGCTGCGCGCGCGCCCCGCGCAGAGAAGCCCGCGCCCGGCTCCGAAACGCCCGCCGCGTCTGCGCCCTCGGCACCTGAGACCGCCGGTTCGACGCGCGCGTCAGGGGCCGGCCGCGGCCGGAGCCAGAGCGGACCGGGCGGGCAGACGGGCCAGCCCGGTCAACGATTCCAGCGCCTCGCCGTCCAAGCGGACGCTGGCGCAGCTGCTGCGCTCGACGCCTCGCCCACGCCCGAGAATGATGATGTCGCACGACTCCTGCCGGCGGGTTTTTCGGTCCAGAACGCCCAGTCCGAGGCGATCGCGATCACGGCGAGCGGCGATGCAACCAGTGTCGATCGCGGCATGATGAACGGCCGCCTCCAGGCCATCAGCGCCGGTCAATTCGATCCTGCGACCGGTCAGTTCGCGCCGGGATTCGGCCCCGGGTTTGGCGGGGACGGGGGCGGGGGCGGCGGTTTCGGCGGCCGCGGTGGAGTGGGTTCGCAGGGTCCGGGCGGGCCCTTCGGACCAGGAGGTCCCGACGGGCGCGGTGTTTTCATCCTCGGCGGACGCGGGGGACGCGGACAGCGGCCGTATCAGGGTTCAGCCACGTATACCTTCGGCGGCTCTGCGCTGAACAGCCCGCCGTACCAACTGAACGCGAATGCGCCGACAGGCCAACCCCAGTATGCGCAGAACAACTTCGGCGCGACCTTCGGCGGGCCCGTGAAGATTCCGGGACTCTATGAGAACGCGAACCGCCGCACGACGTTCCAAGTCAATTACACCGGCACCGAATCGAACACCCTTTTCGATCAGTACGCAACCGTGCCGACCGACGCCATGCGGTCCGGCGATTTTTCGGCCAGCCCTATCCAACTGATCGATCCGTCCACCAAGCAACCGTTCACCGGCAACCAGATCCCTGCGAGCCGGATTGATCCAAGTGCGGCGGCGCTCTTGCCGTACATTCCCTCCCCCAACCTCCCTGGGACGCAGCAGAACTACCACACGTCGACGACCGCGCACACGTCGTCCGAGGCCATCAGCCTGCGGGTGATCCAGAATCTGTCTCCGACGGTCTCACCCCCCGGCGAAGGCGGACGAGGTTCCGGCGGCGGGGCGGGAGGCCGCGGTCCCGGCGGAGGCTTTGGCGGCGGTTTCGGAGGTCAAGGTCCCGGTGGCGGCCGCTTCGGCGGTCCTGGCGGCGGACGGGGGACGAACATCGTGTTGTTAGGTTAGCTCCAGTACCCGCGAACCGAGAGCCAGTCGCTCAATGTGTTCCCGGACCTGAGCGGCAACACGGTGAACACGAGCATCGGGGCGCCCATCTCTCTCAACATCATCCGGGGCCGCTCGATTCACCTGTTCAATGTCAACGCCGCGCACTCCAGCGTCGGCACCACCAACGCGTTCACGAACACGCAGAATGTCGCGGGCCTGGCCGGCATCCAGTACCCGAGCGCAGCGTCGACCGATCCGTTCAATTGGGGCGTTCCCAACCTCTCCTTCTCCGGATTCACCGGGGTGCGAGGCGCGTCGGCCACGGAGCGAAGCGACAACCGTCTCACAACGAGCTATACATGGCTGCATCCAACCGCGCACCATCGACTCAGACTCGGCGGTGATTTCCGAGTCGACTCCGTTGACAGCCAAATCAACTCCAACGCCCGCGGCACGTTCACGTTCACCGGGTACTACTCGTCGGGCGGCAACACGCGGCTCGGCGCGACGGGGGCCGACTTCGCCGACTTCCTGCTGGGATTGCCACAGCAGGCGTCGCTGCAAGTGGGAGGCGTGACCCATCTGCGCCAACGCGCCTTTGACGCGTACATCGAGGACAACTGGCAGAAAAGCGCGAAGCTGACGTTCAATCTCGGGCTCAGGTACGAGCTGGCCAAACCGTACGTCGAGGTCGACGGACATTTGGCCAACCTCGACGTCAACTCCGATCTCACAGCGGTGACGCCCGTGCTTCCCGGCGGGATCGGCCCCTACACCGGCGCGTTCCCCGCGGGGCTCTTGAATACGGACGCGAACAACCTCGGCCCGCGGCTCGGCGTCGCGTATCGCCTGCAGCCCACGACCATTCTTCGCGGCGGATACAGCATCACCTACAACAGCGGCTCGTACGCCTCGATCGCGAGGCAGCTTGCCGGTCAGCCACCGTGGGCCGACACCACGACGGTCACGGGCATCGAAAGCGCGCCGCTCACCCTCGCCGAAGGTCTGCTCGCACCCACGCCGGCCACGACGAACAATTGGGGCGTGGACAAGGATTACGCGCTCGGCATGATCCAGACGTGGAACGCCACGCTCACCCATAACTTCACCCAGAATTGGGTGGTCCAGGCCGGTTACACGGGGATCAAGGGCACCGATCTGGACATCCTTCGCGCGCCGGATCTCGGCCCCGGCGGCGTCCCGATTTCGAGTGCACAACCGTTCATCTGGGAGTCGTCGGGCGGCCATTCACTCATGAACGCCGGCAGCCTCCAGCTCCAGCGCCGGCTGGCGAACGGCTTCAGCGGCGCGATCTCGTACACACTCGCGCGAGCGATGGACAACGCCTCGTCGCTCGGAGCCGGGGGACCTGTGGTCGCCCAGAACGACAAGAATCTCGACGCGGAATACGCGCGGTCGAACTTCGATCGTCGCCACCAGATCTCCGGGAACGTGTATGTCGAGCTGCCTTGGGGCCCCAATCGCCGATGGTTGAAAAACGGCGGTCTCGCCGCAGCCCTCTTCGGCGAATGGTCCGCGCAGTTCACGCTCACGCTCCAATCAGGCGTACCGCTGACGGCGCGCGTCCTGGGGGCGGCAAGCGACCTCCTGCGCGGCGTCAACGGCTCGTTGCGCGCGGACTACAACGGCGCGCCGATTGCTCTGACCGATCCAAACGTGGACGAGTACTTCAATACGACCGCCTTTTCCGTCCCTCTGCCGGGCGAGTACGGCAACTCCGCCAGAAACATCATCACGGGCCCAGGCACGCATCAACTGAACGGTCTGTTCCAACGCGACATCCGGCTTGGCCTCAGCCGCGCGCTCACGCTCCAGGTGAACGCCCTCAACCTCCTCAATACGGTCCAGTGGGCCGCGGTCGACACGAACGTCAACTCGCACACCTTCGGCCAGGTCATCTCCGCTCGACCCATGCGGACGATCACTCTCACCGCGCGTCTAAGGTTCTGACATGCGATCGCGATCCATGTCCGCCGTCGTCTTCACGTTTGCGGCCGCTGCGATTCTGGCACGCGCCCACGCGACTCTCGTGGGGGCCCGCGCGACCTTTGGCGGCCAGGCCGCCGCGCCTCGCCAACCGACGCCGACATTTCGGATCGGCGTCAACCTCGTCCTCGTCGATGTGGTCGTCCGCGACCGCACCGGCGCCGTCGTCAAAGGGCTGGCTGCCGATGATTTCGAGCTCCTCGAGGACGGCACGCGCCAGCAAATCCTGACGTTTGCGTTCGAGGACATCAGGGCGGACGCCGCGCTGATCGACCGCGCCACGACGCTGACGGCGGCCGTCGCCCGGCGCTCCCGGCCGCAGACGGGGAGCGCGGCAGGTGCGGCCGCGCCCACGACGCCGGCGAGCGCGCCGGCAGCCACGTCGCCTGCAGCCGCGCCGCCGGTAACGTCCACTGTGGCGCCCGCGACGCCAGCCACGCCGGGGCCAGCCGACGACGTTCCATCGCATCCGCTGACCTCTGAAGAAGTCGCGGGCCACCGCCTGCTGACCCTCGTGTTCGATACCAGCTCCATGCAGCCCGACGACGTGCAGAAGGCGATCGATGGCGCGCTGAAATGGGTGGACGAGCAGATGTCCCCCGCCGACCTGGTGGCCGTGACCGCGATCAACTCGAGCCTGCAGGTACTGACCGACTTCACCGGCAGCAAGGAGCGGGTGCGCACCGTGCTCGGCCGGCTTTCGGCAAGCGACGGCACGGCCTTCTCCGCCGTCGACGCGAGTACGGCGGCCACCGACGATGCGGCGCAGTCCGCGACGGATGATTCGACGGCTGTCGATCAGAGCGCCCAGGAGCTCGACACGTTCAACAACGACGTCCGGTTGCGCGCGCTGAGGACGCTTGCCGAAGCCCTGAGACCCATCCAGCAGAAGAAGGCGATCATCTATTTCAGCTCGGGGATGCAGCGAAGCGGTACGGACAATCAGGTCGAGCTGCGCGCGGCCGTCAACGCCGCGCTCCGCGCGAACGTCGCCATCTATCCCGTCGACGCACGCGGCCTCCAGGCCGTCGTGCCGGGCGGGAGCGCGCGCCAGCGCAGCGCGGGCGGTTTGAGCGCGTTCACCGGAAGCGCCGTCGCGGGGCAATTCACCCAGCTCGCGGCGCAGCAGGAAACGCTGACCTCGCTCGCCTCGGACACGGGCGGCACCGCGTTCACGGATACGAACGATTTCGGAGAAGCGTTCTCGAAAGTGGAGCGCGACATCTCGTCGTATTACATTCTGGGCTTCTCCAGCACGAATCCGAACAAGGACGGCCGGTTTCGGCGCATCACCGTGCGTGTCAAGAACCGCGCGAACGTCAAGGTCGAAGCCAAGGAAGGGTACTATGCCGACCGCGACTTCGCTCACACGGCAAGGGGCGACCGTGAGGTGTTGCTGCAGGAGCAGCTCGCCACGCCGATTCCGGCGACCGATGTTCCGCTCTTCGTGAGTGCCGGCTGGTTCCGGCTCGCCGTCGACAAGTACTACGTCCCGATCTCGCTGGCGGTGCCCGGCTCCGCCGTCCCGCCGTCAAAAGACAAAATCACGCTCGATGTGGCTGGATTCATCCGCGACGAGCGCGGCTTTCCCGTCGGTCGGATTCGCGACACGCTCACCGTGCCCCCCGCGAGCGCTGATGCCCTGGCGGCCAAGCAGGTGCTGTATCAGACCGGCGTCACGCTGCCGCCAGGCCGTTTCTCGGTGAAGATCGTCGTTCGCGAGAACGCGGGCGGCCAGATGGGCACGTTTGAAGCCGCGGTGACCGTTCCCGAATTGAAGCGGGCGCCGGTCAAGGTCAGCTCGCTCGTCCTGGGGACTCAACTCCAGAGCGTCACGCCCCGGAAGTCTGCGAGCCCGCTCGTTCGCGATGGCGTCGAGCTCGTCCCGAACCTGACGCACATCGTCGGCCGCGATCAACAGCTGTACTTCTATTACGAGGTGTACGATCCCGCGGTCGAGAACGGCGTGCCCGAGCTTCGAACGAGCTTGTCGTTCTATCGGGGCAGGGTGAAGGTGTTCGAGACGCCGGTTGTGGAGCGGACGACCGTGGATGCCGCAGATCGACATGCTGCAGTATTTCAGTTCGAGCTGCCGGCTGGGAGCCTGAAGCCCGGCCTCTACACCTGCCAGGTGAACATCATCGACGCCGTATCGGGCCGATTCGCCTTTCCCAGACTGCTGATGTACGTCCGCTGACGATACCGACGTCTGTCGCTCT
>Ga0182032_10001299_pt1 | contig 11078 bp, 8 predicted proteins | sample tim00Cox00000000_FD_125970 | JGI IMG/M metagenome (GOLD analysis project Ga0182032, IMG submission 125970) | Lab enrichment of tropical soil microbial communities from Luquillo Experimental Forest, Puerto Rico - timezero.00C.oxic.00.000.000 | ecosystem: Environmental > Terrestrial > Soil >... | reverse complement strand
GTATGACCGTCGCCACCCCAAACCAGGTCAATCTGCAGGTGCGGATCGCCGAGGTGCAAGTTAACAAATTGAACGATATCGGGGTCAATTGGCAGAAGATCGGGTCGGAACTGAGTTTCATGACCAACAACCCCGTGACAATTATGGGTGAACTCACAAACACCCTCCGTGTCGGGCATCTTGGCGGGGAAGCGGTGAGGGCCACGATCGACGCCCTCACGCAGGAGGGATTCATTACCGACTTGGCCGAGCCGAACCTGACGGCGATGTCCGGTCAGACCGCGAGCTTCCTCGCCGGCGGCGAATTCCCGGTGCCGATAAACGGATCCTCGGCCGCCACCGGGGGTTTCCCGACGATCACGGTCGAATTCAAGAGCTTCGGGGTCAGCCTCGCCTTCACCCCGACGGTCATCGACGCGCAGCACCTCAACCTTCGCGTCCGGCCTGAGGTCAGCCAGCTGTCTACCGTCGGCGCGGTGTCGGTGCCGCTGACGGCGACGGCCAGCGTCACGATCCCCGCCCTGACCGTGCGCCGTGCCGAAACCTCGATCGAGCTCGGCAGCGGCGAAACTTTCGCTCTGGCCGGGCTGCTGCAGCAAACCTCCCAGCAGCTTGTCTCCAAGGTTCCGTGGATCGGCGACGTCCCGGTCCTCGGCGCGCTGTTTCGCTCGGACCGCTTTCAGCGTGGCGAGACCGACCTTGTCGTCATCGTCACCCCCTATCTCGTGCAGCCGTCGCAGACGCGCCTTGCCGCGCCGACCGACGGCTTGCGCTTTCCGAATGATGCGCAGCGGGTGCTCCTCAGCAACAAATTCCGCCAGGGGCCGCCCGGACCCGGGCCGGGCCCGCTCAATGCCGGCGGCCGAGGTCTGATCGGGCCTGGCGGCTTCCGGCTCGATTGAGGAGGAACGTCATGAAGAACCATCTGCACCTCGTCGTTCTGCCGCTGACGCTCGGGCTCGCGGCGTGCGCCGCCGAATACAGCAAGAGCGAGGCCCCAAACACATTGCGGGTCGACGGCGCCGAGAGCCGGCGCGAGCTCGCTTTCGCGGCCGGGTCTGCCCACCTGACCCCGAGCGAACTTCGCAAAATCGACGGGTGGGTGCTCAGCGGCACCATCCGACCGGCCGATCGCGTCGCGGTCGCGGCCGCCGGCCCGCCGGGTCTTGCCGCGCAGCGCGCCGCCGCGATCTCGGCCGAGCTGTTGCGCTACGGCATCGTTACTCAAACACTGGCCCTCGACGCGGTGCCAGCCAATCGCGCGGTTGTCTCCGTTGGCCGCTACGCCGTGACCCTGCCGACCTGTCCGAATTGGAGCGAGTCGCTGAGTTACGACTTCACCAACGCATTCACCAGCAATTACGGCTGCGCCAATGCGACCAATCTCGGCCTGATGGTTGCGAGCCCGGCCGATCTAGCGAGCGGTCGCCCGTTCAGCGGGGCTGACGCCCAGCCCGCTGCCGCCGCCGTCCAGCGCTACCTGACCGACCGGGTCAAGCCGCCGCCGGCGCCGACGGCCCAGCCGTTCGGCGGTGGCGGCGGTGGCGGTGGCGACTCAGGTGGCGGCGGAGCAGCTGGTGGCGGGGCGGTCGCGGGAGGTCCGTGATCCCAAGCCGTCGTGCGAGCCGACCGAGACTGGCCAGCGCGCCGTCGGGGTTGAGATAATTCCAAAAGCGGTCAATATTCCCGCACGCTGACTGTACCGGCGGCGGGCAGAAACCAACGCCACCGCCGCTGGAGCCGACCTGGGTAGATTGCCGAGCCTCGATACGGCGCAGAACGCTGAGCGTTGGGCGTTCCCGAGGCGTCGATTAGACGTCAGCGTCAGGCCGTACAAGTTTTAGTGTCGGGTATTCCGAGCAACCCACGCGCCTTGTCGCCAAACATTCGACTGCGGTCAGCATGATTAAAGTATTTTTAAGAAATACTGCGCCAGGATACGCTTTCACTCAGCTGGTAGCAGGCAATGCGCGCACGCACTCTGGTCCTTTTCCTCGTCGCCCTCACTCTCGCCGGCGGCACCGCCATGTTGGTTCGATCCTTCCTCGCGCAGAAGAATACCGCCGAGGCCCAGGCGCTTGCCCGGCCCGCGGCGCCGCAAAAGTTCGTGCTCGTAGCCAAGGGTCCGATCACCCGCGGACAGATTCTAAAGCCTCAGGATTTCTCCTGGCAGGTCTGGCCCGAAGGCGGGATTGATAAGAACTATATCCTGAACGGGACCGGGGCCGGGACCCGGACCCCGGAGAGCTTTGCCGGGTGGGTTGCGCGCGATCCGATCGCGGCGGGCGAGCCGATCAACGACGCCAAGATCGTCTCACCGGGCAGCCGCGGCTTCCTTGCAGCGGTGCTCCGTCCTGGCATGCGCGCCATATCCGTGCCAGTCACCGCCACCTCCGGCATTTCGGGCTTTGTCTTTCCCGGCGACCAAGTCGACATCCTGATTACCCACCGGCTAACAGGCCATGGAGACGGCTCGCATGATGCTGCAGAGACAGTATTGCAGGACGTGCGCGTGATCGGGATTGACCAGAAGCTGGACAGCAAGACCGGCGAAGCCCTAGTCGCTCATACCGCGACACTCGAGGTGACGCCGAAGCAGAGCGAGATGATCGCGGTTGCGGCTGAGATCGGCAAGCTGTCGCTCACCCTTCGCAGCCTTGCCTCCAACCAGAGCGAAAAATCACCCACGGATGCCCTCACTGAGGACGCGCAGCAGCAGGGTACGTTCACCCTCGACAGCGAAGTCAGCCAGCTGCTGCCTAAGCCCGGAGCCGCCGCCGAGGGTGTCACCGTATTGCGCGGCGGCACCGGAAAGGCCGGTTAATTAGGCGGTCAGGCTGACTACCGCGGATCACAGGCACTTGATCCAGGACGTGGTCGCATCGCTTCAAGACGTCGAGGCAATGCGGGCAACACTGCGATGCGGCCCCACATCGCTGGACTGCGATGTCGCGCGACAGGACATCGAGTGTCCTGACCCCCAGATCCGCTGCATAGCTCGCAGCGCCTGTGATTGCGATGACCACCGGATACGCGCCTGCTTCTGAGGATGGCGTTCGAGGGGGAAGTACGCGGAGATGCACCGCAACGGCATCCCGGCGGTCGAATTCGCCAACCCGCGACCCGATCGATTTTCTTTCGGGGTGGAAACCCGCCGTTGCTCGGATCAGTTTGTCAGCGACGACCATTCCGGACTCAAGGCTACGCGCGAGGTCTTGCTGCAGGCGCGCCGGTAAATCTGCTACATACACTTCCTGCGCAACGCCCTCGCTTCGGTCAATGCGGATCCTGTTTGGCGCGGTCGGGCGGTCGCGCTGCTACTAACCCACTGAGAGCCAACGAGCGGCGCAACAACCCTCCTAGAGCTTGCCGGCGACCGTGCTAAAAGTATTGGTCAGGCTGAAAGCGAGCAACAGTGAGCATGGCGGCGAATGCAGGCTCACCCTGCGGGGCCAAGCTGCTCGACCTGACAATGCGTCAGCTGCCGCGGCTGCAGGGCGACGTTGGAGAGCTGTCGTCTCGATAAACTGGAGGCAGCAGAGCGGATGAGCCGACGGCCTGGCCTGCGGGTCGCGTCTGCGGCCAGAAGGCCCACAGTCATCCTCGTGGACGCCGCCGCCACCAGTACCATCTGACCGACGATGACCCCAGCTCCAGGGTACCTCTAGTAGTGCGCGTCGGGCGACTTGTTGATCGCGCGGATCGATGAGGCCGAAAAGTTGTGCCCGGACGATGCCTCGGTCACCACCCCGCCTTCGCGGGTTTCGGCGGGGCGAGCTCTTAATGCTCGCCAGCGCCACACTGCAACACTGGCGTGGTCGGCCACATATTTCCAGCCGGGATCTCAGTTACATTAAATAGTCGGGACGGTGACCTGGTTGCTCAGGGTGATGGGCCCAAAGGGCAACAAAATTGGGTCTATAAAGTTGAACGTGTAGGTGGCTTGGATCGTCAAAGTCGACGTGGCTGCGCTGGAGGTAACGTTGACACCAGTACCGCCATAATCCGCCAAATAGGCATTTGCCTTGGCGACGGCACAGTTTGCGAGCGACACGGTTGCGACATTGGGACAGCTTGCCGAGGTGAGCAAGCTCGGGGAGGCGCCGTAGACCATCGCATAGCGGCCGGCCTCCTCAACGGCGAGCAGCATCGTGTGGCCCATCCAGAGGGCGCGTCCAAACTCGACGCTGCCGATCAGGAACAGCGGCAGAACCAGCAGGACGACAGCGGCCTCGATCGCCGCCGAACCTTCCTCCTTGCCGCGCCTGAGTGGTCTGCTCAGTCTCACTGGATGCGCAACTCCGTGCTTGCGGTCAGCGACGTTGGAATTCCTGGCCAGGGCAAGATCGGGTTGAAGGTCTGGCTAGCGGTGACCGTGACCAACACGCGGTTGGGGGTCTTCCCGGCTCCGACACAAGTCGTGCCGCAAGTGATCGAGGTTCCGTCATCGCATTCGCAGCTCGCCGAAGGACTGCTGGGAAATGTTATCGGCGGGCTAAAGTTCCCCGAGCTCGTCATGGCGGTCTCGATGCCGCTGATGCAACTTGTACCCGTAACGTCCGCCTGGCATGTCGCATTATTCCTCGCATATTCGGCGCCGACGCGCGTCGCTCCTTCAAGTGCGGCGGTCTGTGCAGCCATCATGCCGAAATCGGCGATCCCCAACACGACTGTGACAAGGATTGGTGCCGCGAGGGCAAATTCGACGAGGGCGGTTCCGTCGCGGCCAAAAAAGCCTCGGGCGGTTCGCCGGATGGGCAGTTGCGCGTGCTGTTGTTTCCGTTTCATCAGTGACCTCAGCTGGCGAGAGCGACGTTCTGGTACTGTGGCAGCGGGAAGCTGTTCGGGCATCCTCCCGTCGCGAGGCTCGAATTTCCTTGCATCGTTAGTTGGTTTGCGACCACGAGCAGGCAGCTGTTCGTGACGCTCGGGTTCCCTTGGAAAGTCAAATTCGAGTGCGGTGTGTATACCAGGCCATTCAGGGTCTGCCCGGGTGTCCCCTGGAATTGGGCGGTGGTCGTATAAGTGGCGCCGGACACCGTATCCTGCACCATCAGCAAGCCGGCATAGGTTCCCGAAGTGGGTGCGCTCAGATTGTCGATCGTCGGATTGCTCTGCATCGTCGGGGCGCCGATTTTGTTCGCAGGCCCGGCCGTGAAGATGATCGTGACCCCTGCGCCGGTGCTGGTGTTGCAGGTCGTGCACTCCAGGACTCCATTCGAATCAAGGGTCAGATCGCCGTCGGTGATCCAAATGACGCCGTTCGATACAGTGGCCGTGGCCGCGGCGGCCCTCGCCGGCGAGCCTCCATTGAACGTGATGGTAGGTGCTGATGTATAGCCCGATCCCGGACTGGTGAGCGTGATGGCCGATACTGTTTTGCCGTTCCCGCTCATGGTTACTGTAGCCGTCGCTCCCGATCCGCCGCCTCCGCTAAAGCTTACTGCAGGTGTCGACGAGTAATTGTTTCCATTGTCCGTTATCGTAATGGCCCCAATTCCGCCGCTGGGGACCAGGTCGACGGTCGCTTTTTTGATCGACAACCCGCCACAGAACCGCACACCTCCAGCCTCCGTGGTGCCCGAGTTTTGAGCGGGGGATGTCAGGCAAGGGGGCGTCGTCGCCGCCGGCATATTGCAGGTCAGAAAAGCGTGGCTGAGGTAGCCGGCCGTGGTTTGGCAGGAGTTGGTGAAATAGGTGGTGCCCGACGACGCGGCGTAAGGGTCGCTGAATTGTTGGCTCGGTACCCCCGTCAAGATGCCCGCGCTCATATTCGACGGTGGATTGGTCGGATTGACGGTGGTGCAGCCGGTGCCGTAAGACACCTGGCCGGCGGTGACCAAATATTTCGCCGTTATATCGCCGCCTGCATCGTGATCATTGATCGCGCAATTATCGGTCGACGCCGCCATCACCGAACAGTCGGGAGCGCTGAGCGTGGACGAACCACTGACCTCGACGTCTTCACCGGTGGTGCTTAAGGTCAGGATACAGCCGGGCGCGGCAGGAAAAACGCGAGCGACGGCCTTGGTCTCGATCGTGACACTGGGCAGGAACAGCCCGGCGAGCAAAGTTGGCTGAGGTTTGTCCAGTGTGACCTTGACGGCGTTGGTGACGATCGAGTCGCTATAGGGGTAGGTGACCACCGGAGTGTTTCCGGTGTAACCATTCTGTGTCGCGGCCCTGGTAGCCGCCGGAGTGAGGTTAGTAGTCACACTCGTGTTTCCTGCCAGGATCTCATAGGCGGCAGAGAGCGCGGCGGCGTCGGCGGCGGACTGGTTCTGCCGCTTGATCGAGTACCACAATCCGGTTTCGACACCGAGCCCGGCAAAGCCGACCAAGATCGTAAGGCTCAGCGCCACCATTATCGCGCCGATGCCGCGCTCGTCTCGCCAAAACCGTTCAGTAGCGCTTCGCAGCCAGCGCTCAAAGTCACTCCGCATGACTTCCCTCCGTCCCGCGCCTATCTTTGATTTGCCGTGAACTGATTGTTAAACGGAATTTGTTAATCCCGGATTAACATCTCCGCGGCGATGCGTCGCTGACGCTGGGCCCCATCCGATGTCCGCGCGGTTTCCTGACCTTGAGCCCTGTCGTTGGCGCCGAGCGGTAGAGCTGCAGAAAATCAGGTCTCGGGCAGCGGTCACTTGAAAACTGACTGCGCAATCTGGATCACTCGAGTTCCAGACGGATACCTTTTGCTTTAATTCGTTTTCGCATAATGCTCCGGATGCCGGTCACTCTAGCCCGGATGTCATTTTTTGCTGCGAGTCGTTCCAGCGGCATTGCTGCTGAGGGATTTGTGCTGACAGCGTGTCCGTTCGTTCGAAGCCGCGCAACCGAAGCCCGCCAAAAGGGCACGCATATGACCGCGCCGGATCTTTTGACCTTGAGGTCGCGCCCGCGTTCCAAGGCGGAATACTCGCCATGAATTCCAATTGCCTCCACTAAAGATTACCCGCATTAGAGCAATCTTTTACGATCGGTAAACATTGCGAAGGTTATAGCAACCTCGGACCGAGAAATATGACCAGCCCTTGGCATCTTTGGTCTACGGCAAACCGGTCGAATCGAGGGATTGATGTCTATCCCTGGTGCTGGCTCAGGCGTAAAGCGACACGGTAAGCGAACGACAGGAATGCGCCAAATCGCCGCCACCGCATCGATTGCAACAGCAGTAATCGCGATCGCGATTACTCCTCCGGCTTTCGCGCGAGTCAACACTGGAGGTGATGGGAGTGCCAGCGGATCTAATTCCGACGCGTCGCACCAATCAAGTTACAGCGCTTCAAGGGTAGCGAGGAACGTTTCCGGCGCGCCTCGCCCCAGCGGCGCAGGCTCGGCACGGGAGTTCAGCAGCTCCGGGGGAAAGGAGAGCTGGCATCGCGGTGGCACGCCCCCTGGCTTGACCGGACACGGCGAGGAGCAAGGCTGTGCGGAAAGAAGCCGCCCGGGTTAAGCCATGGCGATCATGATTCGCAGTGGCGCGATCGAAAATTCGATCGACGTGCCGAGAGGGGCGACCACGAGCACGCCCAGTTCGACACGAGCCAGTTCGAGCCGCGGTGAGGTCGTGACTTGGATTAGCTCGCGGGCTTCAGTAATGCGGATGTCGCATTTCGGCGCCACTTCCTGTAAGCAAACCGCGAGCCACCGGCTATGTACGCATCGGAACTGAGAACCTGCGGGCTAGGCGCAGTTGTTGCCGTGCTCCTCGGCGGGGGCGTCGGCTTTGGTTGGCATTTCTTCGCTGACAGTGTAAGGGCAGAGGCCGCGGCGATAACCCCACTCGCGCAGCAGGATGCCCCCAATCCTCCAATGGCTTGCCCTCCTCCTCCGCGAGAGGGGCCAGTTCGCGACGCGACCCTGCCGCCCGTTTTATCTCGCCCCAACAACCAGCCCGACACAACCCAGGCAAGCAGCTTACGGTTCGTTCATTCCCCACGCACGGGTCGCGCCCGACAGGTGCCGCGTTCGGACCGGGCTGATGGTGGCTAGAGGACGACCTTCTTATCGACGGAACCCTTCTTTCTAGTGCTGGCTGACATGCCGCCAAGTCAGCCCGGCGCGAGGTTTGCCGGATCGCGCTCAGGCCGACAGTACTTGAAAGAACAGCTGAGACGGGAAAGGCGATGGCGCGAACGATCGCTTTCCACGGTGGCCCGGAATGGCGGCATTGGCCCGACCCCCGATACGGCGAGGCGTTTCTCGGAGGCAGCCCCTCTTTTGTCGCGGACGGTCACACCAATCACGACGCCCGCATCGCCTTGTCTCCACCGCTCAACCGGAGTAACCCACGATGTCGCGTCGAGGCTGCGGCGACACCCGCAGCAACAAAGTTCGTATCGAGACCCAAATGCCGCTTAAGGAATACAAACTCGGACAAGCGTTTTCCGGCGTAATTGGGCGAACCTTTGATGTGTCGCAGCCGGCATGGCCTATGCCGAACCGCGCGCGTGATGGTGCGCCAAACGTATTGTTTATTATTTTGGACGACACCGGCTTCGGACACTCGGTTGCTACGGTAGTCCCGTCAATACACCTAATTTGAACGCGCTCGCCGCTGACGGGCTGCTCTACAATAATATGCACACGACTGCACTGTGCTCGCCGTCGCGCTCCTGTTTTCTAACGGGACGCAATCATCACTCGAACGGCATGTCCTGCATCACCGAAGGTTCCACCGGGTACCCGGGTGGCAACGGTAATATCCCCTTCGAGAATGGGATGCTATCGGAGATCCTGTTGCAGAATGGTTACAACACCTATGCGATCGGCAAATGGCATCTGACGCCGGCCGAACAGACCTCTGCGGCCGGCCCTTACGACCGCTGGCCGTTAGGCCGTGGCTTTGAGCGTTATTACGGGTTTCTTGGTGGAGATACGCACCAATACTACCCGGAACTTGTCCGTGACAACAGCCAGACCGAGCCGGAAAAGACGCCGGAGGAGGGCTACCACCTGACGCCCGATCTCGTCAGCAAGGCCAAGGCAATGATCGCCGATGCCAAGCAAGTTGCGCCCAACAAGCCGTTCTTTATGTATTTTTGTACCGGCGCCATGCATGCGCCGCATCATGTTCCAAAGGAATGGGCCGACAAATACAAGGGCAAGTTTGACGCCGGTTGGGATGCCTATCGCGAGCAGGTGTTTGCAAAGCAAAAGGAAATTGGCATCCTGCCGGCAAATACAAACTTGTCGCACCATGACCCTGACGTGCAGGACTGGAACAAGCTGTCGGCGGACGAGCGGCGGCTCTATGCACGAATGATGGAGGTATTCGCCGGCTATCTCGAGCATACCGACCACTATATCGGCGAGCTAATCGCTTTTCTCAAGGAGATGGGCGAGTACGACAATACCTTGATCATGGTGGTCTCGGACAATGGCGCGAGCGCCGAAGGCGGCCCCAACGGCTCGGTAAATGAAGGCAAATTCTTTAACAATGTGCCGGACGACCTGCAGCAGAACTTGGCTGCAATAGACGATCTGGGCGGACCGAAGTACTTCAATCATTATCCGTGGGGCTGGACGCACGCCGGCAACACGCCGTTCCGTCGCTGGAAGCGCGAAACCTACCGCGGCGGCACCTCCGATCCGTTCATAATCATTTGGCCAAAGGGCATCAAGGCCAAGGGCGAGATTCGTACACAATATTGCCATGCGATCGATTTGGTTCCGACCGTGCTGGATGCGCTCGGTATCGAACCCCCCGCGCAAATCCGCGGCGTCACCCAGTCGCCATTGGAAGGCTTTAGCTTGAAGTCATCATTCGACAACGCTGATGCGCCGTCGTTGCATGTCACGCAGTACTTCGAGATGTTTGGTCATCGCTCCCTTTACCACGACGGATGGCGGGCCGTGTGCCCATGGCCCGGTCCCTCGTTTGCCGAGTCGGGTCTGACCTTCGGGGCGCCAATCGATTACGACAAGCTTATTGAGCTCGATGCCAAGGGGTGGGAGCTCTACAATCTCAAAGAAGATTTTGCAGAAACCAACAATCTCGCGGAGACGGAGCGCGATAGGCTGATTGCGATGATCGGCATGTGGTACGTCGAGGCCGGCAAGTATAAGGTAATGCCAATCGATAGCCGAGGTGTGCAGCGCCTCGCCCAAGAGCGGCCGCAGATCGCGGTCGATCGCAAGCAGTACATTTATTATCCCGGCACTCAAAGCGTACCCAGTAACGCGGCTCCTCGCTTGGTCAATGTGCCGCATTGGGTGTCGGTCCACGCCAACGTACCCAAGGGTGGGGCGGACGGTGTGCTGTTCTCGATGGGCGGCGTCGATGGCGGCTTTGTCTTTTACGTGCAGGACGGGAAGCTCACCTATGGTTACAATTATGTCGCCGACCAGCGCTTCAAGGTGCAGTCCGACAGGCCTCTTCCCGAAGGCGATCACATCTTCAGTTTTGAGTTCAGGCCGACAGGTGCGGCGGACGTTTCCAAGGGCAGGGGCGTGCCGGCGACCATCACCCTGTTTGTCGATGGCGCGCCGGTTGGTCATGGCGATTTACCGGTGACTATTCCGCTACGCTGGGCTTGGCGGCAGGTGTCTGCGTCGGCGCCGACGCCGGCTCGCCGGTGATGACCGACTACAAGGCGCCAGTTCCGTTCGCCGGTACTGTGAAAAAGGGGCTGGTGGATATCGCCGGCGACTCTGTCGAAGACAAGGCAGCAAAAATGAGGATGTACCTCGCCCGCCAGTGATATGAATCGGCTGTAGTCGCCACTGGAGCGGCAAGCTGTGATAGGCGTTGGCGTCCCTGCGTCTCTCGCAACTTTGGGTGTGGTAGCCGTCACCGCCGTCTGTTTGGGGACCGGCCACATCATCATCGCGGACGGCAGCAACCGAACCGTCTGACTGTCTCGGGCGTCCCGAGCCAAGTGATGACCAAGGAGGAAGCCGGCGTTCGAACCTCGATGTTCTCGGGCTCTGCCTAGATGTTCTCCATACGCGCTCCACCCGTCACCGCGCTCATCACTCTGTGCAAACCGGTCACGATGGCGGACAATTGGTCGAACAAGCAGGAGGACGGCCATGCCAGTCATCGACGTTCAGGTTCATCCCTTCGATCG
>Ga0182032_10001293_pt1 | contig 11106 bp, 10 predicted proteins | sample tim00Cox00000000_FD_125970 | JGI IMG/M metagenome (GOLD analysis project Ga0182032, IMG submission 125970) | Lab enrichment of tropical soil microbial communities from Luquillo Experimental Forest, Puerto Rico - timezero.00C.oxic.00.000.000 | ecosystem: Environmental > Terrestrial > Soil >... | reverse complement strand
CTGTTTGTACGGGAACGTGCGGAAAAGGCCCTTGTCCACCTCGACATCACGGCGATCGAAACCAACATCGAACACACCCGCTTCCCAGTTCCCGAGGATGAGCAGCACGAGTCCACTGACGATTTTCCGGGCCTGGTACGTGCTGCCGATCTGATCGGGCAGCTCGCGGACATCAACTACCTGCGAAAACAGGCCGCCCTTTTTAACGAGTTTCGCGAGACGGGAATGAGCAGCAAATTGAAATACGATAGCGTCGCAGATCTGCGAGCTAACTATCCAGATTTCTTCTGGAAGAGGGTCCGACCTTATATCGGCGATGCCTTGCGCTATCTTCGAGTCACGCAAGAGGGCCAACAGTGGATCGCCAATCTCTACGCAAACGTATTCTCGGTGGAGCACAGAGGCCAACTTTTTTAGGTGAGTCTCGCCAATATTGGCGTGCGGCGAGCGTGGCATCTACACTCGAAGCGGAAGCCGAGGAACCTGAGTCCGCGCCTGAAACATGGGAATGACGAATGACCGCCGCCCCATACCGCTACAAAATCCTTGCGCACATGCTCAGTCGCGTCATTCGCAATCTTGACCAGATACAAAATTCCTCAACTGCTCAAGCTTGCGCATTCGATCAAAGCAAAATCGACATCGCAAAAGATGCTATTCACGAGGTCGTTGAGGAATTAAAGGCGAGAGCGGAAAGCGCATAGTCGGCTTGCCATGACGACGCATGCAAAATTCCTTGCAATCCTTGTCGCCGCATCGCGCTTGGGGTTGTCCACGACGGTGGCTGCCGGCGGCACATCGAAAGACACCTGGAAGGGTGCCTGGAAATTCGAGATCGACCGCCAGGATCAGCCGGCTTTGAGTTACTACGACACCAGGGGCAAGACCGTCTTCCGCATCAGTTGCGGGGCGCATTTCGACATGCGTGCGGTCTATCCGGCCGCGCCGAAACGGGACGACACCAAGGTCTCGATCACGATAGCCAACGGCAAGATGCAGATGGACTTCGCCGGCGTCATCGGCGCCGGTTCCGAGTACGACCCGGCGCACACTACGATTTTCGACCAGCCGGACCTCGGCTACGCCCGCGACGATCCGGAGCTTTATGAAGATAAATGGCACGCGCTGGAAAATCGCGTCTTCGATCTTCTGGACTCCGGGCAGCCGCTGACGATCTCGGCCGAGGGCAAAAGCTACGTGCTGCCGCCAGCCAACGTGCCGCGCTGGCGGAGGCGCTTCCAAAAAATCTGCTGACGTGTCGCCGCAATCGGACCATGCTCTGATGCGCTCCTCTTTCGCGGCGCCGGCTCCAGTCTTGGCCTGGTCAGCCCAACGTTTGCTTTACCTTCGAAAGCGGATGTCGCTGAGTGGCATCGTCATGTCCGCTTTGTGCCAAAAGCAAATCATGCACCGTAGAAAAAAAGCACGTCATTCAATCAACTCATCGCGGTGCATTTCCTGTTGCAATTTTTGACGATGAACACCTGTTCACCTGCCACTTCTCCTGACAGGGAACACTCGTGTTCTGCTCCGAGTTATAGATATAGAATTGAAGGAGGCATCAGATGAGAACTGCAATCGCCATCCTCGCCGTAGCTTTCCTCGCTACTTCGGCAGGGGCTGAGTCCGCGAAGTCATTTGCGCCTGGGCACCATGCGAAAGGAATTCACGGGGCCTCGTTTAACGCGCCGGGCCACGAAAAGAAGCGCCTGCATATGCAAAGCGCACGAACGGTTGCGCCGGGCCATCTAAAGCACTGAACGACCTTGAGCTGACAATTCACGCGGCGATGTCTGCTTCGCATCAATAGCGGACATATTGTCTGTCAATTGTCGTATCCGCTTCAGCCCCGAAAGCGGACATTCAGGCCGCTGTTGGCTAGTATTGATGGTGTGCCTGGGAAGGCGCTCAAGTTTGCGGGGCATCACCATGAGCCGAAATCATCGACAAGTTGAATAGAGAAATCAATTCTGTTGTCGCAGATCCTAAGATGAAAGCGCAGCTTGCGGACCTAGGCGGCACCCCGCTTGTCGGTTCGCCTGCCGACTTCGGCAAGCTCATCTCTGACGAGACTGCGAAGTGGGCGAAAGTAGTGAAGTTTGCGGGCATAAAGCCGGAGTGAGGCCGAGTTGCTCTGTCCGGATATTCCATAATTTCCGGGAGGCGAGCGCTCGGCAATGTCCGCTTTGGGTCATTAGCCGACTTTCTCGCAGGCTGGTCCGATGTCGGCTTTACCTCCGAAGCGGACATGCTCACCCATGATGAGCACACGCTCTAGTTTGTCGATTGGGGCCAGTCGCTCGTCGCCGTTCTAGTCGGTTACTAACGGCATCACTGATAATACGCCCTGTGTTGCGCCACGGGTCGGCGCGGGACTGGCGTCGTTCGATTGGGGCCACCGAACAATTGCGTGAAGAAGTTCAACCCGCCACCGAAGCCGCGCCCCCAGCCACCAAAGAAATTGTCAGGCATTGCCAAGAGTTGTCGACGCATCGTGCTGTCCTTGCGCTGGATAGGAATATCAGCAACTTTGCGTTCGGCCCCATTCAGTATGGCAATCAGCGCCTGGTCGCGGCCGTAAATATCCTCGCGGAATTCAAGCTTACCCTGATCATCGACGAAAGCGGTCTGGTAGGTCAGGTGGACTGGGATGAAGGTCGGAAACTGAATGTCGTTTTCGTAGGCGCCAAACATCCTGCGGATGCGGTCCTGAGTATAACCTTCGCCTGGCCGCACTATTGACAACAGCACCTCCGCATATTTCACCGGATCCTGTACCCGCATGCAGCCGTGGCTGTCAGCCCGCTTCTCATTGGCAAATAGATATTTTTGGTTCGAGTCATGTTGATAGACCAAAAACTTGTTGGGAAAATTGAAGCGAAGCTGGCCGAGCGCGTTTTGCTCGCCTGGCGGCTGAGAAAGGTGAATGCTGCCATCCGCGTTGTAGCTGACTTGCAATCCCATCCGCTGCAGTATCGTCGGGTCCTGCTGTAGCAACGGCAGATATTCATTGGAAGCGATCGAGTCCGGCACATTCCAAGTTGGATTGACAGTGATGGACTTCATCTGCGCGCTCATGATCGGCGTCGGCGTCGTCGGCTTACCGGCCACGATCTTCGTCATCCAGACCTGCTTGCCCTCCCGGATCACGCGCAGCGTGTAGTCGGGAAGGTTGACGATGACGTAGGTGTTGCCAAGATCGTGCGGCATCCACCGCCAGCGTTCCATATTGGCGATAATGAGGTCGATCTGCCGATCTGACTGGCGGCCGTTAAGCGCTTCGACCGTCGCCATATCGAGCGTGCCGGTCGGCTTGAGTTCATGCCTTTCCTGGAACTTCTTCACCGCATCAGCAAGCTCCTTGTCGTAAGTCGCGCCCTCACTGGCAACGTCAAGCCGCGAGCGCAGGAGCGGCACCCGCTCGTCGCGCATACCGATTTTGAGCGATGGCCCGTTCGGAATGCGAGTCTTGTCGGAGCCGCGCTGGCCGGCTCGAACTTCGGCCAGCTTGACCTTGAGCGCGCGGTAGCCGTCGGCGTGTGGCTCGTAGGCTTCGAGCGCCTCGCCGGCATCCTTGGCTTGCGCCATCGTGGCGAGAACATCGCCTGGATCCGGCGCGTTCTGGTCATAAAAGATGTCGCCGCTCACACGCGACCAGTGCACGCGGCCGATTTGCGCATGATGCGCATAAGCGATGACCGAAGTCGTGAGACGGATCTCAGCTTCCGCGAGCGCGGCTGGATCAGCAAGTGAGGCAAAATTCGGAACTGGGTAGTCGGTCGGATCAAGACCATCGGCCGCAACTCCGCCAAGATAGGCGATCACGGCGTTCGCGCGCGCATTGGCCTTCCCTTCGGTGATCCACAGCGGCGCATAACTGCGGCTGGCATAGAAAGCGTCGATGCTTTCCCTTTCCTTCGTGCTGCCGACGATGGGATCGAATTTGCCCTTAGCCAGATTATGCAACTGTTCGGTGATTGGCGCATCGGGATCGAGGGCAGTGCTCGGCTCGGTCACGGGATGGCTCGGCACACCAGGCGCCACGATTGCGGTAGGGGACGCTCCCGGAGCATCGCCAGACGCACCCGCCGGCGACCCCACAGTCTCCACTTTCGACGCAGGCTTATCGGCATCGACACTTGCTCCAGATGAATCCGCGAGGGCAGCGCGTGAAACTAAAAGGAGTAAGACAAGGGGAGTTAACGCGATAAGCCGATCAAGGCGGAGACGCGGCATTGCAGATCCCCCACTAGGGCGCGCGAAAGATTCCGACGCTGGTTCGTCTTAAGGCGAGTGTTGTGCGCCGCCAGCTGGACTCGCGGCACCGTTAGAGACGCGAACAGCGCCGATGGTGACGTTTGGGGCGGGTGCCGCTGCTCCGGTCTTTGGCGCGCCGTCCGGGCGAAGCATGCCGCTAGCGATCATCGCGCGTCCGTCCCGGGTTGGATTACTCATTTCTTTGACATTATCGCTGACAAGCTCGTTGGCGGCTTCCGGATGCCCGGTATTGATCTTGCGCATATTGCCCACGAAGACTCTCGGATAAATCCAGGTTGAGGACGGTACCTTAAGACCCATGAAATTTGCGATGTCAGCGACGAAGGCGTTGCAATTGTAGAGTTCCACGCTCCAGAAGTGCGAGTGCGATTGCAACTCTCTGATATGCGCGACTACCCTGTCGTACTGATCCTTGTTGATCAGCACGCGATAGCGCGAAGTGATGTACCTGTCCTCAAGATCGCCGTCGGTCCAGCCCGTATCCGCGGGGACCGGAACATAATGCCCCATGACCCACATCTGGGGGTCATCGCCTTTGGGCGAAAGTCCAGCGACGTTGTTCTTGCTCGGCGGGTCGCCGACGCGGCCGAAGACAACAAAGGTGTGGCCGTAGTCCCAGGCTTGGCGAGACCGAAACTCGACGTAGTACTGCCCGGATCCGCTGGTGACGACCGCGCTCCTCGTATTCTGCGGTTGTGAGCCGGTCTGCGCGCTAGCGACCGAAAGGCCAAGCCCCGTTAGGGCGATCATTGCCAACGCGATAAGCAGCCGGTTACCGATCGGCTTCGGCCCCATAGTGCCCTCCGCGCTCTATCGCAAATAGAAAGGGGACCGGCACAATGGCCGGCCCCCCAAGCTCGCCTAGCCTTTGGTAACAACCGGCGGCGGGGGCGGAGCTTTGCCCTTGCCGTACGGTGTTCCGTAGGTTTGCGCAGAGGCCGCGACGCTAAAGAGAGTCACCGCCACTACCGTCAGTAAAGCGAGTGCTTTCATGGCACCCTCCTTTTGTCATGACAGTTGAATCGTAACCGGCGGAATGGTGCCGCCTAGTGCTGAAAAGACACACTGAGAATTTCAATTAAGACAGATCATGGTTAATTGGAGATAAAAGAAATGCACTGCCGCAGAGATCATGGCTCAACTGGGGCAGCCCCCTACCAAATTAGCGGTCTCGTCTCTCACGCCAAAGATAAATGCCGAACCAAAGAACGAGGACGCCGACGATGGCAGATACAATTGCGATCTCGAAAAGTGACATCGGAGGCATGAGAGAATTTTCTGGTTCTAGACCCTTCCATATGCCCGGGCCAACCCTCTCGCAAAGGTATGGTCGGTCCTACTATCGCTGGGGGACCGCCGGGGGTCCTGCAGGGTGATAGTTTAGGTGATAGTTTAGGTCGCGCGGGACCAACACGACAACTTGCCCATCGTCTAAATCGGTGGACAACAAAGGTGTGTTGTGATCCCAGACGAGGCCCACGTATTTGCCGCTGACCGTCTGCATGTAATACCAGCAATTTCCCTGATCGATAAATTTGAATCTCTCCCACGCTGGACTTGTGTCGCGTCGGTGTGAAATATTTCGGTGATTGAGCCGTCGGCCGGATTACGTTTCTCAACCTTTCCACCTCCGCCAAGAGCGGTGACGTAATTGATTCCGTTGGGAGTCACCCACCAAGCAGACATCCGGTGACGCTCCACCTACGTCACGTCAGCTCGGCGACGGGTGCTGGAAAATGTAGGGACGACGATCAGAACAGAAATGTGATGCTGATGACTAGAATGCTGGCGGCTACAAGCATCAGAATTTCGGAACCGCGAAAGCTTTTAAGAACGAGCAACATGGGCACCCTTACTGTGCGCCCAACACCCGCGCCTTGTTAGTCGAATCGATGCGGCGGCTCTTTGATTCAGATCAAAAAACAAGTGACTGCACTTTTCAGTTGCCGCATCTCCACTTGTGGTCTCTCAAACCACCGCCAATACTGCGCGAGGCGTCGCCTATCGCGCCACCAATGCGACCACAGATCAGTAAGATAAAGAGTTGCTGATGCGCGCTGCCGCTCGCCTTTTTGCCGTCCTCGTCCTCGCCGCCGTGGGTTCCGCCGTCGCGCAAGAAAAGCACTTGATTGACCCGACACCCCCCGGCTCCCTCAATCCCGAGCCGCTGCCGCCGCTGCAAAATCCGGACGCGCCGTCGACGCCGGCGAAGGAATTGTTTGCGCGCAAATCGACGCCGTTCCCCGGGCCGCCGCGCTCGATCGGCGGCTACTTCGATGGCTGCCTCGCCGGCGCCGTGCCGCTGCCGATCACTGGACCTACCTGGCAAGTCATGCGGCTGTCACGTAACCGCAACTGGGGAAATCCGCAGCTCGTTCGCTTCATCGAACGGTTTGCCGAGAACGCGAAAAAGGTTGGCTGGAGCGGTCTTCTGGTCGGCGACATGTCGCAGCCTCGCGGTGGGCCGATGCTCTCCGAGCACAGAAGCCATCAAATCGGCCTCGATGTCGATATTTGGTTCACGCCGATGCCGGACCACGTGCAAAGCCGTGAGGAGCGCGAGTTCGGCTCGGCCACCGAAGTGGTCGCGTCCGATCTGCTGGACGTCGATCCAGAAGCGTGGACCCATAGGCATACCGACCTCATCCGCACCGCAGCGCAGGATCCGGCGGTCACCCGCATCTTAGTCAATGCCGCGATCAAGAAGGCACTGTGCCGCGAGGCCGGAGCTGACCGCGCCTGGCTTTCCAAGGTACGCCCCTGGTATGGTCACGCCGAGCACTTTCATGTCCAAATCGCCTGTCCCGCGGGCAGTGTGGAATGCAAGCCACAGCCCCCGCCGCGCCCAAGCGACGGCTGCGGTCACGAGCTCGACTTCTGGTTCAAGGAATCGGCGTTGCATTCACCGCCCCCCAAACCGAAACCGGCGCTGACGCTGGCCGGCTTGCCCCCTGCATGCAAGCAGATCGTCAAAGCGCCGTGATTGTCGGAGACCGGAGGTCGGAGTCACCGCTGATGCCGCCTCGTACTGGATAACGGTCTCGGCGCACCCACTAGAACGCACGCTCAGGCAGCCGATAAAGCCCACCGTATTTTTCGCGAAGATAATCAAGATAGGGCCTCATGTGCATCACCGCGCCGGTTGCACGCTTGAGGAGATCGTTTGGCGCGAACTTGCTACCGTGCCGGTAAACATTGTCGCGTAGCCAGGTATGCAGAGTCCCGAATTCGCCGTTGGCCATTTCGCGTGGGATATCGGCATGCGCCTTGAGCGCCGCTGCATAGAACTGCGCGGATAAAATATTGCCGATCGCGTAGCTCTGGAATCGACCACCGATGTAACCGGAATACCAGTGCGCATCCTGTAGACAGCCGTCGCGATCACCGGATGGCGCGACGCCAAGATCGGCTTGCATTGCCGCGTGCCAAGCCTCCGGCAGGTCGCTCACGCGAAGCTCGCCCTCAAGCAATTTATTCTCGAGATCGAAACGCAGCATGATGTGCAGATTGTAGGTCAGCTCGTCCGCGTCGGTGCGAATGAGTGACCGCGCCACCTTATTGATGGCGCGATGGAACACGGCAAGTGGAACGCTTGACAATTGCGCCGTAAAGATTCGTTGCAGCGGTGGGTAAAAGTGCTCCCAAAAGCCGCGACTGCGCGCCACAACGTTCTCCCAGAGCCGCGACTGGCTCTCATGGACACCGGCCGAGACACCTTGCCCGAGCGGCGTGCCATCGAGCGCAGCGCTAATACCTTGCTCGTACATTGCGTGGCCGGCTTCGTGCAGCGTTGAGAACAACGCGTCGCCAAGGTCGTTCTCGTTGACGCGGGTGGTGATGCGGACGTCGCCAGCGGAAAGCCGGGTGCTGAAAGGATGGTAAGTAAGGTCGAGACGGCCGCGCTTAAGATCGTAGCCCAGACACTCTGCTACATGCAGGGCAAAATCGAACTGGACTGCTTTGGCGAAAGTTTGCCGCAGACTTGAGTCGTCTGCGGCAGGCTGCTCGCAGATCGCGCGCACCATCGGGATGAGCTGAGGTTTGAGCTCGTAGAACAATTTGCGGATCGACGCGGTGGTCATCCCCTCGTCCGCGTCGTCGATGTGCGGATCGGCGACGTGTTTGTAGGGCGCAAAGTAGGCGGAATATTCGCGGCTAAAGTCTAGTGTCCGTTCTAGATAAGGTACCATGGTCGCGAAGTCGTTAGCCGGCCGCGCTCTTGTCCATGCATCGTACGAGGCGGAATTGTGCGCGGTCGCGCGCGCAACATGGTCCGGCGATATCTTGATCTTCTTTTGGTATTCGCGGCGTGCGACTCGGATTAGGCTTGCATGGTCTGAGTCGTAAGGCAGGCCCTCGCCGTGGTGAGCGAGCGCATCGATTAGCTTACCAAGCGCCGGTGCGACCGCCCGCTCGTGCGCCAGACGGCAGAGCATCGCGCGCTGACGGCCTCGGGCACCGGCGCCACCTTCCGGCATGTAGGTGGCCTGGTCCCAGTTGAGCATGTCGCCGGCAGCGTTCAGATCGCTGATCTCGCGCAACCTTCGCTTAAGCTCTACGAGCATTTGCTCCACAGAGCGGCGGTTGCGCGCAGGCTTGCCCGGCGCCCTCTGCGAGCGGACTGCAGGCTTCGGTTTACGAACCTGTTGCACGGGTCGACGGAGCTAGCGCGCCGCTACCACCATGATCTCGACCTTGTAGTCGGGCGACGCGAGTTTGGCTTCAACTGTCGCCCGCGCTGGCGCATTGCCCGGCGACACCCAGGTGTCCCAGACCGTGTTCATTTCAGCGAAATGCGCCATGTCGGTGATCCAGATATTGGCAGAGAGGAGCTTAGTCTTGTTGGTTCCGGCCATGGCCAGGAGGCCATCATCTGGGATAGGATACTTTTGGTCTGCTCGGCCGTGCTTTTGTTTTTCGGACTATCGGCAACAATGCCGGCGAGATAGACGGTGTCACCGTGGATCACCGCTTTGCTCATACGTGGCCCGGTCTCATGACGTTCAATCTTCATCGCTGATCCTTTGTAGAAAGTATTTCTCATCGAGATACAATCTAATCAGAGCATATAGGCCAAGACTTTGCCTAGTGGGGGGACGGGTGATCGTTTATCGACGTCCGCTTTGGGTTATCAGGCGACATTCAAGCGTGTCGACGGGATGTCCGCTTTGTCCCTCAAAGCAGACATCCGTCAGCGCGATTTGTGCGTCCGTTTTGTGCCGATAGCGACCGGTTAGACATGCTCACATATTGCCGTGCCCGCGCTTGATGGTCTGCCGGATTATCGGTGCGGTGACCTGATCGGAGATCTGGATGTTCCAGATTTCGCTTTCGCCCTGCGCGGCGAAGTCGGCAAACAGCTTTGGGATTATCGACACATCGCGTATCTCGTGGCCGCGCAGCCCGAAGCCACGGGCAATGTTTTCAAGCGCGGGCCGCCCGAACACAGCCAAGCTATCGTCGAGGCCGTCGGCGCGCAGCTTGTGAAACTCCGAGCCGTAGCCGCCGTCGTTCATCGCGCAGATCAAGATGCGAAATCCGCAACGCTTGAGCGTCTCGAGTTCCTGGATGTGGAACAAGAGCCCACCGTCGCCTTCGAACAGCACGATCTTGCCCTCGCTGCCTTGCCGGCGCGCGGCCGCAACCCCGAGCGCATACGACAGGCCGTTGCCGACCGCGCCAAATTCACGGACGGTCGTGTAGCGCTCCGCCGGCCGGCCACGCATCTGGGTGTTGAAATAGGCCTGATGGCCGCTGCCGCCGACAATGTCCCAATCCTTGGGAACGACCGCGTCGATGGCCCGGATCACCTCGCGTGGATCCAGTGTCCCAGGCGCGATGTCGAATGGCATTGAGTCCGCGGGCTCGGTCGCGATGCGATGCGCGAGCTCTTTCGAGCGTATTGCCGCCGCCGTCGGTTTGCCGACGCCCAATTTCTTGTCGAGGCCGGTAAGGATTGCCTCGACGCCGACGAGAGCATCTGATCTGAGATAGATGTCGGCGGCCTTCTGCCCATCGCGCAAGCCGCGCGGGGCATCGTCCAACTGGATCTTGCAGGCCTTTGTGAAGTAGTGCCCACCACCGACGTAGTAGGATAGGCTCGTTCCGACCGCGAGCACGACGTCCGCGGACTCGTACATCTCTCTGCCCAACGACGTGAAGTAGCTGCCGGTGGTGCCGAGCCCGAACGGATGGTCGTCGAAAAGACCGCGCGCCGGCAGCGTGTTGGAGAGCAAGGCGCCGCAACGATCCGCAAGCTTGATCACCGCGTCGCGCGCCCCGGACCACAGCACGCCACGGCCACCGAGAATGATCGGCCGCTTTGCTGTGGCCAGCCGCGCGACGGCTTCGGCCACGATCTCGGGATCGGGCTGCATGCGCCCGACCATTGGCTGATAGATCGCCGAGGTCTCGTAAGGCTGGTTGGCCATGTATTCGACCTTCTGTAGGTCGTAGGGAATGCCCAGCACCACCGGACACCGCTCGTACTTGGCGATGTGAAAGGCCTCGCGCACGTAGTCCATCATGCGCGGCACGCTGTGCGCGGCGATGTAATGCGCCCCGGTCGCCGTCACCAGGGGTGCTTGGTCGATGTACTGGTTGTAGAACTTGGCGTTGATCGGTGACTCGCCGGCGAACACAACCATCGGCAGGCGGGCGCGAACCGCGGCGGGCAACGCCGTCATCAACTGGGTCACGCCAGGGCCGCATGTGACCGAGGCAACGGCGAGCTTGCCGGTTGCTCCGTTGTAGGCAGTCGCCGCCGCTACGGTACAGTGCTCGTGCCTGACATGGACGGTATGCACGCCCGGCAGTTTGGCAAAGGCG
>Ga0182032_10001288_pt1 | contig 11123 bp, 6 predicted proteins | sample tim00Cox00000000_FD_125970 | JGI IMG/M metagenome (GOLD analysis project Ga0182032, IMG submission 125970) | Lab enrichment of tropical soil microbial communities from Luquillo Experimental Forest, Puerto Rico - timezero.00C.oxic.00.000.000 | ecosystem: Environmental > Terrestrial > Soil >... | reverse complement strand
TCGCAGGTGCTGCTCGCGCGAATGCCAAGCTTGTCCTCTTTCTTCCCCACCGTGAAGCCCTCGGCGCCGCGCTCGACGAGAAACGCCGTGATCCCCCGATATCCGGCCTCAGGGTTGGCATTCGCAAAGACGATGAAGAGATCGGCTTCGTTGCCGTTTGTGATCCAAAGCTTGCGCCCCGTGATCGTCCAATCACCGCCCCGTTCGCGTGCCCGCGTCGCCATCGCGAACGCGTCGCTGCCCGATCCCGCCTCCGACAGGGCGTAGGCCCCGATGACGTTCGAAGCCATCTTCGGCAGGTATCGGCGCTTGGTATCGTCGCTGCCCCAACGAAGCAGGGCGTTGATCACCAAGGTGTTCTGCACGTCGACCAGCACGCCGATCGACGGATCGACGCGGGAGAGCGCCTCCACGGCCAGGACGGAATGAAAAAAGCTGGCGCCGGCCCCGCCGTAGGTTTCCGGAATCTCGATCCCCATGACGCCGAGCTGGAACAGCTTGTCGAGGAGCCCGCGAGGAATCTTGGCGTGCTCGTCCATCTCCCGGACAAGCGGCCGGATCTCACGATCCGCGAATTCGTAGACGCTGTCACGGAAGAGGCGCTCGTCCTAGGTCAGTGTCGTCAACGCTGCCAGTCGCGCGTGGGATTCAGTCGTCACGAATGCGCTCCGCGGCTGATGGTATCATTTCGTTACTTGTCGAATAGATCGTAATATTGAACATGGTCGCCATGCTGCTGAGATCCAGCGCTGCCGTCGCGATCCTGTTGATGCTCGGCGTGCGTGGTGATGCGCAAGCGCCCGCGCAACCGTCGCGCGGACAGCCGCCATCCACACAGAACCCACCCTCGCAGCCGGCAGCAGGACAGCAGCCGGCCTCCGGACAGCAGCCGGCCTCCGGACAGCGCGCGTCCGGACAGCAGCCGCAGTCGGGGCAGCCCTCTGCCGACGCGCAACAGCCACCGACCTTCCGCGCGGGCATCAACTTCGTCCGCGTCGACGCCATCGTCACCGACAAAAACGGGAATCCGGTCGACGATCTGCAACTCGCGGACTTCGATATCACTGAGGACGGCAAGCCGCAGAAGATCGAGTCGTTCAAGCTCGTGAAGCTCGACGGCGGCGCCTCGGACGCGAACAAGGAGCCGCCCAGGCCGATCCGGACAGACTTCGACGAAGAAACGGAAGCGTCAAGGGACGACGTGCGGTTGTTCGCGATTTTTCTGGATGACTACCACGTCCGTCGCGGCGCGAGCATGGTGGCGCGCGCGCAGCTGTCCAAGTTCGTCGAGTCCCAACTCGGCCCGTCGGACATGATCGGGATCATGTATCCGCTCGAGTCGACGGCCGCGGTCCGGATGACCCGGGACCATTCGGCGGTCATGCGCGGGTTGGAACAGTTCCTCGGCCGCAAGTACGACTATCAGCCGAAGAACCAGTTCGAGGAACAGTACGCGTACTACCCGACCGAGACCGTCGAGCGCATCCGCGTTCAAGTGTCGCTCTCCGCGATCAAGGCGCTCGTCATCCACATGGGCACGTTGAAAGAGGGGCGCAAGTCGCTCATCCTCGTCAGCGAGGGATTCAGTTACATGGTCCCGCCCCAGATGCGCAACGCCAACGCGCAGATGCCGGGGTTCGGCAACCCCAGTGCGTACAACCCGCAGGCAGGCGTGAACGACGTCAATGAAGACCGGGCAGCGTGGTCCGCGAGCATGGATCTCGAGACCGATTTGCGCGAGATATATGACACGGCCAATCGGAACAACGTCGCGATCTATAGCGTGGATCCCCGGGGACTGCCCGGGTTCGAGTTCGACATCAACGAAGGGGTCGGCCTCCAAACCGACTCGAAATACCTCAACGCCACGATGGATACGCTGCGCGTGCTGTCCGAAAACACGGATGGCCGCGCCATCGTGAACCGCAACGACCTCGTGGCGGGGATGCGCCAAATCACGAAGGACAGCAGCGCCTACTATCTGATTGGCTACAGTTCGTCCCAAGCGCCCTCCGACGGCAAGTTTCACGAGATCAAGGTCCGCGTGAAGCGCCCCGGCATCCAGGTGCGGGCGAGAAAGGGATACTGGGCGCTGACGGCCGCGGAGACGGCGCGCGCCTCGGCGCCGCCGAAGGCCGCTGTGCCCAAGCCGGTCGAGAACGCGCTCAACGCGGCCACGGCGCGCCCCTCGAGCGCATCGGTCGTTCGCACGTGGATTGGAACCGCCCGCGGCGACAACGGGAAGACGCGCATTACGTTCGTGTGGGAGCCCATCCCGAAAACACCTGGAGATGTCGGCTCGAACCGCAGTGATCCGCCGGCGCGCGTCGCGCTCATGGCCGTCGGCTCGGATGGAGCGCCGTTCTATCGCGGGAAGATCGAAGCCGGTGCTGGAGGTGGCGCCGTCTCGGCCGTCGCCGGATCGACAGCGCCGACAAGCTCGACTCGCGGCGGAACGGTCAGCTTCGACGTCGACCCCGGCAAAGTGCAGCTGCGCGTTTCCGTCGAGGGATTGGCGTCCGACGTGCTCGACACCGAGACGCGTGAGCTGACGGTCCCGGATCTGACCTCTCCACAGGCCCTGCTCGGGACGCCGGCCGTCTTTCGTGCCCGCACCTTGAGGGACTATCAGCAGCTCAAGACCGACGCCGCAGCCGTTCCGATCGCGACGCGTGAATTCTCACGCACGGACCGCATTGTGATTCGCGTACCGACCTATGGCCCTGCGGGCACCAAGCCGTCGCTCAGCGTCCACCTGCTGAACCGCGCGGGCCAATCGATGTCGGAGATTCCCGCCACGGCCTCGCCGAGAGACGATGAACAGCAGATTGACGTGCCCCTGAGCGCACTCGCGCCCGGCGAATACCTGGTCGAAATCAAGGCCACTAGCGCAAGCGGCGACGCGCAGGAACTGGTGGGCTTCCGCGTCGTCAGTTGAGCCGGCATGCGCGTCATCGTCGTACTGATAGGACTCGCGATGCTGCAGGGCGGCAGCCGCCCTGGAGTGGAGTCTGCCATCCGCAGCCCGCAATCGAGTTCCCTCGTCGTTCGAATCGACGTGATCGCTGCGGACGCGCGCGGCCGGGTGGTGGACAATCTCAGGCCGGCCGACTTCATCGTGCGAGACGAAGGCGTGGTGCAGCCGGTCGAGAGCGCGCCGTTCCTGAGGCCCACCGCCGACGACGGGCGGTTGATTGCCCTGTTTCTCGACGAATACCACGTCAGCGCCGAGGCGACGACGCGCGTGCGCGAGGCGGTTGCGCGTCTGGTCGACCAGTTGCTCGCGCCCGAAGACATGCTCGTCGTCATGAAACCGCTCGATTCGCTCTTCACGATCAAGCTGACGCGAGATCGAGACCTGGCGCGCGCGGCCATCCAGAGCTTCGAAGGGCGGCGTGGCGATTACGCGCCCCGCAACAACTACGAGCGGAACTTCATGGCTGGCGTGCCGCAGCGGATCGAGAAGGCCCGCACGCAGGTCGCGTTGTCGGCGATCAACGCCCTTGCCGTCCATTTTGCGGCGTTCACCGATCGCCGGAAGACCCTCATCCTGGTGAGCGAAGGGATGGCGGCCGGCGAGCAGCGCCGCGGACTCGAATACTTGCCCACAACAGAGACCATCGTCCGGTCGGCGCAGCGGGCGAACGTGGCAATTTATACCGTCGACCCCGCTCAACACGAGGACGAGGCCGATACGATCCCGGCGCTGGCGGCGGCTACCAATGGGCGGGCGACGTTCGCCGATCTCGATGGCGGCCTGCGTCAGGCGATCAACGATGCGAGCGGGTATTACCTGCTGACCTACCACGTCCAACGCCCCGAGGATGGGCGATTCCACGAGGTGCAGGTACAGGTGAAGCGGTCCGATGCCCGGCTGCGCGCGCGCACGGGTTACTTCGCGCCTTCCCCCGACGATGCCCTGAGAGCAACCTTGCTGGCGCAAGCGAGTCAGCCGAAGCCGGCGGTACCGCTCGAACCGGCTCCGCATACCAGCCCGTTGATTCGGCCGTGGTTCGGCACGTCGAGGGGAGAGAACGGCAAGACGCGCGTGACGTTTGTCTGGGAGCCGGCGGCGCGGCTGACGGGCGAGCGAGTCCGCCACGTTCCCGCACGCGTCGTACTCTCCGCGCTCGCCGCAGACAACTCTGTGCTGTTCGAGGGCGCGGTGAATGCCACGGGGCCCGCGCTCATCGATGATCCGGCCACCGCGCCGTCGCGAGCCATCTTCGATGTGACGCCTGGCCGCCTCCGGTTGAGAATGTCGATTCAGGACGTGGGGCAGCAGGTGCTCGATTCCGACGTGCGGTCAATCACCATCCGCGACATGCGGAGCGGGGTGCTGATTGGCACTCCGGAGGTCCTGCGCGCGCGCAACGCGCGAGAATTCCGCGCGCTCGACACGAGGCAGTCGGTCCCCGTGGCGTCCCGCGAGTTCAGCCGCGCAGAACGCTTGCTCGTCCGGTTTTTCACGTATCCCGCCGAGGACTCGCCGCTCTCGGTATCTGCCCGGCTGCTCAGCCGGATGGGTCCGATGCGGGACCTTCCGATCACGACTGGAGACGGCGGCATCAATGAAATCGATCTGTCGCTCGCGGGCCTCGCCGTCGGTGAGTACGTCGTCGAGGTCAGCGCGTCCGGTACCTCGGGCAGCGCCAAAGATGTCGTCGACTTTCACGTGACGACGTAAGCCTCCTAGGCGTACATGCCGCGCATCCGCGTCACCGTCGCCACGCGGCCGATCGCGACGATGTAGGCGGCCGTTCGCATGTCGACGTTGTATTTGAGCGCCGTTTGGAGGACGGCCTCGAAGGCCTCGCACATCTTGGCTTCGAGCCGCTCGTTCACTTCCTTCTCGGTCCAGAAGTACCCGTAGCGATCCTGGACCCACTCGAAGTAGGAGGTGGTCACGCCCGAGCTGTTGGCGAGAATATCGGGCACGATGAAAACGCCCCGTCCGTGCAGGTAGCGGTGCGCCTCCTGGTCGGTCGGGCCGTTGGCCCCCTCGATGATGACCTTGGCCTGAATGGCCGGCGCGTTGTCCATCGTGATCTGGTTCTCAAGCGCCGCGGGAATCAGGACATCGACCTTCAACTTGAAGAGATCCACGTTGCCGAGAGGCTCGCCGCCAGGAAATCCCGCGACGGTCTTGTTCCGGGCGACGTACTCGATCAGCTTGGGGAGGTCGAGGCCCTTCGGGTTGTAGACCCCGCCCTTCCAGTCGCTCACCGCGACGATGGTCGCCCCCATCTCGCGCGCAAGGAGCTCCGCTGATATGGAGCCCACGTTGCCGAACCCCTGCACTGCCACCGTCGCCCCGCGAATGGCGAAACCGAGGTGCTTGGCGGCTTCGCGTGTCGCGATCATTACGCCACGCCCCGTGGCTTCCCGGCGACCCGCCGATCCGCCGATCTCGAGCGGCTTGCCGGTGACGACCGCGGTGGCCGTGTGGCCGACGTGCATCGAGTAGGTGTCCATCACCCACGCCATCACCTGCTCGTTCGTATTGACGTCGGGGGCAGGGACGTCCTTTTCCGGTCCAATGGCGTCGATGATCTCGGCGACGTAACGTCGAGTCAGCGCTTCGATCTCGCGCTTCGACATCTTCGCCGGGTCGCAGACGATGCCGCCCTTGCTGCCGCCGAACGGGATGTGGGCGACGGCGCACTTCCAGGTCATCCACGCCGCGAGCGTCGTGACTTCGTCCAGCGTCACCCCGGGGTGGTACCTGATGCCGCCCTTCGCCGGCCCGAGCGTGACGTTGTATTGGACGCGATAGCCGGTGAAGACCTCGATCTCGCCGTTGTCCATCTGGACCGGGCACGACACCATGATCTGCCGCTTGGGGTGGGTCAGGATCTTCCAGATTCCGGGCTCGAGGTTGAGAAGTCGCGCGGCGCCGTCGAACTGCCGGAGCATGCCGTCGAAGATCGAACCGTGGTTCGCCATGTCGCTCCCAGGACGGAAAACGGGTCAAGGTACCTTGGCACGTGTTGGCGAGTCAACACGTCAAGCGATGCACCGGGTGCCGACGGCGCACGCGCGGCAGCGAAGATGCCATAATGACCTTGCATGAAGTCCGTTACCGATGAACCCATCTTGAACCAGCCCCAGGAGCGCGCCGCCACATTCACCACGATTTCCGGACGGCCGATCGAGCGCCTCTACACCGCGGCGGATATCGAGGACGTGAGCTACGCACGCGACATCGCCGACCCGGGGGCGTTTCCCTACACACGTGGCATCCACCGGACGGGCTATCGGGGCAAGCTCTGGACCATGCGGCAGTTTGCCGGCTTCGGCACGCCGGAAGAGACCAACCGGCGGTACAAGACGCTGCTCGCGGCCGGCGGTACGGGCCTGAGCGTGGCGTTCGATCTGCCCACGTTGATGGGCCGCGATCCGGACCATGAGCTGTCGCTCGGCGAAGTCGGGAAGTGCGGCGTGAACGTCACATCGCTCGCCGACATGGAGACGCTCTTCGATGGCATCCCGGTCGGCGACATCACGACGTCGATGACCATCAACTCACCGGCCGCGATGATCTTCGCGATGTACATCGCCGTCGCGGAGCAGCACGCCGCGGATTGGCGAAAGATCTCCGGGACCATACAAAACGACATCCTCAAGGAATTCATTGCGCAGAAGGAGTACATCTTCCCGCCGCGCCCCTCGATGCGCATTATCACGGACATCTTCCGCTTCTGCGCGACAGAAGTGCCCAGGTGGAACACGATTTCGGTCAGCGGCTATCACATCCGGGAGGCCGGGTCGACGGCGCTCCAGGAGCTGGCGTTCACGCTGCGGGACGGCCTCGAGTACGTCCAGTGGGGCGTTGATGCGGGGCTCCACGTCGACGCGTTCGTGCCGCAGATGTCGTTCTTCTTCAACGCGCACAGCGATTTCTTCGAAGAGATCGCGAAGTACCGGGCCGCGCGGCGGCTTTGGGCGACCGCCATGCGAGATCGATTCGGCGCGAAGAACGAGCGTTCCTGGAAACTGCGGTTCCATACGCAGACGGCGGGGGTGTCGCTCACGGCGCAGCAGCCGTACAACAACGTCGTCCGCACGGCCATCCAGGCACTGTCGGCGGTTCTGGGTGGCACGAACTCCTTACACACCAACTCGCTCGACGAAGCACTGGCGCTGCCGACCGAGGCTACGGCGACGCTGGCGCTGCGGACGCAGCAGATCATCGCGCACGAGAGCGGCGTCACGAACACGGTGGATCCGCTGGGCGGGTCGTACTTTGTCGAAAAGCTCACCAACGATATGGTAGAAGGCGCTCGCGCCTATTTCGACGCCATCGACAAGATGGGGGGTATGGTGGAGGCGATCGAGCGTGGCTTCCCGCAAAGGGAAATCGCGGAGAGCGCGTATCGCTTCCAGCAGGCGGTCGAGCGCAAGGAAAAGGTCATCGTCGGCGTCAACGATTTCGTGCAGGCTGACGCGCCGGTGGAAATCCTCTACATCGACGAGCGCGCGGCCGACATCCAGCTCGGGAAGCTCGAAGCGCTGAAAAAGCGGCGCGATGGAGATCGCGTGGAGCGCTCGCTGGAGGCGCTGCGGCGGACGGCCCGGACGGACGCCAACCTCATGCCGCCGATTCTCGACGCGGTGCGCGCCTATGCGACGATCGGTGAGATGTGCGACGCGTTGCGCGAGGTCTGGGGCGAGTACGAGGAAGTGCCGAGCATCTAGGAACGAGCCACGAGCTTGAGCGACGAGTACCGAGCATCGATGCGAAAGCTGAGAGTGGTCATCGCCAAACCGGGCCTCGATGGTCACGACCGGGGCGCCAAAGTGATCGCGCGGGCGCTGCGCGACGCGGGCATGGAAGTGATCTACACTGGCCTCCGCCAGACGCCGGAACAGGTCGTGTCCGCCGCGCTGCAGGAGGACGCCGACGTCATCGGGTTGTCGATTCTATCGGGTGCGCACAACCACATCGCGCCCCGCCTGATGCAGTTGTTGAAAGAAAAGGGGTTGGATGATGTCCTCGTGGTCATCGGGGGAATCATTCCCGATGTCGACATCCCGCGGCTGAAGGAGATCGGGGTCAAGGGCGTCTTTCTGCCGGGAACACCCATGCAGGACATTGTCGACTTCATCAATTCGAACGCCCGGGCGCGCGTGTAACGCCGTGACCTCTGAAGTCCGGGCTTGGAAGCGCCGATAAGCGGACCGTGGCTCATACCATCCTCCTGGCCGACGATAGCGTGACCATTCAGCGCGTCATCGAACTGACGTTCGCCGACGAGGACGTGCAGGTGGTCGCCGTCAGCAGTGGCGACCAGGCGATCGCGCGGCTCAATTCGGCCCCCCCGGACATCGTGCTGGCGGATATCGGGATGCCCGGCAAGGACGGTTACGAAGTCGCCCGGTACGTTAAACAGTCCCCAAGGTTGTCGCACATTCCTGTCGTGCTGCTGACCGGAGCGTTCGAGCCCGTCGACCAGGCCCGCGCGGCGGAGGTCGGGTGCGACGGTGTTCTCGCCAAGCCTTTCGAGCCGCAGCTGGTCATTGGTCGGGTGAAGGAATTGCTCTCCTCAGGCGCGCCGCCTGAGGTGAGCGCGGGCGCGGAGACTCGCGGCGCCTCCGGCGAGTCCGCGCCGGACGGTCACTCTGAGCTGGACGACTATTTCGACCGACTCGACGTCGCGTTTGCCAAACTGTCGGGCAAAGGCGCAGTGCTTGCAGCACATCCGGGTACCCCGGACACGCTCGAAGCGTCGTCGGGCGCCAACACGGGGCCTGACTCGACTGCATCCGACTTCGAGTGGGACGAGGAGGCCGACCGAATCGCGGCCGATCAGGCGTCGTTAGCCGACCAAATCGATCAGTACACCTCGAAGCGTGCGCCCGAGTCGCCGGGGGACCTGCCGTTGTCGGTGGTGCCCTCTCTGGCGACGCCGAGCCAGCCGCTCGTCACAGAAAAGGCGTCCAGTCCCAAGCCGACAGTTGAAGTGTCATCGAGCCAGAGCCCGGTGGGTCCCGCAGCATCGAATCAGGCAACGTCCAGCCTGGTGCCGTCCAGTCAGTCGGTGCCCGGCCAATCGGTGCCCACTCAGTCTGTGTCCAGTCAGGTTGTGTCCAGTCCGGCTGTGTCCAGTCAGGCTGTGCCGAGTCAGTTTGTGCCCAGTCAGTCTGTGCTCAAACAGTCTGTGCCCAGTCAGTCGGCGTCCAGTCAGTCTGTGCTCAAACAGTCTGTGCCCAGTCAGTCGGCGTCCAGTCAGTCGCCATCCGGTCAGTTGTCGTCCGGTCAGACGCCGGCCGGGCAGGTCGCCTCACTCCCACAGCCGCCGCTCCAGAGACCGTCGCCTCCTGCTCGGGTTGAGCCGCCCTCACGTCACGCGGGCGTCGAGGCGGCGCCACCGTCGCCATCGTCAAGAAGCGCCACCCAGTCGCCCGCGGCCAAGCCGCCGCAGGTCAACGTTCCGTCGTCGATTGCAGAAGCCTTTGCGGCCATCCTCGCTGCGGAGCAGACCTCACCCACATCCGACGCTGCCCCGGCCTGGCCATTGTTTGGGGCGCCGTCATCGACGACGGGTCCGTCGGTGCCCGCAACTGTCGCCCCATCGGCGGAAGTCTCCGACGATTTCGTGCAACGCGTGGCCGACCGCGTGCTCGGTCAGATGTCCGATCAGGCCGTCAAGGAGACGGTGTCGAAGATCGTGTCCGACATTGCCGAGCGTCTCATTCGCGAAGAGATCGAACGAATCAAAGCATCGCTGAGATAATCTGTAATACGATCTCCTGATGCCGCTGCCGGAAAAGCCGGCCCTCGAGGCGCTCGAGGGGCTGGAGGCCAAGTGGATGGCGCGCTGGGAGGATTCGGGCGTGTACCGGTTCGACCGCCGCCGCCCCCGCGCCGAAGTATTCTCAATAGACACGCCGCCGCCCACTGTCAGCGGATCGCTGCACGTGGGGCACGTCTTCTCCTACACCCACACCGACGTCATCGCGCGCTTTCACAGGATGCGCGGGGAAGAGGTGTTCTATCCAATGGGCTGGGACGACAACGGTCTCCCGACGGAGCGGCGCGTGCAGAACTACTACGGAGTGCGGTGCGATCCGTCGCTGCCGTACGAAGCGGCGTTTCAGGCGCCGGCTCAGCCGGCGAAGCCGCCGATTGCCGTCTCGCGCCCCAACTTCATCCAGCTGTGCGAACGCTTGACGGTCGAAGACGAGAAGGCCTTCGAACGGCTGTGGAAGTTCCTCGGCTTGTCGGTTGACTGGTCGATGACCTATGCGACGATTGCCCGCCGCTCGCAGCGTGTCTCGCAGCTCGCGTTCCTTCACCTGCTCCGTCGCGGGCTGGCGTACCAGGTCGAGGCGCCAACCCTCTGGGACGTGGATTTCAGAACAGCGGTCGCGCAGGCCGAGCTCGAGGACCGCGACATAGCCGGCGCCTATCACCGCGTCAGATTCGGCGTGAGCGGGTCAGACCGCACGCCAGGACCGGGCGCCGGCGCGGTCGAGATCGAGACCACGCGGCCAGAGCTGATTCCAGCGTGCGTCGCGCTGGTTGCGCATCCAGACGACGAGCGGTACAGGCCGCTCTTCGGGCGAGACGTCGTGACGCCCCTGTTTGGCGCGCGCGTGCCAATTAAACCGCACGCCCTCGCGGACCCAGAAAAGGGCAGCGGGATCGCGATGATCTGCACGTTTGGTGACCTCACGGACGTCACATGGTGGCGCGAGCTCAGCCTGCCGGTGCGCGCGGTCATCCAGCCGGACGGGACGCTGCGGCCTGTTCAATGGGGCACCGACGGATGGGAAACGGTCGATCCGGCCCGCGCGCAGGGCCACTACGATGCCCTGGCGCGATTGTCCGCGTCCAAGGCGCGCACGAGAATCGTCGAGCAGTTGAAGGAGTCGGGCGATCTGATCGGGGAGCCACGCCCCATCACACACGCGGTGAAGTTCTACGAAAAGGGAGATCGGCCGCTGGAGATCGTCACCAGCCGCCAATGGTTCATCAAGACGCTGGAATTCCGCGACGCGCTCCTCGCGCGCGGGCGCGAGCTGCAGTGGCATCCGCCGTACATGCAGAATCGGTACGAGAGCTGGACCAACGGCCTGACCGGGGACTGGTGCATCAGCCGCCAGCGGTTCTTCGGCGT
>Ga0182032_10001277_pt1 | contig 11151 bp, 8 predicted proteins | sample tim00Cox00000000_FD_125970 | JGI IMG/M metagenome (GOLD analysis project Ga0182032, IMG submission 125970) | Lab enrichment of tropical soil microbial communities from Luquillo Experimental Forest, Puerto Rico - timezero.00C.oxic.00.000.000 | ecosystem: Environmental > Terrestrial > Soil >... | reverse complement strand
CTTGCGCTCGGTGATCTCCTCGGCGGCAACATTGATGGCAACGATCTCGCCACTCGGCGCACGCAGAGGGTGCCAATAGGTAATCCAGGAACGCTCCTCGACCTGATCGGCGCGCTGGCCTGCAACCTCAATCCCTATCACCGGTTCACCCGTTTCCATGATCGACCGAACGATCTGCTCGACCGAATCTGCCAGCGCAGGCACGCAGTCTCTGACAAAGCGGCCAAGATGATCCTCAACCGAAATGCCGCAGATCTCGGTGAGACGCTGGTTGATCTGCAAGTAACGGCAATCCGGAGACAGGCATGCAAGCCCGATGGGAGCCGTGTCGTAGATGAGTTGAAGCGCGGGTTGCTGCGGGAACAGCAGCACATCAGATGCAGCTGATGATTTCATCGTCTTTGCCACGAATACCTCGCTGCCACAGGGTTTCCATCCCGAGGCTCTTCGATCGAGTAGACCAAATGACTTTCAATAGCGACAACCTCGCTGTGCGCGCCAAGGCCGTAAGAGGAGGCGGCACCATTCGGAAGTCTGATAAAGATTCGCCGCCGCCTTTGCACACTCCGATCTGAATGTGCCGATTTCGCGCCGTCCGACAGGCCGCGACATGATGGATTTGCCTCACTGGAGCAGCTCATTGCGGGTACCAAATATCTCAGTCTCTTGTCTGCTGCCACGCGACATCGATCGCGGCGAGGAGGGTTTCATCCTGCAGCGGCTTGGCGAGCAGCGCCACGCCGCCGGCAGATTTGCAGCGCTGGTGTGTGCTTTCTTCGGGGTATGCCGTTATAAAAATGGTCGGAATCTTGATGCCGGAGCGCATCAGCCGATGCTTTAGTTCCAAACCGGTCATTTCGGGCATCTGCAAATCCACAATCAGGCATTCCGGTCGCTCGCGCGGTAGTGCAGCCAGCAATTCCCCGCTGCTTTGGTAGGTCACGACCCGATACGACCATGCGCCGAGCAAGCGCTTTAGCGCGCGCAATACGGAGGGATCGTCATCGACGATGGCGATCAATTGCCCGGTATTCGTCATGCATCGACTATCGGCCGTTTTGCGGGACGGATCGAGTTGGCCTTCGGGCCAACATGAACGGCTAGGTACTGCTCCGGTCTTGGGCGGCCGGAATCGAAACACCGGCCTTTTCGGCGAGCCTCGCCAAGTCCGCAACCGAGCGAACATTCATTTTCTTCATCATCCGAGCGCGGTGAACCTTGATCGTCTTCTCGACCGTTCCGAGATCGCCCGCGATTTGCTTGTTGAGCTTGCCGGCAACAACATGCCCGAGCACTTCACGCTCGCGGGGCGTCAAGCGCGAGATCCTTTCCCTAATGGATGATAATTCTGCGTTTGTTCGCCTCGAACTTGCGTCGAGCTCTTCGGCTTGCGCGATGGCTGCCAGCAACTCGTAATCGTCGACGGGTTTGGTCAGAAAGTCGACAGCGCCGGCCTTCATCGCCTTTACGCTGCTCGGGACATCTCCGCGGCCCGTCAAAAACACGATCGGACGGTCTACGCCGTCGCATGCAAGCGCTTGCTGCAACTCGAGGCCATCAAGGCCAGGCATGGAAAGATCGAGTACCGCGCAGCCCGGCAGCGATCGATCGTGCCCTTCCAGGAATTTCTCCGATGATGTGAAAGATCGCGTTTCGTACCCGTGTGATCGCAACAGGCGCGACAGCGCTCTGACGACGGCAGCATCGTCATCGACGATGAAGATAGTAAAGGCTTCGCCAGCCGGCACCTCGATGATCCCCTGTGGCGCTAAACATCCTAGAGTATCGGCTTGAAAACACGAGGATATGCGCAATTTTGTGACAGGTAATTTATTACCGTAACCCAAAATCTGGAAAACGACGAGACATGCAGCAAGAGTGGAACGCGTCGGCAGAACCGTGAAGAACGGCTGCATGCTTTCCGCGGCGATTGAGTCCGTAGTGCGAAAAATATAGGCGCCGACGGCGCCGGTCCGTTTTTGCAGGGCATCTGCAGAGCCCCTCGCAGAATTTTCGCCAAGCCCCGGGGGGCTGACACGCAGAGCATGGGGAAGGCGGCGCAAGGGGCGACGCGAAAAATCGGCAAGCACGGCATTGACGGACGAGTCTCTTGACGACCGCAAGCACTGGCAGCCACCTCGGGTGGCCGCCCTTAGCTCATGGCACGATTGTGACGCGCCCTCCGGTTGCCGAACAAAGATCGCCGTTGGTACAATCGTAGCAATAGATCATCTTTTGCATTTGCGAGTGCATGATCCGTGTTGCGAGAGTTGCCAGGCCAGCCCAGTTTTTTGCTCGCAACCCTGCCACCGTCACCGCGACAAGTCCGACTGGCGTGCATTGTTGCAGGACTTCTCCTTCTCGCGTTTGCTGCGGCAGCGCCCCTGAAGGATATTCAGTTGCCTCGGATAGATGCCTTTATTCCCATTCTCCAAACGGCAATCATCGTCAACGATCTCATCACCGCCTCTTTGCTGTTTTCTCAGTTCCTCATTGTGCGGCAGCGGGCGCTTTCGGTTCTTGCCAGCGGCTATCTTTTTTCCGCACTTATGGTTGTCCCATACACGCTCACCTTTCCGGGGGCATTTGCACCTGATGGTTTGTTGGGCGCGGGCTTGCAAAGCACCCCATGGCTCTATTTCTTCTGGCACGTGGGATTGCCGCTGGCCGTCATTGCCTATGCGTTGCTCAAAGATGCGGATGACAGGATTGGCAAGAGCTTGAGCCCACCGGCCGTCGCGATCGGCCTAAGCATCGCTGCCGTGATTACAGTCGTGGTGGGATTGACTCTCCTTTCTACCCGATGGGATTCCCTGCTGCCGAAAATCATGCTCGATAGCGTTCGGGTCAACCTGGATGTACGCCCATGGTACGGGGGCGTTTTGCAGTCGCTGGCCATCGCCGCCCTTGCCGTTATTCTGTTCACGCGCCGCTCGGTGCTTGATTTGTGGCTCACCGTCATGTGCTGCGCATGGGTGCTCGAACTCCTGCTGGGAACAACCTTCGTCAGCGCCCGTTTCAGTCTCGGATGGTACGCCAGCAGAATTTTCTCCCTTGCTGCTGCAATTACCGTGCTGATCGTTCTGCTCTCCGAAACGACCACCCTTTATGCGCACCTTGCGCGATCAGTAGCGAGGCGCCGTCAGGCGCGTGAGATGCGGCAGGCTGCAATGGACGTCATGGCAGCGTCGATCGCGCACGAGATCAGTCAGCCGTTGACCGGCTTGATTGCCAATGCGAGGGCCGCCACCAAGCTGCTTTCAGCGGCCAACCCTGACGTCGAGGAGGTCAAGTCGGCGTTGGACGACATCGTGAAGGACGGGGCTCGCGCAAGCGAGGTGATCCACGGCATTCGCTCCATGTTCAAGAAGGAGTTGCGTGGCAGGGTCTTGCTCGATGCGAACGATGTCGTTCGGGATGCCTTCACGTTGGTCGGGGTCGACCTGCGGATGCAGCATATTTCGAGTTCGATCAATTTGCATCCGGAGTTGCCGCAGGTTCTTGCAGATAGAGGTCAGTTGCAGCAGGTCATGCTGAACCTGATTGCCAATGCCGTTGACGCCATGCGCGGCGTCAGTGGCCGGCCGCGCCACTTGCGCGTGGGATCGAATGTGACGCCGGACCAATCCAAAGTAGAGATCTCGGTCGAAGATTCCGGAGTGGGCGTCTCACAGAATGATCTCAACAGGATCTTCGAACCGTTTTTTACGACCAAGCCCGCCGGCACGGGAATAGGCCTTGCGATTTGCCGTTCCATTATCGAAGCTCACGGCGGAGAGCTGCTGGCATCCGTCAATATTCCCCACGGAATGATCTTCCGGATCAACCTCCCCGTCCATGCGCTCTGACGCCCGCCGTCACTTTCTCATTCGCACGGTGCTTCAGGTTTTCCACGTGGTATCTGGCGACACTGTCGTCTGGATAGGTTTGCAGGAACCGATCGAGCTGCTCAAAAACCAATGCTGGCGGGGCCATTGAAAGTGCCGAGTAGGCGACTTCCCAGGCCCGGCAGAACTCGAGTTCGGCAGGATCGGCGGTCTCGCGCTTGCCGCGAAGTTCGAACACGGGAAATTTTGCGGCAAAGCCCTTGGGACTGATTTGGTCGACACTGCGAAACAGGAATCTTGTCTCCGCGCGCTGCTTGATACTCTCGCTGACCAACACGACGGTACCGTAGGTCTTGTTGAGCGACTCCAGTCGTGCGGCGAGATTTACGCTCGCGCCGAGCACGGTATAGTTCATCCGGTCGGCTGAACCGATATTGCCGACCACGACGGTGCCGACGTGGAGGCCGTATCGCGTCCGATAAGCCGGCCAGTTGTCACGCGCGAACCTCTGATTGAGCTCGCCGGTCGCCTGCTGGCACGCGACGATCGCATTGCAGGCGTTGATGACGTGGTCGGGATCCTCTACCGGCGCGTTCCAAAGCGCCATCACCGCGTCGCCGATGAATTTGTCAACCGTGCCCCTGTTGGACATGATTGCATCGGAGAGGACGGCGAAATAGCTCGAAGCGTAGGACATCACTCTTTCCGGACTGGCGTGCTCCGTGAGCGCAGTGAAGTCGGCGACGTCGGTGAACATGATGGTCACTTCGCGTCGCACTCCGCCGAGGCCAAGGGGGGTGCCGGTTTCGATCAGTTGCTGTACCAGGCGCTTGGGCACGAAACTGGAGAAGGTCTCGACCACCTTGCGCATGGTCGAAACCGAACGGCCGAGATCGTCGATCTCCCGGATGAACGAACCGCGCGCGAGGGTGTCGCCGGGTTCGAACCGCTGGATGCGATCGGTCTCGACGGCAATCGCGCGGATTGAGCGTGACAGCATCGATCCGAGCCAGAACACGGGCGGTAAGGCAGCCAGCACGAATCCAAGAGCCATCAGGAACAGGAATTGCCGTTGGGCGAGAACGGTCGAGAAGAACTCGTCGAGCGGAGCGAACACAGCGACGTGAAGATAGGCCGATCCCGCGGTTTCGATCGAACGAAACGATGCGACATATATGCGGTGGTCGTCGCCTTCGAAGAATTGCTGCGCGGCTCCCCCGGTTCGCCATGCGCGCACGGCGGCCGGAATGCCTGATTTATAGACCGTGCTGAGACGGGGCAGGGTAACGGTTGCTCCTTCCGAAGTCGGTGCTTCGATCAATGCCGACATCCTGGGATGCGCAACGATCCGGTCGGCGTCGTTGAATAGAAATGCGCTGCCGGAACGGCCGAGGCGCTGATCGCGCAGTATCGCATCGGCATCGCTCAACAGGATATCGCCCGCGACTACGCCGGTCCGTCCTTCCCCGATCGGAATACGAAGGGTGTATCCCGGTTCGCCACTCGCGAAGAAGATATAGGGGTCCGTGAGTATGCCGGCGTCGGGGTGAGAGGCGTCCCTGTACCATGGGCGCTCGCGCGGATCGTAGTCGACCGGTACAGAACGTTCGGCGATCGGCGCAAGCGTCCGAGAAAGGAACACGACCTTGGCGGCGCGCTCGCCATCCTCGCCGGTCTTGCGAATGACGAACTGGCGGTACACGGCATCGGCCGGCGGTGCCAGTTTGTCACGAAAGGCGCGGCCGGCGCGGTCGATGACGTCGACCTCGAGGAAGGTGCCGTCATCATAGCCCATGTAAAGGTTAAACAGCTGGTTGTTGTTGCGCAGCATCGCGGTGATCACATTGATCGCAGGATTGTCGACACGGGCTTCGCGCACGGAAGGCAGAGATGTAAGGACTTCGACACAGTCGCGCACATCTTTGAATTGCGCATCGATGCGGCCTGCGGCGCTCTCTGCAACCTTGTCAATGAAGGTCCCGGCGGCGGAGCGAATGATCGATGTGACGCGTGCGAAACTGAGATAGACCAACGACAATCCGACGACGAGGACGATCGACACGAACAGCGTGATGACCGATGTTCGGAAGCCCAACTTCATGTGACGCAGACGGTTCGGCATCGCGCCCCCGGCATCCTCGCAAACGGGCAGGGCGTCGGCCTGGATTGCGGCCCGACGGTAGGTCTCAACATCCGCTGCCGTGAAGTTGTCCGGTCAGCATCGGCCCAAAAGCGAGCTGTTGTGCGCTATCTGAAATAACCCTAAAGCGATTGTCACCATTAGGACATTGGACCTCAGTCCAACTCGATTTCGGAACCGATAATCTGGGACGGTCAGATTTGAGATTCCGGACCGGCGTGCCGGGCGGAACAAGCCGGGTGCCGCTTTTGTGCGATCTATGAGGCGAAGCGGAGCTGCGCGTCGACAAAGGTCTATGCCATATTGTCGATGTCCAGCCCGGTACGGAAGCGGAGGGAAGAGTGGCGAGCTCAGTCGAAACCGATCCGATCACTGCCGACCACACGCGGCCCTCGGTCGCAGATATGATTGCGATCCCGGGCGGCACCTTCCGAATGGGATCGGACAAGCACTATGCGGAAGAGGCGCCGGCGCATCACGTCAGCGTCAATTCGTTCCTCATAGATCGGACGCCGGTGACAAACCGTCAGTTCAAGGAATTCGTGAAGGCGACCGGCCATGTGACCTTCGCGCAGATTCCTCCCGATCCGAAGGACTACCCCGGCGCGTTGCCGCACATGCTTTATGCGGGATCGCTGGTGTTCACGCCGCCGTCGCACCCGGTCAATCTCCGCAATTGGGGAGAGTGGTGGACCTTTCTGAAGGGAGCCGACTGGCGCCATCCGTACGGGCCAAAGAGCAATATCTATCATCTCGACAATCATCCCGTCATGCATCTGACGTTTGCCGATGCGCTAGCCTATGCGAAATGGGCCGGCAAGGATCTGCCGACGGAAGCCGAGTGGGAGTATGCGGCACGCGGCGGACTTGACGGTGCGGAATTTGCCTGGGGCGATGAATTTACACCTGGTGGAACGCACCAGGCCAATACCTGGCAAGGCGAGTTTCCCCGGCAGAATCTGAACACGGATGGCTATGAGCGCACGTCGCCGGTCACCGCCTTCCCGCCAAACGGCTACGGCGTGTACGACATGATCGGCAATGTTTGGGAATGGACGAGCGACTGGTTTACGCCGAAGCACGAAGCCGATGCGCCGAAAGCATGCTGCATCCCCGAAAATCCACGTGGCGGTCGCGAAGAAGACAGCTACGACCCCTGCCAACCCAATATCAAAATCCCGCGCAAGGTGATCAAAGGTGGCTCGCACCTTTGCGCGCCGAACTACTGCCGGCGCTACCGTCCCGCGGCGAGACACGCGGAGGCGGTTGATACATCAACGAGCCACCTTGGATTTCGCTGCGTGGTAAGGGATCGGCCGACGTCTTGAGTTTCAAGACTTTGCGTCGGCAAGAGCGGCCAACGCGGTTCCAGGCGACCGGCCACGGTGTTTCAAAGGAACCTTGGGTCCAACGCCGGCGATGTCGCCGATGTCGGCTGTGACATCAGGGACACAGTTAGCCAGCAAATACGGCCCAGGCCTTTCCACGCCGATTTTGCATAGACGAGTCGGGACGTTAGGCGCTTAGAATCCCCGCATATTGAGTGATGCGGACCCTGAGAACAGGGGGTGATGGATGCGGTCCCTCAGACCCGATTTTTCACGTTGGCTGCTCGGTATTGCAGCAGTTGCCGCGCTGATGGCGCTTCCCGGGCAAATTGCCCGGGCCGATGAGGACGGCGTCAGTTTTTGGATACCCGGATTTTTCGGCAGCCTCGCGGCTACCCCCGCGACGCCCGGATGGTCCGGGACTTCAATCTATTATCATGACTCGGTCTCCGCCGGGGGTAACGTGGCGCTCGCGAGACAGTTCGAGATCCGCACCGTTCCCGTAAATCTGACGGCCAGCTTCACCGGCAACGTCAATGCAAGTGTGAATCTTGACCTGTTTGCTGCAACCTACACCTTTGCGACACCGGTTTTGGGTGCTCAGGCCTCGTTCAGCCTCTTATCGGTCTACGGCGCCAACTCGACATCGCTCGCGGGAACGCTTGCAGGAACATTGGCAGGACCGCTCGGCGGCACTGTTCCATTCTCGCGCTCCGATGGCATCACCAGCACGATCGTGGCATTTGGTGACGTGCTCCCCATGTTCCAGCTAAAATGGAACGCCGGTGTTAACAACTTCATGACGTACATCACCGGGGACATGCCGGCCGGAGCTTACGACTCAGCCCGTCTTGCCAACATAGGGATCGGGCACTGGGCGGTCGATGTTGGCGGCGGCTACACCTATTTCGATCCGACGACCGGGCATGAAGCTTCGGCGGTGCTCGGATTCACCTACAACTTCATCAACCCTTCTACTCAATATCAGAATGGCGTCGACATGCACCTCGACTGGGGCGTGTCGCAATTCCTGACCAAACAGGTTCAGGTCGGCCTCGTGGGTTACCTCTATCAGGAGATCGGCTGCGACAGCGGCTCCGGCGATCGCGTCGGCTGCTTCCAGTCGCGAACGGTCGGCATCGGTCCGCAGTTCGGCTACATCTTTCCGATCGGAGACAAGCTGCAGGGCTATTTCAACATAAAGGCTTACGGCGAATTCGACGCGGCGAATCGGCCATCAGGCTGGAACCTCTGGCTGACGTTCAATCTTTCGCCCGCGGCAGCAACGCCGCCCACATCCTCAAGGCCCATGTTCACAAAATAAAGCGCCGGAGTGATGTGGCTTATGAGGGTCGGCCTGTCTCAAGCTCAAGATGCAGAACGGCCGACGCCGCTGGATAATCTCAAGGGCAGCGACACAGCAACTCGCGCCACGAGCCGATCCAGACGGATCTTGCTCTGCGCCAGTGGCCACACGGCCTGAGCTCGCATTGAAACGTGCGGCTATCGAAAGTTGCCGTAATCAGTCCGAGCAAAGAGCAGCAAGAGAATCGCACGATCGCGCGTTTGATGCGGCTCATGACGCACGTCAGTCAGACGGCACCATTCAATCCGGAATACGAGGAGGGCGCTTCGATGGCAATCGCACCACGAACTACGAAAATAGCAGTTGCGTTGGTCACGACGCTTGTCGCTTCGCAAGCCAGAGCGGAATCGGCAAGCTCGACCGATGCGGAGATTGCAGCGCTGAAGAAACAGCTTCACCTGCTGGAGGAAAAGCTCGACAGGCTGCAAAAGCAGACGACGGCCAATGCCGTCCCAGCGCCGAAGGCGAGTGCCAAAGTCGACGCTAAGGCCAGTGTCGTCGACCCAAATGCCACCGTTCCCGTAAAGGCACCCATCGCACCGACGGGCGCCATCGTCACAATGCCGAACAACCGACCCACGATCTGCACCGCGGACGAGCAAAATTGCATCTCGATTACCAGCCGTCTGCATTTTGACGCCGGGGGATACAACTACAGCCCCAACACCACAGACACCAAACCGCAGCGGCTCGACGACGGCGTCAACGCGCGCCGCGCGCGCATCGGCGTGCTCGGCAAGTTCCTGGGCGATTGGGATTATGCCCTCATCTACGATTTCGGAGGTTCTTCGGACGGCTTCGCAAGCACCGCCAGCGCAAACGGCACTGCGGTCGGTTTTCTCCCGGGTGGTGGTCTGTCGGGCCTTTTGAACGCCTATCTCGGTTACAACGGCATTAGGCCCTTTGGTGGCCAACTCGCGATCGAGGGTGGCTATATGAAGGTTCTCTATACGCTCGACGAGGCGACGAGCTCGAACGATATTCTGTTTCTCGAACGCGCCTCCTCGCAGGTGATCGCAGCCGATATTGCGGCGGGCAACGGACGATCCGCCTTCGGCGCTCGGTGGTACAATGACGTATTCTGGGCCGGGGCCTATGCGACCGGACCCAAGGCGGGCGACATCCACTCGGCCTCCAGCACCAACCCGGATGGCTCGACGGAGCAATTCGGCGCGACTGCCCGTGCCGCCGGTCAAGTCGTCAGTGGAAACGGCTACTCTCTGCATCTCGGAGCTGACGCCGAGTTTCTGATCAGGCCGCCACACAATCTGGTCGACAACTCATTTGATCTGACGTTGAGCGACCGGCCGGAATTGCGCATCGATCCGACTAACATTATCGACACCGGCTCGATCACGGGCGTATCGGGGGCACAAGTCTACAGCGCCGAAGCCGCAGCGACTTACGGGCCGTTCTTCTTTCAGGGCGAATATTTCTGGTACAACGTCGCTCGCAACAATCTTCCGGGATTGCCGAATCTGAAATTCCAAGGGGGTTACGCTCAAGCCAGCCTTGTGCTGACCGGCGAAACGCATCCCTATCTCCCGGCCACCGCCGCCTATGGTGGTATCATTCCGGCAAACCCGTTCTCTCTCTGGGGCGGTGGATGGGGTGCGTGGGAGATTGCCGGACGCATCAGCACTATCAATCTGAATGATCAACTTGGAACCACAAATGGCGTGGCCGGTGGACAGCAGACGATCTACACCGCCGGGTTGAACTGGTACGTCAACACCAACGTGCGCTTCATGTTTGACTACCTGCACGGGAACATCGCCAAGCAGATCAGCCCAACCAACAGCGGAGATGCCGGCGCCAGGTTCGACGCATTCGCGATGCGCACGCAGGTCGCCTTTTGAGAGCGAGAACAACCGCCGCGTGCAAGGCTGCCAAAATCACGGCTGCCAATATCAAGCGTCAGATGGGGATAAAATCCTATATAACATAGGTTGGTGACAGAACCAGGCGATTCCCCATGATGCCACGTATTCAAATTGGCTCCATCGGCGAGGGTAGGAATGCAAGTGATTGCGGATCAGCTTGACCACTGTCCGTACTGTCACAATCGACTCGAAATTGTTTGCGTGAAGTTCCGATTTTCTTCGGTAGCGACCCTTTTGGTCTGCCCAAATTGCGCGGTCGTCGCCGCCGACCAACGGGCGGACGCCAAGCTGGCGGATCAACTCAGTGCCAATGAGCTAACAGGCGAAGAGCCGGCAAACAAAGAGCTAGGTATAGCCGAAGCTTTCAGGTGGCGTTACAGACGCTCGTTGGCGTTTATCCTGGGAGCAGTGATTACCGCCGCTTTTTTGCGGCATACGATTCACGTCCAGGGCGGTATTCCTCCGGCAGAAATTGGCGCGGGCGCGATCGCAATCGCTGCTGCTATTGTGGTTGCGCTCTTTTTTGGAAGGCCGAGGCCCTGAGCTAAGCTCTCCCTTCCCTTCAAGCCGCATCAGGGCCCGAGGAATGCTTCGACCTCGTGTCCCG
>Ga0182032_10001276_pt1 | contig 11153 bp, 10 predicted proteins | sample tim00Cox00000000_FD_125970 | JGI IMG/M metagenome (GOLD analysis project Ga0182032, IMG submission 125970) | Lab enrichment of tropical soil microbial communities from Luquillo Experimental Forest, Puerto Rico - timezero.00C.oxic.00.000.000 | ecosystem: Environmental > Terrestrial > Soil >... | reverse complement strand
GGTGCGGAAGATTCGCGAGACGAAGAAAGGCTACGAGCGACTGGGCGAGATTTGGGAGACGCAACGGGCCGAGCATCCGGAGGATTGGCTATTGTCGATGGAGATTTACGAAATTCTCGACATGACGGAGCAGCAACCAGGACTCAAAGCGAGGATCGAAAAATTCCTGAACGGCAAGAGAGAGCAGACGAAAGATCTAGCAACGTTGATCAGTTGGGGGTTTCGGCTGGTCGAGTATCACAAGAAGCCGGAATATCAAGCCGCCCTCCACGCCTCGCCGAAATAACGCGCGCCCGGATGTGACGCTACTTCGGTGCCCGAGAGGCAACAATTTCTTCGAAGTAACGATCGCCGCGCAACGGAGTCCAGGCTACGCCGGAACTGGAACGGTCGTCTCTGTAGTTTGTCAGTAACGCGTTTCGGCCACACGAGGCTGCCTCGGCCAGATGAGGGCGTTATTGAGCGGCCAGCTTTAAACGCGGCCTCAAGTGCTTTCGTCTTTGAAATGCCGCTTGCCTTTGAGCGCCTTCGCGTACTCGTCCTTGCTCAGAATGTTTTCTTCGAGCTGCATGTTGGCCCGGAGAAGATTTTGAAACCAGGTTTCGATTCGTTGTCGCTCTTTCAGCACTTCCTCGGTGATGTAGTTCGCGTCAATGTTGATGCAGATCGCGCCCACAATTCCGAAGTCCTTGCGCTTGATTGGAATCGTCGTGCACTTGAACTTTCGCGAACCGATGTTGAGCTCGTAATTCAGTTTATCCTCGTTCGCCAATTGCCGCTTTTTCAGGTCGATTAAGAGGCTTGTTGTCCCATCGCGCAGGTGCCGGCCAGTGACGTCGTTCTCAAGCGTGATCAACGAATGCGCCGGATCAGCCAGGTTGTGCAGGAGTATCTCAATACCGGTATTTGGAAATGATTTTCCAACCAAGCGCACGATGCGCTCGTAGTTCTCGAGAAATTCGTGCGTGTCGTCGACGATCTTTTTGCCGTCATATTTGTCGAACAACTGCGCATAGACTTTCTGCTCCGCTGGCTCGAGCTGGTGCCGCACATTGTTCTGCTCGCCGATGAAAATGAGCTGACGCGCTGCGGTGTGGTCCTCATTCTTAAGGAGATAGTGCATCCCGAGTCGGAAATTGTTCAGATTGAACTCGCCGAAATTCTCGCGCGTGACGGTAAAGGGATAAAAATCGTATTCCTCGAGATTGCGCCCGAACTTCCGGCGGCGCTCTTTGTATTTTCCCCAGAGGAAGCCGCCGGAGAACAAAATCGCCGAGGCGATGATCGACGCGATCACGTTGACGGTGATGTCGTTTGGCGAAATCGGCATGTCGGTCCTACAGATTTCCGGTTAGCTTCCGGAGGGTAACGTTTTCAACCAGAACGTCGCTCGGCTGACTGATAGCGAATGCTACTGCGTCCGCCACTTGCCCGGGTGAGATCATTTTCTCGCGTGGCCAGTCGCCGGCTACGGCGTCCCAGATTCCGGTATTCGTCGCCGCCGGATAAATATTGATCACTCGTATCCGGCGCTCGCGCAATTCTTCACGAACCGATTGCGAGAATCCCTCGAGCGCGAATTTGCTCATGCAGTAAGCGCTCCAGTTCGCGAAAGCGGTTTTCGCCGCGACCGAAAGAATATTGACGATGCTCGAACCCGGAGGCATTTGGCCAGCGAATCGTTGCATCAAGAGAAACGGCGCAGTGACGTTCACTCCAATTGTTTGTTTCCATTCTTCAAACGTGATTTCGCGAAATGGTTTCACGACGCCGATGCCGGCATTGTTAACCAAAACGTTGAGCGGCTCGCTCCCGACTTGCGAAATCAAATTCGCCACTCCTTTCTCGGTCGCGAGATCGTGAATTAATTTCACGACGCTGGCGCCACGATCCTGAACCGCCTTGCACGTTTCTGCGAGCGCGACTGTGTTGCGGCCATGCAGGAGCAAGGTCACATCCGCAGCCGCAAGTTTTTCGGCAATGGCTCGCCCAATTCCGCGACTCGCGCCCGTAACGAGTATCCGTTTGCTCATGTGCGCCGCACCGTAAACCGATTGTTCTTCGTCTCCCACAAACGCAATCGCACCAACTGCTGGTTCACGCGGTTATCGATCTTTGACCAGAGCGCACGAACAATGTTTTCACCCGTGGAAGCAATTTTCCTGAAATCGTCCGTTTCCAGATCCAGATGTCGGTTTTGCCAGGGCTCGATTGAATCACAGAGCGCCTTTTGAAAAGCGGCGAAGTCGTAGAGCGTGCCGCTTCGTTCATCGTAGTTCGCGCCGATCGTCGCTTCCGCGAGATAAAGATGGCCGTGACCACGCGGGTTGTCGCATTTGCCAAACAGTTTAGCGTTCTTTTCGTCTGAAAACGACGGAACGTGCAAGCGGTGCGCCGCGCTAAAACGCATTTGCATGCCGAGAAAAATATTTTCCTCTGGCCAGACTTCAGCAAAAAAATCCTCGCGTTCGTGCAGACGCACGCGATGAATCGAGAGAGAACCAGCGACTTGTTCGCGAATGTAACCCGCAAGGCTTTCGGTCGTGGTCGGCCGATCTTTCAACGATGGGAGTTCGTTGAGATAGCGATGATCTAGCTCATCCTGCAGCGATTTGAGGCAAAGATCGAGATCGTGTTGCTGAACAATCGGACCGTCAGTCTTTTCTTTTCGAAAAGTGAGACGCGCACGGTAATTGTGTCCGTGTGTTGCAGTAGCCGAGCCAAACAACCGCGCGTTCTCGCGTGCCGTTAGCCGCTGCGACATTGTTTGTCGCGCCGCCGAAAATTCGAGCCAGTAGTTTCCTTCGCACGAGCCGCCCGCGTAAAACGTCGCGCTCCGGTCGGTCGTTTCGATTAAATGAACCGCGACCAATTTGGCATCGACATCGGAAAAAAGCGGCGCGACATCGTTGAAGAGCTGGCGCGCGATATTTTCGGCAGTCGGCGGCACATTGCGAAAGGCCGGATTGTCTTCGTTCAAGAACTTGTGGTCGAATTGATTGTCGACTTTTTCGCCGGCGCGGCGTTTGATCTCGCTGATGTTGATCAGCATTCCCGTAACCGGGTCGACGCGTCCGCTGAAAATAAAATAGGCAACATAGTTGCGACCGGTTCCATGCCTGGCACGGGTCTCCTCGCCGAACGCAGCTAGATTTTCGCTATTGCTCCAACGGGAAACGAACAGCCGGCGCGAGGCAGAGAATTCAAGCCGTTTGCTGACAGTGAGCAGCATGAACAATTGTAGGCTGTCTCTGTGAGACGGCATCAAAAAAGGCGACTGCCGCGGAACGCCCTACAATTTATTCTTTGAGCAACGAGAGGAATTCCGAACGCGTGCGCGCGTCCTCCTTGAACGAGCCGAGAAGACAGGAAGTTTTCATGACCGAGTTTTGCTTTTCAACGCCGCGCATCATCATGCAAAGATGCTTTGCTTCGACCACGACCGCGACGCCGTCTGGTTCGAGACAATTCATCAATGCCTCTGCTATTTGCGCCGTCAGATTTTCCTGGATCTGCAAACGGCGCGCGAAAACGTCGACCACGCGTGCGACTTTCGAAAGGCCGATTACTTTCCCATTTGGAATGTAAGCGACGTGCGCGCGCCCGATGAACGGAAGCAAATGATGTTCGCACATCGAATAGAGTTCGATGTCTTTGACAAGAATGATCTCGCTCGCATCGGAATCGAAGATTGCGCTGTTGACGATCTCCGCAACGCTCTGGCGATAACCTTGGGTCAAGAATTCCATCGCCCGCGCGGCGCGAGCAGGAGTCTTTAACAAGCCTAGTCGCGAGGGATCTTCGCCGATCGCGTCGAGCAAGTCGCGATAGATCTTGGTCAGCTTGCCGAGTTGTCCCGGCGGCAACGGTTCGGCGTGTCGATAAAGCCGATCTTCAGTTTCGATTTCTGAATTAAACGTGCGCAAGATCGAGAACCCTAATCCAACCAGCTCTGCGGATATTTCTCGTCGTCAAGCGCAATTGCTTGCTCGGTCAGCTCAAGCGTGTGTTGCGTGTCGAACATGACCGCGAGCTCTTCAGTTCGAAGCGCGCTCTTACTCGCCATGATTGTGCCCGGATGCGGTCCGTGCGGAATCCCGCGTGGATGCAATGTGATCGAGGCCGGCTCGATTCCCCGGCGCGAACCGAAATTTCCTCGGACGTAAAACAAAACCTCGTCCGCTTCGACGTTGTCGTGGACCCACGGAATTTTGACCGCTTCCGGATGGGTATCGAGCAACCGCGGCGCGAACGTGCAAACCACGTAACCGCGGATCTCGAATGTCTGATGAATCGGGGGTGGCTGATGCACAGTGCCGGTGATCGGTTCAAAATCCTGGGCGTTGAACGTGAACGGATAGAGATAACCGTCCCAGCCAACGACATCGAACGGATGATGCGCCATTGTGACCACTGTCCAGCGCGGACCATCTTTCACGAGAATCTCGGTGTCTTGGTCTTTGTCGATGGTGATCAGCTCGCTCGGGGCATGAAAATCGCGCTCCGAATAAGGCGCGCCCATTTTGATCTGGCCTTCACTGTTCAAATAGCGTTTCGGAATTCGCACCGGCCCGACGGATTCCAAAATGAGATGATCTTCTTCCTCAACTTTGTCGGGAACCATTCGATAGGTCACACCGCGCGGAATGACGATGTAATCCTCAGCTCGATATGGAAGTTTGCCGAAGACTGATTCGACGACTCCTCCACCCTTGAAAACGAAGATGATCTCGTCCGCGCCGCCGTTGCGGTAATATTCAAATTTGTCGTAAGTCTTTGCCGGCTTCATGCGATACGCCGTCATGTCCTGATTGAACAAAATTGGAATGCGGCCGATGTAGAGATCGCCTTTGCGCGGAATATTCGCTGTCTTCAAATGATGATGACGCAGCGGCGCGTCGGTGACTCTCTTGACCTCTTCGTGCTTGAGGAGCTTCACATTGCGCACGCGTGTCGGCGGGCGCACGTGATAACAGATTGAGTACGCTTCGTCGAATCCCGCCGTCGTGAAGACGTGTTCGTAAGCGATGCCTTCATTTTTGTAAGTCGGCGCCGCTCCGTTGCGGTGAAACCAAATGTGATGCTTCCGCGGCATCTCGCCTAGTTTTTGGTAGTACGGCATTTTCGTTTTCCTGTTACAGATTTCCGCGCGCAGCTTGTTCGCGCTCAATTGCCTCGAACAGCGCCTTGAAGTTGCCTTTGCCGAAACTTTTGGCGCCTTTGCGCTGAATGATTTCGAAAAACAAGGTCGGTCGATCTTCGACCGGCTTGGAAAAGATTTGCAATAAGTATCCTTCGTCGTCTCTGTCGACCAGAATTCCGAGCCGCTTCAGCGCACCCAGTTCTTCATCGATGTGGCCAACGCGATCGAGCAAGGTGTCGTAATAAGTCGAAGGAACTCTGAGAAACTCGAGTCCCCGGTTCTGGAGATCGGTCACTGTCTCAATAATGTTGTTCGTGGCCATCGCGATGTGCTGGACGCCTTCGCCGTCGTAGAACTCGAGATATTCCTCCACCTGGGATTTCTTTTTACCCTTGGCCGGCTCGTTGATCGGAAACTTCACGAAGCCATTGCCATTGCTCATCACCTTGCTCATGAGCGCGGAGTATTCCGTTGAAATGTCTTTGTCGTCGAACGTGAGGATGTTCCGGAATCCCATCACATCTTCATAAAACTTCACCCACGGATTCATCTGATTCCATCCAACGTTGCCGACACAATGATCGACATATTGCAATCTGGTCTCAGATGCGCGGAACGGCGGCTCCCATTTCACAAATCCGGGCATGAAGGGTCCGGTATAGTCGTCGCGCTCGACAAACACGTGCACGACTTCGCCGTAAGTCTGAATGCCGCTGAGGACGATCTTGCCGTCCTTATCCTTTAACGTTTTCGGGTCGAGATAACTTTTGCCGCCGCGCTTGGTGGTCTCCTTCCACGCCAAGGCCGCGTCTTTAACTTTCAATGCGATAACTTTGACGCCGTCGCCATGTTTGTAGATGTGATCGGCGACCGCATTTTTAGCTCGGATCGGCGTCGTCAAAACAAAGGTGATCTTGTTCTGCCGAACCGCATAGCTAGCACGATCCCTAACACCGGTTTCCGGTCCGCTGTAGGCGACGGGCTGAAAACCGAGCACGCTCTGATAGTAATGCGCCGCCTGTTTGGCGTTGCCGACGTAAAACTCGATGTGATCCGTGCCCTCAAGTGGCAAAAAATCCTCAGCGGCTTTCGGAGTACCTTTCTTTTTTGGAGCAGCAATTGTGGTGGCCATAAATTACCTCCGCGTTCGTGCGCGCTTAGCGCCTTTTGAAATATAAGATCGACAACCCCGCGTCGCAAGATAACCAATCACTTCTCGCCTAGCCGCGCGCGGCCTTTTAGGCGAAGAGCGTTTAGTCGAATGAAGCCGGTGGCGTCGCTCTGGTCGTATGTCGATTTTTCGCCTTCCATCGTCGCGATTTTTGGATCGTAGAGACTCTTGGGACTTTTGCGGCCGGCCACGATAGTGTTGCCTTTATAGAGCTTGAGCCGAACAACGCCGGTGACGTTACGCTGCGTTTCGGTTACCAGTGCTTGGAGCGCTTCGCGTTCGGGCGAAAACCAGAAGCCGTTGTAAACCAGCTCGCTGTATTTCGGAATGAGACTGTCGCGTAGGTGCATAACTTCGCGGTCCATGGTCAGCGTTTCCATTTGGCGATGCGCGAAATGCAGAACCGCGCCGCCGGGAGTTTCATAAACACCGCGGCCTTTCATCCCCACGAAACGATTTTCGACGATATCGACCCGGCCGATTCCATGCTTTCCACCAAGCCTGTTCAACGTTTGCATCACGCCAAGTGGCGAGAGTTTTTTGCCGTTCACTTTCACGCAATTGCCGCTCTCGAACGCAAGATCGACGTGTTCGGGTTCGTCCGGCGCGTCTTCCGGCGCGACGCTGAGTTTGTACATGCTGCGCATTTTTTTTGAGCTAGCGTCGAACCACGGATCTTCCAAGACGCCGCTCTCGAAGCTGATGTGAAGAAGATTACGATCTATCGAGTACGGTTTCTGCGCGCTCGCTTCGACCGGGATCTTGCTCTTCTTCGCGAACGCGATCATCTGCTTGCGGCCGGGAAATTGTTTTCGAAAACGTTCCTCCCGCCAGGGCGAGATTACTTTCAGCTCCGGCGCTAGCGCAGCGGCAGTCAATTCAAAACGAACTTGATCGTTCCCCTTGCCAGTCGCGCCGTGCGCGATCGCTTCGGCTTTTTCGGTGCGTGCGATCTCGACCATCCGTTTGGCGATCAGTGGCCGTGCGATGCTCGTCCCAAGAAAATATTGGTTCTCGTAAATCGCGCCTGCCTGAAACATCGGGAAAATAAAATCGCGGGCGAATTCCTCCCGAAGATCCTCGATGAGACATTTCGAAGCACCGGTCTTGAGCGCCTTCTCTTGAAGACCGGCGACCTCTTCTTCCTGACCGATGTCGGCGCAAAACGCAACGATCTGCGCGCGATAATTCTCCCTGAGCCATCGAAGAATGATCGACGTGTCGAGTCCGCCGGAGTATGCCAGGATGATTTTCACAAACAGTTGATAGTTGATGGTTGAGAGTGGATCGACCTCAAATTTCCCGACGCTTCGCACAGCGAAGCGGCTACAGCAAATCAATCACCGAACGAAATATCCACGTCGCGCGCTGTCTGGACCATTTCGCCGTGTGGCGGGACGAGGCGCAAACGATTGACTGCATCTACGATCGGAACGTGGCGGAGTTGGTAGTTTTGGTAGCTGACCATGCAGCCGAAATGTCCTTCGTTTGCGAGTTGGACTGCTCTTACTCCAAAACGCGTGCCGAGCGTCCGGTCGAGCGGAGTAGGCGCTCCGCCGCGCTGCAGATGTCCAAGAACGCATGCGCGCGTTTCCTTTCCAGTGCGTTCGGCAATTTCGCGGGCAACGACGTCGCCGATTCCGCCGAGCCGAAATTCGCCGCCTTCGATATTGCGTTTGATTTGCTCACCGTCTTTTGGCCGCGCCCCTTCCGCCACCACGACAAGCGACCCGAGCCGACCCGCGGCGTCGCGTTTTTTAATCGCATCGACGATTTTTTCGCAATCGAACGGAATTTCGGGAATCAAGATTATGTCGGCTCCTCCGGCGATCCCCCCGTGGAGCGCGATCCAACCCGCGTGTCGTCCCATCACTTCGACAACCATAACCCGTTTGTGACTCGTGGCCGTCGTATGCAAACGATCGAGCGCATCCATCACTTCGGCGACCGCAGAATCGAAACCGAATGTCATCGCTGTGGCTTCGATGTCGTTGTCGATCGTTTTGGGGACACCGATGCAATTGATCCCAGCTTCCTGCATTTGCATCGCCGTCGTCATCGAACCATCGCCGCCGACGATGATGAGCGCTTTGACATGCAGTTCATCCAAGACTTTTTTCGCTCGCGCGATCACTTCGCTTGCGACCACTGCTCGATCACCCGCCCCGACTCTGGCAATAAAGTGGCCGCGGTTGGTCGTTCCGAGAATCGTTCCGCCGAGCGACATGATTCCTTCGGTACTCTTGCGATCGAGCACGATATAAGCGCCCGGCGGCAAGAGACCTTCGAACCCATCGCGGAACCCGATTACTTCCCACCCAAGTTTTTCACCGGCAAGGGCGACTCCGCGCAAGACTGCGTTGAGACCCGGGCAATCCCCGCCGCTGGTTAGAACGCCAATTCGCGTCTTCATCCAAAGACACAATCAAAGCGTTTTCTTCGGATCGACAAGCCGTCCGCCCGCCACCCACTGATCGTAGAGCTGCCAGCCTTGGACAACAAGCTGACCGCCTTCGGAAAAACGGCTGGTACTGCCGAGCAGTACGACAATTATTCGGCGTGGAAAAATTCTGACGTCGGCGCCTTCTTTAACAATTTCCGAGTCGCGCCCTGACGAGAGAACCAAGCATTGACCGGCACGCGCGGTCGTACCGGTTTTCACGCCGTCAATTCCGTTCGTGCCGAGAAGCTCGTTGGTATTGCGCAAATCATAGCGCTGCTCTCTACCGCCGCGGCGCCACGAGATTTGGCGTTCCCTTTGTGTAATGTAAAAACGAAAGCTCGCCCTGTTCAGAGCGTAACGAGTGAGCCGGGCAAGATCTTCAGCGGTGGAATACGGCAACGGTTTCACGTTTTGATCGACACCGTGCGGATTCACGAAGCGCGTCCTCTCCATTTTCAATTGCTTGGCCAGCGCGTTCATCTGGGTGACGAAGACGTCGACCGCGGACATTTTCGATTTCTGGCCAGCGGGCGTCGGCCCCTGGATTTGCGATCCGACATAGTCTGCCAACGTGTAAGCTGCGATGTTGTCGGACTGAACCAACGCTGCGTAAAGCAAATCTCGCAGTGCGATTGCATCCCCTGCGCGAAAGTCGATGTTATTTTCCAGCATGCCGACGAAGGCGGACGGCGAAATATTCACGAACTGATTTAGATCGCCGCCTTTGTGCTCGGCCCAATCCAGCACCACCATCGCGGTGGCGATTTTCGTCAAACTACCGATCTGCCGTTTGTCTTTGGATTTAAAGTCTTGCAAGACATATCCTGTTTGTACGTCGACGATGATAGAAGCTTGCGCGGCAGAGGCGGAACGAAGCGCGCTCGTCACAAAAACGAGAGCAATGTTGATCAATGTTAGGCGACGAGGAAGAAACACGGGCGCAACTGTAGTGGCAGCCATGTCGGCTGCAAATTTGAACTTGTGCTGCGTATCCGCGAAAGCGCGAAGGTCGCTTATTCAGGCAAGCTGATGTTTCCGCTCTCGCCGTAACGATACGGATTTGCGCTCAACGTGATGTAGATTCGCTCAGCGGCGTTCACCATGTCGAAGTGAGTCGCTCAAGCCAAGGCCACTCGCACGGGCCGTTCTGTGTCTGCCTTGCTCGCGGCTGCCCCGTCCATCTCGAATTCGTAAATGACTACGCCGCGACATCGGTGATTCGGACGTGCAGAACAAGGACTGGTTGATATGAGCGTAAAGTGCTCCGTGACAAGCCGACCTGTGCGCGGGGATTCGCTTCTCTTCAAAATCCTAACGGGCTCGATTTTCTCCAGTTGCTCCTTCAAATCGACTGCAAACTCCACTGGAGCAAGCGTTTTGCGAATTGGCATTTCGCCGTCGCTCACCGCCTCGTCGCCTTTGAAGACCGCCGCGTTAAAATGCAGAACGGTCTACATATACGTCAACCCCCCGTGCCGTTCTGAGGAGAAGAGGAGAAAAACCGGCTGTCCCGCCAGCCACCCCCCTTCTAACTGTCCGTCCTCGGCGACCTTGCCCGACTGATCAGCATTCGCATCGCAAAATAAACGATCACCGCCGACGGGATAGCGAGAAAGAATGAGCCGATGATCGCCGGCCAAATCACGCGCTGGAATAACTCCAAGTTGAGATAGTCATGTAACCCGAAGTGAAACCGAATCCGATGCACAGGGGGCGGTCGCCGCAGCGTCCAACATCCAACTTTGTATTCTCCAAAATAAATCGCCGGCATCAGGAAGATGAGCACATCGTGCAGTGTGACCGCGATCGCCGCGGCGACTTTGTTACATCGACAAACCCAGGCTGCGGCGATGGAAAGCAGCGTTTTCAAACTCCAAAGCGGCGTGAATCCAAAAAAAATTCCGATCGCCGAACCGAGGGCAATTGAATGCGGCGTGTCGGCTATCGTTACCAAGGTCATGTGGTGGTCGGCTAGCCACTTTTTCTTTCGCTTGAGAAAAGCCGGCAACCGCGGACCATCCCGGCGCTCGGCTACTGATTCGGTTTCTGCCACGGGGCGCGATCCTACCCTAAAACAATCCCGGTGTCTGCGGCATTGGTGCGGTCACCTCTTGGCCTAGCGTCTTCCGCAAACGTATCGCTGCGCACGGCGCGTAATCAAGGTTGTTGTTATTAAACACGACGTGAACCGCTTTCACGTCGCGGGCGAGTTTCTTACTTCGCTCCGCCACGTCGGAGATTTCAGCGTCTGAGTAATCGTAGTTGAAACGCGCGGCTACGGTCTTGCCCGTTAAGTAAGCTTTCGCATCGCGTCCGTGTAGTCGCAAATAAGCAAAATCGGGATTCGTGATTTCATTCAGATCCGACGGGACAATCGAAAAATGATCGGCCGCCGG
>Ga0182032_10001274_pt1 | contig 11161 bp, 8 predicted proteins | sample tim00Cox00000000_FD_125970 | JGI IMG/M metagenome (GOLD analysis project Ga0182032, IMG submission 125970) | Lab enrichment of tropical soil microbial communities from Luquillo Experimental Forest, Puerto Rico - timezero.00C.oxic.00.000.000 | ecosystem: Environmental > Terrestrial > Soil >... | reverse complement strand
GGCCATCCAGCTCGCCCATCTTGAGGACTACGGCTTCCTCCACCTGGGCGTCCTGGTGCCCGGCGAATCCGTAGATTCGGAAGAAGCCGAACTGTGTCGGAAAATCGGCTTCGGCCACCTTGTGCAGGCGAGGCTTTGGGGATTTCTTCATAAGCCGTGCTTGGGAACCTGTAATTCCTTCCATTATAATGGCTTCCGGTGCCGATGCCGGATTTAAACCAGTTCCTCGTTTCGCTGTTGGTCCGGTTGGGCATCATGGCGGCCATCGCCAGCGTGCTTGCCCGCACAAGCCGGTTCAAGTCGATGCTGATGCTCGAAAGCCGCACGCTTAACCAGCGGCTGGCCCTCTCGCTTTGGCTCTCTAGCGTTTTCGCGGCCAGCGTGGCTACCCGCCAGGGGGGCCGCAATTATCAGGCTGCCGACCTCGGGCTGGAAGGGAGCCTGCTGGCCGGTCTGCTGGGCGGGTATGTGACCGGCCTGCTCTCCGGGGTGCTGATTTCTTTGCCGGCGATGTTTGGGGGCGAGCACCTGACACTGCCGCTGCTGGCGGGTGTGGGCGTATTGGGCGGCTTGCTGCGGGACCTGGCGCCGGAGCCCGAGGAAGTCTGGCGGTTCTCGCCGTTTTTCGATCTGAGCATCTACCGGTTCTTCACCGAACGGCGGAATCACCGAAAGACCGCGTTTCACATGACCTTGCTGGCGGCTATTTGTACCGCCGAACTTCTGCGGCAAGGCGTGGGGCAGTTTTCGAACACCTTCCGGCCCCTGCTTCCCGGACCTCACCCTCATCCGCTGGCCTACGTGGCGCTGGGCGCGACCACGTTGTTCGCCGTCGCCATTCCGCTGAAGATCTGGAACAGCGCGCGCACCGAGAAAAAACTGGAAGAGCAGGGCCGGCTGCTGGTCGAGGCGCGGCTGGCGGCTCTCACCAGCCAGATCAACCCACATTTCCTATTCAACACGCTCAACTCGGTTTCTTCGCTGATCCGCACCGACCCCAACCAGGCGCGCCTCATGGTGTTCACGCTCTCCAAAGTGCTGCGCCGGCTGCTGCGCAAGCACGAAAACTTCAGTTCGCTCCGTGACGAACTGAGCTTCATCGAAGACTATCTCTCGATTGAAGTGGCGCGGTTCGGTGACAAGCTGCGATTCCAAAACGACGCTTCGGAGGATACCCTGGACATGCTCGTGCCGAGTATGCTGTTGCAACCTCTGGTTGAGAATTCGATCAAACACGGGCTCAGCAACAAAGTAGAGGGCGGGACGATCCGGATCCGGACCCACCGCAACGAGTCGAAACTGCACTTGGCGGTGGAGGACGACGGCGTAGGCATTCCGGAGGCCAAACTGGCCACCCTGCTCGAGCACGGGATCGGCGTGAGCAATGTAAACGAACGCTTGAAAGTGCTGTTTGGCAACCAGTACCGAATGTGGATCGACAGCCAGCCGGATAAGGGAACGTGTGTGCAGATTGAAATCCCCGAGTTACAGACCGACCTGGCGGCAGCATCATAAGAGTTTCAACTTCAGGAGGGAAGCCCTTGAACAGACTCGAAGAATCGATTGCCGCATGGCCCGTTGCCGGGCTGCCGGCGACGCTGGCCGACCGCACACGCCGCGTGTATGACCGGATGGCCGCGGTGTATCCCGTCTCCACGCTGCTGTTTCATTCACGCGCGCACCGCTGCGCCCTGGAAGCCTCGGGGCTGAGCGACGGCATGCGCGTGCTGGAGGTGGCGACAGGGAGCGGGGAGATGTTCCGCCGCCTGGTTCGTGCCAACCGGGGCGGCGCCACCATCGGCGTCGATCTTTCGCCCAACATGGCGGCCCGCACGCAACGCACGGCGCGGCGAAAATATCCGTCGGCACGGACGCACTGCCAGGCGGTGGACGCGCGGCACATGCCTTTCCGCAGCGAGAGCTTCGATGCGATTTTCTGCTGCTATCTTCTCGAGTTACTGTCGACCGAGGACATCTCGAAGACGCTCGGCGAATTTCGCCGGATTCTGAAAGACCGGGGCCGCCTGGCGCTGGTCCTCATTGGACAGAACACGGCTCTGTTCAATGCGGCCTACCGGGTGGCCGGCAAGGTGGCCCCGGCGTTTTGGGGCCGCCAGGTGGAGCACCGCGTGCCCGCGTTGGTCAAAACCGTACCCTTTCAAATTGTGGAGGACCGCACCGTCCGGCAGACCTTTTACCCCTCCCGTGTGCTGGTGATGCGGAAGTAGGCGGGCGTGCGCATCACCATCTCGAAGGAAAACTACCTCAAGGCGATCGCCGAGGCCGAATCGGAAGGAGAAACTGTCAAACCCATCACGCTGGCTCGGTGGCTGCGGGTGTCGGCGCCTGCGGTGACGATGGCGATCCGGCGACTGAAACGGGACCGCCTGATCCGGCAAGGTCCGGAGGGGCAGCTCACCCTGACCGCGCCCGGGCGCGAAATCGCCAACCGCCTGCTCAACCGCCACCACCTGATCGAGCGCATGCTGACCGAGATTTTTGGCCTGGAATGGTACAAAGTGCATGATGAAGCCGAACAACTGGAGCACGCCGTGTCCGCCGACTTCGAGGGCAGGCTCGTCGAAAAACTGGGCAGCGGCAATGCATGCCCGCACGGCAACATGGTGGGGATGGATTCACCCCGCGAGCGGCGTCAGCGTGGCCTCAAGCCGCTCGATGAGGCCCACGTCCAAGAATTCCTGGTGGTGGCAAGCGTCTTCGAGCGCGACCGGGACTTGCTCGAATTCCTGGACCGCGCCGGAATCCGCCCCGGGGTGCAGATGGAAGTGCTGGGTATCTCGGCCGAAGTCGATCTGCGAGTGGACCACCGGCGCGTGCATTTGGAACGTGGCGTGGCCTCGCGAATTTGGGTCAAGCGTGCGCCGGAGCAAACGCCACCACTCGATTGTAGGTCCTAAAATCTTTCAGACCTCGGCAGGTCGGGAATCCACTTCCGCATAGTGGCAATCTCCCAAAAAGCGAAACCAGGTCGTCCACCACCTTGGAAGTGATAGAAAAAAAGGCTAATCTTAAGAAAGGAGCCATCCACGTCCGCGGCCCCAAACGTGCACATCCGGGGAGCGGAGTATCGTCTCGCGAAGCGGCGGCCGGCCATGTTTCAGGAACTCAAGTTCCAGTTCTCGACTGCAATCCTCACCATTGTGACCTTGGCTGCCGGTGTGGCTGCTTTCATCAATTTTCAACAGCAGGAGCGGTTCCGGCTGCCCGACGACGGCGTAATTTGGGTTGACCGGCAGGGCGGCGTGGAGGCTCTCTCGGTGCCAGCCGGCAGCGAAGGCAACCGCGCCGGCCTGCGCGACGGCGACCGCATTAAGCTCATCCACGGAGTCCCGATCGAGAAGGCCGTCGATGTGGCCCAGGTGCTGGCGGGTCTGGGTTCCTGGAAAAAGGCCACGTACACTGTCGTGCGCGGCGGCGTCGAGTTCCCGATCAACGTGATCGTCGGCGAGGTACCGCTCGACCACGCCGTGGTCTACCAGTATCTGGTCGGGCTCGCGTACCTGATCATCGGCCTATTCGTCTACTTCCGGCGGGCGAGCGCGCACAAGGCGCGCCATTTCTACATCCTGTGCCTGTCGTCATTCATCTTCTTCTGCTTCCACTACACCGGTAAACTCAATAGTTTCGACGAGGTGATCTACTACGGGAACCTAGCGGCGGGATTGCTGGCACCGGCGGTGTTTGTGCATTTCTGCCTCAGCTTCCCGGAGCCCCGCAAGTGGCTTCAAAGCGGTGCCCACGCGAGCCTGATCTATCTGCCGGCGCTGGTGCTATTTGTTCTGTATGTGGCATTTGCAGCCGGCGTCCTGACGGTCTCGATTCCCCTGGTCGAGCTGCGGTGGGTGTTGGACCGGGTCTGGGTAGTGCTCTCGACGGTACCGTATGTGATTGGCGGGATCACCCTCAGCCTGGCATACCGGAAGGCCGAGGACCCGATCGTACGGCAGCAGCTCAAATGGCTGCGCAACGGGACGTTCTGCGGCATTCTGCCGTTCGGTGTGTTGTACATTCTGCCGTACGCGTTGGGCGCGATCCCGAACGACTACCTGAAGATGTCGGTGCTCTCGCTGCCGCTGATTCCGCTGACTCTCGCCTACGCCATCGTGCGCTACCGCCTGATGGACGTGGACATCCTGTTCCGGCGGGGCTACGCTTACACGCTGGCCACGCTCTGCGTGCTGGCGGCATTCTATGCGATCGTGTTTTCGCTCGGTTCGGAGGTCCAGAAGAACTTCAAAGACCTCGGCAATACTGGGCTCATCACGGTGATGTTGATCACCGCTTTCCTGTTCCAGCCGATCCGCAACTGGATCCAGGAACGCCTGGACAAGTATTTCTATCGCGATCAGTACGACTACCGCCGCACCCTGGTTGAGTTTGCGCGCGAATTGAGTTCGGAAACCGACCTGGACGCGATGCTGGCTTCGGTAGGGGAGCGCCTGCTGCACACGCTGCCCATCAAGCACCTGGCGTTTTTCCTGGCGCAAGAAGGGCCGGCGGGAACGGCCTTCCAACTCCACAAGGCGATGGGGCCGAACGCGCGTATGGCGAGTGCCCGCGGCGAGGAGCTGGACCTGAGCTTCCTGGGCTGGAAGCTGCAGGACGCCTACCTCTTCTTTGACCGCACGCGGCACCAGCTGGATGCGGTGTCGCGTTCCTGGCCCGGGAGCGTGAGGCGGACCATCGCCGACCTCGACTTGACCTACTACTTGCCGTGCACGGTGCGAGGGCGCACCATTGCCTACATGGGCATAAGCCGCACCGTGCATGGCGACTATCTTTCGAGCGTGGATCTGGAACTGCTGGTCACGCTGGCCGGCTACGTCGGCATCGCCATTGAGAACGCGTCGTTGTACCGCTCGCTGCAGCTGAAGATGGAAGAATACGAGCGATTGAAAGAATTCAGCGAGAACATCGTCGAGTCGATCAACGTGGGGATTCTAGCGGCGGACCTGGACGACCGAGTCGAGAGTTGGAATTCCCAGATCGAACAGCTTACCGGGATTTCGCGCGCCGAGGCCGTGGGCATGAAGCTCGCCGAGCTGTTCCCCTCAGACCTGGTGGAGCAGTTCGACCGGGTGCGCGGAGAGACCGGGATCCACAACGTCTACAAGTTCCTGCTGAAGAGCCATGGGGTCAACGGCAATGGTCATTCGAGCGGGGTGAAGCGTCGCGAGACGATCTTGAACCTGGCCATTGCGCCCCTGGTCTCGAAGGACCAGCAGCAGATCGGGCGGCTAGTGATTTTCGACGACGTCACCGACCGCGCCGAGCTCGAGCAAAGGCTGGTGCAGGCCGACAAACTGTCGAGCATCGGGCTGCTGGCGGCAGGTGTGGCGCACGAAGTGAACACGCCGCTAGCGGTGATCTCGACGTACGCGCAGATGCTCGCCAAGCAGGTAGGTGATGATTCGCAAAAGTCGCTGATCCTGGACAAGATCGCCAAGCAGACCTTCCGCGCGAGCGAGATCGTCAATTCGCTGCTCAACTTCTCGCGCACCTCGACCACTTCATTTGGTGACGTGAATCTAAACCGCGTGATTCAGGAGACGCTGTCCTTGCTGGAACACCAGTTGCAGAAGTCCGGCATTCAGGTGAAGGTGGATTTCGACGCCGAGCTCGCTCCGATTCACGCGAACGCCGGCAAGCTGCAGCAGGTGTTTCTCAACCTGTTTCTGAACGCGCGCGACGCCATGGCAAAAGGGGGTACCCTGGAAGTCAGGACATGGACCGACGAATCCAGTGCCAAAATCGAAGTGGCCGACACCGGCCCAGGGATCTCACCCGAACATCTGCATCGCATCTACGACCCCTTCTTCACCACCAAAGCGGCGCGAAAGGGCACCGGCCTCGGCTTGTCGGTAACCTACGGGATCATCCAGGAGCATGGCGGTTCTATCGAAGTATCGAATCGGCGGAGCGGGGGTGCCCGTTTCCGCCTCGACCTTCCCCTGGCCCGCGCTGGAGCCGCCAGCAAACCCGTAAATTTCGCTTGAAATGACTGCGCCGATTCCTCCTGCGATCGAGACCAAGGGCAATGTGCTGGTGGTGGATGACGAGTCGGACATCCGCGAGAGCCTGGAGGTGCTGCTCGGCACGGAGGGCTATGCGGTCGATCTGGCGCAGAATGCGGCCGAGGGCCTGCACAAGATGGAGTCCCGCGGCTACGACCTGGTGCTGCTCGATCTCATGATGCCGGACCGTTCCGGCATGGAGGTACTGCAGGAAGTTCGCCAGCGCGACCGTGAAACTCCCATCTTTATGATCACGGCCTACGGGTCAGTCGAAGCCGCGGTCAATGCGCTCAAGTTCGGCGCCAACGATTACTTCTCCAAACCCTGGGACAACGACAAGTTGCTGATCGAGATCGACCGCATGATCGCGCGGCGGCGTCTCGAATACGAAAACACGCACCTGAAGCGAGCGTTGAAGCAGCGCTACAGCTTTCCCAACATCATCGGCAAAAGCGATCGCATGGTGAAGCTGCTGGACGTGGTCAGCCAGGTGGCGCCGGCGCGTTCCACCATCCTGATTACCGGTGAAACCGGAACCGGCAAGGAACTGGTGGCCAAGGCCATCCATGCCAACTCGCCACGCGCCGATCACCTATTTGTGGCCGTCAATAGCGGGTCGCTGCCACCGGAACTGCTGGAATCGACGTTGTTCGGCCACGTGAAGGGAGCGTTCACCAGCGCGGTCCAGTCGAAGAAGGGATATTTCGAAGTAGCGGACCGAGGCACCATCTTCTTCGACGAGATTGGGACCCTCGGCGCCGAGACACAGATCAAGCTGTTGCGCGTGATTCAGGAGAAGGAGTTCACTCCACTGGGCGCCACCGACCCGATCCGCGTGGATGTGCGGATTCTGGCGGCCACCAATGCCGACCTGTATCAGCTGGTAAAGGAAAGCAGGTTTCGCGAAGACCTTTACTATCGGCTCAACGTCATCAACATCGCCCTGCCCGCATTGCGGGAACGACGCGAGGACATTCCGCTGCTGGCGGAGCATTTTTTCACTTACTATTGCCGCGAGAACAACAAGTTCCTGGACTCGGCCGCCCGCTCGCTGCTGCGGTTCCAGCCCGAAGCTCTACAGGTGCTAATGGAGCACGCCTGGCCGGGCAATGTGCGCGAATTGGAAAACGTGATCGAGCGCGCGGTGGTCCTGGCGACCGAACCTTCGGTGCCGCTCGACGTGCTGCCGGATTCGCTGCTTCAGGCCAACGGCGTGCGCCTGCCGCGCGACGGCGGCGTGCTGCCTGCCGACGCCTCCCTGTTCGAAATCGTCAACGATTTCGAACGCCAAAAGATCCTGGAGAGGCTCGAGCAATTCAACTGGAGCCAGACCGACGCGGCCGAGAGCCTGCACGTCCCTCTTTCCACACTCAATCAGAAAATCAAGCGCCTGGATATCAAGATCCGCAAGAAGTCGGATCCGGCGTAGACCGGAACCGGGACGGCGGCGACATCGGGACGGGGCGACCGGGACGGGGCGACCCTTGACTCGATCCGGCGCGAGAAATAGAATGGACCCCCGAGAGGGGAAGTGTGCCCGAGAGGAGTCCGGAGCGGTGATGAAGGCGTGGCAACTGGATCGCATGGGCCTGCTGATTGCCGTCCTGCTCGTTTCTCGGCCGGCCGTTTCCCAGTTGGTGCAGCTTCGCCATTGGTCGGGCCAGAGCGTGGCGCCGGCTTACGAGGGCTTTGATACCAACCCCGACGGCTCGTTCAACATGTGGTTCGGATATATGAACCGGAATTACGAGGAAGAGCTCGATATTCCGGTGGGGCCCGACAATTCGTTTCAGCCGGGAGGCGATCGCGGGCAGCCGACCCATTTCCTCGTCCGGCGACACAAGGACGTCTTCCGCGTCGTCGTGCCAAAGGATTTTGGCGATCAGACGCTGGTGTGGACCCTGCGGGCGCACGGCCAGACCGAGCAGGTGGCGGGCTCGCTCAAGCCGGTGTGGATGATCGACCGCGACCGAACGACTCGCGGCGGGAACAGCGAGAACATCAATTCGAACACGCCGCCGGTGGTGAGTGTTCAGCCTCAGGACCAGACTGCGGCCGTCTCCCAGCCCGTCACCCTCACCCTGACAGCTACCGACGACGGGTTGCCCGCGCGTGGCGGCAAACCGGTTGGCATGACGGTCAACTGGGCGAAGTACCGTGGGCCGGGTGCGGTGAGGTTTCAACCGGCGACGGCAAAAATCGCCGAGGGCCGGGCCGTCGCCACTGCCAGTTTCAGCGAAGCCGGCGATTACCTGCTCCAGGCGGTGGTGGACGACGGTTCGGGAGAGTTGGCGGGCAATTTCGGATATCACTGCTGTTGGACCAACGTCGAGGTGAAGGTCACCGTGAAAGGAGGCGGCGATGAAGGCGCGCCACGTTAGTTCTTTGTGTGTATATGCGGCCCTAGCGATGCCGTTCGCCGCGGGGGCGGCGGGCATAGGCAATGTGGTAACGTTCACCAGGGACATCGCCCCGATTTTTCAGAAGAACTGCCAGTCCTGCCACCATCCGGGCACATCCGCGCCGATGTCGCTCGTGACTTACCTAGACGCCCGTCCCTGGGCGAAGTCCATCAAACAAAAAGTGGTCACGCGGGACATGCCGCCCTGGCACCTCGACAAGACGGTCGGCATTCGCCAGTACAAAAACGACCGCTCGCTGAGCGACCAGGAGATCGCGACCATCGTGCGGTGGGTCGATGCGGGCGCGCCCGAAGGGAATCCGGCCGACATGCCGCCCCCGCTGAGCTTCTCGCCGGACAGCGAGTGGTACATCGGAAAGCCCGACCTGCTGGTGACAACGGATAACGACTTTGTGATGTATGCCAAGGGCCCCGACTGGTGGATCGATCAGTTCGCCGACATCAAGCTGGACGAAGACCGCTGGATCAAAGCCATGGAGATCAAGCCCAGCAATCCCAGAATCGTCCACCACGCGGTGGCCAATGTGATTGAACCGGACGCGCCGCCGGGAACGCCGCCGGGGGGCGTTCAGCTTCATGAATATGCCGTCGGCAAATACGGAGATATCTTCGCAGAGAACACCGGGCGTCTTCTGAAGAAGGGTACTCGGCTGCGATTCGATATGCATTATTTCGCCGTCGGCTCGGAGCAACACAACCGCACCACCATTGCGTTCAAGTTCTATCCGAAGGGCTTCGTTCCGAAATACCAGGTCCGGTCAGTGGCCATCCGCAACATTCCCAACGATGAACTCGAGATTCCGCCGAATTCAGTGGTGCGCACCGACGGCTACTATCGCCTCACGCGCAACGCGCGCATCGACGCCTTTCAGCCGCACATGCACATGCGCGGCCGCGCGATGACGCTCGAAGCCATCAATCTAGACAACACCACCACCATCCTGAGCTCGGTCGATCACTTCAATTTCAACTGGCACATCAACTATATTTACGCCGAAGATGCCGCGCCGCTGCTGCCCGCCGGCACGGTGCTGCACATGATCGGCATCCACGACAATACGGCCGCCAACCCCCACAATCCCGACCCGGCGGTGTGGGCCGGATTTGGAGAGCGGAGCGTGGATGACATGCTCCAGGTGTGGCTGAACATCGTCTACCTGGATGACCCCGAGTTCAACCGGCTGGTGGAAGAGCGCAAAGCCCGGCAGGGTGGAAGCCCAGGCCAGCTCACCGCAAGGAGATCGCAATGACCGGCAAGCGGGCTCTTTCGATTTTCGTTCTGGGATGCGGCGCGACGACGGCGGCTCTAGCCGCCGATCAAGTTACTCCCGTCGGCGAGGTCACCTTCAGCCGGGACGTAGCGCCGATCCTGCAGCGGTCCTGCCAGAACTGCCACCGCCCGGGCTCGATCGCCCCCATGTCGCTGCTGACGTATAAAGACGCGCGGCCTTGGGCGCGCTCGATCCAGGCCAAGGTTGTTCTTCGTTTGATGCCGCCCTGGCACATCGATCGCAATGTCGGCATCAACCGGTTCAAGGACGACCCCTCGCTGACCGACGCGGAGATCGCCACTATATCGAAATGGGTTGATGAAGGCGCTCCCGAAGGCAAGCCCGCCGACATGCCCCCGCCCCGCCAGTTCAGTGATCTGGACAAGTGGCACATCGGCAAGCCCGATCTGATCATAACCATGCCCAAACCGTACAACCTCAAGGCCAACGGGCAAGACGAGTACTACGACATCGATGTGGACCCGGGCTTCGGAGAAGACCTCTATGTTCAGGCGGTGGAAACCAAACCCGATCTTGGCTTCCAGGTGGTGCACCACGCCGACACGAACCTGATCGAGGATCCGGAGAACGACCCGGTGGGCCTGTTCCTCAACGAGTATGCCGTCGGCAAGAACGCCGATATCTTTCCGCCGAACGCCGGCCGTCTGATCCGGGCGGGCTCGAAAATCCACTTCAACCTGCACCTCCATCCGTACGGCACGGTAACCCCGGTGCGCGTTTCCTTGGGGCTCAAACTGTATCCTAAAGGCGTCGTACCGAAGTACGTCGCCTTCACGCAGCATATGGGCGATGTGACCGAACTCGACATCCCCGCGGGCCAAGTGGTTCGCAGCGACGGTTACTTCCGCCTGCCGAAGCCGGCGGTGCTCACGGCGTTTCAGCCTCACTTTCACACGCGCGGCAAGGCGCAGTGCATGGAGGCAATCTTTCCGGACGTCCGGATCGATTCGGCGCGGCCTGGCCCGGCACGCAGCGAAACCTTGAGTTGTGTCAGCAACAACCAGTTCGGCTGGAGCCTGACTTATCCATACGCCGACGACGCGGCTCCGCTGCTTCCCGCAGGCACCATCATTCACGTGAGCACCTGGCACGACAACTCCGACAACAACAGGTTCAATCCCGACCCGAAGAATTGGGTCGGATACGGTCAGCGAACAGTCGATGAGATGAGTTTCGCTTGGGTCAGCCTCTACTACTTGGACGAGAACGATTACCGGCAGCGGCTGCAGGCCCGGCAGAGGAACACTGGCGACCAGTGATCGGTGTCCGCACTCGTATCCCGACACGCGCGCTCCTGGCGGGCAGTTTGCTGCTCGCGGCGCTTTTCCCGGCGCAGGCGCAGACTACGCTCGTCACCGAGATCCCCCAGACGAGGTTTTCCTCGGGGCAGGATATCGTACCCACTTTTGAAG
>Ga0182032_10001266_pt1 | contig 11195 bp, 9 predicted proteins | sample tim00Cox00000000_FD_125970 | JGI IMG/M metagenome (GOLD analysis project Ga0182032, IMG submission 125970) | Lab enrichment of tropical soil microbial communities from Luquillo Experimental Forest, Puerto Rico - timezero.00C.oxic.00.000.000 | ecosystem: Environmental > Terrestrial > Soil >... | reverse complement strand
CACACGCCGCGCAACTGGTTCGGCGCCACCGAGCCGTCGCGCTTTCTCGCCGGTACGTCTCACGGCCCGGACGGCAAGGCGGTGCCGAACATAACCCCCGATCCGGACACCGGGATCGGCACTTGGAGCGAGCAAGATATCATCACTCTTCTGAAGGACGGGCAGACCCCTGATTTCGACTTTGTCGGCGGCGCCATGGGAGAAATCGTTCGCAACACCTCTCGGCTCGACGACGACGATCGGCAGGCGATTGCCGTCTATCTAAGGTCGCTTCCTCCCATCCATACGCAAAAGAAGAGTCGATGATCGGGTTTCGCCACTGGACGCGCGGGCGAGACTTCCTATGATGTCGGGCCTGCGGCACGGCGTTCGGCCGGGCACCTGTGAGGCGCGTTGATGGTTCTTTAGGCTGGCGGTAAGGAGCGCGTCTTGGCGCGAGGGCGAGCGGATCGGAATTTGGACCGTTTTAAGCGGATCGCGTTGGTATTGTCGGGCGGCGCCGCCCTGGGAGCCTACCAGGCAGGCGCCTATGCCGCGCTCGAGCGGAGCGGGGTGCGGCCGAACTGGATCGCCGGTACCGCCATCGGCGCCATCAATGCTGCGATCGTCGCCGGAAATCTCCCACATGAGCGGGTCGCACGACTGCGCCAATTCTGGCGCGAACTGAGCAGACGCGCGGCCAGTCCTCGGCCGCGCGGCGCCGCCAAATGGGCGAGATCGGCGCTGACGAGCTTTTTCTCGGCCGGCCCTCGCGTGGTCTCGCCGCAAATTCTAAACGACGAGCCGGTGATCTCCGCCGCAGATTTGCGGGTGCTGATCGGAGAGACGGTTGATTTCGAGCGCATCAATGCAGGGACCGTCCGCGTCATCTTTGGCGCCGTCAATCTTGCCACCGGCGCTGAGACCTTTTTCGATAATGATCGGCACGTGCTCGGCCCCGACCACATATTGGCCGGCAGCCCGTTGCTGGGTCTGCCGCCGGCAATGATTGGAGGACAGCCGTTCGGCGGCAGTGCGGTGATGGTGTCGGCGCTGGAAGGTGCCCGACCGGCCGACACCTTGTGCTTTGCCGTCGACGGCTATGATCCGATCCCCGGGGCTGACGGTGGGATCAGCCGCACGGCGCGGGAGATCGCCGCAATGCGCCGCACCCATGATTTACGCCGCAGGATCGCGCTGCTCGGCGAGCGGCTTCCGGCGGCCTCGCGCGGTGATGTCGACATCCGCCGCTGCTTGTCCGAGGCGAGCGATGCGACGATGACGGTCCTGCACCTCGTCCACGAGGGCAACGCCGACGACCTTTCCACGAAAATGGCCGATTTCTCGTCAGCTTCGGTGACGCGGCGGTGGCGCGCTGGCGAAAGCGACGTCGCCATCAGTCTGGCGCATCCACGGTGGCTCGCTCCGCCATCCCGGCTCTCGGGCATCGTCGTTCACGAAGTCCGCGGCGGCCTCGCAGCCCCACCGCGTTGAACTAGCACCGGCCCCTCCATCTCACGCCGCGATCACCTGCATTGAGCAATAATCGGGCAAGTTTTCGTATTTGCCTTCTAATGCGGCGTCATTAACCACAATTCAAGCATTGCAGCGTGAACTGGGGCAGTCCTGGATCACGAGATCCGGCTTTACGCTTGCATAAATAGACGCGTTGCAAATATCTCGTTGAAATCTCGGAGGTTTTGAGTTGGGATGCCTCGCCTCGAAATCGATCGAGAGCGGGAGCGTTTCGGCGGCTGGGAAGTGCACGAGCAGGAAGGCGCATTGACACGAGGATTTATGCTCTACGATACCTATCAGGCCCACAATGATGTACTTGCCCCGATTCGCCTGCTGGCGGAATTTTGCCGCGGCTTTCTGGCCCAGCCATGGCCGCTGATCAAGGATGCGCCGTTCGTCCGCGGTACGGCGGCAGCAATGGAGCTGCTGTCCAATGCCGGCATGTCGCACGGCCGGCCGGATTTTGGCATTAGATCCATAATGATGCGCGGCGAAGAGGTCGCGGTCACCGAGGAAATCGTCGCCTCCCACCCCTTCTGCAAGCTTGTCCACTTCCGTAAGGGCGGTGCCCGTGAAGAGCCGACGATTCTCGTCGTCGCGCCGCTATCCGGCCATTTCCCGACGTTACTGCGCGGCACTGTCCAGACGCTGCTGCCGGAGCACAATGTCTACATTACAGATTGGGTGAATGCGCGAAACGTGCCGTTGCTCCACGGGCGGTTCGATCTCGACGACTTTGTCGAGGTCGTGATCCGCTTCGTGCGTCTGTTGGGACCGAGCATTCACGTCATGGCGGTATGCCAGCCCTCCGTCCCGGTATTGGCTGCCGTGTCGCTGCTGGCGGCGACGGGCGATCCGTGCCAGCCGGCATCGATGGTCCTGATGGGCGGACCGATCGATACCCGGGCCAATCCGACCGAGGTCAACCGGTTCGCGATCGCGCGCTCGCCCGAGTGGTTCGACCGCACCGTGATCACGACGGTGCCGGGCCGCTACCCCGGAGCATTCCGGCGGGTCTATCCGGGCTTCCTGCAGCTCGCCGGTTTTCTCAGCATGAATCTCGACCGCCACGTCTCGGCGCATTGGTCGATGTTCCACAATCTGGTGAAGGGCGATGGCGACAGCGCGGCGGCGACCCGCGCCTTCTACAAAGAGTACAGCTCGGTCATGGATCTGCCGGCAGACTTCTATTTGCAGACCATCAAACGTGTCTTTCATGACCACGATCTGCCGCAGGGGCGCTTCCGCGTGCGCGGCAATCTGGTCGAGCCGGCGGCGATCGAACGCACCGCGCTGATGACGGTCGAAGGCGAGAAGGACGACATCTGCGCCGTCGGGCAGACCGTCGCCGCACACGATCTTTGTACCGGCATCCCTCCAACGAAAAAGCTGCACCACCTCCAGCTGAAAGTCGGCCATTTCGGCGTGTTCCACGGCCGCCGCTGGCAGACCGAGATTTACCCTAAGGTCAGAGCCTTCATCCGCGCGCACGGCTAAAGGCCGGCGCTAACCAGGCCCGGCTGTTCGGAGGACAATCCGCTGGAGATTACCGGACGGCGTTTGCGCCCCGCGGCCGGGAGTTGTTCCGCGCGCCTTCAGGCCGCCGATGCCAGACCAGAATGGCTACTCACGGCCAACCACCTGGGACGCGTCAGATACGCCCGTGGTGTGAGCGGCAACCGCAACAATTGCACCCCGAGCAGCATTCCGCTCGCGGCCCGCGAAGGGTCAGTCATTTTACCGGGGCTTTCATTCCTTCAACGCGGCCTTCGGGATTGGCCGATGGGCATAGCCGCGACATTCCGATGATGGAGGGCGCTTGGGTCATGAAACCCTCTTTATCTCGCCGGCGATGCGCGAACGATAATTCTTATTGACAATTGACGTTTTTTCCGATACCTTGTCCGTTTATCAAACTAACCGGTTAACAATAAAGAGCGCAGCTTTACAGATCGTGCCCGCCGGCCGGAGAAGCGGCTGACTTCTGGAGGCGTCGGCCAGCCGGATTCGCTGGGAACCGGTAGGCGACTGTCAATGCCCGGACGTCTTCATCGGAAGCTCGCGGCGGTTTCCTGAGTCTGTGGTCAGGCTTGCCAGAGCATCATTTTAGTGGATGTAAGGAAATTTTGTAATTGCGCGGAATAAACGTTTCGGGACGGTAAAGTTGTACCTTCCCAGGCTACAACTGTTCCTGGTTATCAAGGCGAAAAATTTACAAAGCTCATTCGGGTCGCCGGTCGCATGCCGGGGCCCTCGTTGCCACGGGTACCTAATGATCGAGACTATCCAATACATTCGTCACGTATTGCCGCCTTGCTTGAGAGCGTGCCGCTCGCTGAGCGTCCTGCGGTCCCGATGATTGATACGACACTCAGCAAGCAGAATGCGGTGCCCGCCGATCTTTGGGGTCTTCTGTATGATAGCTGGAAGCCGACGCCAAAAGACGGCAGCACAGTCTTTCTGACCGGCCTTGAGAACAGGGGCCCGGATAACTTGAAGAAGCGCATCTACGTATCGGCTCTCACCCCCGACCTATATGGTCCAATGTACCAAGAAAAGGTCGTGACGTTCTGGGATAGACTGTTTGCACCCGCGAATGAGGGGAAGCCTCTTCTTTCACTGTATCTCGACAGTTTCTATGATCTCTATTGGGATCTGCATCTTGGCATTGCTCCCGGCGCGATACCGCAAGACGTACGCGATATCGGCGCCGCTTTAATCGCTGTGCTGGCCTATAGAAACCCGTTCAATTACATAACATACAAGAATTACCTCAAGGTTCGGAAGCTGAGGCCGCACCTGAAGGAATGGATCGACCGCAACGTTAATCTTATTGCCGCCAAGGATGCGCCTGATCGCCACAAAACACTTGTATATTACTGGCTCGAGAATAACGTCGATGGGCTCTTCAAACGCGAGGATATAGTATTTGAGGTGTTCCACAACTTAGTTGCCTTTAGTCAGTGGGGCAACATGCTGCACAGCATCGTTGACCTTTTCGCGGCTGATGGCGGCAACCCCGATGTAAAGAAGTGGCTAGATGGTCGGCTCGATGAAAACTGGCTCGGTCCCTTTGTTACGGAGCTCTTCCGTTTTATAGCCCCGAATCCTGGGAGCTTCTCGGCATCGCCGATGTTTCGCAAGTCGCCCGTAACCGGATCTGAGGGATATGTTCTGACTGCGCATGCCTCGGCCTGTCGAGATCGGCGGCACTGGCAAAATCCCGATGATTTCGATCCGGAGCGCTTCGGTAAGCGTGTTGAAGTGCATATACCGACCGGATGTCCATTCGAGATCACCAGAATGCACGTCAAGGATGGGCGGAACGTCGACATGACAAATACGCCATTCGGCACCGTGTATGGCGAGCGCGATCAAACTCCAATGACGGTCCTGGATTACCCGGGCTATGCGGCGTTCGGCTTCGGTTATCGGCGCTGCGCTGGCGAGCTATTCACCGTTGAAGTGTTCAAGGACCTCATCCGCCGGATCGTCGCCGACAGGCTGGTGTTCCGTGCGACCACGGCGCATCCCAAGATGGTTCCCGTGGGGCCGTTCCTGGTAATCAATGATAAAATGGGCTTCTTTAGGGAATAATGCGCAGAGCCGACTGGAACAGCGTCCGATCAGAATATCGCCTTTTTTGAAATGGGTATATTCTGATCGCATGCTTCGGGTCCTTTACGGGTTCCGCAAGGGAGCCGATGGCGGACGAAGCAGAGGTGCCAACGGCGTGAGACGCTGTCCCGGCGAAATGGGCAGTCCAGTACAATCGTTCGGAGAGTTTCGCTGCTGATTCGCTGCAGATAGGCAAATTGGAAATAATCGGCTCAATCAATTCGTCCAGGTCACATTGAAATGCGTGGCTCCGACACTGGCGAACGCATCCAGCATCCGCCGCGCTTCACATCGCCGCGGCGCCGCCCCGCTGGGAGGTCATGCACTTGAGATCCCTCATGGACAAGCGTTCCGACAAGAAGAAAAGGATCATCGGTCTTGTCTGGTTCGCGGCGGCGCTGCTCTGGTGCATTCGGGATCGCAGTCTCATCTCGGAAACCACCGCAGAAGACGCCGTCCTACCGGTCCTATTTGGTTTTCTGCGCTCCGAGAGCGCGAGCCGGCGAAAGTATGGCAGCCAGATCGAACAGAAATGGGCTCAGAAATTCCAGTAGATGGCCGCTATGCGTAATTCCGATCAGAGGACGGCACGAACACGGCAACGAATGGCCGATAGGGGAGGGTACCTGTTGCAGCCTTCCGATCGGGCAGCGCAGGCCGTTCGGAAAGCGAACGAGCAGATCGATGTTGCCGAGACCGTCGCGCTCGATAATACGATAAAGGAATGTGAAATGTGTAGCACAGTCTCCCGCGCTGTCAATTGTCGCGAAATGGCGCTTCTGGAAAATGGGCGGAGCCGATGATGCCACCCTCTAACGCACTATTTTATTAGTGGTGGGAGAAAATCAGATTTTGACGGATAAGAAAAAGAAAAGTCATTGCGATAAGCACTACGACGACACTAATAGTGAATTGCGTCCGCCACACCAATTTCACAAATCCGTCAGACTCATACATTTCTTTCAGGTGAACTCTTTCCCTGTCTCCAGCTAACACCATTCCATTTGCCACCATCCACGAAAACCCGGCAACTAGGAAAAGCACCCCCCAGGTAAAAGATATCAAGGGAACCGAAAGAGCATCGGCAGCAAGATGGCCCATTAGACCAGGCGTGTGCGCGAGCACGGGTAACGCCATAAGTGACACTACTACTGACAACCACATGAAAACACCACCAGCCCGCACTAGGAAAAACTCATATGGCGGTGGCGATTCTTGCATTCCGTAAATTTGTCCAACGCCGCACATGAGTGAATGAAATACAAAAACGGAGAACGCTCGAAGATATATAATTGATGCTATGAATATGTCATTCCCTATAAAGAATATTGTCAGAAAGAGCGCCGTAAAATGAGGTATGGTGTTCTCAATACTGGGTGACAAATGAGCAAAGTTATACTCAATAATAGGTCCGTAAAATGTTGTAGCGCCCCACGCATAAGTAATCCCCGGTATCAACGGTAAGCCCCAGCCGAGATTTTTGTAAATTGAATTAGATCCGGGTCGAAAGTCGCTCGGCTTCATAAACCATGGCGACAATAGGAGAATAATCGCGGCCCTCACTTTGGTGAGTAATTTGTAAACCCCCTTTTTCGCGTGAGTGTAGGGGGACTCAAGCGGCTCCCAATGCACCTGGATTCTCCGATTTGGCGACGGTTCTGGCGAAACGCTTGGCCTTCGCGGCGGGTCATGGTGTCGCCGAGGTAAGGGGCGATGGACATTGTTTCAAGTTGGGGGCGGCTTGGTGCGGCGTCGGCCTACTGTCGAAACGAGCCGATTGAACGCTTTGACCGATTTGTCGCGCAGTCTTTGCCGAAAGTCTCGCCGCCGCAATGATTGATTGCAGAGCCGGTAGCGCCGGACTTCCTCCCGCAAAAAGGTCGCACCACCTCGGGCGCAAACTCGGCCTTTATGCGAGGGAGAAGGGCAGGGAGGAACAAGATGCCGCTGCGTGGCAACGTCATCATCACCTGCGCGGTCACAGGGTCGATCCATACGCCGACAATGAGCCCCCCATCTGCCGCTGACGCCGGACGAGATTGCACGCGATGCTATTGCGGCGGCGGCGCGGGCGGCGATCCTGCATCTGCTCAACATTCAGAGCTGAAGCGGTCTCCGCCCTAAAATCACGATCTCCCGAACTGCGGGGCCTCGCCGGTCCCGTAAAGGCGGCCGCCGTGCCCTTTTCAGCATCAACGTCAAGGATTCTGCGATAGATGGGCGGGAATTGAATAAAAACCAAGTCTTAAAACGGTGACATTAACATTTTATTGGACGACACATTGACGGTCGTTGGGACGGTCCCGTGACAGTTCTTAACCCGAAAGGAGTAATTTATGCTGCGCCAGTCACCAGTTATTATCGCCGGTGCTATGCTGGTAAGCATCTCCGCCGCCCATGCCCATTCGCCGGGTGCCGTCAGCGTGGTGCCGCCGCTGCCAGCCGGCTACAATCCGACCACGGCCAGCGCTGGGCTCAACGCCCGTTACGCGGTCCCACCGGAGCCCGATGCCGCCGCGGCGCCGCGAGCCCATGCGGCGTGGGCGCGAGCGATGCACTCAGTCGGTCGGCGCGCGAGCGCCACGATCACGCCGACGAAACGTCGCCACACCCCGATTACGAACAAACACGCAGTCGCGGAGACCAACGGCATCATTGCCGTCCAATCTGCAAATTGGAGCGGAACGTCGATTGTCGGCTATCCAGCGGCCGAACTCAGAGCCGTTACTGGAATGTTTGTCGTACCGGAGGTGCACCAGGCGAACGGAGAGTGCGGCGCGCCAAAATGGGCTTCGATCTGGCCCGGCATCGACGGCAATGGCAATTCCGATGTCCTGCAGGCCGGTGTCAACGCCGTTGCGTTTTGTGTGATTGATTTCAATACCGGCCAGGGCTCGGTTGTCGGCGACTATTTCCCGTGGATCGAGTAGTACCCGAATTATGAGACGGAATTGTCCTCGCCCGCCCTCAATCCCGGCGATCTGGTCTTTGTCGAGGTCTGGAATACGAGCCCGACACAGGGTTATGCGTATTTCTACAATTACACGACCGGTGAGAGTGCCGAATATTCCATTACCGCGCCCTCGGGAACCGCATTGCAGGATGCGAGCGTCGAATGGATCGTCGAGCGCCCGGAGGGTGGCGGCGTGCTCACGCCCTTGGCGAATTACGTCGACGTGCCGTGGGCCGAAGGGGTCGCGTGGAATTACTCCGCCATCCGCCCAACGACTTACCTATTAGGTCAAAGCCCGAGCAATGCGACGCTCGAAAATTTCACGATGCTCGACGACGACGGCAACCCGATATCGGCGGCGACGATCGAAAACGACAACTTTCTGTGGTTCGAAAATTCAGGATCATCCTGCGGCGGCAACGGCGTCTCGCCCTGCTGAGGAACTCAACCAGACTTGGCGCGCACTCGCATCGCCACAACGCCGGAGCGGTCAAGACCCGCGTGGCTGGGCTCGTCGCATTGGCCAGTGCCTAAGAGGCCGCACCGAGTGCTCGGATCTCCTCGAACAGGGGGTAGACCCGCGCGCGATAGATCGGGGAAGTCGAGCGCGACAGCCAGAGCTGCTCGAATGCGCCGGCGGGGGATGCGGAATATTGTTGGCGGAATGATTCGGCCATGCCGATCGCTTCGCGGTTCTGTCCGGTTAGGCCCAGGGCGGCCATCAACAAAAGTTGCGCGCCGCCATGGGTAGGGTTGCGTTCCAGCGATTTCTGAAGGAGCACGACCGCTTCGAGTGTCCGGCCGAGCATAAGTTCGGCAAATCCGGCGAAAAAGAAGAAGATGCCCTGCCGCCGATCTGTCCGATCGAGGCGCATAGCCCGCTCGACCGCCCGCAGTGTCTCCGAAGCGCGGCCAAGGAGGGCGGCATTATAACCGCTGAACCCGTGGGCGCTGGCGAGCCCTTCATCCATTGCCAGCGCCTGGCGGAGCGCTACAGCTGCTTCTTCTAAATGTCCCGCCGCAGAGTACAGCATCCCCTGTACGCATCTGGCATGGGCATGTCCCGGCTCGAGTTCGAGGGCGATCGTGACCGCTTCGCAGCCCAGATCGGACGCCGCTGCGGCAGCACGCGGATCGCACCACCAAGGATTGCTAACCAGATGCTGGCAGGTAACCGCAAGACCAACGAGCGCTTCGACATTGCGCGAGTCGCGAGCGAGCGCAGCAAGGAACCATTGCTGAGCCTCGACACTGAGCTCGGCGCACAGTTCTCCCTCGAATGTCGCCCACGCGCGGGCGAGACACTCGCTGACCCCAAGCTCCGCATCCGAGGTGAGGGAGGCGCGGCGGCTCGCCTCATGCAGAACCAGGACGTGAAGCACTCGGACGATTTGGTGCGCTATCTCGGTCTGGATTGACGCGAGATCCTCAGGCCGGAATTTCTGGCGGGCCGCCCACAGGTAGTCCACTGTCTCGGCGTTCGAGATCCGGAGATTCGCCTTCAGCATCCCGTCGGAACCGCCCCGCTGGACGCTGCCGGAGATCACGTACTTGAGCTCGGATGGGTTGGGCGGCTTAAGGTCAGCGCTCCAACGCAGCTCGCTTGGTAGCCAAGCGAATGTGAAGTTGCGACATCGCCGAAATAGATCAGCGACAAGGCGGTCGGTGAACGTGTCGACCAGAAATTGCTGTTCAGAATCGTCGGTCAGGTTGCGCAACGGAGCGACGGCCACCGCCATGCTCGGAAGCATGCAAGGCCATTGCGGTAGTGAATTCCCTGGTTTTCCCGATCGGCCGTTGCCTCGCCTGGACAATCGATGGTCCGGCATATCGGATGCCTCCACTAATGGACTTTTTTATTCTATTTGAGTAAACGTCAAAATCGTGTCCATCGCGGCGATCCCCTCTAGCCCAGATCCTCCCTGCGCGCGGAGCCCGGAAGTGTCCCTCGGGTGCGCCCGCGCGCAGCGTCCGATCGTGGCGTTGCAATAATGATCTTACGAAATGATGATCCTAAAATCGCCTTATTGGCATTTGATACTCTAGTCCGTGGCGATGACCCGACGGCTGAGGAGCCGCGGCGGAAACGAGTCGTTATACAACTATCAAGAGGGATTCGCTGTTGATTCGCTGCAGATAGACAAATCCGAAAATAATCGAACCAATTTATGATTGCAAAGCTGGACGCGCTGGACTTTCTCTTGCAAAAAAGACGCACCACCTCCGGCGCAAACTCGGCCATTATGCGAGGGAGAAGAGTAGGGAGGAAGAAGAAGATGCCGCTCCGAGGCAAGGTCATTATCACCTGCGCGGTCACGGGGTCGATCCATACCCCGACGATGAGCCCCCATCTGCCGCTGACGCCGGACGAAATCGCGCGCGATGCGATCGCGGCGGCCGAGGCGGGGGCGGCGATCCTGCATCTGCATGCGCGCGATCCGAAGGATGGGCGGCCGACCCCCGATCCCGAGGTGTTTATGCAGTTCCTGCCGCGGATCAAGCAGTCGACCGGCGCGGTCGTCAATATCACGACCGGCGGCGGTCACGGCATGAGCCTCGACGAGCGGCTCGCCGCCCCGCTGCGCGCCAAGCCCGAGATGTGCTCGTGCAATATGGGCTCCATGAATTTCGGGCTTTACCCAATGCTGAGCCGCTACAAGGAATGGAAGTACGAATGGGAACCGCGCTATCTTGAAATGACGCGCGACTTTATCTTCCGCAACACGTTCGCCGACATCGAGCGCATGCTGAAGGAGTTGGGTGAAGGCTGCGGCACCCGCTTCGAGTTCGAATGCTACGATGTCGGCCACCTGTATAATTTGGCTCATTTCCTCGACAGGAAGCTGGTGAAGCCGCCGGTATTCGTGCAGACGATCTTCGGCATATTGGGCGGCATTGGCGCCGACCCGGAGAATGTCGTCCACATGAAGCGGATCGCCGACAAGCTGTTCGGCGACGATTATGCGTGGTCGATCCTCGCCGCCGGCCGGCACCAGCTGCCGCTTGTGTCGATGGGTGCGATCATGGGCGGCAATGTCCGGGTCGGACTCGAGGATTCGCTGTGGATCGGCAGGGGCAAGCTTGCCGAGAGCAATGCCGACCAGGTCGCCTGCGTACGCTCAATCAT
>Ga0182032_10001265_pt1 | contig 11198 bp, 9 predicted proteins | sample tim00Cox00000000_FD_125970 | JGI IMG/M metagenome (GOLD analysis project Ga0182032, IMG submission 125970) | Lab enrichment of tropical soil microbial communities from Luquillo Experimental Forest, Puerto Rico - timezero.00C.oxic.00.000.000 | ecosystem: Environmental > Terrestrial > Soil >... | reverse complement strand
CATCACTATAGCAATCGCAGCGCACAGGCGTTTATAGCGATTAATTGCTCCGCGATCCCGGAAAATCTGCTGGAAAGCGAATTGTTCGGTCATGAAAAGGGCGCATTCACTGGAGCTTCATCACAACGGATCGGGCGATTCGAACAAAGTGACGGAGGCACGCTTTTTCTGGATGAAATTGGGGATATGCCATCGGCAGTCCAAGGCAAAATATTGCGGGTCCTCCAGGAGGGAGAATTTTCGCGTGTCGGCGGGAACGCCACGATCAAAACGGATGTCCGAATTATTGCCGCGACGAATAAGACTCTGGAGCATGAGGTTGCCAAGAAGCACTTTCGCGAGGATCTCTTTTATCGACTGAATGTTGTCCGGATTCATCTGCCTCCTCTTCGCCAGCGGAGAGAAGATATCCGGCTGTTGGCTGAGTATTTTTTGAAGAAGATCGCGACACAGAAGCATCTTCCTCAGCTTAAGCTATCGGAGGAAGGCGTTAAATTAATGGAAGACTATCCCTGGCCCGGCAACGTGCGTGAATTGGAAAACACAATCCAGCGCGCGTGCGTTCTCGCGACGAGCGACGTAGTGCTGCCGAAGGATATTCCGCTCGGCGTCGCAACTCAGCAGGGGACCGACGAGGTGGAGCAGCAGTTGGCAGTGACCGTCCACGCAAATCCGGGAAGACCAACGTTGGAAGTTGCGGTGGAGACCTTGCTCGACGCAGCGTCCAACGACCATGGTCTGCAGTTGCTTCCGTGGCTGGAGCGAGAATTCACCTTATTTGCAATGAAGCGGACCAAGGGCAATCAGGTGAAAGCGGCTAAGCTTTTGGGAGTGACTCGTGCAACGTTGCGGAAGCGCATAGAACGTTACGGCATTACAAAGGAATTAAATTTCCAGTAGCGGGACATGATCCCCTCCCGCTGCGCCGTGTACAATGCAGCGACTTGGAGAGATTGTTTATTCCATACGCACCTCGCAGGAATTGATTGAACTCCTCCGAAAGAAAGGGTGCGTAAATCTGGAGCACGTTTGCGAGGGGGCTCAGGCATTTGCCGCCGCGTGTGTAGTAGGACACCATGCTTCAAGATCGTGCTGGATCGTGTGCCCTGACGTGCGTCGGCAAGAAAGCGTTTTCAATGGATTGTTGAATTGGGAGGTTCCGGCGCTCTTTTTCTCGGAGCTGGAAATGCCGCCGGTAGAAGGCGCGATTCCTGATCCGGAGATTGTTGCCGAGCGCCTTGAGGTTTTAAAACAGCTCGCAGAGCAAAGACGCACCATTGTTGTTGTCACGGCCGCTTCGCTCGAAGATCAGGTGCCGGTTTCCGATGTGCTCCGAAGACAGACGGTCATGCTGAGGTGCAATGATCAGATCGATCGTGAAGCGCTGATCGAATCTCTTTTGAACAACGGCTATCAAAGGAATACCCAGGTCACAGCTCGTGGACAGGTGGCGGTGCGCGGCGGTATCATCGATATTTTCTCCTGGCAACACTCCTTGCCTGTGCGGATTGAGCTCTTCGACCAGAACATTGATTCAATTCGCGAGTTCGATCTGGATGATCAGACATCGATCCAAACGCTGGATCGGTGCGAAATACTCATCGGTGATACAGATCATTCGACGGTGAGCCTCAGGGAATACATACGAAAGGGGGATTTGACGATCGGCATTGAACTCGCGGCTGGCGACCTGGATGTTTCTATCACGTCGGGCGCCAGAGCGGGTGAGGGAATCGAAGACTATCGAACGGCCTTCTTCGAAACCGAATTCCAGGGCTTCGAAGCTGGCGACTTTCTCATTGAAGAGACCAAACGCGAAAGAGCGCTTGATGAAGTGCGCAATTGGATCGGGCAGGGGTGGCGTATCTTCGCTATTTGCCACAATGAAGGAGAGGTCGAGCGGTTGAGTGATGTGTTCAGCGACAATGAACTCGACGTTAGCAAGATCCAGTTCCTTATCGGATCGCTAACCCAAGGCTTCTTTTTCCCTTGCGCGAAACTGGCTGTGCTCTGTGACGCGGAAATTTTTGGTCGTTATCAGAGTCCGAGCGCTCGCCGCCTCGCTTTGCGTCGGTCACGACTGAGAGGAGCAAGAGCGCCGATAGACTTCTCGGAAATCGCTGAGGGAGATCTTGTCGTGCATCTTGAGCACGGAATTGGCCGGTATTGTGACATCCGAAAATTGGAGCAAAATGGCACGATCCAGGAAGTTGTTGTTCTAGAGTTCGCCAATCAAGCGCGGCTTTACGTGCCATTCGAGCAGGCTTTTTTGATTTCGCGCTATGTTGGCGTCGGGAAACGGCTGCCGCCACTCAGCACCCTGGGCGATGGCCGCTGGAGCAGGGCAAAGAAGGCCGCAGAGACAGCGGTTTTCGATTATGCCGCAAAGCTCCTCAGCATCCAGGCCGAGCGCAATTCGCGCTCAGCTTTTGCGTACCCGAGCGATACGAAATGGCAAAATGAGTTCGAAACGTCCTTTCTCTAAAAGGAAACGGGCGATCAGCTGAGGGCGATCCAGGAGACAAAAAAGGATATGGAGTCGGAGCGCCCCATGGACCGGCTAATCTGCGGTGATGTCGGTTTCGGAAAGACCGAAGTTGCCATACGGAGCGCCTTTAAAGCGGTGATGAGCGGTAAGCAAGTGGCGATGCTCGTACCGACCACCGTACTCGCACAACAGCACTACAATACCTTTCGAGAACGAATGTCTGACTATCCGCTTCGCGTTGCCATGTTGAGCCGCTTCTTATCTCAACGCGAAATGCGAGAAACGATTCAGGGACTACGAGACGGGTCAATTGACATTGTTATTGGCACGCACCGGCTGATTTCGGGCGATATCCAGTTCAAGAACCTTGGCCTTGTGATAATTGATGAGGAGCAGCGATTTGGAGTGAAACACAAGGAGCGGTTCAAAGAGCAATTCAAGTTGATCGATGTGTTGACTCTCTCAGCGACACCGATTCCCAGAACGCTTTACCTCTCCCTGGCTGGCGCAAAGGACATGTCAATTATCGAGACGCCTCCACCCAATCGACTGCCCATCGAGACCGTGGTTTGCGCTTACGACGAGCGAGTCATACGCGACGCGATTCAACGCGAACGGCATCGCAACGGCCAGGTCTATTTCTTACACAATCGAGTAGTGTCGATCGAACGGGTTCGAAAACGTATTCAGCTCCTTTGTCCCGGTGCGCGGGTCGACGTTGGCCATGGCCAGATGGACGAACAGGAGTTGGAGGACGTAATGCAGCGTTTCGTCGGTGGCACAACCGATGTTTTGGTTTCCACGACAATCATTGAGAGCGGTTTGGACATACCAAATGCTAATACCATCATCATCGACAGAGCGGATCGATTTGGTCTTGCCGATCTGTATCAGCTTCGCGGGCGTGTCGGAAGGGCTCAGCACAAGGCTTATGCCTACCTTCTTTTGCCGAGAGAAATGATGACTATCGGGGCGGCTCGGAGGCGAATTAACGCGATTAAGCAATATTCAGGTTTGGGTGCGGGTTTTAAGATTGCGATGCGGGACCTGGAGATCCGCGGAGCAGGGAACCTCCTTGGAACGGCGCAAAGCGGACATATCGTCAATATCGGATTCGATTTGTATTGCCAGTTGTTGCACCAGGCCGTCGCCAAACTGAAGGGAATGCGTGCGAAGGTGCCACCCGAGGTGGCGTTACGGCTCGATTTTGTCTCGACCAATGAAGCCGAATATCTGAGCTCAAAAGGCCATCTGCAGCCCGCATTTATCCCGGCGGACTACATGGCGCTGCCTCAATTGCGGATTCAAGCCTACAAAAAACTTGCCCAGGTGCAGTCGAAGGAGGCTCTACGGGAACTGGGAGTTGAGTGGCGCGATCGATTTGGTCCGCACCCCACCGCCGTACGCAACCTTCTTTTAGTGAATGAAGTGAGGCTTGTGGCGGCTCGCGCAAAGGTCACATCGATTGAGGTGAAGGAATCCAAAGTGATGCTGATCAGGGGCGGAGACTACCTGTTGATTGGCGACCGGTTTCCTCGCTTGACTTCGGGCAAAGCCGAAAATACGCTTCCCAGCTTGTTATCTCTTTTAAGTCGACTTTCCTGACAATGCTCACGCCCTCGAAATTGTTGCCGTTTCTGTTTTTGTCTATGGCTTTCCTTGTACCCGGCGCTTCCGGCGCTTCGGACACTCCGGCGGCTCCGGCCGCTCAGCCTGAGGTTATCGATGGAGTAGCTGCCGTCGTGAATGGCGACGTGATTACCTTTTCGCAGGTCCAGGAAGTCTCAGGTCCTCGAGAACGGACGCTGCGAGAGCAGTCTACCGGAGTGGAATTGGTTGAGAAAATCAAAGAGGCGCGTCTGGCCGCGTTGAACGATCTAATTGATCGGCAGCTGATCCTTCAGGAATTCAAGAAGAAAAAATTCACGATTCCGGAGTACGTGATCGACGACCAGATGCAAAACATTATACGAGAGGAATTTGCGGGTGACCGGCAGGCGTTTCTTCGGACGCTGAACGCCCAGGGTTATTCGATCGATAAGTTCCGCGAGATACAACGCGATAAAGTAATTGTCGGCGCCATGCGTCAGGGCAATGTCAAAGGAACCTACAGCACGACACCGCAGCAGGTTGCGGCATATTACGAAGCCAACAAACCGGAGTTTGCAACCCCCGAACAATTGAAGTTACGAATGATCGTTCTCAATGCCGATCCGTTGGACGCCAACTCGGGCGATTCCACCAGGAAAATGGCTGAGGAGATCCGCGATAAAGTTAAGGGAGGCGCAGATTTCGCCACAATGGCGAAGACCTATTCGATGGATGGGACCGCGGAATCCGGCGGTGACTGGGGAATGATCGATCGCAAGACTTTGAATCAGCAGCTTACAGACGTTGCGTTTAGTCTTTCACCGGGGCAAGTCAGCCAGGTAGTTCAAATCGGAGACTCTTTTTACATCCTCTACTGCGAGAGCAAGAAGACGTCGAGCTTTATACCTTTGCCCGAAGTGAGGGATGGCATCCAGAAGAAGCTTGAAGAGGTTCAGCGCCAGAAAGCCACCCAGAAATGGATCGATAGTCTCAGGGAGAAGGCTTACATCAAGATCTATTGACTCGCTGCCCTGACGCCTCCGTCGCGGTCGGCACGCCGGTCATCGGTTCCATTCGATGAGAAAATACCTGAAGGTGTTCGGTATCGGGCTCCAAAACACGTTCGTCTACCGATGGAACTTTTTTCTTCGAGCGCTTTTCGGGCTTTTCCCATTAATTGGAACTATCTTCATCTGGGGCGCGATTTTCGAGGCTAAGGGCGGGACCATCAACAACTTCGACTATGCCTCGATAGTTTTCTATTTCTTGCTGGTATTGGTTTTGGACAGCCTGATTACTCCGGCCGATGACGAGTGGCAGGTAGCAACGGATATCCGGGAGGGGCAGATGAGCGCGTTTCTCGTGAAGCCAATGAACTATCTGCTGTATCGCCTTAGCCTCTTTGCGAGCAATCGGCTGCTCTACACCGTTGTTACTTTACCGGTGCTGGTGGTTATCTTTTTGGCGTTTCACACCTATATTGCGTGGCCGTCGTCCTGGGTCACTTGGGCCTGGACGATCGTCAGTGTCATTCTCGCTGCGATGTTGCAGTTCCTGATTTCTTATTCGGTCGCGTTGCTGGCTTTCTGGATGCTTGAGATCTCGACTGTCGTTTTTATCATCTACTCCTTCGAGTATTTTTTAAGCGGACACATGTTTCCGATCTCTTTCATGTCGGAAGGAGTACAGGGAATTCTGAGACTTTTGCCATTCCCCTATGAGCTCTACTTCCCGATCTCAATTTTCATGGAACAAGTGAAAGGCAGGGAACTCGCGCATGGCATCTTGATCCAAGCGTGCTGGGTTCTATTGATTTATCTGGGCGCAACTGCTTTGTGGCGAGGTGGCTTGCGGAAATATCAGGCTGTAGGCGGCTAACCAGCCAGGGAACGCATCGTCAATGCGACAATCTCGATTTTCCGATGTGAATTTTTCGGTGGATCCAGATGCTCTCCAGAATACCTAACGAAAAGAGTACGAGCACCAGAAAAGAGCCTCCGTAGCTGATAAGGGGAAGAGGCACACCGGTGATCGGCGTAATCGAGATCGTCATTCCAATGTTCATATAGATATGCGTGAACAACAGGGTAATGACTCCGACAACGACCAATCTGCCTAGATCATCCGTCGCCGATGCAGCAATTAGCAGGCCGGTGAGAAGCAGCGCTGCAAATGCTGTAACCAAAGCCAGTGTTCCGACGAAGCCAAGTTGCTCCCCGATGGCGGCGAAAATGAAGTCAGTATGCACGATTGTCGAGGGCAGAAAGCCTAGTTGTACCTGGGTGTTTGGAGCGTTAAAGCCTTTGCCGTAGAAGCCTCCGGATCCGAGCGCGATCAACGATTGGTTAATGGTCCATCCTGCTCCCTGCGGATCGTAATCAGGATTCAGAAACGTGGTCAGACGCTCGCGCTGGTAATTTTTCAGACCGAAGTTCGCTACTACGGGAAGCAGTGCAATGCCGGCGATGATCATGACCAGCAGGTAGCGTTTGGGAACGCGGCCGACGTAGAGCAGCGCTAAAACGGCAGGGATCCACACAAGGCATTCCCCGAGATCCGGTTGGATCAGAATAAAAATCCAGGGTGGAGCGATAATCGCGCCACAGCTCAGTATTCTTCCGATCGTCGGCCAGAAACCGACCCAGTTCTCTGTGTTTGCGAGCAACCACGAAATAAGAAGTAACGTGGAGATAACGGCCAGCTGCGCTGGTTGAAAGCTGAGCGGGCCGATGTCCAGCCAGCTTCGAGCGCCGTAGGTCGTTCTGCCAATAAAATGGGTCAGAGCAAGAAATCCCAGGCCTCCGAGATACATGATCAGGGGAACCGAAACGTTACTCATCCAGGCCCGATAATCGACAAGGGCAGTCGCGAAAAAGATCACGATCCCGATTGCCAGCCAGATGATCTGGCGCCGCCACATCTCCGTCAGGTAAACCTCTTCCCGCATGTGCGTTGCGCTGTAAACAGCCATGACGCCGAAAACGGAAAGGCCGATAGCTAGCGCAACCAGCAACCAGTTCATGCCAAGAAACTTACGGAGGATGGAATTCATGCACCCTTTCCAGGACTGCTTATTACTCCAGAGTAGGAACGCTTGCCAGCAAGTTCCGGGTGTACTCGTTTTCCGGTGCCCTATAGATCTTTTCGGCAGGCGCCGATTCGACGATTTCTCCGCGATACATCACCAGCACGTCATCACTAATATGTTCCACGACCGCAAGATCATGGGCAATGAAAAGATACGAAATACCCATCTCCTCTTGAAGATCCTGAAGCAAATTGATGATCTGGGCCTGCACGCTCACGTCAAGAGCGCTCACCGGTTCGTCGCAAACAATCAGCACCGGTTCAACAGCTAAGGCTCGAGCAATCCCTATTCTTTGGCGTTGTCCTCCGCTGAACTCATGCGGAAATCGATGGCGCAGTTCGGGTTTCAGCCCGACTTTTCGCAGCAGGTCCGCTGTCCTTTCTTCCCGCTCGGACCGATTGAGGATTGGAAAATGCACTTGTAGAGGTTCGCTGACGATCCGCAGAACGCTCCAACGCGGATTAAGTGAACCGAACGGATCTTGGAAAATCATCTGAATCTGGCGACGTATCGGCCGGAATCGCGCATCCGGCAACCTTGTGATTTCCTGTCCACCGAAGGAAATCCTTCCGCTTGTGACCTGCACGAGATTCAAAATGGCCAGTCCCACGGTCGTTTTCCCGCTTCCGCTTTCGCCGACCAGTCCAACAGTCTTTCCAGGTAGAATACGGAAAGAAACATCTGTTACGGCTTTGACATATCCTGTCGTGCGCCGCAAAAAGGGGGACTTTCGAGGAAACCAAACGCTGAGATGCTCAACTTCGAGTATATTCACATAGAATCCCTAAAAAACGCGCTAAGTGGGCTAGTTGCAACGGCTTCTGCATGGGGTTCTGGCAGGCCCATCTCATACGCGGCGCGCCCCGCTTCCACCGCCAGCTTAAAGGCCCGCGCCATCCGCTCCGGGTCTGACGCAACCACTATTGCCGTGTTGACTAACACCGCATCGGCGCCGAGTTCCATCGCTTCAGCGGCGTGACTCGGCACTCCCAAACCCGCGTCGACTACGACCGGTACCGTGGCTTGGTCGATAATGATCCTTATCTGATCTTTCGTTTGAATACCGCGATTGCTTCCGATCGGAGACCCTAGTGGCATCACCGTCGCCGTGCCCGCCTCCTGCAACCGCTTCGCCAGGACGGGGTCAGCGTTAATGTAGGGTAAAACGACAAAACCGTCGCGAACCAACTGTTCAGCCGCTTTGAGTGTTTCAATCGGATCGGGCAGCAGATAATGCGGGTCGGGATGAATTTCGAGTTTTACCCATTTAGGCAATCCTGCGGAAGCTGCAAGCCGCGCCAGGCGAACAGCTTCTTCAGCAGTCATTGCGCCGCTCGTATTGGGAAGTAACAAGTAACGGTCCGCATCGATGTGATCCAGGATGTCCGCGAAAGGGTCGTGGCCACCTGACAGATCGGCCCTGCGCAAAGCCACGGTAACGATCTGCGTTCCGCTAGCCTCCAGAGCGCGTTCCATGAGCGCGTTGCTCGCGAATTTTCCCGTGCCAAGCAAGAGCCGGGATTCAAATTCCCGATCCGCTATAATCAGTTTGGATCGTGTGTTAAACATTCGCTGAACCTCCAGGACAAATACTGACTCTCCCCTTGAACAGCAAGTGATCGCTTCCTAGATTCTTATTGTGCGCCCTTTCCGCAGTGATATCCCCAATTTGACCGGACAACTTCTTGTTGCACATCCAAATCTACGTGACCCGAATTTTCGGCGTACGGTGTTGTTTCTCTCTTCCCATGATCGCGAAGAAGGTGCTCACGGACTGGTTATCAATCGGCCGACAAATAAGAATCTGACACATTTTCTTCCGGACCTTGGCTTGAATTCCCTCGAGAAGATTCCCGTCTATTTCGGAGGGCCGGTTGGCACACACGAGTTGACGATCGTTTCCTTTGACTGGACTGGTGGCGAGGCAAAAATGACATTTCACTCGCAACTGTCATCAAATTTGCCCGAGGGCATGCTGAGCGGTACCCCGAAATCCCTTCGCGCCTTCGTTGGTTATGCCGGTTGGACGGGAGGCCAACTCGAAGCGGAACTTCAGCAGAGCGCCTGGATCATTCATCCGGCGACAGAGTCTCTTCTCAACGGGGTGACCAACGAACACACATGGGTTGAGTTGATGAGAAATTTCGGCCCAGCTTATTACTTGCTTGCGATGGCACCGGATGATCCTTCCTTGAACTAAAATCCTCGCTTCGCGGTTCAAACTCCGTGCTTGCAACCGATGCGAGGCATTCCTATAAGGCGGCATGCGCATTGGTGTTCCCAAGGAATTGAAGGAGCAGGAACATCGGGTGGCTGTCCTGCCATCGGTTGTTTATCAGCTCAGCAGACTGGGCCACCAGGTTTACGTTGAACGCGACGCGGGAACGGGCGCAGGATATCCGGACCGGGAATACGAGCAGGCGGGCGCGATTCTCTCTTCGGATCATGCACAAATTTTTGAACGAGCGGAATTGGTGGTGAAGGTGAAGGAACCTTTGCCATCCGAATACCCGCTGCTGCGCAAGGGCCAGATCTTGTTCACCTATCTCCATCTTGCCGTTTCAAGTGAACTGACGCAGGCGTTGATGGATTCAGGTGTCACCGCGATCGCCTATGAGACCGTCGAAGTAAACCGGCGCTTGCCATTATTGGAACCAATGAGTGAGATCGCGGGCCGGATGTCGATAATTGTGGGCGGATACTTCCTGGCAAAGCATCGCGGCGGAACTGGTGTGTTGCTTGGAGGTGTCCCAGGAGTTCTTCCGGGAAATGTGATCGTTATCGGCGGAGGTACCTCGGGAGTCAACGCCGCGCGAATGGCTGCGGGACTTGGAGCGAACGTCACGATACTCGAGGTCGATGTCGAGCGGATGCGATTCCTCGATATTACGATGCATACAGCGCATACCCTTTACTCAAGTGAGCAACATCTTCTGGAAATGTTACCTAGAACCGATCTATTGATCGGGGCAGTGCTGGAGCCGGGAGCTAGAGCGCCCCGATTGATCACCAGGGGGATGCTAAGGCTAATGAAGCCCGGAAGTGTTCTCGTTGACATTGCCATTGACCAGGGGGGCTGTTGTGAAACCTCGCGCCCAACGACACATCACGACCCGGTTTATGTGGAGGAGGGGATTACCCACTATTGCGTTGCCAACATGCCGGGTGCTTACGCCCGGACCGCGACACAGGCCCTTACAAATGTAACAGCGGCATTTGTCGAGTTCCTGGCTCAAGGCGGCGTTGAAGGAGCGATCAAAAAGGAGCCCGCCATTGCAAGTGGAGTGAACGTCATGGATGGAAAAATCCGGAACAAAGCTGTTGCGGAAGCGCATCGCCTGCCATTTGAACCGCTTAAGATCTAGCGAGGCCGCGCCTCAGACCGGCGAGGTTTAAGGGTATCGAGGTCGGGTTGGGAGCAGCGAGCCGGTCGGCCCGGAGATGCGATCCTACCAGTCCAGAGCTATCTAGAGGTTTAAGCCTTTGCCAATCAGTAGTTTCCACGACCAGCTCCACAAAAGCAAATCGCCTTCCCGGTTTTGGCCGCATCCCCTTCCAGCCCTGAACCGTATTCCGAATAAAAGCCCGTTCCCGGATCCATGAAAAAGTGGAGCCTCTTCTTTTTGAAAGTCATCAGCTCAATTTCCTTCCTGATTTCCATCTTGCTAATCAAATTGAGATTATGCCCCGAACCTGATCCGTGGCGGCGCACGGTCAGTGTGGGGCTTCGATCAGAGGCAAGCAAGTTCGGACTTAGCGCGTTTGCGGTACGCGCTATCCAGTTGCCACTGCAGTGGATGTGCCCCCCAACAAAATCGTCGCACGAGGCGTAGATCTCGTCGCGATATGTCCGGCTGACTACATGGATCGCTGCGGGTTTGCGGCGTATCTACGCAGCTTTAATCAACTGATTGTGGACGCGCGCAACCGTTGCACGCAAAGTTACCAGGCAATGCGCGGTCTGGCGCTTTTGCCTCCCATTATAGCGTGGACAGCGTTAAGTCTGAATTCCAGTGCGAGCCGCAAGACATT
>Ga0182032_10001259_pt1 | contig 11220 bp, 9 predicted proteins | sample tim00Cox00000000_FD_125970 | JGI IMG/M metagenome (GOLD analysis project Ga0182032, IMG submission 125970) | Lab enrichment of tropical soil microbial communities from Luquillo Experimental Forest, Puerto Rico - timezero.00C.oxic.00.000.000 | ecosystem: Environmental > Terrestrial > Soil >... | reverse complement strand
TTGACGACCAAATCCCGGACTACAACGACACTCGCGTTTCCCATCATGGCCACACCACGTAAAAAAGCGCGGTGAACAGCAGATCGGCCACGATCACCGTAAAGATCGCCCTCACGACCGCTGAAGTTGCTGCCCGCCCCACAGCCTCGGGGCCGCCCTTGACCCGGAAACCTTGGAGGCAACCGACTTGAGTGATCAGTGTGGCAAAGACAATGCTCTTCATCAGACCGCTCAGAATGTCCCGGATGTAGAGCGAATCGAGCGCGGCCCGCATGTATAGCCATAAGCTCGTTCCGATTGTGCTGTGCACAAACCAGCCGCCGGCAAGTATGCCAGCCAGGTCCGCTACCACCGTCAGGCACGGCATGACGACCAGTAAGGCCAGGAACTTCGGAGATACGATCACTTGAACGGGGTCCAGCGCCATGGTTTTCAGGACACTAATCTCATCGGTGATGACCATTGCGCCGATCTCGGCGGAGAATGCTGAACCCGAACGCCCGCTGACCGTGATTGCGGTGATGAGTGGTCCGGCTTCGCGGGTGATGCCGATGGCAACCAGTGGGATGACTAGCTCGAGCGCGCCCAGTTTGCGTAGTTCCGATCCCCCTTGAAAGGCCAGTATCAGCCCCGAGCAAAATGCCGTTAGCGCTACGATAGGTACTGCGCCGACGCCTGCCGCTACCATTTCATCAATTGCATGCCGCCAGCGTAACGGATGTAGGGCGAAAGGGTTGATGGCCTTGATGCCACGAAGCGATTGCCAAAACTGAACCGCCAGGGCCCCGATGTATTCAACTTCGCCGAGGGTCGAGCGGCCTATCTCTTCGATCGCAACTGCAGGCGTCCCGGTCACGCGTGCAATTTCTCCGGCGCCGAACCCTCAATCGTGAAAAATCCTGACAGACCGTTGACATCGATCAGATACCGGACTTTCGCGTTCATAGCGGATAAAGTCAGCTGCGCACACTGTTCCTTGGCAGTTATCAGAATCTCAACGAGAGTGGCGAGCCCAGACGTGTCGATGAAAGAGACCTCGGCGAAATCAACGATGAGGTTCTTGCATTTCCTCTTGGTGTAGAGCTTGAGCGCGGCCTTCCGAAGATTTGGTGAAGTGTTAATGTCGAGCCTGCCTGACAGTTTGATCACCACATCTCCATCGGTTTTTTCTACCTCGATTTGCATCGGCAGTTTCGGGCGTTCGAAATGCGTCCGCCTTTCCGAAAGTGACACGCGTCGGCTCTAGATCCATTCCTGGCAAGAAGATGGCAAGGATTGACCCACATGTGTACGACTGCTGGTTCGAGGGCGGCGCGCCAATTCTTGGGGTTAAATCGGAAGGGCACACCGATGCATCGCCGCCTGTGCCATCGATGCAGTCGGTTTCAAGAAGCGCCTTGAAACAAGGCGATTATGGCTCGCCGTTCGGAGAGCCGAGTGCAACCGGCGGAGGGGAAGCTGCGTCAACAGGATGCCTGTCTCGCAAGAGGTTCGTCCGAGTTCGTGCCGCCAGTTCGCTGGACTGTTGCAGTCTCGCCCCACATCCTATGGGAGAGCGTTCTGGCGGGCAGCGTTTGAAGATGCGATTTGCCGCGTGGCTCGCGAGAGAAACAATTCCCCCTCGGCAGTCGGATGCAATATCCTCTTGATATTGGCGAGCCGCGGATTTCGTAGGTATCGGACATGGCGAAGGCTTCGGGTTGATTGGCCATCTTCAACCAACGAAGTCCTCCTGCCTTGAGTTGAGCGGAACCATTCTCCGCGTAGCGCCTCCACGCCCGAGGCGTCGCCAATGCTGAGGTTGGTTCCCGTCACGTGCCACTCTGGCGGCGTTCTGTATCATCAGGAACAAAACCATCAGGGCCTAGGAGACCGCCGATCGTGCCGCGCGCAAGCGGTGCCTGAAGCATCAGACAGGGAGCCTCCGATCTAACCTGCTGCCAGAATCGGCTCTGCAATGCGACCCTTGAAGAACAACTGGATGGCTGGCATCGCGTTCATCCAATGGGCCAGTTAACCGGTACTTCGTTACTTCCAGGTCGACAGCAGATTACCGCTTAGCCCAGCCGGCCATGGAGCAACCAGCCAGGATTGGCTTTGTCCTGGCGCTCCACCCGCGTCAATTATTTTGCATCCAGCTGCCAGCTACAACATCAAAAGAAGATGGCTGAATCTACCAGGGTGGGGGTGCAGGCGGTCGGGTAACAGGAAGTGCCGTCGCGCCCCCAACAGCTATCTGCTCGATCGGTTTGTAGGACTCGTGACATCGTCGTGTTGAGCGACGTAACCTAAACCATCCGTCGTTCTGCTTTGTTGCCAGATGTGCCAGATGCTGCGCGCGATGGCGTACGAGGGCCTCCAGCGACTCGAAAAGCCGACGCGGCTTCACTCCTTCCACAATCAGAAAATTGCGTAACACTCGCTTCGAGGCTGACCGGAAGAGGCCCTTCCAGCCCGCGGCTCCCCGCTATTGAAAACGACGCCGACATCGATTGCAAGGAAACGGTTAACTGCTAATACCGCTATTTAAAAGGGTGTTCGGTTTCTAGACTAGGCGAGTACGGGTTATTCCAACCGTGCAACTCTTGTGGTCCCGAACTGGCAAGCGTAAGCTCCGAAGTAGAGGGACTATTTATGAGGGCTCTCACACGGACGGTGTTCTGTTGTTTATTGGCTGCCACGGGCATCGCGGCTCAGCGGGGCCATGGTGGTTTGGGCGGGGGAGGATTTCGTGGTGGGGGAGGATTTCGTGGTGGGTTCGGCGGTTTTCGTGGCGGCTTCCATGGGGGGGCCGGCTTTCGCGGTAACCGGGCTATCTTTGTCAAACGAGGGTTCGGATTCGGCAGACGATTCGTAGGCGTGGGCTTTTGGGGATGGCCTGCGTGGGGCTGGGGCGGCGCCTACTATGGGCCCGGCAGTTATGACGCTTATGGATATGCTGGTTACCCGTCTGGATACGGTGGTTATCCTTATGGATACGGAAGTTATCCACCGGAATATGCCTACGGCTCATCGCCCAACGTGGTCGTGGTTTACCCGCAGCAGCAACCTGCCGCGGCATACTATCCTTCGCAACCGGCCCTTCGCGAATACAACGAATACGGTCAAGAGATCGCAATATCTCGGGGTGATGCCGTCGCTGCTTCGCCCACCTACCTCATCGCGCTGAAAAATAATGTTATTTTTGCTGCCATGTCGTATTCGGTGAGGGGGGATACGATTTATTTTGTCACATTAGCGAACGAACAGAAGAGCGCTCCGCTGATGATGGTCGATCGAGATCTTAGCATGCGGCTGAATTGGGAACGTCACGTCAACCTTCTGTTGCCTTGACGAACGTCTGCGCCACGCCGGTCCCTCAGTCGTGTCCACGGGTGGATTCCGGACGAGTACCGAATAACGGGCGCCAAAGCCTAGCTGCTCATTTCCTTGGCGTAGTTCCGGAAACGGGACCGTGATGGGAGATCCTTCACGCCGCAATGGCGCCCACGCCCGGGCGTCCAGAGCACGCGGCAAAATCCGCGGAGAAGCAGGCCGCGGCTAAACATTTGGTCGCAGCACGTGCCCAGCGATCGGTGGCCAGTAGAGGAGCGAGAAGGTGTGTGTCACCGTTGTTTTGTCGGGGTTCGGAGACAACCTTCTCCACGCGGCGGGGCAGAAAACACCGGGTACCCGGTCGTGTGGCTCGACACCTTCGGAGAAGACACGGCCGATGCTGTACGGCTGATACTCGTTCCGACCTAGTTTGGCCCCCGGCGTGGGGCCTCGACATCGGGTCTACGTTTTGACAGCCTCTCTGATCAACAGTTCGTCGTTTCAGAAGATTGGTGATGTGGTTAAGGAATAGCTTAATAGTGGCGAAATCAAGTGGCTGAGCCTGAAAGATGCCATGCGCTGCGACTGCTGGCGGGTACGGAGCATAGGCGCTGTGGAGACGGGGAGAGCCTGGCGTCGAAACCCAACGCTTTTGAACCTTGCGCCCGTCCCATCCGGTGAACCAGTGCGTCTCTCGCGATGCTTAGGTGAGTCCACCGATGCTCTGTCGGTACTCCTGCTCCGTGAAAGCGCGACAGGTCTCCAATGTGCTGCTCCCTTTCGACGTTACCTACGGCAGTGCTCGGGCCAGGGATCCCTCCTCAGGCGCTTCACAGATGGCGATCATGTCATAGCGACTGGTAACCATGTAAGAATCCTTCATCTTCCCATCGGCGGCCAGAAAGCTTTTGCGGGCGGCGTCCAGTCGGGCGGGGCTCTTTGAGATTTTGAAGCCCTAGCGGGAGGAATCTGGATTTCGGGGCGACTGAATCCTCCATCCGTCTTCGAGCGGTACGGGAAAGTGGAGCCCTGTCAAGCTGTTAGCGGCACGCGGGACGGCGATGCGGCCGCTACGAATCCTGGATCCCTGTTCGGACGATGACCTGCTCCAAGTCTTCCGGTAGTGTCCCCGACCGCAATGGAGACGCTTGCCTGATCTACGTCCTTACCGATATAGACCTTGCCATTGGTGAGGGGTGCTTTGGTCATCGCAGCCGACGTACGAAATCCCACGCTTCAAGGAGTCCTGTTTGGATCAGGCGTTTACAGGGCGGAGGACGAAGTACTCCGAACACTCGAGTACGCCGCGTCCTCAAACGACTTCTTTTCCGGATTTCCATTTCCATGGGGCTGCCAGAGAGAATAAAAAAGATCTTAGCGCCGGACCCCGTCATCTTAAGGCGAGTTGCAGGTCGGATGAGGGGAACAATGTACCATTTCATGGAGTTGTTCGACCTTTTACGTTCTGGTTCGACATCGTAATGCCGTGACCTGGCGGTATTGGCCTATGGAGAGCCTTGACAAGGATGCAGAACGGGGTCTTTCGTAACGGGCTCGGGTTACTTCTGATCAGTTGCGGGTTGATCGTAGTTCTCAGTTACGCGGTCGTCGCGTACCTCATTGCCAGCCGACCGCAGCCGGCAGATGGCCTGAAAGCCCAGCCGATGCGCCCCGCTGGCCCGTCAGCCCAAGCCTTGACCGCCGCCGCACAAAAAGAACTAAACCGCGGGCAGGTCGAGCAGGCCCTAGTCAATTTCCGTGAGGCTTTGTCGTTGAATCCGCTGTCCCTAGCAGCCCGAGTAGGTTTGGCGGAAGGGGAATACGCCGCCGGGCGCGAGGCCCTCGCCGCTAGAGAATTCGAGCGGGCGCTCCAACTGGACCAACAATACGGACCTGCCGTGCTGGCCTTGGCTCGCATCCACTCGCATCACACGCAAACGTTGACGGAGGCGGCTTCGGACTACCGGAGCTTTTTGACGCAGAACCCCGGCGATGCTCAGGCCCGTTTGGAGTTGGCGCGTGTTTTGGCCTGGCAGGGAAGGGCGGCAGATGCGGCCAGATTGTACGAGCGCTCCGATGTTGTGCCGGTGATGACATACGCCGACAGGCGCGACTATGCGTTTGTGCTAATCAAAATGCGGCGAGACGCCCAGGCCGTGGCTGTGCTGCAAGCCTTGCTGGCGAAGCGGCCCGACGACGGGGAGTTGGGCCTGCAGCTTGCAGACATCTACGCAGCTCACCGGAACTGGAGTGCGGCGTTGCCCATCTATCGGGATCTTTTGGCAAAGCGCCCCGGCGACCCGTCCCTGAATCTCAGTTACGGCCTCGGTTTGCTTGCTATAGGACGTTACCAGGCCGCTTTGGAGCCGCTCGCAAAAGCGAGGTCCGCGAACAGCGGGCAGGCCGGGATCGCCTATGCGCGTGCGATGAAGGGAACCGGGGATCTCAAAAAAGCGGTCAAGGAGTATGAAAAGATCCTGCCTCAATTCGAGGGGGATGCTTCCGTCGTCCGAGAATATGCGGACGTGCTTTTGGAGAAGAAGGATTACAAGAAGTCCGCCCGATACTATGGGGTCGCCTACAGCATGGGTTTGCAAGATGACCGTCTGCTGGCAGGCTATGCAGGTTCGCTCAGCGGCGCGGGGAAATATCAACAAGCGCTGCCTTACCTGGAAAAACTCTACCAGCGGAGCCCCACGCCGCGGGTCACTCTGGAGTTGGCTAAGCTACTGCATCGGCTCGGGCACAATGACCGGGCGAAGGAACTGCTTAGCCAATTGGAACCCCCGTCACCTCAACTGGCCAACTCGCATGGATTTTAGCCACTCAGCCATGCGATCGGAGGACGCAAGTCGATGTTCAAACACAGGCTGATAGCCCTGCTCGCCCTTGCCTGCTGCACGTGGCGGCTCACCGCTTCGGATACGAGCGACCAGGAGTCGGGAATGAACCGGCCGGTCACTTCGCAGGAGATCAACCAGCTCAAACAAGAGATCTCAGACTCCAGCTCGTCGAACATACAGGGAATCTTCGAGTACCACGCCGAAAACGGCGACCTCAATAACCGGCTCGACTTCTGGCGCTACGGCGGACAGCTCAATTATCTCTGGAAGCCCAGCACCACGGTCTACCTCCGGGCCACCGGCACATCATACACGACGATCGGAGGTGTCCTCGATGAACGGGGCTTCAATGGGACAGGCGGTATCCGGACGTCGTTTTCCGAAACCGTCGATCTTCAGTTGGAAGCCGGCGGAACCCACTTTAGCACCGACAGCACCACGGTCAATGCGGCCGGCACGCTTCGCTTCAAAGCCTCTGGCGGCTCCTCACTCTATGTGACCGGCAGCCGCACCAACGTGGAGGAGTCTCTACTCTCAGCGACCGGCATACGGCCGACTCTCGGCCCATTTGCCGGCAAGCTCGTAGGCCAAGTGATGGATAACCGTGCAGTGGGTGGCGGGTTGCTTAAGTTGACCCAGCGGTTGGACGTCTACGCGGAAGGAGGTGGCGGGGCACGCACTGGACACAGCGTCGATACGAACAGTTTCCGGACGTCTAGTGCCGGTGCCGGCTTTAACCTCATCGCCGATTCCGAAGAATCCTCGTTGAGCCTAGTGCGCGCCAGCTATGGCCTGGACTATTACGGCTTCGCCCACGACTTGCTCGGTTATGGAGGCGCCTCGCTCACCGATCCGCGCGGGCGGCCGGTTCCCATCTCTCTTCTCGGAGGCGACCGTATTTCGCCGCTTGCATTCCAGGGGCAACCCGGTGTCGGAGGCTATTTCAGCCCGCAGGCCTTTGTGAGCAATCTGGGCCGGCTTGAATTCCGCGGGAGGCCGCATCCAAACGTGCAGTTCGATGTTTCCGGGTTCGTCGGGGCACAGGACTACACTGGCTCGCCCTCGCGGTTGGCCAACGGGTTTTTTGGCTCACTGACCCTGCGTCTGAGCGATCGCTTTTCCGTTCCAGTTACCTACGTGTACGACAACTTCGGACCCTACACGCAGCATTCGCTGTTCGCACGGCTGGCCGTCATGCTCTGAAGGTGGCTGTCGGCTTGTGTTAGGATGCTCCGGTGTTGTCACGGACGCCCAGAACCCGATTCCTCGAGTTGATGATCGGCCTGGCCGTGCTGCTGGTCTTCACGCTGCCGCTGGTTTATTCCGCCATCGTGGTTCCGCTGGCTCCGTCCGAGCAGGCCCTGGTGGCGACGGCGATGATCGGGTTGGCTATTATTGCCAGCTGGACCCCGCCTCTACGTCCGGCTATCATTTTTTTAAGCTGTTTCGCTTCGATGCGGTACTTCTATTGGCGAATCCGCTTCACCATTAATCTGGATTCCACCGCGGACTCCGTGGTCTCTTTGCTTCTTCTGGCGGCGGAGATCTACGGCCTGCTGGTCCTGTTTCTCGGCTATTTCCAGACTATTGAAGTCGTCGAGCGCACTCCGGCACGCCTGAAACACTTTCCCAGCGTGGACGTGTTCATCCCCACTTACAACGAACCAGTGGATATCGTCCGCCGGACCGTGATCGGCGCGTTGGCGATCGACTATCCGCACAAGCTGGTCCATGTGCTCGACGACGGCCGGCGGCCGGAAATCCGAGCCATGACAGAGGGCCTGGGCGCCGCTTACATCACTCGTCGGGAGAATCTTCATGCGAAGGCCGGCAATCTGAACAATGCCCTCGGGTTAACCAGGGGGGAGCTCATAGCCGTGTTCGATGCCGATCACGTCCCGGTGCGCAGTTTTCTGCGGCAAACCGTTGGCTTCTTCGCTGACGCAAAGGTGGGGCTGGTGCAGACTGCCCAGCACTTTTTCAACCCCGACCCTTACGAACGCAACCTCAAGTTGACGGGCCGGATTCCGCCGGAGCAGCATTTCTTTTATCACGTGATCCAATGCGGAAACGACTTTTGGAACTCGGCTTTCTTCTGCGGCTCCTGCGCCGTGCTGCGACGCGCGGCGGTCGAGTCGATCGGCGGCATCAAGACCGAGACCGTCACCGAAGATGCTCACACCGCGATGGAATTGCACGCGCACGGGTTCGATTCGGTTTATCTGCGAACCCCGCTGGCGGCGGGGCTTGCCGCGGAGACGTTCGCGGCCCACGTCAAGCAGCGTATGCGGTGGGCGCGCGGGATGGCGCAAATCCTGCGCCGCGACTGCCCAATCTTCAAAAGCGGACTCAGCTTCCCCCAGCGGCTGAACTATTTCAATGCCATGCTGCACTTCTTTTTCGGCATTCCGCGGCTAATCCTAATCCTGGCGCCATTGACTTTCGCTTATCTGGGACTCCATCCGATTCGCGCCGATGCGCTAGCCGTGATCGCCTACATCGTACCGCACGTCGGGCTCTCCACCATCGCGAACTCGATCATCAGCCGGCGTTTCCGGCATTCCTTCTGGGCGGCGGTCTATGAAGTTTCCATCGCACCCTACACCGCCGGCGTAACGTTGCTGGCTCTTCTCAACCCGCGTCTGGGCAGATTCAACGTAACAGACAAGGGAGCCCATCTGAGCGAGGCTTATTTCGACCTGCGGACCAGTTGGGCCACCGTCCTGCTGTTGGGGCTGTCGATCGTGGCCCTCATGGTAGCCTTTCCGGCCCGCCTGTTGTGGCTCCTGCAGCACGCAGGCCCGCCATCGGAACTGAACTCAATTCTGCTCAACAGCGTCTGGGTAGTGTTCAACCTGATTATTCTAGTCGCCGCCTCATGCGTAGGACTCGAGCAGCCGCAGCTCCGGCTGGCCCCTCGCGTGAAGCGCCGGTTTCCGTGCGCACTTGAGACCGACGAGGAGCCTCTCTGCTGCCGAACAGTCGATCTCAGTGAAAGTGGAGCACGCCTGCACTTCGGCGGTGAGAAGCCGGCGCCGTCCGAGGCATGGCTTCGGATCTCAAGCGATTTCGGTGTGCAGGCCCGACTTCTCGCGCGGCTCGTGTGGAGTGAACGGGACGCTTCCGGCGAAGTGGAAGCGGCCTATGCGTTTCAGCAGGTTGACGACTTAGCGCGTGTGAGCCTCGTTCAACTTATGTTCAGCGGCGAACAAAGCTGGGTGGAACAGCAATATCCGCAAGACAACGCGGCTCGTTCCCTCTGGTATCTGCTGACCACGTTCGCGAGGGTCACTCGGCCGTGCAAGTCGAAGCCACACCAGATGACGCTTTCGCGGAGGCGATCGGCGGACCGCGGAGTGAGCGCCGCCGCGCTGCTTGGCCTTAGCCTGTTCGCTTGTGGCGCAACTCAAGGAACCCGCGCGGAGAGCCTACGACCGCCCGGCGCCCTCCGGGAGAGCTGGCGGGCGTACTCGGACCGTTTCATTCAGCACGATGGTCGTGTGATTGACTACCGCGCGCACAGCCTTTCGACGTCGGAAGGGCAGGCTTACGCCATGCTGCGCGCGGTGTGGATGAAGGATCGACCAACCTTCGACAAGACGTACACCTGGGCGGTGAATAACCTCAACGCCGGCAGTCGGACCGACCATCTCTGGGCGTGGAAATGGGGCCAGGATACCAACGGCCAATGGCATGTGCTCGATCGCGCATTCGCCACCGATGCCGACCAGGATGCGGCGCTCGCGTTGGTGCTGGCTTCGGTGGTTTGGAAGGAGCCTCGCTACCTTGCCCAGGCCCGGGCGGCACTGGCCGACCTCTGGAGGTTGGCTACGATCCCTCTCAATGGCAGACGCTTCCTGCTGGCTGGGGATTCGCTATGCCAGGGGTCCCTCTGCCGCATGAACCCCTCCTACTATGCGCCCTACGCCTACCGAATTTTTCAGAAGTTTGATTCGTCGCACAACTGGGGAGAGCTAGTCGATAGTTCGTATCTGGTTCTGAATTCAGTTTCGCGCCTGACCTCGACACATCTTCCGCCGGACTGGGCGCAGCTCAATACGCAAACGGGTGCCATCACGCTACTGAGCCCCGCCGACAGCGTCTTCTCCTACGATGCGTTTCGAACCTGTTGGCGTGTCGACCTGGATCGCGATTTGAACCGAGACCCGCGGGCCGGGGACTACCTGAAGTTCTCGCTCTCCTGGTTCGCCTCCGAGTGGAACCAGCATGGTTCGATGGCCGCTGTGGTCTCAAGCAACGGCAAACCCGAAGTGGAATACCAGTCTTACGAGATGCTCGCCGCAGTCATGCCGGCGATGCGGCTGGTGGATGCCACTGCCGCGGCGGGGATTGAACGAAAGCTTGCATCGATCTATGATCGAGGAATCTGGGGCGAAAAGGACAGCTATTATTTACAGAACTGGGCTTGGTTCGGCACGGCCCTCTATCAGGGATACCTTGGTCCTTTACGAAACCTGTAGGCGCTTTTTAGTCGGCCTCCTGCCAGCGTGCGCTCTGGCGTCTCCGGTACCGTTCCAGCGCCAGGCGCCATGCCAGGAACAGGACGGCACTAACTGCAATCAGAATCCCTGGCAGCGCCAGCCAATCGGTCCTCAGCCACATCTCGAGACGTAGGAGAATGAGGGTCTCGCCAACGTTGCTTTTTGGCGTCGTTGCGAGGCAGGTCAAACCCCGCGTCGTCAGCAACGCGGTGTCACCCGAAAGCCGGTTCAATCCGGGCTCCGCGAAGAACTGTTCGATCGCCGGTTTGAGCGTCGCAGTCGAGGCTGCACTAATGGTCAAAACAAACTTCCGTCGGTCCCATTCCGAGGGAGCTTCGTGCAGGATGGCAGATGCCAGTTGGCCTTTGCTGGATGCTTGGCTTAAGTAGATGGTCTGCGAGGCATTTCGTTCGCGCTCGGGCAACGTCCCCATCTGTCTCACGCGAAAACCAACCCGGTCGGCGGGGGCCAGCCGTCCCAAGCTGCTAGCGAGTTCGACCACGCCCTCGAATATCCCGCGGTCTATAACGCGTGGGATCGCGATCACCAGATCGGAAAGA
>Ga0182032_10001249_pt1 | contig 11256 bp, 8 predicted proteins | sample tim00Cox00000000_FD_125970 | JGI IMG/M metagenome (GOLD analysis project Ga0182032, IMG submission 125970) | Lab enrichment of tropical soil microbial communities from Luquillo Experimental Forest, Puerto Rico - timezero.00C.oxic.00.000.000 | ecosystem: Environmental > Terrestrial > Soil >... | reverse complement strand
CTTCTAGCGTTAGATCTTTGTGCCGGAAGCTCGCCAGCTTATCCCTTGGTAGCAGGAAATGTGGACTTCCCTGAATTCATAGGGGCTCATCCAGCGTTGAACCTGTTCCCTGGGGATGAAAGCGGTTTGCGGAGCGTTCAGCTTGTCGAAGACATTGAGAACATTCCGTCTGAAAGACAGTCTCCGCCAGTTCTGAAAATACTCATAAAACGGAAGAGAAGGCAGTGGTAGAAGATAGATGCTATACACTGGCAGGGATATCGTGACGGTCAGGACTTCTGCCAGGAGCCTGACTATTGGTTTCGGGAGCCGCAGCAAGAAGGATCGCTTCAAGGGTTCCAGCAACGCTCGAACCAGGAAGTTACCCTCCTCGGCATATACCCACAGAATCAGCTTTCCGCCGGGCTTAATGTGCCTTTTGAGATTTCTCACCGTCTTATCCGGGTCGTCGGTATGGTGAATTACACCGATGGAAAGGACGACATCAAATTGTTCGCCTAAATCCATCTCCGCAATGTCAGCTTCCAAGACTGTCACATTCTGTAATCTCGCCGTTCTTTGTCTCGCGATTTCAGCAGTGTTAAGATCCACACCGACAACTTTACGAGCGTGGACAGCAATTTGGGCAAGGTGCTGGCCGCCGCCGCATCCCGCGTCCAAGACAGTTTTCCCTCCGAAGTCGTCCAAGGTGGCGGGATAGATCCATCCGGCAAAAAGAAAGGAAGCGTCGTCCTCAAACTCTTTCCACTGGATCAGCCACTCGCTTTGCTGGCGTTGCCGGACGGCTGCATCGTTCATTGTCGCGCCATTCTCAAAACGCTTAAGAAAAAGCTGGAGAGAACGATCTCGAAACCCAGGGTGAGGCAGACGACGGCCGGGATGACGATCCGCAAGGTGTTCGTGGCGTCCATGGGGCCGAATTGACGCGATCCCCAGAGGCCAAGGGCGTAAACGGAGCCACCCAATCCAGCCAAGACGAGCAGTCCTCCCACGACCAACCCCGCTTCCAAACTGGCCCAGCGAAGGGCCCTGTCGAGTCGAGGATCCTGAGGAAGGAGTCCCTGGCTAACTCCAAAGACCTTGGTGAAGGCAGAAAAAGCGATGGCCTGGAAGCCGAGCAGAACGGCCGCAGCCGCATAAAGGAGGGTGTGCACATTGAAAGTTACGTCTGCGACTCTTCGAGGGCCGGGCATGAGCCACAATCCAGTGAGGAGTCCGACCGCCACGAGCACCGACCCAGGGTACAAGAAGAGCCAACGTGGGCTGTAGAGCAACATCAATCGCAGGTGTTCCCAGCCGGCATGCCAGGCTCGCAGGTGGGGTGGGCGGCTGCGCCCGTCGGGTGAAAGTGTGATAGGGATTTCCGTGATCCGCATAGCTAGGAGGTTTGCTCTCAAGATCATTTCAGAGCCGAATTCCCACCCCGTTGCACGTAATCCCATTTTCAGAAATGCGCTCTTGCGAAAGCCACGAAGCCCGCAGTGATTGTCGTTAAGCGGGCTGCCAAACAGCAACCTCGCGATGGCCGTCAAAACCGGGATTCCAAGATATCTGTGCAGAGGTGGCATGGCTCCGCACTTGATGCCACCCTTGAAGCGATTCCCCATCACCAAGTCAAAGCCCGCTCGCAACTTCTCCAAAAAGAGCGGAATCTGCGTGAAGTCGTAACTGTCATCGGCGTCACCCATGATGATGTACTTGCCGCGGGCCGCCGCGATGCCGCCTCTCAGGGCGCTGCCGTAGCCCTTGCTTTCAACGACTACGACACGAGCTCCCATCCGGGCAGCAATCCCCGGAGATCCGTCTGTGCTGCCGTTATCCGCCAGGATGATTTCGCCTGCGATGCCATGTTCGCGAAACGCCCTTTGCACCTTCTCGATGCAAGCCTTGAGCGTCTCAGCCTCGTTCAAGCACGGCATCACAACAGATAGTTCTGGGGCGGAGGCATCGTTCCCAGATATTGCTTCGCCTTGCGATTGCAGGTCGCGCCGCAGTGCACTCATAAATCACCACCTCTGGCCGCATCTCGCGCCGAGGCAACTCACGGGCCGAAGGCCTGCTGTCGAAACTGCGCAAATCTCATCCGGAGGCTCATCCCTTCGGGTTCCCTGGTGAAAAACAGCCAGAGCAAAGCGAGTCCGTAGACGACCGCTGCCGCAGAGAGCTGCAACAAGAGGTCGCGATAGCTGCGCACTTGAAACGAATGCCGCAGGACCAAAAGCGTGACCACCACAGGAGCACACAGCACCAAGGGCATCAAGTATGCTTCGCTTAGAAATGAACCCATCGGGACTCTTAACAAATGGCAGACATGACGGGGCAGGAAAAATAAGCTCGTGCACGCTAAAGGGATCGCAGTGCCCACGGCGACGCCGAGTATTCCAAAATGCCGCAGCAACAGGATGCTGAGGACCATGTTCGAGGCGCCTTCGAGCAAAAGAACCAGTGCTAGCACCCGGTGCAGGCCCATGCCAAGCAAGATTTTCGTTGAGGCCGACTGCGCAAGATAAAGAGTCCTGGGCACGACCAGGGCAACGAGAATGGCGTAGCTCGAAAGGTATCTGTTGCCCACCCAAGCCTCGAGGATCGGTTTCCCCAGGATGATCAAGGTCGCGCACATAGGGAAGATCGTCATCGCGCAAGCGCGATTTCCGGCCAGGAGAACCTTTTGAAGCCGATCGTGGTCACCCAGGGCGTCGAAATGACTCGACATGGGGGTGAAGACCAGGGCGAGACTCTGGACAACGGTGGCCGGGTACTCCACCAGCCTGAGCCCAACCGCGAAATAGGTGATCGCCGTCGAAGAAAGAAAGACTCCGATGACCGCTGCATCCGACCCGAAACGAAGCTTCTCCGCAACCATGATCAGGAATGCGGCCCACCCGTAATTGATCATCTGCCGGAAAGCGCGCCGGTCCACAAACTTGGCTTCGAGCCGCAGCGGCATGACCCGGAAAGCCATCCCGGCGAGCAGCGCATGACTCACCAGGTTGAGCGTGACGGTGATGAGCGCCACGCTCAGCAGTCCCTGCCCGCGGTTAAGCACAATCACCACAAAGAGAGCTCGTATCAAGGTACATCCGATCTGAGCGAGATTCAGCCAGGAAAACCTCTGCAGCCCCTCGATCACCCCTACAAATACACTCAGCGGAAACCCGAGAGCCACTTCCGTGCCGACCAAGACAAGCAACCATCTCGCGGTCTGAAGAAGATTTGGAGGTATCTGGAACAAGCTTCCCAAATAGAAGCTTCCGATTCCAGTGACGACCAGAACCATGAGCGCCACCAGACCGTAAGTGGCGACACTGGTATTCAAGAAACGCGTGAGTTGGTCTGCATCCTGCGAGGCGGCAAACCTGGCTACGTAGCGAACCACCGAAGATCGAATTCCGAAATCAAACAGCCCGTAATAACCGGTCAAAGAGAAGATCAGGACCCACAGGCCAAAGGCTGCGTCGCCCAGTTTGTGGAGAATGAAGGGAGATAAAAAGAAGCCGACCGCGACGTGGATGAGTAGACTCAGCCAGCCGGAAGCGACGTTCTTCGCAGTCTTTATTCTCAGGCTCACGTCCTATGTTGCCTCATGCAGCCGGCGGTGTTGAGGATATCGAAAGGTTACTGCAGAAAGTTTTCAACCTCAACGCCAAACCTCTTCGAATCTCACCTGGTCGAATGAGTAGCCTGCCGCGGTGAGAGTTCATCAAATCTTTACAATTCCTTGACAAAAATCCCGCTTCTATCAAGGTTGACATCGCCCGAAGCGGGATTATACTAACGGGTTCAGGAAAGATAGGGAACAGCCAGATGAGACAGGTGAAATGACGCAGGTTGCTTCGGCGGGGCTGTCTTTCGGACGGCTCGCCGAGCCTTCGATCAGGAGGTGCCGGCGTGAACGCATCCAGGAAGATCGTATTCTTCATTCCTTCCTTCTCGAGCATTGAGGCGACGGCGCCTCTAGGCTTGCTGGCCATCTCCACTCCCCTTCTTCAAGCGGGCTATGAAGTCCGCATCATCGACTCCACCATTGCGCCGGATTATAAGCGGCTCGTTCTTGAGGAAGTCAAGGACGCGTTGTGTCTCGGCATCTCGCTGATCACGGGTCCGATGATCAGCGAGACCGTGGACATTTGTCGCGCCGTCAAGCACTGGAAAAGGGATTTTCCGGTGATACTAGGCGGCTGGCACCCGTCGCTCCTCCCCGGCCAGACGCTGGAAGCGAAGTACGTGGACATCATTGTGCGTGGGCAGGGCGAAGACAGCATGCTCGAGGTAGCCGAACGATTGAGGGAGGGTGCCGCTCTCGGTGACGTTCAAGGTATCGGTTTCAAGCGCGACGGCGAATTGCATCTCACCGGGGAGCGGGCGTTGCAACCGCTCGAACTGATGCCGCCCAAGGCCTACCACTTGGCCGATTTCGATGCCTACGAGCGCATTTGTGGGCGCCGCTGGGCGATGTACACTTCCAGCCTGGCCTGCCCGTTCAATTGCTCTTACTGCACCAACGCGGGGGTGTATGGGCGCAAATGGAACGCTCTGCCCGTCGAACAGGTAGTGGAGGAAACTGTCGACCTCACTCGGCGGTATCGGCTTGAACTGCTCTGGATGGCCGATGACAACTTTCTGGTCGACCTCGAACGCGCCCTTAAAATCGCTGAGGGGTTGATCCTGGCCGGCAGCGGATTTCAGTGGAGCATTCAGGCAACGACAAACCTGACGGCGCGCCTGACGGTGGAGGAATTGGCCCTGCTAAAGCGTTCAGGACTCCGCCAGATCTGCCAGGGAATCGAAACGGCCTCGCCCAAGGTGATGAAACTCATGAACAAGGGCTTTCAGGACTTGGGTGACATCTACCAGTCTACCGAGCGTTGTGTCGAGGCGGGCGTCATTCCGTCCTTCAACATCATCTTCGGCTATCCGGGTGAAGGAGTCGCAGAACGACGGGAAACCGTGAACTTCATGATGGATGTTTGCCGCCGCTTCCCCGGCGCTGAGTTTTGGACCAATATCTTCACTCCTTATCCTGGCTCCCCAATTTTCCACCGAGCCAAAGAAATCGGCATCGAGGTACCTTCCTCGCTCGAGGGGTGGGTGGACTATTTCCCGCGTTACACGGTTTTGCCTTGGCTAAGGGGTAGGGAGCATCGGCGGGTCCAGACGATGCGCGACTATCTCCGCATCGCCTTCGACCGTGCTCCTATCGCCAACGAGAGGCGTGACCGGTTCTCGCGGGCGTTGACCCGACTGACCGCCTATCCGGCGCGCTGGAGACTGGACCACGACTTCTATGCCTTGCCCTTTGAGCTGTGGGTCAATCGCAAACTGAAAAGCATCCGTCCGCTGCCCAAGCCCAACGTGGATGCAAAGCCTCTGGAGCCGGCCACATCGCCGAGTTGCTTATGAGAGATAAGGTTGTCCTTTTCTATCCGCCGTACGCGGGGCCGCCGCTCGGGGCACCACTCTGCCTGTTGTCTCTGGCTTCCCCCCTCTTGAATGCTGGGCTCCGCCTTTCGCTGATTGACGCGGCTGTTCAGCCGGATTTTGAAGCTGCCGTCGCGCGCGAAATCGATCAGGCACTCTGTTTGGGCATTTCATTCTTCACTGGCCCGATGATCGGGTCGGCGGTCCGCGTCGCCAGAATGGCGAAGCGGATTCGCCCGGAATTGCCGGTCGTCTTCGGCGGCTGGCACGCAAGTCTGCTGCCCGATCAGACCCTGAGGGCGGACTGCGTCGACATGGTTGTGCGTGGCCAGGGAGAACTGACTCTCCTCGATATAGCCCAGCGGCTGCTGGTAGGAAAGAGCCTTGAGGATGTGCCTGGCGTGTCGTTCAAAACCGGAGGCGAAACCGTACACAATCCGGAAAGGCCGGTTGAGAACATCAACAATCTGCCCTCTCCCGCTTTTGACGTGGTGGACTTCGACGCGTACGAGCGCGCCTGCGGTTACCGCGAGGTTGGCTATGCTACCAGCATCGGCTGCCCCTACGCGTGCAACTACTGTACCGATCAGGTGTTTTATAAGCGGCGCTTTAACGCCTACCGTGCGGAACGGGTTGTAGAGGAGGTGACGGATCTCGTCGGGCGCTATCGCCTAAGCAACGTAACATTCTTCGACTCGAATTTCCCCGTGGATCTGAAACGTGCTCTCGCGATTGCCCGTGGCTTTGTTGAAAGCAAAATGAGATTCGGCTGGTCGGTCCAAGCCTCCACCGACTTGCTTTGTCGCATGAGCGATGAAGACGTAAGCCTGCTCGGAGAAAGCGGATTGGACCACATAGGATGCGGCACGGAATCCGCGTCGCCGGAAGTTTTGGCGCTGATGAATAAAAAGCAGCAGCGAATCGACGATATGTATGAGGCGGCGCGCAAGACGGAGCGAGCGGCCATTCACGTCACCTACAACCTTATCTTGGGATATCCCGGCGAAACCGAGGCGGATCGGATCGAGACATTTCGCATCATGAGCGAGATCGCCCGCCAGCATTTCAACGTCAGCTTCTCACCCAACATTTTCACACCCTACCCGGGTATTCCCATCTGGCCCCAGTTGCGCCAGATGGGGGTGAGAGAACCGCAATCACTTGAGGAGTGGGAAAGCTTGCCTCTCGGGAACAACATCCTACCCTGGCTGAGGGGGGAAGAGCTGGAACGACTTCGTCGCATGCTTGAGTTCTTCCTGCTGAATAACCAGATTCGAAGGGCGACTTCTGCCGCTCCGTGGCTGCGTGGTGCCCGCAAAGCACTGGGAGCGCCACTGCGCTGGCGGCTGCGCAAGAGTTACTTTGCGTTCCCCTGGGAGCTTTGGGTAGCTCGCAACACAGAACGGCTGGTCACGCGGCGGTCGCTCCTGACGGGCCAGGCCTTAAGCCACAACATGCAGGAAGTGTGTTGATCGACACTCAGGAAGAGGGAGATCACCCTTTGGTCGACGTCCTGCTCACTCATTCTTACCATCTCTTCTACGATGCTAAGCAGGTTCGGAAAATGGAGCCCTACCCACCTCTGGGTACGCTTTACGCGGCTGCATTCTTACGGGAGCTGGGGTTCTCAGTGGCCTTGTTCGACACCATGCTGGAGGATCCCGAGCGGGGATTCCCAGCGGCTCTCGCTCGCCATCGCCCCCGAGTAGTGGCCGTTTACGAAGATAACTTCAACTTCCTTTCGAAGATGTGCCTCAGCCGCATGCGGCGCGCAGCGTACGGGATGATAGATGCGGCAAAAGCCGCTGGGGCCACAGTAGTGGTGAACGGCTCGGACGCATCAGACCACGTCGAAGAATATTTGCGGTGCGGCTCCGACTACGTTCTGCTAGGGGAGGCGGAATGGACACTGGTGGAGCTGGTGCAGTCCTTGCTGGGAAACTCCGGCCTGGAGCCGGAACGAATCCCCGGCGTTACCTTTCTTCAACCTCTAACCGGCAAACTTCTCCGGGCTCGCTCGCGGCCCGTGCTGCGAGACCTTGACAGCCTTCCCTCGCCCGCGCGCGACCTCATCGACGCAGAGACATACCGCCGTGCCTGGGAATCGAGCCACGGTTTCTTCTCCCTGAACCTCGTGGCGAGCCGAGGCTGTCCGTATCGGTGCAACTGGTGTGCCCGCCCGATCTACGGCGACTCCTTTCATGTGCGCTCGGCCGAAAGCGTCGCGGTGGAGATGAAGGAACTCAAGGAACACTACGGTGCCCAGCACCTCTGGTTTGCGGATGATGTTTTCGCACTCAAGCGCCGCTGGGCGGAAGAACTCGCAGACGCCGTGGAAAAACATGATGCGGTGCTCCCGTTCAAGATTCAGTCTCGCATCAATCTGATGACGTCAGAGGCAGCCACCGCCCTGCGGCGCGCCGGGTGTACGGAAGTCTGGATGGGTGTTGAATCCGGGTCCCAAAGAATCCTGGACGCGATGGATAAAGGCACGGACGTCCAGCAGGTGCCTGCGGTTCGTGAGGACCTGCGACGCGAGGGCATCCGCGCCTGTTTTTTCCTGCAGTTCGGCTACCCGGGAGAAACCTGGGAAGACATCATGGAGACCGTTCATCTCGTGCGAGCCACGCGCCCGGACAACATTGGGGTTTCGGTCTCCTACCCGTTACCGGGCACGAGGTTCTACGAGCGCGTTCGCGCGGAGTTGGGTGAGAAGCGGAACTGGGTCGACAGTGATGACCTTTCTCTGATGTTCACTGGAGTTTACACCGACGAATTTTATCACGCTTTGCGGGATGCCCTGCATGCGGAAGTCGACGCGTGGAATGCGCCAAAGGCCGGTAGTAACGGAAACGGTCGGCCTAAGACCGACGGACCCACGGCTGACCCCACCGAGGTTGGGCGTCTCTGGGAAATTGTCGAGAGTATGGAGAAGAGCTGCCGCAACCTGGAGCCGACGCTAGTGCCTTGAACCGAGCGGACGGAGTATGGACCTGCTCCTTACCCACGGCTACTTTCTCTACGAGGACCCCAAAGAGCTTCAGATCATGAAGCCCTACGTTCCTCTGGGGATCCTCTACGTTTGTTCTCACCTGCACGCCAAAGGCTTCGACGTGGATGTATTTGACTCGACTTTCGCCTCCCGCCAGGAGCTTTTCACGCTGCTCGGCACGACCCCGCCCAGCGTCCTCGGCGTTTACGCCAATCTGATGACGCGGCCCAACGTTCTCGCCATTCTGCGCGTGGCGAAGGAAGCCGGATGGCAGACCGTGGTCGGAGGTCCGGAGCCCGGTGCTTACGTCAACGAGTACCTGGAAGCGGGGTCGGACGTCGTCGTGATCGGCGAAGGGGAACTCACGATGCAGGAATTGCTTCCCGTGCTTCAGGCAAAACGCGCGGGCTCCCCCGATCTGATTCGGGCGCTCACAGACATCAAGGGCATCGCCTTCCGCGGCGAGGACGGTGCGGTTCACCAGACGGGCGCCCGGCCTCACATCCCCGATATCGACAGCCAGCCTTGGCCGGACCGAGAGAAGGTGGATATTGAGCAGTACGTCCGAACGTGGCGCGAGCACCACAGCATGGGTTCAGTGTCGCTCATCACGGCGCGCGGATGTCCTTATCGATGTCGCTGGTGTAGTCACGAGGTCTTTGGAAAGACTCACCGGCGCAGGAAACCCGTCTCGGTCGTCGATGAGCTCGAGTGGTTGCTTAACCGCTACAACCCGGATATGGCCTGGCTGGCTGACGATGTTTTTACAATCCATCACGGCTGGCTCTATCAATACGCCGCAGAAATGAACCGCCGTGGACTACAGGTCCCCTTTGAGTGTATTTCTCGAGCTGACCGGTTGAACGCTCAGGTTATGGACACCCTTGCCGAACTCGGGTGTTTTCGCATCTGGATCGGATCGGAGAGTGGCTCGCAGCGCATCCTGGACGCCATGGAGCGCGGGGTGACGGCAGAACAAGTCCGAACCGCCGTAGCCCTCGCCAAATCGCGGGGGATCAAGACCGGGATGTTTTTGATGTGGGGTTACGAGGGTGAGGAACTGGAGGATATCGAGGCTACCGTCGAGCACGTGAAACGATCGGATCCCGACGTGTTCTTCACAACGGTCTCTTACCCCATCAAAGGAACCCCTTATTTCGAGGAGGTTGCACCGCGGCTGGTGAGCTTGAAGTCTTGGGCAGAAGCCTCGGACCGCGATTACCGGATTCGGGGGCGTCATTCCCGCCGCTTCTATCAGTACGCTGACCAGCTTCTGCGTTCCGAAGTGGAGTTGGATCGCCTTTTGAAGGGCAGCACCAAAGACAATGGCGAAGGAACGAATACCGCTCCGTTTGGGGAACTGCAGAAGAAGATCTTCGAGGCCCGCCAAGGCTTGCGCGCCTCGTTCACTGAGTCTGAGGCTTGAACCGATTGTCTATCTTATGGCGAGCACAACCTTAGAAACCTCCTTCCGCGACGCTCCTTTTGACACGCTGGCAGATACCTATGACCAGACCTTTACCTTTTCACGCATCGGACGCGTGCAAAGAGAAGCGGTCACCCGGGAGATGGATCGCGTTTTCCGACCGGGGCAGCGCGTTTTAGAGATCAACTGTGGTACGGGAGTGGACGCACTGCATTTGGCGACCCGCGGCGTGGCAGTGCTAGCTTGTGACGTCGCGCCTCGCATGATTGGAGTGGCGCGTCAACGGGCCGACAAGGCCCGGCTAGAGGGCCTCCTGCGGGCCCCCATCGAGTTTCGCGTGCTGGCAGCAGAGAGAATCGGCTTACTTCGGAACGCTAGCTTCACGCAATTTGACGGCGTCCTTTCTAATTTCGCCGGGCTGAATTGTTTGTCAGACCTTTCCGCCGTCGCTCGTGACTTGGCGATGCTCCTCAAGCCGGGAGCCAGAGCCGTGCTGTGTTTGTTCGGACGTCTTTGCGTCTGGGAAATCGTGTGGTATCTCGGCCACGGGAATCCAGGTAAGGCCTTTCGGCGGCTCCGCCCGGGCGAAAGGCTCGCCATACTTGCTGACGGAGCGGCGGTGCCTGTGCGGTATTTCTCCGTTCGTGAACTCTGCCACAGATTCTCCCCCCACTTCCGGCTTGAGAGCTGTAAGGGGGTTGGCGTGGCGGTGCCGCCGTCCTATGTGGAGCCGTGGGCGCAGCGATTTCCAAGGGTTCTCAGTCTGGCATCGTACATCGACCAATGGCTCGGGCGCTGCCCGCTGATGCGGGCGATGTCAGATCACGTCCTCATCACTCTCGAACGCTCCGTAGCGTGAGCTAGGGACTTTTGGAAAACGCACTGTTGTTCTTCATGACGGTGTTTTGCAGATCTTGATGTTCCGGTTTTCAAGGTTTGGGCCGTGATTGTTCTTTACAATCCGAAGGCTACCCGGTTTCGCAACCGGAGATTTCCGCTCTCAGTCCTCTCTGTGGCAGCGGTGCTGGAAGGGAGAGAGGACTTCACTATAGTTGACGGAAACCTAGATACCAACGCGGCAGAAACGGTGTTGACGCTGCTCGGCGAGCAGCCGGTCGAGTTGCTGGCCGTTACAGTGATGCCGGGACCTCAGACTGTGACCGCCGTAGCCGCGTGCCGGCAAGTCCGAGCGCGCTACCCCCACGTTCCGATCGTTTGGGGAGGATATTTCCCCTCCAACTACACCGATGCCGCCTTGAACGCTGGCTACTTGGACTTTGCCGTCCGCGGCCAAGGCGAGGATACAATCGTTGAACTTATCGAGGCGATCCGCGGAAGGCGGAGCCTCGAGAGCATCCGAGGGCTCTCCTACAAGAATGGCGAGGGAAAGCATCGGCATAACCCCGAGCGGCCGATTCGG
>Ga0182032_10001242_pt1 | contig 11281 bp, 9 predicted proteins | sample tim00Cox00000000_FD_125970 | JGI IMG/M metagenome (GOLD analysis project Ga0182032, IMG submission 125970) | Lab enrichment of tropical soil microbial communities from Luquillo Experimental Forest, Puerto Rico - timezero.00C.oxic.00.000.000 | ecosystem: Environmental > Terrestrial > Soil >... | reverse complement strand
GGTGTGTGTCCCAGTTCCATTTGCCAAACCAGGCGGGACGCACTGCCGCGGGGAGGCTTTGCCATGACCTACCGCAGATTAGTACCGGTATGCATGTCTTTCCTGCTGTTGACTTTCCTCATTGCGCCTTTAGTTGCGGGGACGCCGTCGGAATCCGCCTTCAAGAAGTTGCAATCCCTGGCCGGGAAATGGGAGGGGAAGGATGGTCTAGGTAGAGCCGCGAAGACCACCTTCGAGGTGCTCGCCTCCGGCACCGCCGTCATGGAAAAGCTCGAAGCTTCGGGGATGGAAGAGATGGTCACACTCTACAGCGTCGATCGCGATGGCATCGCGCTGGTGCATTACTGCCCCACTAACAACCAGCCGCGCATGCTCGTCGTGCCCTCGTCCGGAGACGTCAAGGAACTCAGCTTCGACTATCAGGGCGCGGGAAATCTGGCATCACCGTCAACGGGGCACCAGCATCACCTCGTCCTTCGCTTTGAGGATGACAATCACATCACGGAAACTTGGACATGGCGCGAAGGCGACAAAGACACTCCCATGGTCTTCCACTTCTCCCGAAAGAAAAACTAGGGCCACGTGCCCAGCTTCTAGATCCAATTGGCGAAGCAAGACATTCGAGTGGCATACACAGACGGAATGACTGAGGCCGCCAACCTGATCGGGCTCGTTGGGTTCGTTTTGCAAAATCACTTTTTCTTGCCGCACAAGCTGGCGTCATTGGGGGCTCCCCAGACAGTTGCAGCTCGTGTGGTGATCACAACAGATCCTCCAGCTTCAGGTTTTGTGCCCCGCCTTTCCACGACGCGTCAAACTGCTTCTTGATGAACCACGCGTCGTACTCGCGTTTCTGACGAATCAGAGTCTCGTGCAGACCGAAGAGCGACCGCGGATTCCGCGGATTGCGATCTAGATCGGCGCGAAACACCTTCTCCGCGCTAGCCGCGTCGCCGGTCATCAGCAAAGCTGCCCCCAGCGACTCACGCACGGGAAAGAACCAGTCAGGTGGCTCGCCGTACTTGAGGCTGTCCTGAATGGCGACGGCCTCGCGCAGCATGGCCACGGCTTCGGTGTTGTCCTTCTTGATTGCAGCTATTTTTGCGCCGAGAACGTTCTTAGCTATCTTCATGATGTCCTTCGCCTTGTTGTTGAACGGCATAGCGAAGATCACATCTGGAGGCGTGGCGGCTTCACTTTCGACTACTATGTTGTACTCAGCCTCTGCCTCAGTAACTTTTCCCGTCCCAGCGAAGGCCAGCCCACGGCCAAAGTGCCAAAACACGGTCGCGGTCTTCATTGCCGAATCAGGCGCGGGCATCTTCAAGATGTCGTCCCAGTGACGGAAGCGAATCTCTACCGCAACCGGAATCGTCATGAATCCTTCCAGTGGAGGCATAGCTTTCACATGGGGTCCGACATTCGCCTCAAGCAGTTTCGCATTCTCTTTTGCTTCGGCATAGTTGCCATTGGTGGCCGAGCACATCGCGATGAAGTGTAGATTATGGCTGTAGTACATCATGGGGTAAATTCCCTGCACTCCGGTGGCTTTGATGTAAGCCCGATCAACGGCTGCCGCCTGCTCATTTGTTCTCACGGCGGCCTCGTAGTCGCCAGTTCGAATGTAGACGTGGGCGGGCATGTGCACGATGTGTCCGGCATTGGGCGCCAAGGCAGCCAGCTTGTTTGCTCCGGCCAATGCTCGCTCCGGAGTGGGCGACGCCTCGACCGCATGGATGTAATAATGGATCGCGCCAAGGTGGTTCGGATCGCGCTTCAGCACCGATTCCAACGTGGCCACGATTTCTTCGGTACCCCTCTCGGGAGTGCCGTCGGGATGCCAGAGGCCCCAAGGATGCAAATTCATGCCGGCCTCGGCAAATAGCGTCGCCGCGTCCAGATCGTCCGGAAACTCGCTTACGAGCTGCTGCATCGCGTCGCGGTAAGCCTCCGCCGCCTTTCTCAAATCAGAATTCGGATCCGCTGGAAACCTTTTCGCGATGGCCCGAATGTAAGCCTGCTCGGTCGGGGAAGCTCGGCTAGAGAGGTCTAGCGCCTTCTGTGCCGCATCATGGGCTTTCTTGTAGCGGTCGGGATCGGCTGGATCGTTGTAATTCGGCCCCACTGCCTCGGCAACTCCCCAGAAAGCCATCGCCAGTTTGGGATCGAGTTCCGCAGCGTGCTGGAACGACCGCGCTGCTTCGTCGTGATTAAACACGTAGATGAACCGCAGGCCCTGATCAAAAAACTCCTGTGCCTGGATAACGTCGGTGGAAACCGGATGATGAATGTCACCCAGACCAGTTACCAGCGTGACGGAATGGCCTTGTGGATGAGCTGCGTAATCTTGCGCTGCAACGCTCGCGCAGAGGAGCGCTCCACAAACTATCTGAACCAGGATTCTCATTTTTCTACCCTCCGTTAGCTCTTAGCCGATTGCCAGCATGTCGCCGACTTCCTTGCTGATACCAACACCTTACATTTGCTCTCGGAACCCCGATTTAACCGAGTCACACCCACTGATTCCGTTCAAGTTGCGGTCGGTGTTGCGCGGGAGTTTGAAAACCCCGGCGGCTTTGTCGCGTCCCTGAAATGCCGAAGGGATTTGGCGTGTCGATTCGTGAAGCGGAAGGCTAGCAGCGATAAGCGCACAAAAGATCAACCAACTCGAAAGTGGTCAGCCGTTGAGTGGGACTCCCGGGCACGAGCAATGGGAGTATCACACTGTTTGGGGTAGGTGGCTGAACGAAGTGAGGATCGAGTCTTTGAGCCTTGCCGAGATGATTCGGTCGCAAGACGCCTGTGACGTCGTCAGTGGGATCCGGGGTAGCAAGAACATATGCAATTGCGAAGATAGAAAGGAGGGCCAACGCGATTCGCGCTGCGCGTAACATGGTGCAAAAGTTGATAACACGCAGCTTCGCCCCTGTCAAGAAGTGGGGCAGCAGAACCAGCAGAAGTGGGCAGCAACAGCAACAGAGCAACAGATTGGTCATCCGGATTGCGCAATCACAGCACGTTCCCGCGAGAATACGCTGACTGGGATCGCTCTTTCATGTGCCGGCAGTGCGGCGCGCTGTTTTCATTCTAGAGAGCGTCAGGACCGTGAGATGCAAAGCCAGCGCATAAATAGGTTGGACAGGAAAGTCCGGACTGCGCACACGTGTGTCTCTTCTCGGCGAGGCTAAATTATTCAAATCGTGAGACTTCTGGGCTCGGGAGGCTCGTCCTCATCCCGCCCCATTCCACCCCGACGTTTTTTCGGCCTCACCAAACCTTTTTCACTTTCTGACGTATTCACTGTAAGCGAGTGGCATGGATTGTCCTCTCGCCCCAAAAACGATCACACAGGCGAAAGATGAGCGAAACGAGGCAAAAGAGCTCACTAATTGAATCACTCGATTCCACTTGGCGTGACCTGAGATACTCTCTCCGCACCCTCTGCCGTACTCCTGGCTTCACGGCCATCGCTATCCTTACTCTCGCCCTCGGCATCGGCGCCAACACCGCCATCTTCACCCTCCTCGACCAAATCCTCCTCCGCCTTCTACCTGTGAAAAATCCAAGCGAACTCGTCCTCCTCACCATGCGCGGCCGCCATTACGGCAGCAACTGGGGCGGCAACGTCATCTCCCATCCGATGTTCCGGGATTTTGCCGCTCACAACGATGTCTTCACCGACATGTTTTGCCGCTTCCCTTACTCCGGCAGCCTCTCCTTTAATGGGCGAGCCGAGCGTGTGGACTTCGAGCTTGTTTCCGGCACTTATTTCTCCACTCTCGGCATCAATCCTCATCTGGGCCGCGTCTTGACACCAGAAGATGACCGCGTTCCCAACGGCCACCCCTACGCTGTCCTGAATTACGCCTATTGGGTTTCTCGCTTCTCCCGTGACCCCGCCATCCTCGGCAAGACCCTCATTCTGAATAACTATCCAATGACCATTGTTGGCGTTCTCCAGCCAGGCTTCGACGGCGTAGAGCTTGGCCGCTCTCCAAAACTTTTTGTCCCGATCATGATGGCAAAAGCGATGCTTGTAGGCGTGACGGACGACATGCTCACGGAGCGCCGCAATCGCTGGGTCAATGCCTTTGGCCGTCTGAAGCCCGGCATCAAGCGCGAAAAGGCTAAGGCCGCTCTCCAGCCCTTCATGCACTCCATGCTCGACATGGAAGTCAAGGAAAAGGCCTTTGCCCACGCCTCGCCTTATGATCGCGAGCAATTCCTGAGATGCTCCATCGACGTCCTGCCGGGTTCGCAAGGCAGATCCTACGCACGCCAGACGCTGTCCACGCCTTTGTGGGTCTTGATGGCAACGACCGGCTTGGTTCTTCTCATCGCCTGCGCGAATCTTGCCAATCTTCTTCTCGTCCGCGGAAGCGGCAGGAATAGAGAAATCGCCATTCGCCTGGCCATGGGCGCCACTCGCGGCCGCATCATTTTTCAGCTGCTCGTGGAAAGCCTTTCTCTCTCCGCGCTCGGCGCCGCCGCTGGCCTTGTCCTCGCCTATTCGGCCGACAAAGCTCTCATGGCTGCTTATATGCCCTCCGACTCCAACGGCCTGCTCATCTCCACTACTCCCGATGTGCGCATCCTGCTCTTCACCCTCTTCGTCACAATCTTGACCGGCATTTTCTTCGGCCTTATGCCCGCTCTGCAAACTACCAAGCCAGACGTTGCCAATACGCTTAAGGATCAAGCGGCGTCGGTTATCGGCGGGAGCCATGGCGGTCTCCGCAAGTCTCTCGTCGTCGTCCAAGTCACGCTCTCTTTGCTCCTGCTTATCGGCGCTGGCCTCTTCACTCGCAGCCTCGGTAATTTGCGCAATCTTGGTCCAGGGTTCCCTGTCGAGAACCTAGTGGGCTTCGAGATTGACCCGTCGTATAGCGGCTACAGTGTCGATCGGCTGAAGATTTTCTACCCTCAGTTGCTAGACACTCTTGCTTCCATCCCAGGGGTTCGCTCTACAGGACTCGCCTCTCAGCGCATTCTGGAAGACGACGAATGGGACAGCAGCATGACGGTGGAGGGCTTCACTCCGCCCACTCCCGACGCTCATCCCGAACCCTATATGAATGAAATCAGTCCCAACTACTTCGCCACGCTTGGCGTTCCCATCGTCGCGGGCCGCGATTTTCGTCCCACGGACAACCACGAAATCAAGCACCGTCCCGACGCTCCCGCGGATCGGGGCTGGCAGCCCGCGACCGTCATGATCAATGAAACGTTCGCGAAAAGATACTTTGCCGGCCGGAATCCAGTCGGCCTTCACATTGGCTTCGGCTCCGACCCCGGCACACCCACCGATATGGAAGTCATCGGCGTGGTTAAGGACGTCAAATACACCAACCTGCGCGACGAAATCCCTCCGCAGGCCTACCTTCCTTACCTCGGAAGCCGCTACGTCGGCGGCATGGTGATCTACGTCCGCACCGTCGGGGATCCTGACCAGCTGATGTCCGCGATTCGTTCCAAAGTGCGCGACCTCGATTCCAACCTGCCTGTCTTCTACATGCATACAGAAGAGACGCAAATCTCCAATTCGCTCTCCGCAGAGCGCATGGTAGCGAGTCTCTCCGCGGTCTTTGGCTTTCTAGCAACGCTTCTCGCAGTCATCGGCCTCTACGGCGTGATGGCCTACACCGTCGCGCAGCGCACTCGCGAAGTCGGCATACGCATGGCTCTCGGCGCTACACAAGGCAATGTCATTTGGATGGTGATGCGCGAGGTTCTCTTGCTTATCGCCGTCGGCGTTGGCCTTGCTCTTCCCGCGTCTCTGGCGCTCACCAAACTCGTCCAGAGCCAGCTCTTCGGGCTCACGCCGCACGACCCCGCAACTCTGACGCTCGCTACCACGGCGTTGGCCCTCGTCGCGTCGGCCGCTGGATATGTACCCGCTTGGCGCGGCAGTCGCCTTGATCCCGTCAAAGCTCTCCGATATGAGTAAATCATGGTCCTTTCAGGACCACAATGAAGGATGAAAGGAGCGGGACCGACGCTTTGTTTTCAACGAGATATCCGGCTTCTTTCATAAGGAGTGAGGATCTGTTGCCTGTCTAAGCTGCTTCACCCAGCGCATATCCGAATCGGGTGCGACGAAGTTGTAGCGATTTTCGAACAATCTTTCGGGACCTCCGTGGCTATGGACATGGGTTCACCTCATCGCACTAAGACGGACCGTGAAAATCAGGATCGTCGATCACTTTTTCGCACGAAAGTAATTGGACCGTGCCATCGCCGGGAGCTCGCCAGCTTTCCTCAACGAGTTTTGTGCCGTGTAAATCGACGTAGGTGGCGTGAAGTTCGGGCCCGTTGAACTCGAGGTTGACGTGGCCATTGACGCCAAGGCCTTCGGAGCCTTTCCGACCGTCCCAGAATTTGGGTTGTGGATCGCGCGAGGGAGGTTTGATGCCGAGCGGCATGCCACCGTGGCCGACGCAGCGCCCGTGGGCTTTTAGTTGGTCCTTGCCAAAGAGATCGTAACCGGCGAAACGGTGCTCGTGGCCCCAAAACCAGAGGGTCGGGCCCTTGACGCCTGCGGCAAAGAGTTGCCGCGCAGGCTTCGGGAAGTCGCTCTCGAAGCCAGAGTAATACTGCTGGTGGGAGAGGAGCACGATCCCGCGCGGGTCCGGTTTGCCGGACTGTGGGATGACGATTTCCTGGAGCCAGGTGATCGAGGGCCTAGGTAGCTTGCAGTTTCCGCCGAGGCCAGGGATTTGTTCGAGAACCGGAATGCCGGTGGAGTTGTAGCCGGTATCGACCGCAATCAAGCGCCAGTGCGCATTTTGCAGACAGAAAAAGCTGGTTTGCTGGCCCAGCATGCGGCTGTCGCGGCGAAGTCCCAACCGGGGAAGAAACACATCGAAATAGCCGATGCCGTTGGCGTACATCTCGTGGTTGCCGTTCATGGCGAAGCTGCCGAGCAAGCCGATGGGCCAGACCACTGGATCGTAGTTGTTAATGGGATTGCGGATTCCCAGACAGTTCTCATTCACTTCGATGGGGTCCCCGACGTAATACACGTCGCCAATATGCAGCGTGAAGTGGGGATTGAACGCGTGCATCTGCTTGGCCACAGCGGCCGCTTCGTCGGTTCCGGTGCCCCAATCGCCGGCGAGAGCGATGCGCACGTGATCGGACCCCTGCTCGTCGAGGAGATCGTACATCGCGTTTTGCGGAGAGGCGGTGTGGGGCGGGAAAAAATGCTTGTCGCGGATCACGTACGCGAGATAGTGGCGGGCCCACTTAAGGATAGCGGCAGGCGCAAACGAAGATTCGAGCGGAAAATTCGGTTTGGAAGCTGCTTCCTGCGCGCGGCGCAAGTGGGACACACCGGCCGAACGCGGCAAGCGCAACAGATCACTCCGTTTTCTGCGGTGGCGCAGACCTCGTGTATCGGAGGCGGTGGAGCCGGTCTGCGGAGGACTCATCTGAGACGCCGACATGTGTGGCCTCCTGATTAGTGCGGAGAGTTGGCCGAACGTTTCACGGCAGAACGGATTATACAGAGGGCAAACATCGTTGTTGTGCTCGAGAGAGTGTATTGGCTATAAAGGTCAGAGAGTCTGCGGACCCTCCTAACTGCGGAAGCCGCGTGGAGGTTGCCTTGAATATCCTAAGCCAACTTGTTCTTGGAATTCTTTGCGCCGGAGTGTGTGCACAGGTGTACGCGGGGCAGGCGGAGACGCCGCCGGCCGCGGCGAATGAAACGAAGGGCACTGTACAAGGGAAAGTAGTGCAGGAACCAGGCGGCCAGGGAATCCGCAAAGTGAGAGTGAGTCTCGCAGGCCGCTCGGGTCAAAGGGCGGTGCAGTATGAAGCGATCACCGACGAGACAGGCCAGTTCAAAGTCGAAGGTATTGAGCCGGGAGTGTATGTGGTGCAGTTAGAACGATTGGGATACGTTGCGGACGTAAAGACGAACCGAGACAGAGCGGTCAAGGTGATCGCCGGGCAGGGCACGAAGGATCTGGTGTTTCACATGCTCGTAACCGGCGTGATCTCGGGAAAGATTGTGGATGCGGACGGAGACCCCTTGCGAAATGTGGACGTAATGGCGACGGTCAGCACTGGCAGAGCGACACTAGGCTATCGGGCACACGTGGCTAGGGGAGCCACGAACGATTTAGGAGAATACCGGATCGCGGATCTGCCACCTGGAAAATATATCGTGCAGGCGACTCCCCCGAAAACTGAAGTGTCACCTCTTGCCCCAAAGGAGAAGGACGCCAACGGGCGTCTGGTGTATGTGACGACTTATTTTCCAGGAACATTGGACCAGCGGCGGGCCGTCGCAGTTGAAGTTTCTGCGGGGAGTACCTTCATGGCGAACTTTGGAGTGGTGTCTAGCCGGGCCTACCGCGTGAGCGGAACGGTGATGGGACTGACCGCTTCGCCAAAGGCGCAAAGCAGTGCGAGTGGAGTTGCCATTTGGGCGGCGTCTCAGGGAATTGGCCAGCTCTTCCTCGTGGGACGGAACGGGCAAAGCGAGGAGCAGAATTTGGGTGAAGATGGGAAATTTGAATTTCCGAATGTGCTGCCCGGGACATACCGCGCTCATTTGATTGTATTTTCAGACTTTTTCAACGGACAGATGCCGTCCATAAAAATGCAAACGATCAGCAGACCTATTGAGGTGAATGGATCAGACGTGGTCGGCTTGCAACTACAGGTGGATAAGGGAGGGGATGTTAGCGGAAAATTTCGCGCGGACGGAAACGAGAAGATCGATTGGAAAGAGTTGAATGTGAGCCTGCTCGCAGTGCCCGAGAGCGAGGAGGAAGCGGTGGACTTGCGGATGGAGATGCCGACAGGGATGGCACAGGTGAATGAAGACGGCTCGTTCGAGATCAAAGACGTGCCAGGAGCAGATTATCAACTCGCAGTGATGGCGCGTTCGGAGAAATTCCGCGATTACTATACGAAGTCGGTGTTGCTGGGTGGACGAGAGGTGGTTGACACGGGATTTGCGATGAGCCCCGGGGCGGTGTTGGACGTGGTTGTGAGTGCGAAGGGTGCGGGGATTGAAGGAACAGTGGTTGACAAAGAGGGTAAGGCTGTGGCCGAGGCGAACGTAGTGACAGTGCCGAGTTCAGGAAAACTGCGACGGCCGGATGCGTACCAATTCGGTAGATCGGACGAAAACGGTCATTTCGTGTTGCGAGGCATGAATCCGGGAGAATTTGTAGTGCTTGCATTTGACGAGATACAGGGAGACTACCGCGCGCCGGGATTTGCGAAGAAATATGCAGGAAAAGGCGAAAAGGTGGAGTTGGAAGAGGGCGGGACGAAGAGCGTGGTAGTGAAGTTGATCACGGAAGAGGGCACGGGACCGTAGGCCGGACATCGTCTCGGGATACTCAATCGTGGTTGGGAGGCCAGGTAGGCAAGGGTTTCAGCAGCTCGCAGGAGAAAGGTGCCGAGTCCAAGACGTGGACTCTCCTGTGCTTCATTGCAACAAGCGCACCGCAGAGTATGAACTCGAGCCGTGGTCCGAATGGATCTAAGTCTTCGTCGAAATCGTCGCTTGTCATCCCTCCCATGTCGAAGCGCATTGAGACCAAGGCCGGGTTAGTATCCGCGGCCCCAACCCATTCCGTCGGCAATTTCGAAATAGAAAAGGGCTGGCAGAAAGACAACGCCTTCTCAATAGGCCAGGTTCGGGTAAATCAGCTCGAACGTGCTCAGGCCTCCCCTCTGATCGATGAACCGCGGATCGTCGAGGAGCTTGTAACTCACGCAATCGATCAGGTGCCGATCCTTGTCCATTGAGTTTTAGAAAAACGCTGCCGGAGAGATATGGAATCGTTTGCTCAATTTCTCTATATGGGTTTTGTTGAGATCACGTTTCTTGTTCAAGACTTCGGACACGATGCTTTCAGAGCCAAAAATTGTGACTAGGTCTTTCTGGCGAAGACCATTGGCGTCCATCAGCGTGCGAAGGACTTCCACCGGAGAAGCATCAGGAATGGAATGATACTCTTCTTCGTATGCTTCGATCAGGGTTATCAGGACTTCAGCATATTTCTCTTCTTCGCTCGTTGGATTAACCTTGCTTGTCAGTTTGTCCAAGACTGACAGATATTGCTCATGTTGACGCTGAGATGTAATTGGCGTTGGCGAGCTAACTTCCAGCGCGTACTTTTCGGGTACGGCAATCATGATTTTTGCCGCTCCTTCTCATCGTACTCAGCGTGACTCAGAATGCGTCGGATGTACACCATCCTCCATCTGTATTTGATGGTAGCCATCAGCCTGCATCTGTTATGGCTTATGTCGAAAACGACGAAATGTCCGACAACATCTGAATTTCTCCAACTGTTTCGAACACCAGCAAGGTTTTTCCAGTCCGCCTGCTTTGCTATCTTGTACCAAGCGTTTAGAGATGCCCACCATTCCCTGTGCTTAGCGGTCGCTTCCCTGATTGCCTTCCGGCTAACGATCCGCATGGACAAATCTTCGCATTTTGCGAAGTTCATGCCAAGCAAAAGCCACCAAGCTCACCAATTAGCCGCAGTGACTGATGGGCCGTTCGCCCTCGAAAGAATCGACGACGGTCACCATTTTTCTTACGTCTGAGGATTTCTACTCTTTGGATTTGAACAACAGGATTGTACTTGCGGACCGAGAACCTCCGTAATTCGTAAGCCGCAAAGACCCATATAGCTAGCATGATATGCGACCTCGACTTCTTCGACACGACCTTCTAGATCTTCGAAGGCGCTCGTGCCCCTATTCAACGTCCACTACGCGTACGGCCTGATACCGACTGCGGGCGACGGCGCGAGGTTGTCAGTTCTGTTTGATGGTTTCGTTGCCTAGCTGTGACTGCAGGGATTCAGCGAGGCTTTCAAGATTTTGCGGGTGTACACGAATCACTCCGCTACGCGGGCTATCAATTTCCGCTATGAGAAAAAGCGATATGGAAAGAGCCAACGGCAAGACCAGAAACATAAACGCTCTTCTCCCGTGCGCACCATAGCCAACCAAGAGGTTGCAGAAGATGGAGATCGTTATCATGAGGGCCCAAGCAGCAATTGGGATGCGGTTCCACCAGGCGGCCTGCGTATACCCCTGCGAGTTCAATACGTCGTTCATGCCGGCCACCGCGAGAGCCGCCACAGGCGATAGTTGCCCGGCACCGGGCGAAACCACCGCGGACCACATGTCGGTCTGTAGTTGAGCGACTTGGGCATCGATCTGTCGGCGCTTTGGCGCGTTCAGGGTTCTGTAATGAAGGATGCGCTGGTCGAGATAACGCTTCAGCAGCGCACGGACTTTC
>Ga0182032_10001233_pt1 | contig 11303 bp, 14 predicted proteins | sample tim00Cox00000000_FD_125970 | JGI IMG/M metagenome (GOLD analysis project Ga0182032, IMG submission 125970) | Lab enrichment of tropical soil microbial communities from Luquillo Experimental Forest, Puerto Rico - timezero.00C.oxic.00.000.000 | ecosystem: Environmental > Terrestrial > Soil >... | reverse complement strand
CATGCCAAATTACCGAACTGCCGGGGAACTCGGTCGGATGCTTGCGGCGCGCGAGATCTCCGCCCGCGAGTTATGCGACCTCGCCATCGCTCGCATCGAAGCGCTAGATCCGAAGATCAACGCTGTTGTCGTTCGTGATTTCGAGCGCGCGCGGGCCGCCGCCGCCGAAACCGACGCGGCGCTCGCCCGCGGCGAACACCGGCCCCTACTCGGCATACCGATGACAGTTAAGGAGCAATTCAACATCGCCGGCCTGCCGACGAGCTGGGGTTATGCGCAATTTCGCGATTGGCGCCCGGATGGCGATGCGCTGGCTGTGGCGCGGCTGAAAGCCGCCGGCGCCGTCATCCTCGGCAAGACGAACGTGCCCGTCCGCCTGGTCGACTGGCAGAGTTACAACGATCACCAGCGGATTATCCGACGTAATCTTGACAGAAATTTCCGGTAGGGTGCCTATAAATTGTGTTTTTGTTGCCATGTACGGGCGCCTCCCCTGATATCTCATGGTGACATTTTCAAATGTACATTCAATAAAATGATTGCCATCTAACTCGACGACTTCATCTTTATACTTACGGCGAAACATCTTCTGTAACGGTCTGTCCCAATCAGTAGTCGAAAAATTCGGCGGATGCTTTTGCGTCATACATAAACATAACGCCTCCACGAAAGTCGCCTTCAGTTGGGAAGTTGCCAACGTGATCATTGGCTCGTAGCGTCGGGCGATAGGTTGAACATAAGAGGGCCTCCCTTAGTGTGCAGGTCAAAAGGAAGGTCTGTGCGGCTCCCATAGTGCTCGTTCATTATCATAAGTATCGCACGATCGCTTAAGACGTTGAGCGCGTACCCGAGTTCAATAGCCACATTGGCATTAATCAATTTCTTTGGTTCTACCGATGTCTTCTTGCCAGTTTGCTCAGTGGTGACAACGCCGACCGGCGTAACATCGGCCACCAATACGGCGGATTGCTCAATCTTTTCAAGTATCACCTTCGCAAGGTCAGGGCTGCCTGAAATGCCTTTGCGGCCTTCGTCCAAGTGCATCGCCGACCAGGTTTCGCGCGAGGGCCGCTCCTCGATTTCAGGTGTTTGCTTGAGTTGCTCGATCGCCGCGATCAAAGTGTTGCGTACGAAGTGGCGACCGATTTTCCCCGGCGTATCGGACTGCCATGACCAGAAGACTTTCATCAATTAACACTCCTTCGTAGGCGGCAAAGAACTGCGCGACGGAACCGCGTTTTACGAGGGGTCCGCATAAAATTTGTCGGAACTTTGTCAGCATGTGGATACACGCGCGATCACACGAGATCTCCCGCATACCGGGGGTAGATCGGCAGCGGGGTCGCACCCTCCGACCATCCCATCTTCCGGCAGTCGGCGATAGGTGGCCGCGCCCGGCGAGCAGCCCGCGAGCGACGCAACCCTCCGGCCACCCCGGCCTCTTCGAGGCGACCGACCGGTGGTCTTATCGCCGCTCCCGGCGAAGGCGCTTGGCGGCGGCGCAGAAGTCTAGATTGCTCGGCGCGCGAACCCGATCAGCACCCGCCCTCTCTTCCTTCCGTTGCAGGGTATCCATCCGGGGGCCGCCATGAGCGTCAGGCACTGAGGCGCCCCCACATGTGCGAGGTGCAGACTTTGGGTATATTTCCGACGTGGCGCCCAACCCTCTTCTGCCTAAGAGAGTGATAGAAATTCGCCCAGCTCAAGCGCCCGATGCGCGGGACTGGCTCAGCCTCTGGCAAGGATATTGTGCGGAACTCAACGGTCGTGTTTCTGATGAAGCCACTAACGGCCGATGGCAACGTATCCTTTCGCCGCGCGAACCGATCGGTTCCCTCCTCGCATTCAGCCCAGAAGGTGAGCCCGTCGGATTCGCGAACTATGTTCTCCACCCCCATACTTGGAGCCTTCGCCCGGTTTGCTATCTGGAGGACCTTTTCGTCGCGTCCGCCGCGCGTGGAGACGCGCGGCCTACTTGATGTAGAAAAAACCACCGTGAGCGCCCTCGATGCGTTAAAGGGAGCATGAAACCCAATGGCGACTTACCAGCAGTTCAGCCATAAGATCGAATTTCGCATCGGGATTAATTCGGGCGATGTACGAGAGGGCTGGCCCGGAGACCAATGAGGGACGGGAGTACCTTTTGGTTTAGGTAATGCAATGCTGGCTTGACACCAACCACCGTCATGTGAGGTTTGGTAAGCCTGATACCCGATCGGCCCGTTGCCGAGCTCGTTCTCTATCGATCTGGCCGCGAATTTCTATTTCGGGATCGTCTCGACCTCACTGGTATCAACGCGGCGCTGACCGCCGATCCGGTTTGGCAGGACGGCTGGTTCGCCACCCCGCCGACGCGCGGCTTCCAGGCGATGGGCCGGGTCTATGCCGGCTGGGGGCTGAGCCAGGCGTTCCATCGCGAGGAGATCTGGCGCAAGATCGGCTTCTCCTCGCTGGAGGTCGTCGCTGCCGCCCGCACTGCATCCCCAGCGCGGGCCGCTGGAGACCGTGAGATCAGAGCCCGGCCCGCCGATGACGGTTGGGGCTGCCGCTGCTGGCCGGTGTGCACCTGATCGTATGGTGTAGGAACTGCTGCCATCAGGTTGAGCTAGGTACGAGACGGCGAAACGATTTGACGCCTGTGCTCGAACACCGCGGCCGCTGTGCTTTTTTTGGGGTGCCATGGGGTATAGAGGTTGCGCCATGTCAGCTCTTTGGCGAGCCCCGCGGTCGTCACTTCTCGACCTTGCCTGGCGGACGGCTTTCCGCCTTGGTTTCCCGCTCGCCCGTATATGGTGGCGACTAACGCGTCCGCGGCGTGTGGGCGTCGCCGTGGCGGTCTATGTCGGCGACGCACTCTTGCTAGTACGCCCCTCATATCGAGCCGGGTGGCATTTTCCCGGCGGCAGTGTGCGGCGCGGCGAGACGCCAGAAGCGGCGGCGCGGCGGGAGCTGGCGGAGGAGATCGGGCTTAGAGCGTCGGCGCTGCTCCCCGCTGGCTCCACCTGCACTAATTGGGACGGGCGACGTGACCGGGTGCATTTCTTTGAGCTACGCTTGGCCGAGTTGCCAAAGCTTCGGCTTGACAACCGAGAGATCATCGAGGCCCGTCTGACCTCACCTGCCGAGTTGCAGAATATGGTCCCGACGGCTCTGGTCGCCGCTTATCTCGAACGTCGGCAATCGCTCGGCTGCCACTCGGAGCCAATTTGATATCCGCGGCTTCGGCAGTCCCCGGCCGGGTGGAGATAGCGGAGCGAAGGCGCGGCAGCCTACTGGCGCCTGATTGGCCGGCTAGAGTGTTGTGCGGCAAGCGACCCAGCGCTGGGCTGTCTCTCCGGCGAGCGCCAGGTCCGGCTTCAGTTGCGCTGCCCTTGATGAGTGGGTAGAAATGAGAGGGCTTGGTCCTTCTCAGCCAAGCCCTGTCCCCCTATTGGCGTCGGGCTTTCCCTGCTCGACGCCTTCTTCTTCGTCGGCCATCCTCGGAACAACTGCAGCGTCTACCCTCGGTCGGCGCGGCTCCAATGCCGAGTTCCCGGCCCTTCGCCTGGTCGAGCCGCCGCACCCAGGGACCGAAAGTTCGCTCGACTCTCTGCTGGAGAGAGATGGATTCGAACTTTTGGTACCGCGGCACAAAAGTCGTGGATTTCCGCAGCATTCCGGGCATGGCGGGGATCGACGGGGCTCCTAAACGGTACCACCTGATGGTTCAGCGCTACTTCTTCTGCGATCCGCGCCGAGTTGGCGGTCAACAGGTTGCGCCTGCGGCATGCTACGATCAGGTACTTGCACTGCTCGCCGGCTATCCCCCGCCGCTGTCAAAGCGGTGTCGCAAAAAAGGGGCCTTATGGGGGCGATAAGCACATCCGTGAAATTTTCGCAGTCTCTCAACAGGCATCCGAGGCGATTGCTCTATGACTGCGTTCCCCGAAGATGGGGGTGTTTGTCTCGCACTGGCCGCGATCTTGCGGGCGAAGCTGACCGGATCAGGATCATTTTTGCCGGCTCCGGCGTCTGAAGGGTAAGCTGAAAGCGCTGCAACGAAGGATCGAGCATGTACAAGCTGCTGTCGTTCGACGTTTACTGCACACTCATCAACACGCCGCCAATAAATGCCAAGGCGTTTCGACTGATTCTCGAACAGGCGGGCGCGTCGAACATCGACGCGCTAGCATTCTATCAATTCTGGGAAAGCCGCAACATCGTCCGTTACCGGGACCCGTACCGCAGCTACCGGGAGATCGGCGAGCTTTCTCTCGAAGAAGCGTTCAAGAATTTCGGCGTCATGGGCGGCACAGCCGATCTTATCGAACGGTACTTCGAATTATTTCCGGAGATGGAGCTATACCCCGACGTGCTGCCGACACTCGAAAGGCTGGCAGGTAGATATCGGTTGGCCGTCGTATCGAACATCGACGACGACCTCCTCGGGGCCACTCGGCTTGGTTGGGAATTTGATCTGGTCTGCACGGCTGAACGAGCCCGCGGTTACAAGCCTGACTGTGCGTTGTTTCGATACCTCATCGCGAACGCGGGGTCGTGGTGCCTGAAATCCTGCACTCGGGTCAATCGCAGTTCACCGACATGGTCGGCGGCAAGCCGCTCGGCCTGACGGTGTGTTGGATCAACCGCCGTAGCATCGACCTGCACCCGAGTGTGCCGCCGCCTGACCACATTTTCCTCGACATCCGATCGCTGTTGCCGCTGCTCGGTATTTAGTCGCGATCACCGCCTGAGCTCTTGTTGTGAGCGCGCCAGTCGGACAGCATCGGGCAACCAATCTCCTTTTGAGAGAACCCTCCTCGATCGGCGCTGCTACTGAACCTGTCTGGCCATTGGGCACATGAAGGCCGAGCATCGGATGGGTCACAATTACCTCAAAGGACGCGACGGCGACCGCACCAATGCCGTGCTCGCCGCTGCCGGCTACAACTTCAGCCTGCTCCTGCGCTGGCTCGAGCGGCTTTTGCGCGCCTTGAGGCGGATGCTGCTCGCCACCCCAGCACCAACCCAAACCGCCTAACCAACACTCTTCATGGGTTCTTCACGGACGACTAGATGATCGCCGCCGATTAATCGCTTGACGCGGGTCGCCTCCAGGTCGCGTGATTGCAGAGCTGTCTATAGTCGGCTCTACCTCCGCCGCCGCTCAGGCCGCAGCAGGAACAGCAGGAGCGAGCGCGCCGTCACGTCATACTCTTCGCCGAAGGAAAAGCGCACCGCGTCTTGCAAGCCCAGCCGCTCGCCTTCGCGTGCCACGGCGAGAATGCCGTCGCGTGTCGCGGTCGGGCCGCGGGTGGGGAGATAGAAGCCGTAGTGCATTTCGATCGCTCCTTCGTTGACCGCTCACGGATGCGGCGCCGACAACCCGGCGATGGGTATGCGCAAGGAGCCTCGACGCCGTACGCTCAGCATCCGGTGCGCATCGTTCAGACGGTCCGCTCTGGCATAGGCCTCCAACGGCGTGAACTCCACCAGGTCGAGCTGGGCGGCTGCCGCCGATGCGTTCGAGCTCGCCGGCAATCGGCTCGAGTGCGTTGATCGCGGCGGAGAAATCTCGCCGTTCGATCAGCCCAACTCGAACGCGGCCCCGAAAACCTTGGTAATCGGGCGGCGACGAACTGCATCCATACCTATCGAGCACCGCCCGGGCCGATCGGCGTTGACAGGCGATGTTCGGGACGGTCCCAATGGCATGCGGAGCACTCTTTCCATGTCGTCGATCAGATACTGTGAGGTGGCACGATGGCTATCAGCTTTTCGGACCTACAGCTCGCGTTCGAATTCGTGAGCAGCGGCGGCATGGGCGAGAATGAAGCCTATCTCGACCGGCAGTCGGGCAATATCTATTGGCATTCCGAGGTCGGCGACAACGACGAGGAATTGCCCGATGATATCGACGACGAGAAATACATTTCAATTCCGGATAAGAGAGAGCTCGATCTTGGGAAGCCTTTGGCCTTGGATTTCGCTCGTGAGTTCCTCGTCGACGACTACGACGAAGTTCGCCAAATCTTCAGCCGAAGAGGTGCTTACCGCCGATATAAGGAGTTGCTGGTGAGACGGGGCGCCCTCGAACGGTGGTATGATTTCTCGAACAAGGCCGAGGAGACGGCTTTGCGGGAGTGGTGCGCGGAGAACGGGATCGAACTCAGCGAGACCTGAGGTCACGCTGTTACTATCTACCGGTGGCCTTGACGAAAGCGCGGGGTACGCTGGAACCCGTCCAACTCCTTGCCCGAGTGAAGCGCGTACACCGACAAAGCTAATGACCACAGGGCCGCGGCGCCGACAAACGGGATAATGCCAGACAAACAATTTTAGCAGTGCGCGCGAAAAATGGGCGGCTTTGGGTATCATAGACCAGGCGCCGATTGCACGTTGAACGATTTATGGTGGGCAGCGTCAAGGCCCTCTTTCCCGCGCCCGGCGCCGCCATTCTTAACGAGGCCAATCGTCATGCCGAAGCCAAGCGAGATCCTGGTCTGGATCAATGACGACGGCTCAGCTTATGAGCTGATCGATCGATACCGACTTCTCGCCCTGCAATTTCGGCCGGTTGTGGTCTCCACCAGTTTCGAACGGATCACGGCAAGGTTGAGTGCCCGGAGACTGCGAAATGACTGAGCGCGTCAACACTCGCCGGCTGATGTGATCGGCGCACCGGACGAAACGGAGGGGCCAGGGAGCGCTCTTTCGTTTATCGCGTCGAAGACCGGCATAAGATCGCCGGGCGAGAAATTGATGACCTGCAATACCTCGGCAGTCGCGGTCTGCTGCGTCCTCGAGATTCGAGATGCGCAGCCCAGGATCGAGCTTTTTGCAGCCGCTCCCTCGCGCTCCCTGCCTCTTGCAGGGCCCAGCGAGCGCATAGCTCGCCGCCGCGATGCGCAACGCCGTCTGGTAATCGGGCCACTCGCGCAACGTCATGGCCGCCCATGACGCGGCTTCGTCATAACGGCCGGCAAAGAAATGGGCGTGCGCGGTCGTGGTTCGCGTCCGATTGATTAGCGGATCGAGCTGGCTCAGGCGCGTTGCTCTGGCCGAGGTCTCGATCGCCACCTCCGGCTCGCCGCGCCAGACCCTGACCCAGCCGCTGACGTTCCACGCGTTCGCCAAATTCGGGTTGAGGAGCAGCGCCCGGTCGCGCCGTGGGGCACCGAGTTCGAGTATCAGGTGAACGCGCTCGGCCGGCGGAGCGACCCTGCGCAGTTCGGCAACATCGTCATCCGTGCCGGGACAGCGAGCGAGGCGGTGGTCCACCTCCGCGACTGTCGCGCGCATTGAGCTTGGGGCATTGCAGTACACCTCGAGCGCGCGAATGAACGGTCGGCCCGCCGTCTTTGTCGCCGTCTACCAGACCCCGGGATCTAATGCCTTGCAGGTGGATCAGGAGATACGTGCGGAGATGGCGCGGCTCGGCAACCGCTTCCCGCCGGGTCTCGCGTGGCGGATCCCCTATGACACAACGATGTTCGTGTCTGCCTCGATGCACGACGTGATGGTGACACTGGCCGAGGCGCTGGCGCTGGTGATCGGGGTCGTATTCCTGTTCCTGCAAAGCTGGCGCACGACAATCATTCCCGCGACTGCGATCCCGGTCTCGCTGGTCTTCACGCTGGCAGCCATGCTGGCAATGGGTTTTTCGCTCAACATGGTGACCATGCTCGGCATGGTGCAATCGGGCTGGTCGTCGACGATGCGATCGTCGTCGTTGAGAACGTAGAGCGCCAGCTTGAACGGGGCTTGTCGCCAGTCGATGCGGCGGTGGCCGCGATGAAGGAGGTCGTTGGCCCGATCATCGCCACCTCGGCGGTACTGATGGCGGTGTTCGTGCCCGTTGCCTTCCTGCCCGGCATCACCGGTCGGCTCTATAATCAGTTTGCCCTGACGATCGCGATCTCGGTGGCGATCTCGGCGTTCAACTCGTTGACCCTAAGCCCGGCGCTCTGCGCCGTTCTGCTGCAGCACTGTTGGCGGCTTCGGCATCAAGAGCACGAGATCCGCGAGCGCATATCTTACGCGCCGCCCTGGGAGCGAGGCGGGATGGAGCATCACCTCTGGGAAGTTAGAGAGCAGCTCAGAGGCGAGTGCCGGGGGATGTGGAAAGACGCCGACTAACCGCGCCTGCTTCGTGATGCTGCCCTTGAGCAAGGGACGGGCCGGGCCTCGCGTTCTCGCCGCCTTTATCTGATCTCCGGCTTACCGGATTAGGCCAAAGAGTTAGTCGCTTCCCACCAGGCCACCCGGCGAACCGGCCGAGGCGATGGCCCAGGCCATCGGCATTTCTCTCAGTACCGAGCGTCTGGTGGGACCTGATTTTTACCACAAGATTAACCCTAAAGCTAACGTGTTAACCTTAATATTTAATTGACGCCTTTATCATGTTCGAGCAGGTTCTCCCCCACAAAATCGGCCCTCAGGCCGAATAACCCATTGGGGGAGGAATGCAGCTTCTTATCAGGCGGCTGTTCGCGGAGCGCCAATCTCACTGCGCCCGACGTCCTCCGGCGCGCCAAACGCCCGACGCAATTCAAGCAAGTACATTTCCGTGACCAAAACCGAGTGAAAGGAAGGATAACGCCATGCGACTTAAACGTCCACTCACCTTGACCGCGGCGCTCGCGGCTGCGTCGCTCTTGTCGTTACCATCGGTTGCAGCCAACAATGTAGTGTTTAACCCGATCTGTACGGACAACACCGCAAACTTCAACCCGACCCTGCCGCCATCCATTGATCTTCCCCCGGGGTTTACGGCGTCGGTATTTGCCTCGGGCCTCAACTTTCCGACGGGGATCGCGTTCCTCGGCAATTCTCAGAGCTTCCAGGTATTCGTACTGGAATCCGGGCACGGCTTGGGGGGTAGCCGGTGCAACGAGCAAGGGGACCCCGCTGTCGGCGGTACTTTCAGCTCGACCAATCCGTTTACGCCCGACGTGCTGGTTTTCAACCGAAACGGGACGTTGATCCGCGGTCCCCTCGGCAAACCTACGCCCAGCGGGGGCGGGTTCCAGCCAGCAGGACCGGCGATCGACATCGCGTTTGTCAACGGTCTCTCGGGCGGGCGTCTCTTCGCGACAGACTCCAATCAGTCGACCCACGGCGGTGGCCAGAACAACAGTTCGCGCATCGTCACCGTGAACCCGATGACCGGGGGAGTCACTTCGTTCATCACCAACCTGCCGACCGGTGATCACCCCACCGAACAACTGGCGTTCAGCGGCGGGTGGATTTACTGGTCGCAGGGGTCGACGACCAATAGCGGGGTTGTTGGTCTTGACAATAATGGTGGCGCAAACCAGTCCGATATCCCGTGCCAAGACATCACGCTTAGCAATAATGTGTTCGTCTCGAGCCTCTCGCCTTTTGTCGCCACGAGTGGTTATTCCCCCTTTGGTAAGCAACAACCCGGAGCGATGATACCGGCCTTCTTCAACTCGTTCACGAGCCAGGTTCGCCAGGGGGTCTGCGACGGCGCCGTCTTGAGATCGCAATTGAGTGATACATCACACGCGATCGAGGCCTTCTCTTGGGGATATCGAAACCCATATGCGATTCGCTTTCCACCCTCCGATCACCCGTTGGTCGGTGGTATCCTCATAGGCGAAGACGGGGCAGACGAGCGGGGCGCGCGACCCTCGAACGGCGCGCCGGATGTACTACAGCTAGGCCGACAGAACCCCGATGGCAGCCCGGATTATCACGGCTGGCCGGATCGGTATGGTTTCCTGCCGTCGAGCCAAGCAGTGTTCAATCCGATCGGCGGGGGCTCCGATGACCTCTGCCAGTCTCCCCCCAACAGCCCATTTCCTGCATGCGTTCCGGACGTTTTGGCAAACGATGTCCCAATCGCCGATGTGTTGGCGTTTCCGCCGCAGCCGATCACCTCGCCTCTGGCCATCGAGGGAGCGGACTCGTCCTTCACCGGGATCGATTTTGTGTCCGATGCTTTTGTGAGAGGGCCGGTCAGACCGGGTGCGGTGCTGTACACCTTGGAGGGAGATTTCGGGTTCTCGCCCCCGAATGCCACCCCGCCAGCGCCCGAAATCGGCCACGAGGTCAAGCTGGTCAACTTCAACCAGCTGCCGGACACGCCGCTCTCCCTCCAGATACAGAACTTTGCCCGTAACAGCACCGGCGACCAGGCGTTCGTCACACCCAATGTCAACGGGTTCAACCGCCCGACCAACCTCCGGTTCGGCCCGGACGGGTGCGCCTATGTCGTGGATTACGGCGCGGTGCGCGATGCTGGTGCAGGCTCACATGTTGTCGGTACCGGCAATGGTTCGCTGGTCATGATTCCCGCAACCGGCGTGATCTGGAAGATCTGCCCGATGTAGGACATCATTGCACTCGATTAAGGGCGGCTTCGGCCGCCCTTTTTGTTTGGAAACCCTTTCCGGATCTCATCCGCTGAGGCGTCCGGCAGCGGCGTCTTGCCGCGTGCGGGCACACGCCCTATAGTGCCCGGCTCATGCACAGATTGGGCGCTGTTTCAGGTGCCACGCCGCCTCGCAGCGACCAGCCCATTAGTGGCGCCGCAGCCGTTATTGGCTCAACTGGCCCGGGTCAGTGAGTACGATCTCCGGCTTCCCGTGGTAATCGCTGATCTGCCCTGTCACACAGATGCGCTTGCCGCGGAGCGAGGTTTCGGGAGTGCCGAACTTGGACCGATGATCTCCGTATATGACCGCGGTGAAAACGGAATGCGGGTATACTTCCCGAGATCCAATAGTGTCGGCTGCGACCGCGCGTGCGCCTCGAATTGGGCGGACGCGACCACGCCGCAGACGGTCGCCGTTTCCCCGATGTGACTTGCCGCATCCTCCGGCCGCACAATCCGCGGCGCTAGCCGAAAAAGCCCATAATCCGAATCTCGCCGGGTTCATGGCACCCCTCCGCCGATGCCCATCACCATCGTCCCACCTCGGCCACTTATCCGGCCTGCGACCGCCCACGGGGATTCCCACACGGCATGCCGAGAATGCCGCAACCCTCGCCTGAGGGAAACACTTCGAGGCGGTCATGCGCGACTTGTGGTAGAGTAAAGAGAACTCGATCTTTTCGACCAGGGTGGCCTACCCAGCCATGGCCTCGACCCGGAGACTGGCCGCCATTCTTGCCGCCGACGTGGCTGGCTACTCGCGGCTGATGGGCGAGGATGAGGAGGGGACGCACGAACGCCTGAAGGCGCATCTGCGCGAGCTAGTTGATCCGAAGGTCGCCGAGCACCACGGCCGCATCGTCAAAAACACCGGCGACGGCTTTCTTGCTGAGTTCTCTAGCGTGGTCGATGCCGTGCGCTG
>Ga0182032_10001228_pt1 | contig 11314 bp, 10 predicted proteins | sample tim00Cox00000000_FD_125970 | JGI IMG/M metagenome (GOLD analysis project Ga0182032, IMG submission 125970) | Lab enrichment of tropical soil microbial communities from Luquillo Experimental Forest, Puerto Rico - timezero.00C.oxic.00.000.000 | ecosystem: Environmental > Terrestrial > Soil >... | reverse complement strand
GTCCATGCGGGAGACGCGGCCGAAAATAGCTCGGGGGAGCCGCGAAGGATCAGGGCATCGGCGCGGTCCAGGGCCACCCGGGCGGAGTCCTTGAAATCTTCCTTGCCCGGATCGACGACAGCAAAATACAGGCTCGGCTTCAGGAATTGCAGCAAGGAATTGCTTTCCAAAATGAGCGGAATGGTTTCACCGTTGCGCTCCGCCGAGACCCGACCGAGCGCGGTACGCAATAGCGGAAGGCCTGCGGCGAGGAAGCCCTGCTTGGTGCGAAGCCAAAAAGAGCGGTGGGCACCGGCGGCGAGAAAACGCGCGCTGTCTCGGCCGGTATCGGAGTTCGTTTCCCATTCGAAAGCGCTGACATGCTCGGTGGGTGCGCAGTCGCAATTCTCCCCGTTTTGCGCGCAGACGCCGTGACCATATTGTGTGATTTTTCCGGCGATCCAGTTCGCATCTGGAAAGGCGGCAATCACGTCGCAGACGAGTTGCGTCTTGCCAATGCTGCGCGTGTGACCGCCAACGACGATTACACGCCAGCGAGGCGAAGCACTTATTTCATTTGCCGCCAAGTTGGACCTCAAGTTTTTTGATGCGCGCCGCCAGTTCGGGGAGACGGCCGTAACAGGCGTATTGCTCTTTGACCTTTTCGAGCGTGCGGGCCGGGGTACCCCAGACCGTTTGGCCTCGGCGGATGGTCTTTCCGCCCAGCACTCCCGATTGTCCTCCAATCACCGCTCCGTCTTCCAGTTCGCAGCGTTCGCCGAACCCGGCTTGCCCTCCGACGACCACATTCTTGCCGACGACACACGAGCCGGAGAACCCCACCTGCGCGGCCACGACCGTGTGCGCGCCAATCTGGCAGTTGTGGCCAATGTGCACCAGGTTGTCGAGTTTCACGCCCTCCGCAATGCGCGTGTCATCGAGCGAACCGCGGTCAATCGCCGTGTTCGCGCCAATTTCGACATCATCGCCAATCTCCACAATACCAACCTGCGGGAACTTCCACTGCCTCCCTTCCCCGAAAGCGTAGCCGAATCCGTCGGCGCCAATCACGGCGCCGGAATGGATTTCCACGCGATGGCCGATGCGCACGTGGTGATACAGGGTCACGCGCGGATGAATGCGGCAGTTTTCGCCAACCCAGCAGCCCGCCCCGATCACGCAGTGAGCGCCTATCTGCGTTTCTTCGCCCACGTGCACATCCTCTCCGATCACCGCGTATGGCCCGATGCTGGCGCTTCCGGCAACCCGCGCCAGCGGGGCCACGACAGCGGTCGGATGAACTCCCGCAGCAATCGGCCGGCGATCCAGCAGCAGCGCGCCAGCCTTGGAAAAGGCCATCTTCGGATTTGCCGTCCGCAACACGGTTTTGCCCGGCAAACGGAGGCCCTCGCGGGCAATCACACAGAGGGCGGCCGAAGCGGCGGCCCGCTCGGCATGCTTCGCGGAGTCGGCATAAATCAAATCGCGCGATGCCGCCCGCTCGGGCGCGGCCACTCCCGTGATTTCGAGAGCGCCTTCGCCTTCCAGCGTTGCGTCAATGGCGTCCGCTAATTCTCTCGCTGTTCGTCTCATGTTCAGCCTCGCAAAAAATCATATACGGACGGCTCTCCGTTGGGGCGGGTGTTCCACCGGCCGTGGACCCAGACCCACTGCTCCGGATACTTTCGAATGACCTCTTCGAGCACTTTTGTAAACTTCTGGGTGTTTTCGAGAATATCGCTTTCCTCGTTGCCCGTTCGAATCAACTCCACGGCGGGGTCGAAGCGAAGCCGGTACCTGCCAAGCTGCTCGTCCCAGACGGCGTAGCCGGGCACAACGGCAGCGCCGGTGTGCAGCGCGAGGCGCGCGATCCCGGTGGTTGTGCTCGCCGCCTTGCCAAAGAAGTCCACGAAGACGGATTCCGAGGGCATGGTGTTCTGGTCCGCAAGAATGCCAATGGTCCCGGCGTCTTTCAAAACCTTGAGCGTAACGCGCGCCGATTCGTTCTTGAAGATCGGTTGATTCCCCGATAGGCAGCGATACCCATTGACCAGCGCGTCGATTCGGCGATTTTCGATCGGCCGTGCCATGTAATGGAGAGGAAAGCCGTAGAGGGCATGCGCAAAGGAAGAGAGTTCCCACGCACCGATGTGTCCGGTTAAGTAGACTACGCCCTTGCCGCGGCGCTGGCCTTCAAGAAAATTCTCATGTCCGTCCAAAACAATCACTGTCCCGATATTTTCACTGGTGTATTTCGGAAAGCGCGCAAATTCAACCGCCATCCAACCGAGATGGCGCAGCATTTTGCGGATCACGGATCGTCGCTCGGCGTTTGTCCACTCCGGGAAGGCGAGAAGCAGGTTGATTTCCGCGGTCTTCTGCAGTCTCGGCAAAAGCACGTAGCAAAACCGTGTGAGCGCCGAGGCAATGCGACGCGCCAGGGGTCTCGGCAAAAGGCCCAAACCCTTGACGATCAACCACACGGCCGCGTATTCGAGCCGTGCCTTCATCGCCGAGCCAACTGGAAGCAGAGAACCATTGCGCGACAGTATGCAAGAGGTCTGCGGTGGAAGAAAGTCTTTCAATGTTAGACTCAACCTTCCGTGAAGAAACCAAGCACGCCTACACCCGCGAATCGCAGCATGACCAGAGGCGCCCTGATTGGGTGGAGCGTGCTCCTGTGCGTCACTTTTTACGTCTGCTACTTCAGCCATCTTGGGCTCCTGGGATTCATCGGTCCGGATGAGCCGCGTTACGCCTGGATCGCCCGGGCCATGGTGGAGACGCATGACTGGGTCACACCGCGGCTCTACGGGAGGCCGTGGTTCGAGAAGCCACCGCTTTATTACTGGGGCGCCGGGCTTTGCTTCAAGTGGTTTGGCGTGAGCGAAGCCGCTGCGCGACTGCCAAGCGCCATTTCCGCGCTGTTCGCAACTCTCGGCATCGCCTGGCTCGCGTTGCGTCTTTACGGAGTAGAGGCTGCGCAATGGCTGCTGCTTTTATTGCCGACGACCGTCGGCATGGTCGGCTTTTCGCATGCGGCGGCGACCGACATGCCTTTCAGCGGCATGCTGACCATCGCCATGGTTTCGGCCGCCGTAGTCCTTGGGCTGACGCGCAACAAAAACACGCCCATCCCTCCCCGCACACCGTGGCTCGCATTAATTCTGTTTGGCTTTTCTCTCGCGCTGGCAGCTCTGGCCAAAGGCCCGGCGGCCATTGTTCTCTGCGCCGGAGCTGTGTTCTTCTGGGCGTGGCTCGCCAAACGCCGGGACGACGCGCTTCGGCTGCTGCATCCAGTGGGCATTGCCGCTTTCTGCGCTACCGCCTTGCCCTGGTACATTCTGTGCGCTCGCCGCAATCCGGATTTCCTGCGCGACTTCATCATCGAGCACAATTTCAAACGTTACCTCACGCCCGAATTCCAGCACGTCCAGCCCTTTTGGTTTTATCTGCCTGTTGTATTAGTGGCGCTCCTGCCCTGGACGGTGGTCTTTCTCTGGTCGTCGGTCCATGGAGCGATCGGTCTATTTCGCACGCGTTTCGCGCCAGAAGCCACGTGGTATTTGACCTGCTGGGCGGGATTCTGCTTGCTCTTTTTTTCCCTGTCCCGCTCCAAACTTCCGGGCTACATTCTTCCCGCGCTCCCGGCGCTGGTCTTGATCCTTGCCCATTCCCTCACCGCCGTGCGAAACATTCCCCGCTGGCTGCTTCGCGTGGCCCTATGGCTGTTCTCGCTTTTGTTATTCGTTCCTCTCGCGTTTATTGAATTTCTGTCCCCCCATTTTTCCAGGGGGAATCCGAGATTTGTCACCGGCGTATGCGTTATTGTCGCCCTGATCGGAGCCGCCAACCTTCTCCTGGCCTTTTTTGCCAGGCCGGTCAGCAAAAAGGAGTTCCTTCCCCTGCGGGCGGGCGCCTGCGTCGTACCCATTTTGGCCGCCGCAATCCTCGCTTATTACACTGCGCCGTCGTTCTTCAAGTTCGATCCTTCGGGAAAAACACTTGCCCGCCAATTGCAATCCCAGAACATTCCGCTCGGCGAGCTGGCCGTGGGCTGGATGAACCGGGGCCAGCACTACGGCATGAACTTCTACCTGCACGAAGAGATCAAGGACTGGAATCAGGACAGTCTCGGGAAAGAATACGTTCTGACCGATGTGCCCCGCTGCAGAAACCTAACTCCCGTGCCCTTTGCGTGCGAACCCGTGCCCTTTAACGAAGACCAAACGGGAGTGTTTCTCTATCACATCCTCATGGGCAGGTCACGGCAGGGGCCTCGCAGCGATGACGGGCAGGTGCAGAAGAAAAAATGAAACCACGCGGTTCTCGTAGTCGCGCTTTTCCTCCCCGCTCAAGCCGACGAAATTGCCGTGGGGAATGATGGCCTGATCCCGCGGCTCGGGAGCCTTCAGGAACATGTCCCGCGTGACCGCCGCCAATTCGGGGTCGTCCAGCGCTTGAATGAACAGTGTGGGAACGCCGTTGAGGGCGGCTAGCTTGCTCGATAGCGGCGGATCGTGGCGGTGGGTGCTGTTCAGATAGGCAAAAATGTGCTGGGCAGCGCGAATCATAAAAGGAAACGTGCCCAGCCCGTTGCGCGCCACCCCGATTTTCACCATCTGCCGGGGATGGTCGTAGACGGAATCCAATATCAGCGCGCGAATGCGCTTGTCGTCCTCTGCTTCGCGCAATGCGGCATAAGCGCCGAGGTTGTACCCCCACAATCCAAAGCGTGCCGGGTCCAGATCGCCGCGGGCCGCGAGAACGTCAACAGCCTTGCGCAACTCGTCGGCTTCGCGGTAGCCGAGGGTGGACATACCGGAATTCGCTCCGTGCGCGGCAAAATCAAAAACAAAAACATTGTACTGGTGGTCTTGAAGGGCGGAAACGAGCGTCAGCAATTCGCCGCGGCTGGATTCGTAACCATGGCATAAGACGATCGTGGGTCCCCGGCGAACCCCGGGGAAAAACCATCCCTCCCGCTGGCCCGCGTCCGGCACCGTGAAATCTACGACCTCGGGGTGTCCCGGAAAGCTCGCCAGGCTGATTTCGGGGGCGCTGCGCTGCGGTTTGACGATGCGATAAACGAGAAATCCGGAGATAGCCGACGTCGCCAGCACGGCAAAAAAACCGAGCCCCAAAAGAAGCGTCAATATTTTCGTGGACCACCGCGATGGATACCGCAGTTCAGAGAAGATTTGCATGCGTCGCTTAAGCCGCTCCCGTCTGGCGGCGCCTCTTACGGCGAAACTCCTTCTTGGTAAAGAGCGGAACGGAGGCCATCGTAGCACATCGCTTCGCATGCTCCCCTGAAAGCCAGCGAGCCTGTGTCGGATTCGTATCGCCCGCAATCGCCTCTATTCGGCTGGCCTCCTGCGAATCGGCTATGATAGAGGCATCATGGCGGGGGCTCAGCAAATCCGCGCACCCATGAATATCATCGACTTGCGGCAAACCACCGTGCGTCAAATCGAGCCGCTCCTCGAGGAAGAGGCGCGGCACTGGCGCGATGAGCTGCATTGGGACTACCGCGGGGCCTTGGAGCTGATCAAGCGCTTTATGGAAGCGCGCGCCCTCGCCGGTTGTGTGGCGTTCGAAAGCGGCACGGCCGCCGGCTATTCCTTCTACGTCCTGGAAGAGCAAAAAGGGCTTATCGGCGGTCTCTATGTCTCGTGCAAATTTGCGCAGGAAGCTCTGGGACGCAGGCTCCTTGAGGAAATGCTTTACTCCATGCGCGCGATTCCTCATCTCATGCGCATTGAAGCGCAGCTCATGCCTTTCAGCGGCCCCGTGGACGCGCCGCTTCTCGATCACGGCTTTCGTCTCTATACGCGCCAATTCATGCTTCTGGATTTGCACCGAATGGTGGAATCGAAAGCCGGCGCTTCGGGTGGCCTGCGACTTGCTCGCTGGAACGACCGCTACTTTGAACCTTGCGCCAGATTGATTTACCTGGCCTACGCCAATCACGTGGACGGCGAAATCAACGACCAGTATCGCAGCCGCGCGGGAGCGCTGAAGTTTCTCAAGAACATTATTCTGCTGCCGGGATGCGGGCAGTTTGTTCCCGGGGCATCTTTTGTCCTTCACGAGCCCGGCAGCGACGAACTGGTGGCCGCCGTTTTAACCAGCGAAGTCTCCTCCGCGGTCGGTCACACGACCCAAATCTGCGTGTTGCCCGGTTTTCAAGGGCACGGCATCGGCCGCATGCTCATGCAGACTTCCGCGGAGGCGCTGCGTTCGATGAAATTCCGCGAATTAACCCTCACCGTTACCTCCGACAACCGCACCGCCGTGCAGCTTTACGAGAAGCTCGGCTTCCAGACCATCAAGTCCTTTACCGCGGGCGTGTGGCCCCGCTAACAGGCCTGCTCGGGCGGAACTTCTAAACCGTCCAGATCTCCTTGAGAACGCGTCGGAAGTTGCCGCCGAGAATGGCTTCGATATCGGCGTCGCCGTACTTCCGCCGGATCAACGCTTCGGCAAGATCGAAAGGCCGCTTGGCAAACTTGTAGCCGTCGATGTCGATTTTGTCACGGAAGCCGTAGCTGCTTTTGTAACCGGCCTTGAGCTGCTTGTATTCGTCGGGGGGCATGGCGTCATAGCCTAGCAGGTCGATGTCGCTGCCCACTCCCAGGTGTTCGACGCCCACAAGCTTCGCCACATGATCGTAGTGGTCCAGCATGGCATCCATGCCCGTCGGCTCGGTCGGGCTGATGAACATGCGGACTTCCGTAATGCCCATGACGCCGCCCTTGGCTGCCATGGCTTTGATCGCTTCATCCGTCTTGCAGCGCGGATGATTCGGATTCAGCGTGCGACAGTTCGAATGCGTTATGAGCACGGGCTTTTTCGACACCTCAAAGGCGTCCAAGGTGGTCTTGTCTCCGCAATGGGAGACATCCACGGCCATGCCGACTTTGTTCATGCGTTCCACAATGCCGACGCCAAAGTCCGACAGACCGTCATCTCGCCGCTCGGTCGAGCCATTGCCGATGAGCGTGCGCGCATTGTAGGTGAGCTGCGAGACACGCTGGCCAAGCCCGTAGAAATAATCGACGTCATCCACCTTGCGAAAGTGCTCAGCGTTTTGAATCCCCAGGAGGATGCCCACTTTTCCCGAAGCCTTGATGCCATCAAGCCGTGACGGAGTCTCCACGCGCGCGAACCACGCATCGTGCCGCGCCAGGAAACTGTCATAGCCGGAGAGGAATTTCAACGTTTCCAGGTAAGCATCGGGGCCGCCCGTGCCGATGGCGATGTGGAAAACATTAATGCCGGAGTCTTTGTAGGGGGCGTAGTCCGCGGCCGTGAAATTGTCCGGGTTGCCAAGCATCTTCATGGTCTTGCCGGGGCTGATCCACAACGGAGCAAGCATATCGATGACCGTGGACCGCTCGACGAGCTCAATCGCGCGTGCGGAGTATTCCGGTCTACCGGCAAACAGCAGATGCCGCCCTCGATTCACCATCGTTGCGCCAAGAGCGACGCCGCCCCCCGCAGACTTCAAAAAGCTTCTTCGATTCACTGCTTTCCTCGCTTTCGAACCAATGCGTTCCCCACCGGAGCGGGGCGAAATCAGGACGCCATTATTTCTTAATGCCCCTATCCTTCAGCAGATTTTTCAGCTCGCTCATGAACTCCTGTACATCCTTAAAGTCCATGTACACCGAAGCGAAGCGCACGTACGCCACTTTGTCGAGTGTCTTCAGCTCCTCCATGATCATTTCGCCGATCTCGGTAGTTGTCAGTTCACGCTCGGTGGAGTCGTGGACCACCGCCTCGATCTCGTCGACAATCCCTTCCAGCTTTGGCGTAGCCACCGGCCGCTTCTCGCATGCTTTCAAAAGCCCCTGCAATATTTTCTGCCGTTCGAAGCGCTCCCGCCTTCCGTCCTTCTTGATGACCATATATGGGATTTCATCAATGCGTTCGTAGGTGGTGAAGCGGCGGTTGCACTTCAAGCATTCGCGCCGCCGGCGGATGGTGTCCCCGCCGCGACCTTCCCGCGAATCGATCACTTTGTCGTCTAAGTGCGCGCAAAAAGGACACTTCACGAGGCCGGATCTCCTTACCGTTGCTAATGGGCTGCTTCGCGCCGCACTTCTTTCTCGTGCGCCAGTTCGCGCAACTTCCCCAACGACAGGCCTTCCTGAATCAAGAACGGCACACCCGCGAGACTGCAAGCTGCGAAGCCAATCAGCCAGAGAACAATCGCGGCGGCGGTCGCCGGCTCCGTTTCTACCCCAAATATCTTCGTAAACACAAGCGCCGAAGCCAATTGCGCTCCGCCCCCTACCGCCGGCAATTGCACCACCGAGCCCACCAGCGAGAACGCCATGACCAGCATGACTTGACCCAAAGTCAGCGCGCCGAGCCTCCCGCCAAAACTGCGCGAACCCCAGTAGTACACCAGCAGCACTAGGAACCAATGCACTCCGGAGTAAAAGATGGCAAGCAGCAGTTCGTTCATGTTGCGGACCGACTGCACCCCGCGCACAAAGCCAAGCAATATCCCTGCCATCGATCGTCGCCAGCCCGGCGCCTGGAGCCACCCCTGGAGCCGTCGCTCCAATGCCGCCGTGCCGCGCAACCGCAAGTACACCAGTAACACCACTGCGGCTGTTACCCCGGCGAACAGCGCACCTCCTGCTGTTTTTGCCGCGGTTCCCAGCGCCGTCGAGGTTTCCCCCGTGCTCTCGTGCGATTGGAAGAAAAGTAATGCCAAAGCGGCGATGACCGCAGTGCTCGCAAAGTCAAAGATTCTTTCCAGGGCATAGATGCCGAACATATCCGCGATCGGCAGCTTCTCTTTTCGCGAAAGTAATAAGGGCCGAACCGGCTCCCCGGGGCGTCCCAGGATGAAGATCGCAGCGAATCCTGCCAGCGTCATCTTGTAAATAATCCAGAAGCGGGAAGATCCAAGATTGCCCTGAAACAATTGCCAGCGCAGCGCTCGAACGCCGTAGCAAACGTAAATCACCACGACCGAGAGCAGCAACCAATAGAGATTTGCCCCGGCAACCGCGTGCAGCAGTTTCTCTCCGCTGAAGTTGGCTTTATAGATGAATCCGCCGGACTGATAAACAACAAACCCAGTCAGGATCACACCAGCAAGGATGACGAAAAGTTTCCTCGACCACGTTCGCATGCGTCGGCCAGACTATCGGGAGCACCTCATCGCGTCAAGTTGGCTCTCGAGATCTCTCCGCAAAGCAGTCATGCACTCCAACAGCGTGGAGGTTTTTGGCCGTGATTCCTTGACAAGATTCGGCAGGGGGTCGGCCAGCTCGCTTAACCACCTCTTTGACTCATGTGCTTGCGCTTATTCAAATCGTGGCCAGCCCGGCCTGTCAGGGTAAACCTGAACCCGTTGGACGCTGACCATAAACTGGTTATTATCTTCGTGATAGAAGCGGGGAAGATGAACAATGAGCGGCTTCACTTCTCGGCGCCGCTCCATGCCGAGCGGAACATCCCGGAAATGCCAGTGTTTCCTACGCGGCTCACTTTCAAGGTGTTGGTTTTCCTGCTCCTGTGGGATTTCCTTGTTTCTAGTCGCGCTCCTCAGTAAGATGCCGGCAATGACGGTCGAAAGCCTGGCCCGGTTTCAGGGGAACATTTTCTCAGCAGTTTTCGTTCCATAGTTGGCAGGCCGGGATGGACTGCCAGCGGTTTTTTGAGAGAGAAGCCGGCTCGCAGACACGCCTTGCACGGTAGTAGGTTTAGAGGCTGACGATACGTTGGAGCAGGATGCCCAACTTGTCCAGCAATGCCTCCAGGGCGACGGGTCGGCCTGGGAGGAACTTGTGCGCCGCCATACGCGGCGCATCTTTAACATCTGCTATAGGTTTACCGGCAACAGCACGGAGGCCGAGGATCTTACGCAGGATGTGTTCCTTCGGGTCTATCGTAGTTTGGCCAGTTACCGGTCAGCTCATGGCGGTTTCGCCACATGGATGACCAGTGTGACGCGCAATTTGCTGATTGACCATTACCGTAGGACAAAGAGGGATCGCGCGACGGATTCGCTCGACGATGCCATGCCGGTTGTGGAAAACAAGGAGTCCGTGGGTCGTCGCCCCGACGAGCTGGCGCTGGTGGGCGAATTGAGCGGGCAGGTGCAAACGGCCCTGACGCGGCTTTCGCCGGAGTTACGCGAAGCGGTCATCTTGCGCGACCTGCAACAGCTGGAGTACATCGAAATTCAGAGAGTGCTGGCGGTACCGGAAGGAACGGTGAAGTCACGCATCAATCGCGGGCGCATCGAATTGGCGAGGATTTTGCAGCAAATGGGAGTGCGGCCATCATGAACGGCGGTCTTGTGCGGCGGCCTTCAGCCGGTCTGGTAACAAGCGAGTGCGATGCTTTTGTGTTACGGAGCATGGTATGACCTGGACTTGCGAACAAACCGAAGCGCGTTTGAGCGACTACCTCGACGGCCTCCTGGAGCCCGCCGAGCAAGCCGCTTTCGATCATCACGTAAACGGGTGCGGGCGTTGTATTCCGCTGGTCGCCGGCGTTTCACAGGTCCTTACTAGCTTGCACCGGCTTGAACAAGTAGAACCTTCAACGCGGCTCGTCGATGCGATTTTGACCGTTACACTGGGCCCGCAAAGCTGGCGCAAGGCCAAGCGCTGGCTGCGCGGCCTCGAATCGCCGCGATTCGTTTACGGCGCTGTTTCCGTCGCCGCCACGATTGTCCTGCTGCTGACCGCCACGGGCTTCAACTGGCGCAAGCCCAAGCTTGCGGACCTTGCTCCGGCAACCATTTACCGCAATGCCGATAGCGGACTCCATCGGGCTTACGCGCATACCGCGAAGTTCGTCAGCGACCTTCGCGTGGTTTACGAAATTCAGTCGCGCATCAACGAGACGGATCAAAACCCCGCGATGCGCGAAGACACCATTCCCCAGTCCTCTCCCAAGAAGGAGCCGGGCCGTACGGACAATTCCCATCCGTCCTCCCCGAAACAGCAGAACCGCGCCGATGAGCTTGGCAGAAATCTCCGCGTGTTGGCCTGCGAATTCCCGACTTTGAGTGGTGCGCTGGCGGACAGGAGAGTGCCATGAATTGTGCCGTCCATACCGATGTGGACGCTGTCGGCTACTGCCGCAACTGCGGCAAGGCCATGTGCTCGACGTGCGTGCGGCCGGTGCGCGATGTTCTGTACTGCGAAGATTGCCTGGCCACCATCATGGGAATTCCCGCCGCGACGCCGGCCGCTTTGCCCGGCCCGCTAGTTCCTCCACCCGGCGCGCTCCCGCCGCCAGTTCCGAGCCGCCCGACCAGCAGCCCCGGCGTGGCCTTTGTGCTCGGTCTTTTTCCGGG
>Ga0182032_10001224_pt1 | contig 11325 bp, 2 predicted proteins | sample tim00Cox00000000_FD_125970 | JGI IMG/M metagenome (GOLD analysis project Ga0182032, IMG submission 125970) | Lab enrichment of tropical soil microbial communities from Luquillo Experimental Forest, Puerto Rico - timezero.00C.oxic.00.000.000 | ecosystem: Environmental > Terrestrial > Soil >... | reverse complement strand
CCGAGAACTTCGGCGGCGAGATGACCGAGATCCACGTCAACTAGGGGATGCGGCAATGCGCACAACGATCACGAAAAAGGCGACCTCGATGAAACGGCTGCTCCCCCTCGCGACGGCGGCGGCGCTCAGCTGTGCGGGCCTGGCCCAGGGCGCCGCGCCGGGAATTTCGAGCACCAATGGTACGGCCGCGACGTTCAACCTGGACGCGGCTCCGGCGTACATCAACCAGCCGGACGGCAATCAGGTCTACTCCTGGGGCTACGGCTGTACCGCAGCGTCCGGTACGGTGAAACTGAATCCGACATTCGTGCCGGCGGCGATTGGCGGAGGAAGCTGCTCGACGATGCAGATCCCGGGCCCCACGCTGGTGGTCACCGAGGGTCAGGCCGTCACGGTGACATTGACCAACAACCTGCCGATCGCGGCGGGCAACACCTCGATCCTGTTTCCCGGTTTCAATGTCACGGCAACGCCTGGCACTGGCGTGCCTGGCCTGCTGACGCAGGAAGCCCCTCCTGGTGGTACGGTGACCTACACGTTCACCGCGACCTCTCCTGGTACGCGCGCCTACTACAGCGGCACGCAGGGTGACCTGCAGGTGGAGATGGGCCTGTACGGCGCGATCATCGTGCTACCCGCCACCGCGCCGACCACCTGCACGAGCGGGTTGGCCGCCGCCAATCTGCTGGTCGAGGCAGCTCACAAAGAAACGGATTTCCGCCTGACCAACGCGAGCGGCACGGTGGTGGGCGCCGCCTACGACCACCCCGACACCTGCTACGACCGCGAGTACCTGTTCCAGTTCTCCGAGATGGACGTGAACATCCACCGCGCCGCGCTGGCGCAGGTGAACGATCCGAAGCGTGCAGCCGCCTGCGCGACGTCGGCGACGACTCCCGGCTGCCCGCTGCAAGTGCCGACCGAGCCCTATCACCCGGCGTACTTCCTGATCAACGGGCGCTCGATGCCGGATGACATGGACCCGAACTACGACAGTCCCTACCCGCATCAGCCGTACAACGGCAATCCGCACATGCATCCGGGCGAGAACACGCTGCTGCGCGTGATCGGACAGGGGCGCTGGGAGCATCCGTTCCACGAGCACGCCAATCACGTGCGCATCCTGGCCCGTGACGGCAACCCGGTCATCAGCGCTTCGCAGCTCAGCTACCCGGGCACCGGCACGACACCCGCCAGTATCACCGCACAGGCGCTGGCCGGCATGCTGATGTTCACGACCGACACGATCCCAGGTCAGTCGTTCGACGGCATCTTTTATTTCACCGCCAAGGGCTTGAACTGGGATGCCTACGGGCACACCCCGACCTCCCAGGATCCTACCGCGTTACTGGCGTGCCTCCCGGACGCCAACGGCTACTACACGGTGAACAGCGGGGCCCCGGTCGGCGCGCTCAACTACTTCGAGTGGTGCGCGGATCACAACAAGCCGCTCGAGGCCAACCCGTTCGGCGACGTGAACGCCGGCGGACCGATGACGCTGCCCAGCCCGAACATCTTCACCAATGGCGCCTGGTACGGCGGCAGTCCGTACCTGGGCCCGGATGCCACGGTGCGTGGAGATAACACTCTGCGGGGCGCCAATGGTAACAGCGGCAACCCCTCGGGCTGCCTCGGCGTCTCGGGCGCACCGACACTCGATCCGGTGACCGTCGGGTGCACCAACCTGCAGCCCGCCAATACTCAGGCTAACCCGGCCAACGAACGTGGCTGGGCCTTCATGTGGCACTCGCACAACGAGCGCGAGATCACCACCGACAACGTGTTCCCCGGTGGAATGCTGATGATGATGCTCGTCGACTCGCGTGAATTCGTTATTGACGAATCGAAATAGTAGGCGGAGAACCGTACATGCTACCCAATAACTTCAAGGCGTCCCTGATCAAAGCGGGGCTCGCGGCTTCCGTCCTCCTGCTGGCAAGCGGCACCTCGTTCGCTCAAACGACGCCGCAACAGATCAACCTGACAGCAGCGCCTACCACATTGACCGTGCCCGATGGCTCGGTCGTGCCGATGTGGGGCTATTTCTGCAATGCGACACAGGTCAGCGGATCGACAGCCGGTTGCGCCGCTCTGAATACCAATGCAGCGGCTGGCACCTGGTCGCCGGTCGTGATCACGATCCCCTACACCACGGGGACGGTCAACGGTGTGCTCAACTCGAGCACCACTACCCTGCAGATCAATCTGACGAACAACCTGCAGTTCACGGCCCCCGGCACCACCACGGTGACGGCCAGCCTACCCACCTCACTCACCATCGTCGGTCAGTTGGGCGGTGGCCTGGGAACGGTTGGCACGAGCTGTCTCGACACCTCCGTAACCCCGAACATTCAGCACGGCGGTACGACCTGCACCACTAGCCCGAGCCACACCGGACTGCCCACCAACAGCGTGACCTGGTCGACCCCGGGGACCGCGCCGGCCTTCACGCCGCCGCCGCAGGGCCCGCGCGTGCAGTCGTTCGGTACCGAGATCGCGGCGACGGCCGCCGGCACCGCCAGCACACCCGGCGCGTTGTGCTTTGGAAACTGCACGACCACCATGCCGGGTCTGACCCCCGGCACCTACCTGATCGAGTCCGGCACGCATCCCTCGATCCAGGGGCCGATGGGCCTGTACGGCATCCTGGTCGTAACGACCGCTCCCGCAGCGGGCGTGCCGGGTACTGCCTACCCGGCCGTCACGACCCCGACGATCAACGGTGCGGCTGGCGTCACGACCCCCGCCGTCACCTACAACGCCGAAGTGCCGATCGTGTTGGGCGAGATCGACCCGGTGCAGAACACCGCGGTCGGCGCCGCAGTCACGACCGTCGGTTTCTCCGAGACAACGGTGTGGTCCGGGCAGCCTGGCGGGTGTGGCAATCAAGTAAACGCCAGCGGTTTGCCAAACTCAGGTACCACGGCGTCGTCCACCCCGTTCGGTACTTGCTACCCGCCAACGGTGAACTACACGCCGCTGTATTACACGATCAACGGCGTCGCTTTCGACCGCACGCACACGGGCAACTCGCTGTTCCCGGTGACCCAGGGAACGGCCACTGGCGCGATTCCCACGACCGGTACCGTGTTGGTACGCCTGGTCAATGCGGGTTCGCGCATGCACGTGCCGTCGATCGTGGGCGCGCAGACGACCCAACTGACGTTGACTCCTGGAGGAACCGGCACCGCAGCGCCAGCCACGGTCCCGGGCTTCTCGATCGTGGCGGAAGACGGCAACCGGCCACCCGGCGTCCCCCACGTGCAGAGCGACGTGTTCATGGCCGCCGGCAAGACTTTCGACGTGCTGGTTAACGTGCCGGCCCCACCGTCTGGCGGCACTATTACACCGCCGTTGCCGGTCTACGACCGCGAGTTGAGCCTGTCGGGCGACGCCATCGAGCGCGACGCCGGCATGTTGGCTTACATCGGTATCAACGGCGCCGTGCCGCCCAAGACGGCAGCCACCACTTCGGCCGTGGCCCGCCCGGACTCGTATCCATCACTCATGCCCTGTCCGAGCACTGCAACGAGCTGTTCACCGCTAGTGGTCTCCGACCCCGGCAAAGGCGTCATCGCCAACGACACCAACGTCTATGGTGTGACGCTGCTGACCGCCCCGCCCACAAGTGCCGGAACCGTCGTGCTCAACCCGAACGGCACGTTCACGTTTACGGCGACTCCCGGAACCACGTCGGCCAGTTTCACTTACTGCGCCAACACGTCTGCGGCTACGATTGCAGCGACCGGGTGCCCTGCTGGTTTGTCTGCCCTCGTGACATTGAGTGCGGCGACCGCCGACACCGGCCTCACCCTGGCGGCCAATACTTTCACATCCAACACCACAAGCTACCTCCAGGTGAGGAACCCCGGCCTGCTGACGGGCGCACGCGACAGCGCGGATTACCCGCTGACTCTGGTCTCGGCCACGCCTCCTGCGGGTGTCACGCTGGTGACCGACCCGAATGGCGGCTTTAGCGCCACGGTCGCCAGCGGCACGGCAGGCAACGTCACGTGCCCGACTCCTCCGGCAGGAGCTCAGCCCTACCCACCGGGTACGCAGTGCTTCGCGGTCAATTACACGGCGCGGAGCGCGTACGGAACCCAACTGGCTTCGACCGCCTCGACGGCTGCCACTCTGGTCTTCCTGCCGGCCGGCGGGGTCAAGGTGACGGTTCTCGACGGCTACGACCACGCGACTACGATCGGCGACTACCGCTGGGTGATCGAGGAAGACCAGACGTTCTTCGTCGATCCCAACAGGACGAATAAGTGCCCGCTGGGCTCGACGACCTGTACGGCGATCGTCCCGACCTTCGGCACCAACTTCCACACCAGCTACATGCGCTTCGTCGCGCAGGGCTGCACCGGACCGGTGTCGTGCGAAGGCGGTCAGACGATGCTCGACGAGACGCCCGGCAGCGCTACGTTCGGGCAGCACATCCCGGTGGTCTGCGACGTGGGTAACGGCCAGTGCCGCCCCGATCCCAATGGCTCGAGCACGACCGCCTGGGGAACGACACGCCTCGATCCCAGTCAGGTGTACCTCGACCCGACCAAGCGCTACTACATCTCGGTGCTGCCGGGCGATGCGGCCAATCCGTTCGAGGCGGGCAACACCTCGGCCAGCTGCAGCCAGAACGGCGTGGCGAGTTCGTCCAACTGCGGCCACGGCATGGGCGGCGCGCCGATACCGGCGGTCAGCTGCACGGCGAACGCCACCGGCGGGACGGTGTGCTCTTTCGCGGCCCTGGGCGCGACTGCAGCTACGACGTGCACGCCGACCACAGGATCCACGACCTGCACGCCCGCCAGGGCCGTGACCGCGCTCACCCAACCGTCACCGTATCCGCCCGCGAAGCTTTCGGTGTTCGTGTTCGAGGACGACTTCCCGTTAAACGGTGAGCACGATGCCGGCGGCCTCGGGACCAACCCGGCCGGGCTCGATACGGTGGCGCCGCTCGAGCCGGGGCTCGGCGGCTTCCAGCTCCACCTCTGGGACGCGATGGGCGGCAACGGTGACTTCACCGGGCAGATGACCTATGACATGTTCAACATGCCGCTCACCAACAGCCTGGACGGAATGATCGATCCGTCTACGGGATTCAATGCCTGCCCGATCACTCAGATCGGCATCAACAACCAGGGAACCAATGCGACCGGCGGTCCCGTCGGTTCCGACGGCACTGCGGCCACCACGGCCGGTATCACCGGCATGATCGTCACGTGCCCGACCTTTGAATCAGACGGCCAGACCCTCTCGCCGCTCGCGGGGCAGGCGGTGATCTCCAACCTGATGCCGGGACGCTGGGGCGTGATTGCCACCCCGGGTGCCGACCGCATCGCACGCGGCGAAGAGTGGCTTCAGACCAACACGCTGGACGGTCAGAAGGCCCACGATTCCTTTACCCGCGTCGGTGAGCCCTCGTACTTCCAGGAGTTCGGCCCAGCCTCCTTCCACGTCAGCATCGGCTTTGCCAACCCGGCAATCATCAACTCCCGACTGGCGGGGGTTTGCGCCGGCACGGACGTCAACGTGACGGGTAACTGCAGCCCTGGCAATACACTGACTGGCCGGGTCGTCGGCGAGCGCCTGAGCCGTACGCCGGATGAGCGGTTGTACGGCAGCGGCTCGCACGACGCCTTCGCCTGGACGCAGTGTTACGTGAGCGTCGGCGACCCCGACGGCGAGGACTTCGCGTTCGCCAAGTGCGACGCCAACGGCAACTTCAAGCTGACGGGCCTCCCCGACGGCGACTGGAGAATCACGACCTTCGACCAGTGGAACGACGCCCTGGTGGACGGCCTGTCGACCCCCGTGCGCCTCGGTAATCCGACCCAGTTCTGCTCAGGGACGGGATCGAGTCAGCACGTCTGCAATTTCGGCGACATCGCGACCACGCAGTGGCAAACCAACCTGCAGACGAAGACCTTCATCGACGACAACCAGGACGGCATCGCCCAGTCCAGCGAGACCGGCATTCCGTTCGCCAACGTCGCGGTCCGCCTGCGTGATGGCAGCCTGGAGAACCTGCAGGCCACGGACTTCACGGGCACAGCGAACTTCAACGAGACATTCCCGCTGTTCAGCTGGTACGTGGTCGAGACGGATGTGACGCGCTACAAGAACACCGGTACGCACGCCGTCTACGACGCGGGCGGCCCGGCCGACAACTCGCAGGCCTGGTGCGGTAGTGCGGCCGCGGCCGCAACGGCCGGTTACCCGACCTGCGGAACCTCGACGATCGCCAGCAACCTGGCCAATACCTCCGAGCAGGTGTCGCTGCCCAATGACCTGCGCGTCCCAGGCTCGGTCTATTGCACGAACGCGGACTGCACGGGTTTCTCCATCAACCCCGTGGCGACCGGCACCACGAATACCCCGTCGACCTGTACTTACAACCCGGGCAACCTGACGGCCACGACGCCGGTGGCGCCCTCGGTGACCTGCTCGCCGGCGCTCTCCACCGGCCGCATCGACAATCCCTGGTACGGCGGAGTGGAGGGCTGGCAGGGATTCCCGGGCCAGTTCAGCTTCCTCGAGTTCGGCAAGGCGCCCTACGCGGCCGGCGAGAACGGTGGCATCAAGGGACACGTGGTCTACGCCTCGACGCGGCCGTTCGACGATCCGCAGATGCTGGTCCAGACGCAGTGGGAGCCGCTGGTGCCTCGCGTGCAGATCAACCTGTATCAGGAGGGCTTCGCCCAGGATGGCGTCACACCGACCCTGACCCTGGTGGACTGGACCACGACCAGCAGCTGGGACGACTGGGCGCAGGGCTTCAACTCCGCCGGCATTCCCAACATGAGCTGTCCCGGTCAAACCGGCAATGACCTGTTCTACTTCACCTTGTGGAACCAGCCGCAGTACCTGGACTACTACAACAACGTGCAGCACGGCACCGCGACGGCTCCGACGCCGGTGCCCTACAACTCCCAGTTCAAGTGCTATGACGGCATGCACAACTGGAACCAGTTGCAGCCCGCGCCGTATGACGGCATGTACAAGTTCCCGAGCGTCACGTCGGTCGACGCCACCGGCAGGCCCGCCGGTACCAATTGCAAGATCTGCATCGCCGATCCGGTAGCCGGGCCCGACCTGTACCACGGCGTGGCGATGCTGCCCGTGGGCAAGTACGTGGTGGAAATCGTGATGCCGCCGGGCTTCGAGCTGGTGAAGGAAGAGGACAAGAACATCCTGATCGGCGACAACTTCATCGCGCCGGCGCTCCAGGAGTTCGCGGGCGCCTCGGCCGTGTTCATCGTTCCCGACCAGGCTTCGGTGGCGGCGTCGCAGCAGTACGCCGGCCCCTCGTACAATGCGTTCAACCCGCAGAACCCGACGACATACCTGGGAACCTCGCCGCAGAACGGTATCGTTCCGGCGTTCGTCCCGGAGCCGCTCTGGCCCTGCGTCGGTGAGAAGCGCGTAGTTCCGGACTACATCAGCCTGTATCCGCAGAGCCATCAGGCTTCGCCCTTCGCCGGCGCAACCCGGGCGCTCTGCGATCGCAAGGAAGTGACATTGAGCGATCAGACGGGCGCGATCGCCAAGTTCTACGTGTACACCTCGACCCATACCGCCTCCAAGTTCACGGGCGGCATCACGGACGACTACACCTCCGAGTTCGATCCGTTCTCGCCGCAGTTCGGCGAGAAGTTCGCCCCGCCCGACCTGCCGGTATCGGTCAAGGACTGGACCGGTCAGGAGATCTCGCGCGTGTATGCGGATCAATGGGGTGCCTACAACGGCATGACCTACTCGACCTGGGAAGTGAACCCGCCCAACCCGACGGGCTACTCCCCGACGATGATGGTCATGTGCATGAACGATCCGGGTCCGATCCTGGACACGCGGCAGACCATCGTCAACGCCTCCGGCGTGACCGTCGCAAACCCGACGTTGGGTCAACAGGTCACCGATCCGGCGTTCACCGACGGCTACAGTCAGTTCTGCTACGAGCTGCCGTTCATGCCGGAGACGACCCAGTACCTGGATACGCCGGTCGTGCCGACGTCGGCCTTCGCGGGCGCGGGTTACAACAACCCCGACTGTGCCTACCCGACCCTGACGCCGGCGATTCGGGAAGTCGATACGCAGGACGGAGTGGGACCGTGGGTGAGCACTACGGGTCACACCATCACGATCTACGCCCAGGGTGACACTGCGGTGCCCAACAACGCGTACAACGGGCCGTCGGCGACAGGCAAGCCATACAATCAGAAGACCGTGATGCGCCACTACGGGTTTGGCAGCACGCAGGGCTCGGGGTCGGCGGTGTTGGTAAGTCTGCCCAACAATGGCGTGACGGGGACGGCGACCGTCGCCCTGAACATAACTTCCTGGTCAGACACCAAGATCGTCGCCACTGTGCCCAACAGTATTGGGAGCAACCCGCACTTCGTGTGCCCGGTGCAGCAACAGGCCCAGTACGGCGGCCCGAACGGCGGAACCGTTACCTCGACGCGGTGCGGCCAGCTGGTGATTACCACCGCGAACACGGCGGCCGCAGGGCAGCCGTCCAACGCCATGCAGTCCGTCGACGCCGTGACCGTGACGGTCGGCGGCAAGACGCCGACTCACGTCGGCGCCTCTGCCTCGATCCAGGCGGCCATCGATGCGGCTCTGCCAGGCGATATGCTGATCATCGAGGCAGGTACGCACAACGAGATGCTCCTCATGTGGAAGCCAGTGCGGCTGCAGGGTGTCGGGGCGGCTTCCAGCATCATCAATGCCAATACCCATCCGGCCGGCAAGATGGATGCGTGGCGCCGTGAGGTGACCTGCCTGTTCGGCCTGACCATCACGGGCTACGTCCGTGACACCAAGCACCCGGTCTACGACCCGTCCGGCAAGTACGACTGCAAGGCCGGGTCGGTCTTCGGGCCCACGCTGAACGGGTGGACCAATCTGCGCCCGATCCCACAAAGCCCCGACGGCTCCATCGACCCGCAGGTCGACCGGCTTGCGATGGAGGCCATCCTCGGTTGGGACGCCTCGCAGAACGGCAACCTGGCGGAGCTCCTGCAGGAGCCCGCGCTGATGGGGGCCCTGGAAGGGGCGGGCATCACCGTGCTCGCCAAGGGCGTGAAGCTTCCGGCCGGCGCGAGCAACATCGTCGGAGCGGGTGACGCTACGGCCGGGGCTTTCCCGACCGGCACCGTGTTGCTCAACAAGGCGGACTGCAAGAGCACGACCTCCCCCGAGCCGAGCAACTTCCTGTGCAACCCCTCGAGCATCGACGGGCTGGGAATCACGAATTCCTCGCAGGGCGGCGGCGGCGTCTTCGTCCACGCCTATGGGCACTATCTGGGGATCGCGAACAACCGGATCTACAACAACGCCGGTACGCTCGCTGGCGGCATCAACCTGGGCCAGGGGGAATTCCCGCCGCAGAACACCATCGGCGGCATCCTGGTCGAGCCGGGTTCGTGCGATCGCAACTCGATGGGCACGAACGCGACGATTCCAGTGTTCCTCACCACCGGCCAGCAGGAGCCGTACTGCGCGAACCTGTACGTGAACATCCAGCACAATGCGGTGACGAGGAACTCCTCCACAGGCGACGAGCTGTTCTCGGCCACACCGGCCGGAGCGGGCGGAGTCAGCATCTGCTCGGGAGCCGACTACTACAAACTCAACTACAACTGGATCTGCGGCAACCTCTCCAGCGGCGACGGCGGCGGCGTGGGCCACCTCGGCTACAGCTGGAACGGTGACATCGAGCACAACACCATCATCTTCAACCAGAGCCTGAATCCGACGATCCCGGCGAACGGCGGCGGAATGGTGGTCATGGGCGCGCCCGATGCGGATCCCACGTGCTCTGCCAGCAACGACCAGGACTGCGTGTCGCCGCCGGGCTCGATCGGGCCCAGCGACGGTGTCGGTCCCAACCTGGTGATCAATGCGAATCTGATCCAGGGTAACAGTGCCGAGTCCGGCAGCGGCGGCGGCATCGCGTTCCAGAACGTCAATGGCTCGGACGTGATTGCCTTCCCGAAGACTCCGGCCAACTGGCACCACGTCACGGTGACGAACAACATCATCGTCGACAACGTAGCCGGCTGGGACGGTGGCGGTGTGTCCTTCCTCGATGCCTTGAACCTGGACTTCGTCCACAACACGGTGGCGAACAACAACTCCACTGCGACGGCGGGTGTCCTGGTGAATACCCTCGGGGCGCCGCTGGCGAGCACGCAGAACACGACCAACAACTGCTACAACGGGACCGCTGGCAGTTGCGGAACGGCGTCTTTGCCGCAGCCCGCGGGCATCGTGGTGATCCCGAACAGTGCGGTGCTTGCCGCCAACATCGCGCTACCGACAACCGGTGCCGTGACCTGCCCGGCGGGTCACTACGCGGGCAGCTCGGCGACCAACGGAACGTGCATCGGGTGGTCGTACCCGGTGCTGGCTAACAACATCTTCTACGACAACGCCTCGTTCCAGATCGGCGTGGGTTCCCTGAGCGCGGTGTACCAGCAGTACGTCGTCACGCTCTATAACGCCCAGTACAATGGCTCGGTCACCACGGTTGGGGCCCCCATAAACAACCAGACCACGACTGGTCAGTGCGTAGCCGGCTCCAGCTACTGGGACATCGGTGTGCGCGGCGACAGGGGACCCGCCAACCACGCCGGCGGCATCACGCTGAACCCGACCCACTCGGACATCACGAGCACGGCCGGCTATGCCTCGACGAACTTCTCCGCTGCACCGGGGTTCACGCGGCAGTACTGTGACGGAGCGCGTCAGCCGCCGGAGTCGCAGGCCTCGGGCTGGAACGTGCCTCCGGGTATCTCGGACGCGACCGTGCCGAATCCGATCTTCAACCTGACTCCGGTCGCCACGGTCGACGAGGGTAACAACTGGATCAATATGCGCTGGGGTCCGTTGAGCCTGGTGGCGCCGGTGGCGAACGGCACGCTCGCGGCGGGCGGTCTGCTAAGCAACTACGCGCCGGTGACGGGGTCGAACAACATTCCGGTGAGCACGATCACCCCGTATCCGACGGCGGCGTTGGACTTCTTCGGCAACCCGCGGCCGGAGACCGGCGAGACTGGCGCCAATGCGAGGATGGATGCCGGAGCGATCGAGGTCACGCCGGGAGTGGTGGCAGTAACGCCATTTGCCATAGCCTTGCCCGGCATACGTTTGCCCGTTCAGGCCCCTGCACAGGGCAACGCACAGTAGGGCTAATCGCCTCCACAGGGAGCCTGAACCCGATGCCGCTCGCGAGAAATCGCGAGCGGCATCGGAGGTCCAGGAGGACCGGTGGCCCAGGTCGGTGGAACCAGATCAATGGACCAGAGTCGTAGAGCT
>Ga0182032_10001223_pt1 | contig 11329 bp, 13 predicted proteins | sample tim00Cox00000000_FD_125970 | JGI IMG/M metagenome (GOLD analysis project Ga0182032, IMG submission 125970) | Lab enrichment of tropical soil microbial communities from Luquillo Experimental Forest, Puerto Rico - timezero.00C.oxic.00.000.000 | ecosystem: Environmental > Terrestrial > Soil >... | reverse complement strand
TCAACATTTTCGGTCGCCATTCAGTCGAGTAGAGTTGAGTGGCCTCACGATGCGCGCGTGGCTGACGTCGGACAGCCGAGCTGGTGTGGCGTGCCGCGTGAGCGACGAGGTCGCGATCGTTCGCGGCGCGCGAGTTTAATGCTGCTATTGGAGCTTACGCCGTACCAGGGTCTTTGGTGCCCTTGGGCAGAATCTTTTCGACCTCGGTGTGCGGGCGGGGAATGACGTGTACGGACACGAGCTCACCAAGGCGCCGCGCAGCGGCGGCCCCGGCGTCTGTCGCCGCGTTCACTGCGCCGACGTCGCCGCGCACCATCACGGTCACATAGCCGGCGCCGATGTATTCCTTGCCGACAAGCACGACGTCTGCAGTCTTCACCATCGCGTCGGCTGCCTCGAGCGCGGCAATAAGACCTTTGGTCTCGATCATTCCCAAAGCTTCAAATGGCATGTGAGCCGAACTCTAACAGATTGCAAGCGCTGCGCGAGATGCGACGATGAGAGTCCGTATCGCTCCGGGCGCGGTCGATCGCAGAAATCGATCACCGACAGCACGCGCCCAGAGCACCGGTTGAGGAGTCACTGCAGCGCGACCAACAGCGAAGGGTCCGTCGCTCCTGCTCGTGCAGTACGGCCGTCCGAGACGGCATACTTGTAGTCCATGCCGATCAATGACGGTCTCTTCATCGGACTCGACAGAACGACATTCATTCGGCACGTTCATGCGGCCGTCGCTGCACCTCGGGTTGCCGTTCGCGGTCCTATCCGTCGTCGGGTCTCCGGCAAGGTGGAACATCGAGGTCCGCGTCGGCAGCCGGAGGCGTGGTCCGCTTTACGGTCCTTGGCAGCCGGCGGCTGGCGATGCGGGTCGCGATTCAGGAGAAGCTGGAAGCGGAGCCTCAGACGAATTCATGAAGAAGGAGCCTTCGCGAGAGCTTGTACGTCGCCCATCAAAATGCGCACGTGCTGTACGTGGCCGTCGTCGACACGTAGTTCGTCGCACAGTGGCTTCTCGGTCGGCGGCGAATGGCGCCGACGCAGTCGATTCGCAAGCGACGTCATGAGGAGAGCAGGCGGCGCGCGATCGCTGCGGCCGTTGCGATCGTGCGTACGAGTATTGCGACCGTCACGGACGTGTACTTTAGGGCCCGTTCAGGTGCGAGCCCTCTCGTTTTCTCGGGGGTCGAGCACCTGTCGAAATCCGCATCAGCATCGACCCCCAGAGTCGAGTGGTTGCCCGTGGCGTTTGAAGAGACAAAAGACCAGGCGAACGCCATTCAGCCCTCGCCTCGGTTCATCTCGTCGGTGGTCTCTTCTGCGTGGGCGCTGAGGCGGACTGACTGAGGGAGTCGTGATCTTCGAGCTCCGCGATCCGTTTCAAGGCCTTGACCTTGAGTGCCGCCGCATCGCGGGCAATCGACGCCTCGCCCGCTCGCTCCACCTGCGGGACTCGGCGGTCCAGCGCCGCAATGAGTTCGTGAAGGTCACGAATGAGCTCGTTGCGAATCAACGCCATCCGCGCGCCCCGTACTGCGGTGTCTGCCGCCGCGAATCATTCCAGACCTCGCCGCAGTTCGTGCAGCGCCAGTAGCTCTCGGCATCGGGGATCTTCGAGGTGGTGACGATCGACGACGATCGGCATGTGGGACACGACGCGGGTACGGTGCGCGGGACAGGTGGCGCGAACGTGTCACCGGGATTGGTACGGGAGGTAAAGTCTTTCACGGGCCTTCCAAGGCAATGCTTTGGTGAGGGCTGAAGGCCAAAATGGCCGCAGGGCTCAGGAAAGCGGGACGGCATCGAGTATACGCCACGCCCACCGGCGCAGCGCCGAATACGCGTCGTCGGATCATGTATAGTGGATTTCGTAAGACCGCACTGAGCCCGCCAGCGTTCAGTTCCGCGCGCTCATCGCATCACCATTCAGTCAAGACCGACCTGAAGGAGGGTCGAAAGCATTGAAGAGTATTTCTCCGACGTGGCTCCTGGGCGGCTGGTTCGCAGCGGTCGCCGTCATCATCGCGTTGAGCGTGGCCATGGACGCGAGGCTCTCGACGAGCGTTCTCCTGTTCGTGATCGGCGTGGCGCCAGCGGTTGTGATGGTGCTCATAGGAGCGGGCGCTGCGCCATCGCCCACAGTGGCTGAAATTCTTCAGTCCGTGCATGCAAAGGACGGCCGCTCATGATCTGATCGCACGCGCTCGGTGCTGGTGTGTTCGGACTGTTCCTGTCAGCGCACCCTCTGCATGGGCAAGAGGGCTCGCACGACTGCGATTGCTTCGAGAGCGCTCGAGCGAGCAGAAATATCGGTACCAGGGTCCGTGTCGTGTGAAAACGCAGAATAGGCAACGTAACGATCTCGATGGATGATTTGCGGTGACGACGCAGTTCTACAGCGATGTCTCTCGATCCGACGTGGCTGTTCGTATCGCTCATCCCAAGCGGCGTCGGATTCGTCCTGTTCGTGTACGGGAAGAAACAAGACCGATGGGCCGCAGATGGCTGCCGGGCTGCTGCTCATGGCGTATCCGTACTTTGCGACCAGCCTGGTGTCGTTGGTCGCCACGGGCGCGGTGATCGGATTGATTCTCTGGTATGCGATCCGGCTCGGTTGGTGAGCGGGTAGATGGTCGCTTCACACATTCATAGATCCGACCGAGCGACGTGATACAATGAAGTGTCGGATCTTGCCACGTGCTGTGCTGCCTGTAGGCGTAACGAGCCTTTCCTGACTCGCTTCCTCCTGACGTTCTGCTTAGCTCGAGACGAAATCCACCCACGGATCCGTTTGGGACCGTCGGGAGATGTGCGCCGCCAAACGGTGGCGATTGTCGCATCTGCGACAGAGGAGTGAGTTCATGAGTCGGAAGTTGTATGTCGGAAACCTCCCGTACGAAACGGGAGAAACAGAGCTCCAGGAGCTGTTCGCGCGCGCGGGAACCGTCGAAACGGTCAAAGTGATGCGCGATATGGCCACGGGGCGCGCCCGCGGGTTTGCCTTCGTGGAAATGAGCACGGACCAGGAGGCGCAAAAGGCCATCACCGAGCTGAACGCCTATCCGCTCGGCGGGCGAGGCCTCACCGTCAACGAGGCGCGGCCGAAACCCGAGCACGCGGGTCGCTTCGGTGGCGGCGACTCACGTCGTCGTCGCTCTGAGCCGCGCTGGTAAACGTCGTGAGCATGTCGAGGCAGGACAGATGTCCTGCCTCGATGTTCGGTGCGCACATGAGCGCTGCCTATTTCTACGCCAGGACGAGCGGGGGCGCGCAAAAGCGGTTAAGCAAACTGTCGCGGCCGAATGTTCCGCGTGGCACGCTCGTGACCGGTCGGATTGTGAGCTCCTGATTGGTCAATGCCACGGGTTCATCCGGCTGCCGAATGCGCGCGAGATTTATTTTCATCGCGCGGATCTGCAGGAAGGGCATTGCGTTCAATGACCTCCAGATCGGCGATGCCGTCGCGTTCGAGGTGCTCGAGGACGCGGTGAGCGGCGCGCGCGCGCTGCGCGTGGTGCGGCGAGAGCGCCCTCGATGAGTGGCCGTCTTGGGGAATCGTCAGCGCTCCCTTGAACGTCCCCGGTACGCTGGCGGGTCGAGCATCGGCTATACTCGGGTGTCCTGCTTTTCTGAGCTCTTAGGCCTGCCAGGCCCGAGCCCTCACCAAAGCCTTGCTGTGAGGGTTCACGTGCCAGTCGAGTTGTCTCCTTCACCTACCGTGCACGATGTGCCGGTCGAATCGTTGTCGATGCCGATCGCGCGACCGGCCGATCCGGCGTTCGAGGAGCGCTGGGCTGCCTGGCGCGCTCGCCGTCTGCGCCACGAGAGGGCGGTGCAGCGGAGGCTGCGCGTCGTCGGGTTGGTCATCGCCGTCGTCGTGGGACTTGTCACATTGGGACTCCGTCTCTTGAGAGATTCCTCGTGATTCAGCGTCCGCCAGGCGTCGGCGCGTTTCAATTCGTCGTCCTCGCCACCCTCCGGGTCGCACAGTTGATGCGCGGCTGTCGACCCAAGGTTGACGGCCTGCACAAGGCCACGGTGATCGCCCAGCTCGAGGTGTCGGCAGGGATCGTGACGCAGGTCTTCACACCGCCGGATGCGATGAGCCGGCCGGCCACGATCGGCGGCGCGCCGATCGAAGACGCGCCGGCGATGGTCCACACAACCTGAGGCAAACATGTCACAGCGAAATGGTGATCGCGCCAGATTTCAGATCAACCGAAAGCGAAAGCTCCGACACCGGCAACGTGTCCGTGCGCTGCTAACGGCACTCGTCCGCCGTCGAGAGGGCCCCGCGGCGGCCGCTGAGCGCGGTCGCCCTCAGAAGCCACCACTAGACGAGCGCGTCGAACCAACGAAAACTTCGCGAGGTGTTCGTGGGCGCGCGAATCCATCTGATCAATCCCAGTGACTTGTCGTTTGGCGTGGCGGTGATCACGCCACGCTGGCTGTACGTGTTGGCCGCGGCGACCGGAACCGAATGGGGCGATCCCTGTCTGGTGGACGAGACGTTGGATCGGATCGACGTCTCGACCATCGCATCGGGCGACGTCGTTGGCATCGGTATCCACACGGGCAACGCCTTGCGTGGATACGAGATCGGACGCCAGGCGCGGAAGCGGGGGGCATGGGTGGTGTTTGGTGGGATCCACGGGACCCTTTTCCCGGACGAAGCGCACCGACATGGCGGCGCACACGCCGTGGTCCGAGGCGACGGGGATGTGATCTGGGCGTCCGTCGTTCGAGATTGCGTCGCTCGTCGGCCCTTGCGCGTGTACGACGGGGGGCGCGTACCGGGCGATCGGTTCGTGTCGGCGCGCTGGGATCTGCTGCCCGCCGGCCGGTACATGTGGGCGTCGGTGCAAACCGTGCGCGGCTGCCCGAAGCACTGCTCGTTTTGCTCGGTGTGGCGCACGGACGGTCAAGAGCCACGGCAGCGACACGTCGACCGCGTGGTACACGAGATTGTCGAGCTACGCCGCCTCGGCTTCCGCTTCATCGCGCTGGCCGACGACAATTTCTATCCGGTCAGCTTTGAGGATCTCGCGCGCAGGCGCGGCGTCGCGGTGACCCGTCACGACTGATAGAGTTGCAAGCGTTGCGGGAGGAGCGCTTTGAGTTGATGGCACAGCTCGCCCGGTTGCCGGACGATCTCGTCTTCTACACGCAAATCACGATGGAGGCCGCCGAAGATCCGGCATTCCTGGACGCCATGCGGCGTGCGCACATCCGCGGCGCGTTGGTCGGCGTCGAGTCAGTCACCGCTGCCGGATTGAAGGATGTGTTCAAAGGCTTCAACCTCGCAGGTGACGCGCTCGTGGCGCGGCTCCGCGCGTTTCGGCGCCACGACATCCACGTCCTCGGTTCATTTATTTTCGGGTTACCGAGCGACGATTCCCAGACGTTTGAGGCGACGGTCGCGTTGGCGAAAAAGGCGGAGCTGACCTTCGCGCAGTTTGTCCTCCTGACTCCATTCCCAGGCACCGTCGACTTCGAGAAGTGGGCAAGCAACGAGGCGAACCGCACCAGGCACGTGAACGGCATTCCCATCACGCAGTACTGGCTCATTCCGGAGGCGCAACGGCCCAGACTGTACGTGCCGCATCCGAAGATGTCCCTCGAAGAAATCCGAACCGGGACCCAGCATGCCTGGGACCAGTTCTATAGCTGGCACAACGTCTGGGCGCGCTCGCGGGTCGTGGAATCCGTCAAGGGGAGGCTGGCGTTTGTGCTCATCTCGAAGCTCTATCGTCAGATGTACGCGAACACCGGGATTGCCACAGACAGCGCGCGTGTCGCGCGATCGACTCGCTGGGCGCGGTGGCTCGGTCTCGCGGTGCGGCGACTGTTTCTGACGACGCCGATGCCAGAGTTGCAGATGCCGGAGTCTCACCCTTCGAGCATCAGCGAGCAGACGTGCGCGTGACAATCACCACCAACGCACACGGCTCAGGAAGGCGAGACGCCGTCCTGCTTTCCCACCGGCTCTCACCTGTGAGTCTCGAAATCCTTGTCAGGCGGCAGTCGGAAGCTGGAATAGCCCGCTCCGAGCGGGAATGTCGTACGCGTTGAGTCAAGTTTTGGAGCAAGGTTTCTAAGCGGCAAGAGCAGCCTCCGTCGACAGCCTCGGAGATCGGGACTGTGCGTGGACTTCAACTGAACGTCCGATTGAAGCGAGACTGTGCGGTTGGGATCGTCGCAACCAATCGTGCAACGAAATCGACGACGCGGATTTAAGCATGTTGATGCTGAATGTGGTCGTTCGTCGCCGATTTCAAATGTGCCAATGATTCGCGAAGATTCGTCGCGTGCAACGTTGTGCAACGGATTCCAAGAAAGGCGACCTCAATCGACATTGAACGGCCTTGAGGCAAGAAAGCCGACCCCGATTTTCTGAGGTCGGCTGTGATCGTCGATCTTCTATCTCAGCTTGAGGGGCTGGCGCTCGCAAGAGCGTGGGGGTTCGAATCCCCCCTTCCGCACCACAGACGAAGACGGCCCGGTTTGCCAGGCCTTTTTGCGTCTCCTGCCGACCATTTGCTAACCAGTTGCTAACCACAATCCGCGGGTGGTTCTGGGAGGCGACCGGTGCGGTGTTGATGTGTTGCCACCGGGGCGGGCATGGTCGAGCAGGCAACGCCACGCAAGTGATCGCCTTCGCCGTCACTACCTGAGACAAGAGATTTCAGAGGGCCAGATTTGGGTTACGCCCAGCCGCGGGCGCGTGTGGCCTCGGCCACGCGCGCCACCGCGACGCAGTACGCACCCGTGCGCATGTCCACCTTATGCTTACGCGAGGACGCGAGCACCTCGCCGAAGGCGCGCGTCATCTTGCGATCGAGCCGCCGGTGCACGTCCTCGAGCTCCCACGGCATTCCGCGCTGGTTCTGCACCCATTCGAAGTACGACACCGTCACGCCGCCAGCGTTGCACAGGAAGTCGGGGATGACAAAGACGTTGCGCTTGTGCAGCACGATGTCGGCCTCCGGGGTCAGCGGGCCGTTGGCCGCTTCGGCGACGATCCGAGCGTTCACTCGGGCGGCGTTTTCGGCGGTGATCTGATTCTCAAGCGCAGCCGGGATGAGGATGTCGGCGTCCACTTCCAGGAGATCGGCATTGCTGATTGGTTGCGCGCCGGGGAAGCCGACCACGGATCCGCGCTGCCGCTTGTGCGCCTGGACCTCCTCGCTGTTTAGACCATTTGGGTTGAAGATGCCGCCGGCCGAGTCGCTAATTGCGACAATCTTCGAGCGGAAGAGCTGGGAGCCCAGCGACGCCGCGAACGTGCCGGCGTTCCCGAATCCCTGGATGGCGACGCGCGCCTTAGAGAGATCGATGTCGAGAACCGTCGCCGCCTCGCGGATCGCGTACCACGCGCCCCGCGCCGTGGCGTCGTCGCGGCCGAGCGAGCCCCAGAGGGACAGCGGCTTGCCCGTGATCGCGCCGGGCGTGGAGTGTCCGCGGAGTTTGCTGTATTCGTCCATCATCCACCCCATAATCTGCGGCGTGGTGTAGACGTCTGGGGCCGGAATGTCGCGTTCGGGACCGATGATCCAGCCGATGGCATCGATGTACGCACGTGAGAGACGCTCGAGCTCGCGCTCTGACAGCACTTTCGGATTGCAGATAATCCCGCCTTTGCCGCCGCCGAGCGGCAAGTCCATCACGGCGGTCTTCCACGTCATCCACGCGGCGAGTGCCCGGACGGTGTCGATCGTCTCGTCGGGGTGAAACCGGATGCCGCCTTTTGAAGGGCCGCGTGCGTCGTTGTACTGCACCCGAAAGCCCTTGAAGACCTTCACGTCGCCGTCGTCCATGCGAATCGGAAGGGACACGTGCAACTCGCGAACTGGCTCGCGCAGCACCGCTCGCAGGCGCGGATCGAGGTTCAGGATCTTCGCGGCGATATCGAACTGCCGCTGTGCGATGGAGAAGGGATTGAGCGACGCCGATGACTCGACCGTTTGCGGCATGGACCCTCCGTCGTGTACTCGCAGTCACGAACCGTCAAATGCCACCCACCAGCCACCAGCGATGCACCGTTGGCGGCGAATTCCCAATTGTGGCCGTAAACACTGAACTCGGCGCGTTTTCACATCAGGCGTAAGAAACCGGATTTGCACGCGCCCAGTGCGCCGCCGCGCCGCGTCGATGATTATTCCCTATACTGGCGGTCAGCGTGATGACGGCGCCTTGCACCATCCGGGAGGGCGAGCCTTGAATGACGCTCGCGCGACCATTGAGGCTCCTGGGCGGCCTTCAGTGGCCCTTGAAAGGACGCGTATGACACAACCAGCCCCGCCCAGGTGGGCCGAGTGGCTGCTGCGGCTGTCTGTCAAACCGACCGAGTACGACAATGTCTCGGGCGACTTACTCGAGGAGTACCGTGACCGCGTGCTTCCTGCACGTGGACACGTCCGGGCAGACCTCTGGTACGCGAGCCAGGTGCTCGTGTTCATGTTCAACGACGCGAAACTCTGGGGAGTCCTGTTTGGCGCAGCCTTCGTTGCGAGAACCGCGCTCGACTGGTTTGTACCCACGGTGGACTTCCACGCTCGCTCGATCGTGTCGACCGACATGGGAATCGGCGTTGTGCTGCTGGCGGGATTCACGGCCGCCCGCCGTTCTGGATCAATCGCCGCAGGAACGGCGTCTGGCTTGACCACAATTGCGATCGGCGCAGCTATCTCCGTTTGTGGCGCTGCGATGATGCTCGCCATCTGGCACGACGCCGGAACAATGGCGGCCATCCGCCACAGCGGTGGAGTTGCCGAGGTCTTTACCTTGCCCTTCATGTTGCTGGTGCCCGGCGCCGTATTTGGCACGATCGGCGGCGTGGCAGGGGTCGCAGTCAGAAGCGTCCGCGCCGCTTAGGGCGTCAATCACCAACCGGCCCCACGATCGGCCTTGCGCCGGACGGCTCTGCTGATTGAATGCTCGTTCGCCAGGACGCTCACACCGTATGATCGAACGCTGAGGGCAGTGTCGCCGACGATGAGCTCACCTGGAGTTGGGGGGCAGCGATCGCGGCGGCCGTGATGGAGTGACAAACGTGGAACACGCCTTCGGATTGACCATACCTCGAACGCTCGAAGAAGTCTGCGATCCCGTGCACACCGCCTTGATCGTCTATGACATGCAGGTAGGAATCGTGTCGCAACTTCCGGACGGCAGCGCGGTCGCAAAGCGTGTGGCCGACGTCCGTCGGGCCGCTCGCGACTGCGGCATGAGAGTCGTGTACACCCGGCACATGTCGCTGCCGAGAGAAGTCGCAGGAGTCACGCAGCTCCGAACGGCCATGGCCTGGCAGCGAGTCGCGCGCGTCGCGGACGTGAAACCGGTCTTCCTGCGAGATTCGCCCGCCTTCCAGATCACGCCGGAGCTGACGCCTGCTCCGAGCGAGGTCGTGTTCGACAAGATCACGATGTCCGCCTTCGAGGGCACGCCGCTCAACATTGCGTTGCGCGACTGCGGCGTCAACGCGTTCGTGATCGTGGGCATCGCGCTCGAGGTCGGCATCGAGCCGACCGTGCGCCACGCCATGGACCTCGGATACATCCCGATCGTTGTGGCCGACGCATGCGGATCCGGAAACAAGGATGCAGGCCAACGTGCCCTCGACAGTCTGGCCTTTTGCGGGGGCTCGCTGCAGACGGACGTGAAGACGATCTGCGGGCTCCTCCATCGCTCACGAGCATCGGTCTGACTCAGGAAGCCGCCACGGCTACCGCGCCGCGGTCTTGGCGCCTCGCAGTGCTCGTGACAGCGTCTTGACGGCCGCGCGAATCTGACCAACATCGTATGCACCGTACCCGAGCACCAGGCCGTCTCGCCTGAGAGGTCTAATGCAAAAGCGGGAGAGCGTTCCGACCGATATGCCAGCGGCGTCCGCGGACTTGGCAACGGCCGAGTCGGTCAAACCGTCTCGGAGCCAAGCAATGAGATACATCCCAGCGCCAGACGGCGCCGCCTCGAGCAGATCCGGCACTTCGTCACGGATCGCGTCGACGAGCGCCTGTTGCCGTTCCAGATAGCGGAGACGGGTTTGCCGGATGTGGCGCTCCAGCCATCCTTGCGTGATGAAATCGGCAAGGACCACCTGTTCGACCATCGCGTGTTGCCAGTCCATAACCGCTCGAGCGCGCACGAACGTCTCGACGAGCGGTTCGGGAAGAATGAGATACCCGATTCGGAGCGCCGGCAGCAGCGTTTTGCTGAAGGTTCCCACGTACACGACGCGACCGTTTGCGTCGAGGCTCTGCAACGACGGTACGGGCTTGCTGAAATACCGGTATTCACTGTCGTAGTCATCCTCGACGATCCAGGCGCCGGCACGGCTTGCAAGTTCCAGGAGCTCCAGCCGGCGCGATAGGCTCATCGTGATGCCGAGCGGACATTGGTGAGAAGGCGTGACGTAGACGAGTTGCGGCACGGGCCGATTCTTTCGTCCGCGGGCCGCAACGACGAGCCCTTCGGCGTCCACCGGAACGGGTACGACAGTGCCGTTGGCGGCCGCGAAAACCGAACGCGCTCCCGGGTAGCCGGGATCCTCCATCCACACGACGTCGCCAGGCGTCAGAAGCACCTGGCCGCAGAGATACAGTGCTTGCTGCGATCCACCGACGATCACAATCTGGTCCGGTCTGCAGCGAACGCCGCGGATTCTCTGAGCGTAATCGGCGATCGCGGCGCGAAGGGGTTGATATCCCATCGCATCGCCGTACCCGAGGAGCGCTGGTGGCGCGGAACGCCAATGTTTGGCCGTCAGCCTTGTCCACACATGGCGCGGAAATGCGGTCAGGTCCGGGTTCCCCGGTTGCAGTGGGCGCAGTGCCGGCGCTTCGAGGGGCGCGGGATTCAGCCATCGTCGACTCAGACGGTCACGCAAATGACTGCCAACGAGCGACAGACGAGAGACCGGGCCTGGGTCAGTCCGTAACAGCGTCTCGGGCAGCGTGGTAACGACGCGCGTTCCCGAACCCACGCGACCCTCCAGATAACCCTCGGCCGTCAGCTGCTCGAATGCCGTGAGCACGGTCGTGCGTGACACGCCGAGATCCACAGACAAGATGCGTGAGGACGGCAGCCGACTGCCAGGAGGTAGTCGGCCGCCAAGGATGCTGTCACGAATGCCGGAGTACAGCTGCTGGAAGAGTGGAATCTCGGACGACGCATCCAGCCTAATCGCCAAGACAGTGCCCGCCGCTGGTTTCGACACGGTGTTTCCCGTCAGAATGGTCGTTTGAGTGAGACTATTCGGCGCCCAGGCGATCATACCAATTCCTTCCACATTCGACGGCGCTCAAAGACAGGCGCCTCACGCCACAACGAG
>Ga0182032_10001222_pt1 | contig 11330 bp, 8 predicted proteins | sample tim00Cox00000000_FD_125970 | JGI IMG/M metagenome (GOLD analysis project Ga0182032, IMG submission 125970) | Lab enrichment of tropical soil microbial communities from Luquillo Experimental Forest, Puerto Rico - timezero.00C.oxic.00.000.000 | ecosystem: Environmental > Terrestrial > Soil >... | reverse complement strand
GCTGCCGTGCCTTGGATAGCACCCGTCCTGCGGTCGCTCGTGCCCGCACCAGGTCGCGGATCGCTTCGTGCGTGGCATCGGGGATCCAGATCGCAGTTAGTTCGCCAGCGCGGTGCAGCTTCGCCAACATCATCGCGTCGTGGCGATCGGTCTTGACCCGGTCGCCCGACTTCATCGGGATCAGCGAGGGCGTCACCACAATGCAGCTATGTCCACAAGCGGTCAGCAAACGCTGAGGCCCGTAACCGCAAGGACCTGCTTCGTAGCAGAAGCTCAGGTGGCGGCCGCCACTGCTAAGCTTTGCCGCCATCTTGCACAGTATCTCGGGGCGGTTCTGGAAAACCCCGACCTGTCGTACCTCACCACTGCGTTCGTTCTCGGCCACTACCAAGCAGACCATCGCTTTGTGCACATCCAATCCGACTTATGTGATATCGTCCATTCGGCCCGTCCCGCATGCATGAGGCTCCTGCGCCGGCTATCCGGCACAACCCTCGACACTCGTATGCCGAGAGACGGGCCGCCGATCACTCAATGAACATTAGGTCTGGGGCGCCCCGCTGCGCGGCTGCGGGACTTGACAGCGGCACTGCGGCCGAGCTTTCGGCATCCATGCCGTTCGACGGCGCAAGGGGATCGCTCGAAGCTGGCTACACTGCGCAGGGGGTCCTGCGGAGATCGTTGCATCGCTGGAATAGTTTATTATCGGAAGCCGCACGTCAGTGATGAAGGGAAGAGCTTGACACCCCACCGCCGCGATGAGAAGACGTTGCTTAGATGAAACCGTCGTCGGCTTATGGGTTGATCTGGGTATCGCTTGCACAATAGGCCGCGCGTGTTTTGTATGCCGTTTTTTTGTCCGTTTCTCATTTTAGTAAATATTAATAATTCTTCACAACACCGATCGACGCCATAGTACCAGTTTCACTGGCCGGAAGCGCGACTCCGATCGGAGAGGTTCTGCCAACTCCAGCACTTGATGAAATCACCGTTCCTCCATCTTCGGCCAAGTCTGTAAGCCGCTGAAGATCGAGTATTGTTACGCAGTGCTTCTCCAGATTGACAATCCCCGCTTCACGTAATGAACGCAACACACGGTTAATATGCACCACAGTCAACCCAAGGTAGTGTACAATTTGCGCCTGGGTCAAGGGCAGATTGTATGTAGACCCAGTAATTAGTTTTCTGCGCTTCAGTCGGGTGTAGAAATCGAGCACCATCATTGCCACGCGACCTGGCGCGTCAAGATACGAAATCGCAGCGAGAAGACGGTCGGCACGTTGCTGCCGCTGACCCAACAGCCAAGCAATGTATAGCGCTGCGGGCCGATACGCCATCAGGTCAATCAGTGCATCTCCCTCTGCGGTGATTGCGCGCAGCGTAACTGCGGTGAGCGTTACGAGCTCTTCCTGCGGCCGGGTGTGTAGGGCAATGTCGACGCCAATCATATCTCCAGGGAGAAACACGTCAACGATCGCTGGACGACGGTTTGATAAATTTCGAAGCTGACACGCCCAGCCAGTCTGCAGATAGCAGATCTCACTGCCCGATAGTAATTCGCCAGCCTTTCGCATTTGCGGGGATGACGCTTCAAATATCGCTCGCAGCTTACGCTGCCCGAGCGTTAACTCGCGGTTGAGCCGAACTGACTTAGTCAAGTCCGTGACCCCGCACAATCCGAGTCACACGAATGCTTATCCAATACAAACCTGCTAAGATAGTAGGTAGCTTTACGATAATAGGATCCAGAAAATAAATGCTTACCATAGGGAAGGGTCTACAAATAAGTTATCACAGCACAGTCTGCGATGAATTTTAGGAAAACGCAAGACAAAAATCGGCCTTGAGTAGAATAATCTGAGACTCCTAACTCATTAAGGTAAACACTTCGTGCACTCGGTACTTTCTCCGAATCCCGGCAGCTGGGACGGCCCTAAAAACCACTGGCATTTCCGGGGAGAATAACCGATTTGCCTTTTTTTCGTCTGGTGCATCTCAGGAGCGCACGCCTAGTCGGCGTTCGTCGTCGAGGACGGCGCATTGATGATCGTCGCATCGGCGATCGTGCCGGTAGCCACCTTCAGTCCCTTCGCCGTCAAATGCCGCTGTGCCTCGTCGAACAACCGCTGGCCCAGATCGTGCGCTTCGAGCAGGTGACGGAACCGGCACACCGTCGTCTCGTCGGGCACCGGCTCGCGGCCGAGGTCGATGCCGACAAAGCGGCGCATCGCCGACCAATCGTAGAGCGCATCCTCCCTCCGCCGGGTCAGACAGGGCGAACCATTGCTGCAAGAAATAGATGTGCGGCATCCACTCGACTACCGCCGGCGGGCCATTGCCCGGCTTCGGATAGAACGGCTCGATCAGCGCGCACTGCGCCGACCACGGCACAACTGTTCCATCTCAGCAAGAAACGCGGCCCGCCACGCCATCTTAGCGTAACCGCTCAAACCCCGCTGCGGTCAGCGTCAATTGCTTCATCCCCACCCAACTCAACATCCACCCTGCCGCCATTGTACTATAATCACTGCGACTGGCCTTTGCAGAGGTTCCCTAGTTCGTAACATTTGTTAAGTTAGCTAATAAGAATTGTGTTACGAACCCATGAATCTTGCTGTGAGCTCGAACGCCTGATAAAGGTCGGTCGCAGTCTGCTACCTGAAGTTACTACAACATCGCTCGCTCAGCTGTCGCGAGCCAGGGAGATTGTATGTCTGCGGCGGTGTATGGGTCTTCTTTAGAAACGGGAGCGGCGGGCAAGCCAGATGAGACTACCCCCGACCCGAGCATTTTGGTCGATACAATTGGCTTCATTCCACATACGGCGCCTCGCAGCCGGCTTTTTCGGCGACCTAATTGGTTGTCACCTGAACTCTGGGCTTTCGTGGTCGGCGGGATGGATTTCTGCTTAGTACCCGCAGCAGCAGCGCCTGCTTTTACAGTTTATTCCGGCATTATCGGCCAGACAGTAGCGGAGCCGGGGCGTCACATTCTGACTTCGCTCTTCGCAGCATCGGTCTTCGTGGGGCTGTTGGCGCAGTTCGGCGGATACGAGCTGAAGGTGTTGCCGAGGTTGCATTGGCAGCTGCGACACGTCCTGATGACTTGGAGCCTGACCGTGGCGGTTCTGCTGGTGGTTGCATTTTTCAGCAAGACATCCGACATTTATTCGCGCGGCTGGATGCTTTCATGGATCATCGCAGTGCCGGTCCTGCTTCTGGTCGGGCGTGGTATCCTTCACGCCGTCGTGGCTGCCGGGCCCGGAGGCGGCCGCCTCGCCCGCAATGTGGCGATTTTCGGGGCCGGTGATGAGGGCCAGCGACTGATCGCGAAGTTACGGGCGGCGCAGGATAAGACAGTCACTATTCAGGGCATTTTTGATGATCGCAAAGCGCGAGTGCCAAGCGCGGTCTCTGGTTTCGCCCTATGTGGTACAATGGACGACCTGCTCGAGTTCGCACGCCTCGCCCCAGTTGACGAAATAGTCATAGCCCTGCCGCTCGAGGCTGAGTGCAGGATCAGATCCCTATGTGAGAAGATGAAAGCGCTGGCCATCGACGTACGCCTCAGCCTCGAACCCTTGACCGAAACTTTCGGGGTTCGCCGCGTGGGCTATGTTGCCGAGGTACCGCTCCTCGACGTCGTCAATCGTCCGCTCAAGAATTGGAGCGGGTTAGCTAAAATCCTGGAAGACAAACTGCTCGGCATATTCCTATTGATCATGCTGAGTCCCCTGATGGCGCTGATCGCGATATTGATTAAGCTGGACAGCCGAGGACCAATTTTCTTCGAACAGAAACGCTTTGGGTTTAACAACGAGGTTATCCCAGTCCTCAAGTTTCGTACGATGTGTGCTGATCGCTCTGATCCATCGGGGGCGCAACGCACAATACGAGACGATCCGCGTGTTACTCGGCTTGGCAGAATTTTGCGCCGGACCAGTCTCGACGAATTGCCTCAGCTCATAAATGTGGTTCGTGGGGACATGTCACTCGTCGGGCCACGCCCTCATGCGATCGCGATGAAGACGGGCGATCGCCTCTATTGTGAAGCGGTCGACCAGTATGCACATCGCCATCGCGTCAAACCGGGCCTCACGGGCTGGGCTCAGGTCAACGGATTACGCGGCGAAGTCGACACCCTGGAGAAGGCTCACGCTCGTGTCGCGCATGATCTCTACTACATCGAACATTGGTCCCCCTCACTGGATTTAAAAATACTGTTGAAGACGATAAGGGCTCTTGTTTTCTGCGACCAAGCATACTAAAATGCTTCCTATTGCTATCTCCCCTGCAGGACGGTTGATATTACAATTTTATCGGATGCTTGACCGGATGAGACGTGGTCGCCGGAATATGTTAAATTGAGACTTTTTTAACTTAGCGGGCTGATAACTTTTATGTTGAGCCGGCCGCTGGTTCAAGCTGTTCCGGCGCCGACACTCGCTTTTTAAACCGTAGGTGCGAGTCTGCTTGACGGAGAGGACCGACAACTGCGTGTTCATGGGTCGATCGACTCCCTTCGGAGGTATCATACGTTACTCAATTCGAATGCAGAGCAGCGTCGTCAATGAGGATCAGGAAACGAAGTTTTGTTCTATCAGCGGCTGTCGTTCTCATTGCTGCGATCTTTACTGCGGTCTTATACTGGAAGCTCGGTTATTGGAAATCAGCAGTAAACATGGAGGGCGCGTCGAATGAGCAAATTTCCAATGCAGTCTTATGCCGAGCGCGGCTGTATCGACAAAAAGTACAGGGCGGAATCCCCAATCTTTCATGGACTGAGCTTTGGGGATTGACTGGCCCTGGAAGCGGATTTCACTGCGCTGCCGGGCGCAGCCTTGAGGCTAGCCTCCAATACAGCGCAAACTCCAGCGAAGGCGATCGCAGGGCGGGTGCGAGGATCTTTCGCGAACGGTGTACGGGATGCCATGGTATTGATGGCGGGGGTGGTCCAGGTGCTCCGTCATTGACACGATCGGAATACAAACATGGCGATAGCGACCTCGCTATCTACCAAGTGGTGAGAGATGGCGTTAGCGGTACGGCGATGCCGAGCGCTGGTCTACCGATGCGGGAGCTCTTGCAGGTCACTGTGCACGTCAAAATGTTACAAACTCACGCATCCGAAGACGACACACCAGAAGCACCCCGGCCGTCCATTCAGGTGAGCAGCGAACGCCTGCGTGCTGCCGGTACCAAGACTGACGAATGGCTGACCTATTCTAATTCTTATAATGGGTGGCGTCACACACCGCTCGCGGAAATTACTTCGGCAAATGTCGCGCAACTGCGAATGCGGTGGATCAAGCAATTCGACATTAACGATCAGGCCATAGAAGCAACACCGCTGGTGATCGACGGCGTGATGTTCATGGCGGTAGACGCCGGGCATGTCCTAGCTCTGGACGCGAAAACGGGCAGCGTAATTTGGGAGTACAAGCGACCTATTCCGCCAAACTTACCGCTAGAATACGGATTGGTGAACCGAGGACTCGCGGTGCATGGGAATATTTTATTTTTCAGCGGTCTGGACGGGTATTTGGTTGCAATCAATGCAAATGACGGGACCATTGCCTGGGAAAGATTAGTGGCAAAGCCGTCGGATGGCTACTCGCTCTCCGGCGCTCCGCTCGTCGTAAATGGTTCCGTGATCGTCGGGGTCTCGGGAGGTGAGTTCAGTATTCGCGGGTTTCTCGCTGCGTACGACGTGTCGAACGGGCAACTACAGTGGCAATTTGATGCGATCCCCGGTCCTGGAGAAATCGGGCACGAAACCTGGGAGAACGATGCATGGCGAACGGGTGGCGGAGGGACCTGGGTCACCGGGAGCTATGATCCAGAGACCGACCTGCTCTATTGGGGCGTTGGTAATCCCACTCCGGCTTTTTTAGGCGAAGCACGCCCCGGTGATAACCTATTCACTGCCAGCGTCATCGCTTTGCAGGCGAGCACCGGCAAGCTAGCGTGGTATTTCCAATTCACCCCGCATGATGAACACGACTGGGATGCTGCGCAGACCCCGGTTCTTGCCGACCTTTCGCTCGGAGGCACAGTCCGCAAGGTGATCTGCTGGCCGAATAGGAATGGGTTCTACTACGTCCTTGACCGGGTCACGGGAGAGTATTTGGTCGGGGTGCCGTTCGTCGAGATCGATTGGGCAAAGGGGCTTACCTCTGCGGGACGACCGATCCTGTCCGAGACGGCCAAGGTGACGACGGCTGGCCGTCGCACAAGACCGGGCGCTGGCGGCGGGACGAACTGGCAAAACCCGTCTTTTGATCAGAGCCGCGGATCTATGTTTGTTCCCGCGACCGAGGGCAGTTCAGTCTTCACAAAACTCCCTCCAAACAGCGTCACTGGCGGGCAGAAGGGTTTTTTTATTGGCAGTGGCTGGAGCCAAACAGCGACGGCGATAAACGAAGTCCTTGCGCTCGACGCTGCCAGCGGCAGGAGAAAATGGGAATATAGCGCACCTATCGCGCGGCATGGCAATTACAGTGGTCTGCTGTCGACTGGAGGGGGATTGGTGTTTGGAGCGTCGGGAGGAGTCGGCTTTGCGCTGGACGCGGACAGCGGACGCGAAGTCTGGCGCGTTTCACTCGGTGGTAACACGAAGGCTGCCCCGATCTCATTTGCGGTCGATGGGCGTCAGGTAATTGCTGTAGCCGCTGGGCGGGCGTTGTTCATGTTCGGGCTCTAGACTTGCTGTTAATCGCCATTTCTACCTCCTTGCCGTCCGGGTTATTAGCAATCGGTCGTAAGTGGCCCGTGAAGAACTCGCAACCCGCTGCTTGAGTGAGAGGGTTTATGATAAAAGCCGCTTTCGGCTTTCCGGTACTATCCAAAACCTGGAGCAAGGCGTGGGAAGGTCTCTTTGCAAGCCAGCCAATAATCTATGGATGCATTGTATTGGCCGCTGCTCTCGTTTCCTATGCTTACCAATTCCGAGCCGATACCATCTTTTCCTGTCGGGCAGACGGGTACAACACCGACCGATACCTGGCGTATTGCCAAGGAGCGCATTATGCCGACTATGAGCACGGAGCCTTCTATTTTGACTTAGAACCTTCCGTGCAAGACTATGTTCGCGACGCGGACGTACTATTTCTTGGCACTAGCCGCACTCAATTCGGATTTTCGACGGCCGCAACGGCGGATTGGTTCGCGTCAGCGTCAGCCCATTATTACCTGATGGGATTTACTTATTTCGAAAACGTTCTTTTCGCAGAGAAGGTGCTACGTAAAATCCACCCCCGAGCCAAAGTCTATGTGATCAATGTCGATGGCTTTTTTGATCGATCCGAAACCTTTCCGGCAAAGGCGGTCTTGCAAGATCCAGAAGCACGACATCGATACGAGGAGAAACGCCTTTGGCAACGTGTACACGAGCCGGTTTGCCAAGCAATTGCACCGCTTTGCGGGCATAAGACCGTTATCTTCCGTTCACGCGAAACCGGGGCGTACTCGATGGAGCTCGCGGCCTCCGAGCTAAAAATCATTCCCGTCTCCTATGATCGGGACGTTGATCAGGGGCTGGTCGCCAGCAACACGGCCGCCGCAGTCGATTTCCTGTCGGAATTCACCCAAGGAAAATGCGTGATACTGACAAGTGTTCCATTTGTCGGAACAAAGATCGGGAATGCAAATGCCATTGCTGCGGGCCTTGGCATGAAGTTAACCGCGCCGGAAATTCTGAAAGGATTGCAGACATTCGACGGATTCCATCTAGATCAGCCAAGCGCAGAACGCTGGTCTGAATCCTTTTTTCGAATTGCAGGGCCCACGATTCGGTCCTGTTTGGAGGGACAAGCCGCTGCCCACTCGTGAGGTCATCTGCAAATTTGTCGCCCACTGATCTGGTCGTTCCAATGCAAATCACTACCCCTCACAGTCCAATGATGAGTTGGCTGCCTATAGCGCCTGATTTTCGCGGAGATTTACGCACGGCCTTGGATAGTACCGAGCCAGTGTATTGTCTTGAGAATTTGGCCGCCCTTGCCGCTTATCGACTTGGCTTCCTCGAAACGGTCCAGCTCGATCGCGCATATGGCCGATCGGACTTAAAGCAAGCACCCGGCTTCTTACCGATGCGGCTCGCTGTCCTCGCGTCCTCGACCGTTGACCACCTATTGCCGGCGATCCGGGTCGCCGGCTTGCGCAGAAGATTGTTGATCGACGTACAGAGTGGAGGATACGGGCAATATCGGCAAGATCTTCTTGATCCAACTTCTGCCCTGCATCAATTTGCGCCCCAAGCCGTACTGTTTTCGCTCACTGCGAAAGAAGCAATTTCCGCCATCCCGCTTACGGCGACGGCCGCCGAAGTTGAGGAGACGATCGCAGGACTTATTGAAGAGTTGCGGTCGTTTTGGCGAAAGGCACGCGAGATTTGCAGTGGGGTGATCCTTCAACAAACCTTCCTCGATGTAACCGAACCGTTGTTCGGTAGCTTCGATCGCTTTGTCCCCGGGGCACCGGCACGGGTCGTCGCACGGCTCAATGATCGACTGTGTGAGGCTGCCGCGCAGGATGGCGTATTGCTTCTCGATGTTGCGCGCGCCAGCGAACGCGACGGAATTGATGCGTGGTTCGAGGCGGGGCGCTGGCTTCAAGGAAAGTTGGAAATTGCTCCGCAAGCGGCCCCTGTATACGGCGATATGGTCGCCCGCATCCTGGCCGCGCAACGAGGGCTGTCAAAGAAATGTCTTGTCCTCGATCTCGACAACACTCTGTGGGGTGGCGTGATCGGTGACGACGGGATTGAGGGCATCGTCCTCGGAGAGGGGAGTGCCGCCGGCGAAGCACATCTGGCCCTGCAACATTACGCCAAGCGGCTTAAGGAGCGTGGAGTCATTCTGGCAGTCTGTTCAAAAAACGACCCAGGAATAGCCGAAGCTGTATTTCACGATCACCCCGAAATGGTCCTTCGCCGTTCCGACATCGCGGCCTTTCTAGCGAATTGGGATGATAAAGCGAAAAACCTTAAGGCTATTGCTACTCGACTGAATATCGGCATCGACAGCCTGGTCTTCGTTGATGACAATCCCGTGGAACGGGCGCGCGTCCGCCAAAGCCTTCCGATGGTTGCGGTCCCAGAATTACCGGAAGATGCCGCACAGTATGTACGTTGCCTTGCCGATGCGGGCTACTTCGAAGCGGTTTCCTTTACGCTCGAAGATCGGGATCGTGCCCAGCAATACGCTGAAAACGCCGAACGCGACGCTTTGCTTGAATCAGCGCAGAGCATGGACGAATTCCTCCGCGGGCTAAAGATGTCAGTTCGGTTTGGACCATTCACGGCCGTCGACCAGCCCCGCGTTGTTCAACTCATCAACAAGACCAATCAATTCAACACGACGACCCGACGATACACCTCTGAAGAGATAGCAATTCTTACGAACCTGCACAGCGCTTTAACCCTGCAATTTCGCCTTTTGGATCGAATCGGTGACAACGGTCTCGTGAGTGCGATGATCCTGCGTCCCACTCCCGAAGACGAAGACGTGCTCGAGATCGAGAATTGGGTAATGAGCTGCCGCGTGTTCGGCCGACAGCTTGAGCACGAAGCCATGAACATTGCGGTCGAGGCTGCTCGTCAGCGCGGTGCCCGGGCTCTTGTCGCGGAATACATTGCTACCTCCAAAAACAATGTGATCAGTGCGTTATATTCGAGTCTTGGCTTTGCCGCAGTTAATCAGACGGTATCAACCAGTGGAGCGACGCGCTGGTTCCTTGATCTGGCCGATTACGTCACGCACTATACTCACATAGTTCGTGCTGGAGTAGCAGGATGACCGTACAAGAAACTCTGACCACATTCACCCGCATTCTTCGCGATTTGTTGTTGGACGACTCAATCGTATTGACAATGGATACTCGTCGCGATGATATTCCAAGTTGGGATTCATTCAATTATATCAACTTCATTGTCGCTGTCGAAATTGAATTTGGGGTCAAATTCAAAATCGCTGACATCGAATCATTCGACAATGTCGGAGCAATTGTAACAGCGACCACGAAGATGCTGACCTCAGATTGATCCGAAATAAAGGAGTACGTACATGTCTCCGGTTGGATTGACACATCTTGTCGAGGCAGAAGAGCGCTCTAACGCCGCACAAGGCCGTATCGTTGATACCCTTTCGAGCCCAGAACTCCGGACAGGATAGCCTCTATGTTGTTCAACTCAGGTGAATTCCTCTTCGTTTTTCTGCCGGCAGCGCTCTTTGGATTCTATTTGCTCGGCACCGTCTCTCGTACGTCGGCGATCCGATGGCTTATTCTTGTATCCCTCGTGTTTTACGCGTGGTGGCGACCGGTCAACGTATTGATCATTGCGCCGTCCATTGTCATCAACTTCGCCTTGGCGCGTATCTTGCTCAGACTGAACGAGGGCGAGGCGTCGTGCCGTGCGTCCAGAACGCTTCTCTTTCTGGGGATTGCATTCAATGTGGTATTTCTCGGAATATTCAAATATACGGATTTTATATATGGCGCAATAAATGATGTATTTAGTGCAAATCTCGTATTAACGCATATCATTTTGCCTTTAGGGATATCTTTTATTACCTTTCAAAAGATCGCGTTCCTGATCGATGTTCAAGCTGGGCGCGTAAGATCATTCACGTTTCAGGACTATTGTACCTTCGTGCTGTTCTTTCCCCAGCTCATCGCCGGCCCGATTGTACATTATCGGGAGATGATGCCACAGTTTCATACCGCCTCCTGCCGTTTCGACAAGGAGAACTTCGCCATCGGCCTTACGTTATTGGCTTTTGGCTTATTCAAGAAGGTCGTGTTTGCCGATCAAATTGCGCTCCACGTCACTCCGATCTATAATAGCGCTGCTGCCGGAGAGAAAATGTCCTTCGTCCTGGCGTGGATGGCAGCAATCGGGTTCACACTGCAGATCTATTTTGACTTTTCCGGCTATACTGACATGGCGCTTGGGTTGGCCCGATTCTTCGGGATCCGATTACCGCCGAACTTTAACTCGCCGCTCCGCGCATCCAACATTATCGAATATTGGCTGCGCTGGAATATGACATTGACGCGTTTCCTGACAGGGTATCTTTATAATCCCTTGGTACTCTGGTTGACGAGACGTCGATTGGTAAAGGGGAAACCGGGATTCGGCGGTCGGAATCAGACTGTTGGAGCATTTGTTTCTCTGATGATGGGCCCCACGCTCGTTACGATGTTCGTCTCCGGACTTTGGCACGGTGCCGGTTACGGATTTATTGTGTGGGGCTTGCTTCATGGTTGCTATCTGACGATTAATCATGCGTGGCGCCTAGTTGCAGTGCGGCTATGGCCGGATAGGCCGAG